>FUIF01001661.1_pt1 | contig 35529 bp, 29 predicted proteins | sample 1003461 | NCBI WGS metagenome assembly FUIF01 (sample SAMEA80401918, study PRJEB19352) | marine metagenome
AACTGTAGAGTGGAAGAGACCTACAAAGTATATACGAACAAAAAAAATAACATGGCATTTAAAATGAACGGCTTTTCTGGGTTGAGGCAAAAAGAAAAACCCTCAGTAGGCTCAGTAGTTGGTGATATCGACAATAGGGTTAGTGATGCGCTCTACGATGGAGATCTACTAGAGCTAGGAGCGAGCCTCGCGCAGGTTAGCAAAGATATTGAAACTGTTAAAAAGGCTGGCAAAGGAAAAGAGCTAGAGGACTACATAAACCCAGAGACATACAAAGATGTCAACGCGTTTCTTAATAGTTCACCCTTTGATAAAAAAGATTTCAGTAGAGGTAAGCTTATAGAAGAAATGTCGAAAGACACAAAGCTGCAAGGTCGTTGGAAAGGAATGACGTTAAGTGAGTTTGATAAAACTCTAGCGAAAGAAAGAGATTCATACATTAACAGCGAGCCAAAGCCTACCGCGGAAGAAATCAAAGCTTTTGATAAGCGTCACGCTGAAAACAGAAGAAAGGCTCAAGGCCTATAAACCACAAATACTATAATTTAATTTAATACAATATGGAATATAACTTGCCTAGCGAGTTGGTGAAGAATTTAGACTTCGGCCAACCTGCTAAAGAAAAAGTAATTGCTGGTGCTAAAAAACTAGCTAAAGCCGTGAAATCCACACTTGGCGCATCAGGTAAATGCGTTATTTATGAAGATGGACGCGGTAAACCGGTCATAACAAAAGACGGTGTAACCGTTGCGGAAAGCGTAGTCTTATATGATCCGGTCGAAAACATGGGAGCGACATTGGTAAAAGAGTCTGCTCAAAACACAGTAAGAGAGGCTGGTGACGGAACAACCACGGCTACCGTGCTTACTGAAGCGCTTATCGATTCGTTAGACGAATCTATGCAAAATCACACAATAAGAGACTTAAAAGAAGGTGTAACAACTGGATTTGACAAAGTATGTAGTTTTCTAGACAACATGTCTGTTGAGGTTGAAGGTGACATGCTTAAGTCTGTAAGTTCTATTTCGTGTAACAACGACAGCGAGCTAGGAGAAGTTATCGCTGAAGCCTATGAAAAGGTAGGCAAAAACGGAGTTGTACTCATGGAGACCTCCGAGACAGAAGACACAACGGTTGACGTTGTAGACGGCGTGCAGATGGACTGCGGCCTAACATCCCCACATTTTATTACCAACACAGATAAGCATATTGCGGAGCTAGATAACCCTCTAGTTTTAACAGTTATGTCTGAAATACCTAATATTAGAAAAATACAGGGTATATTAGAATACGTTATTAAAAACAATAGATCTTTGCTTATTATAGCTCAAGTATCTCAGCAGGTTAAATCTGCTTTACTTATGAATAAGGTTAAAGGTAATATCAAGGTTAATATTATTGACCAGCCAGGCTTTGGGCCTAATAGACCAGATTCAATGGAAGATATTGCTATTATAACAGGATCAACCGTTATTAATGAAGAGTTAGGTGATGACTTAGACCTTATTAGCGTAGAGCACCTTGGCGAGGCAGACTTTGCCGTAACAGACGATAAGACAACTGTTCTAACTGTGACAGATATGCCAGAGGATTTAGCTGAACGTATTGAAAAGCTAGAAAAGGATATTGCTGAAGAGAAAAACGGGTTTTTTAAAGAAAAGCAAGAGCAAAGGTTAGCAATGCTGTCTGGTAGTGTTGGTATTGTAAGAGTTGGAGCTAACTCAAAAGTTGAGCTTAAAGAAAAGCGTGATAGGTGTGAAGACGCTATCTATGCTACTAAAGCCGCTTTGAAAGAAGGTATTGTGCCTGGTGGAGGCTCTGCGTTATGGTGGGCGTCGCAAAAAATTTCTCCTGATAACCCTGGCGAAGAAGCTCTGCTTAAAGCGATTCAAGCGCCTTTTCACACAATACTAGATAATGCTGGTATTACAGGTGTTATGTGCGAGGATCAAGAGTACTGCGGTATTAACGTTATTACTGGCGAGTGTGTAGATATGGTAGAGGCTGGAATTATAGATCCAGTACTTGTAACTAAGTCTGCGCTTAAGAACGCCGTTAGTGTAGCTACAACTATTATGTCAGCTGATTGTGTAATTTCAAACGTAAGAGCAGATGAAAGCATTAAATGACGTGGTGATCGTGTCTGAAATAAAAGAAGAAAAAAAGACATCCGGCGGATTGCTTCTTACAGACAAAACAGACGAAGACAACAGATATAAAAAGGGACTTATAATTACTACAGGTAATTTAGTCGATATCGTAAAAGAAAACGACACTGTATATTATGATAGCAGAGCTGGCCATAGTATAGCTTATGACGACGATATGTATAGAGTTATAAGGTTAAAGGATATAGTGCTTGTTGAGTAACTAAGTTGCTTAACGTGTAATATATATAATAGAATCATGCGAATAAACGCTCAAGACTTACGCGACATGAATCTACTTAAGTATTACAGGCTGACACGCAAGTGGGCTTGTAAGACTTATGGTTTAACCGACGCTGACTTGGAATTGCTTATATATCTAGATCACAAAGGTAGATTCACTCGCAATGAATTTATAGAGGGTGCTTACACGTATTCTTGGGACAAAAAAAGATGGGATAAGTTAAGATCAGCTGGATGGATAGAAGTATGGCGCCATAGAAATAGAACTACAATAAAGTACTCTATATATAAAACGTCATTTAAATGCTCTCAGTTAGTCACGAGAATATATCGCATACTACTTGGTGAGGAAGATATACCAACCTCTGAGCGTAGTATTTTTTATAACAACAAGTCGTATACAGATAAAGTCTATAATAAGGCGATAGATGATATGATACGAGATAAAGATAGATAATGAAAAAGATTAAAGAAACAGGTTTAGGTAAGTGGCTAGCTAACAAAGCGCCAAACGTGCTTGATGTAGTTGGTGAGATGTTACCAGACCAAGGGGCGCTAGGTATAGTTAAGAACCTTATTGATAAAGATCCTGAAGTAGATACGGAGGCTGGTGTGGCAGCTGTGGACGCTGAGATTGCTTTTCAAAACAACGTAAGCGAAAGATGGAAGGCTGATATGAGTAGCGATGTAAAGCTAGCTAAGATGATCAGGCCTCTAACACTTATCGCTTTAATGAGTATGTTTATGTTAACAATGGTTTTTGATAGCATGGACAACTTACCTTTCAATGTTAAAGATTCATATGTAGACTTACTACAGATACTTATGCTTACCGCTTTTGGTGCATATTTCGCTGGTAGATCTATAGAAAAAGTAAAAAAATAAATTTAATTAAATATGGGTAAAAAGAAAGAAGAGGTCGTAGACCTTGCTCAGAAGCCTGAAAAGGTTTCAGACGAGCATCTACAGCAGCTACAACAAGCTGTTAACAAAGTAAATGAAGTTCAATTTAAAATCGGTAATCTAGAAGCTCAAAAACACGCTTTACTACACGACTTAGCTACATCTCAAGACAGAATTGTTTTATTGCAAGATATGCTAGTCAAGGAGTATGGTAGCTACGATGTAAATCTTCAAGACGGATCGATTAACAGATCTGGTGAAGATGGATAATATTATAAGAAAAATAACAGTAGGCAAAGATTATAAAAACGATGCTATGCACTATGCTGTTGGTCAAGAGGTTTATGGAGGTCATACTATTTGTAATATACTAGAAGAAGACAGCAAGTACTCTATTTATATTCAAAAAGAGGAGATGGTGATACCGTGGAAAGACTTTAATAAAAACATGGCTGTATCAGTAGAGTACAATATTGATTATTAATGAGAGGTTTATTTGATTTTATTATAAAACCTCACGGTGAAAGATATAACAACCATGTTGACGTTGATGGCGGTAGCCTGATATTGAATACAGAAATATCTAACCATGAGTTTATAAATAAAATTGGTGAGGTTATTTCCACGCCTGTAAACAACACGACACCTATACTACCTGGAGACAAGGTTGCTGTTCATCATAACGTTTTTAGAAGATGGTATGACGTTCGAGGAAATGAAAGAAACAGTAGATCATACCTCAGCGACGACAAGTACTTAGTGTCTAGCGATCAAGTATTTTTATACAATAGGGACGACGAGTGGAGGGCTATGCCTGGTTTTACATTTATTAAACCTGTTAAATCTATTGACAAGTTTAACGTTGAGACAGAAAGGCCACTTGTTGGTGTTGTAAAGTATAATGACGGCACTTTTGAAAGTGGTGAGCTTATTGGTTTTTCACCGAACGACGAGTTTGAGTTTGTTATAGACGGTGAAAGATTATATAGGGTCATGAACAAATATATTAATATTAAATATGAATATCAAGGAAACGAAGAAGAATATAATCCAAGCTGGGCATAGGGCGGTTGAAGAGTTAATCAAGGTAGCTAAAGAAGCTATCGTTGATTCAGATGATGATATATCAGCTGATAGACTTAAAAACGCTGCTGCTACAAAAAAGCTTGCGATCTTCGATGCTTTTGAGATATTAAACAGAATCCAAGAAGAAGAAAATCTTTTAGAAGGTAAAGCGCCTGAAGAGGAAAACAAAAGAGTATTTAAGGGTTTTGCCGAAGGTAGATCAAAGTGATGTACAAGCAAGATTTAGTAAAGGTTATAGAGCCTATTAAAAAACAACAATCACGAGGCTTAATCGTGGTAAAAAATGGAAATATGGATACAATAAAGAACATGATATCATCGTTATATCAAAAACTGGTAAAATTGGGGACGTACTTGAAATCCAAGGTTTGCGCATTGCGTTGCCGAAAGTGCCTGCAAATTTGTTCAAAAGCAAAGAAAACAAATGGGTAAGAGCGGATTATCCTAAGGAACTCAAGCGTATAAAAAACATATTCGACTGGAGAGATTATCCAGACGAGCAAAAAGAAAATGGTACGATTATATTGACGAAGAATTTCGACGTAGAGAAGAGGGATTCTGGTTCACGAACAATGGAGTGCCAACATATTTAACTGGTGCACACTATATGTACCTGCAATGGAGCAAAATTGACGTTGGAGCTCCAGACTTTAGAGAGGCGAACAGACTATTCTTTATATTCTGGGAAGCCTGTAAAGCTGATAAGAGATGCTATGGGATGTGCTACCTTAAAAACCGTCGTTCAGGTTTCTCGTTTATGTCATCAGCTGAAACAGTTAACCTAGCCACTATATCAAGTGATAGTAGATATGGTATACTTTCTAAGTCTGGAGCCGATGCGAAGAAGATGTTTACTGATAAGGTTGTGCCTATATCAATAAACTATCCTTTCTTTTTCAAACCTATACAAGACGGTATGGATCGTCCGAAGTCTGAACTTGCGTATAGGGTTCCAGCAAGTAAGTTTACTCGTAAAAAGATACAAAGCAACGAACAGTTAGAAGAGCTAGAGGGTCTTGACACTACGATTGACTGGAAAAACACTGGTGATAACAGCTATGACGGTGAAAAGCTAAGCCTGCTAGTACATGATGAAAGTGGTAAGTGGGAAAGGCCTGATAACATATTAAACAACTGGCGAGTTACTAAAACTTGTTTAAGGTTAGGTAGTAAAATCGTTGGTAAATGCATGATGGGTTCAACTAGTAATGCATTAGACAAGGGTGGAGATAATTTTAAAAAGCTATACTATGATTCTGACGTATCAAGACGAAATGCTAATGGACAAACAAAGTCTGGCCTTTATTCTCTCTTTATCCCAATGGAATGGAACTATGAAGGATTTATTGACGAATACGGACTTCCAGTCTTTGATAATCCACGTGATGATGAACGACTGGGACCAGACGGTGAACTAATAGATGTAGGTGTCATAACCAACTGGGAAAATGAAGCCGATGGCTTGCGTGATGATCAAGACGCGTTGAACGAGTTTTACAGACAATTCCCTCGCACTGAAGAGCACGCGTTTAGAGACGAGACTAAAATAGTATATTTAATTTAATCAAAATATACGAGCAAATTGATTACAACGAGGGTAATAGGTATTCTAATGTTTTAACCACCGGTAACTTTCAATGGGCTAACGGTATTAAGGACACGGCTGTTGTTTTTAACCCAGATCCTAATGGTAGATTTAAGATAAGTTGGGTTCCAGGTGAAAAATTACAAAATAGTGTAATAATAAAGAATGGGGTTAAATATCCAGGTAATGAACACATTGGGGCTTTTGGGTGCGATAGCTACGACATAAGTGGAACTGTTGATGGCAAAGGATCTAAGGGAGCTTTACACGGATTGACAAAATTCTCTATGGAAGACGCGCCTGCAAACACGTTTTTCCTGGAGTATATAGCAAGACCACAAACCGCAGAAATGTTTTTTGAAGATGTTCTAATGGCGCTAGTATTTTACGGGATGCCTTTACTCGCAGAGAACAATAAACCACGTCTATTGTACTATTTACGCCGAAGAGGTTACAGAGGCTTTAGTATGAATAGACTGATAAAATATGGAATAAACTTTCTGTAGCTGAAAAAGAAGTTGGTGGTATACCAAACTCAAGTGAGGACATTAAGCAGGCCCACGCAGCTGCAGTTGAAATGTATATAAACGACCACGTTGGTTTGTTGCAAGACGGTACATATGGAACTATGTACTTTAACAACACTCTAAACGATTGGTCTAAATTTGATATAAATAAGCGAACTAAGCACGACGCGACAATTAGCTCAGGTTTAGCTATTATGGCCTGTAATAGACATTTATACAAACCAAACCCAGAAAGCCAAAAGCAACCACTAAATTTACATATATCTAAATATAGTAATACTGGATTAACATCAAGAATAATTAAACAATAATATGGCAGAGTCTGTTATAAATTTTCCATCACAAGCGGTAAGCGACTTAGAAAAACTAAGCGAAGAATACGGCCTACGTGTTGGTAAAGCTATTGAGCATGAGTGGTTTTCTGATTCGACAAATAAATTTGCCGGAAATATAAACAACTTTCATAAACTTAGATTATACGCTAGAGGCGAGCAACCTATAGAAAAATATAAAAACGAGCTTTCTATTAATGGTGACTTAAGCTACTTAAACCTTGATTGGAAGCCGGTGCCAATAGTACCAAAGTTTGTGGATATTGTGGTAAACGGTTTATCACAAAGAGCATACGAAATTAATTGCTTTTCTCAAGATCCTTTTAGTATTAAAGAAAGGACTAGATATATGGAGTCTATATTGAGGGATATTAAATCTAAAGATTTTAACGCTAACGTTAAAGCGAACTATAATATTGACCTCCAAGAAAACAAAGGTGAAGATGTGCCTGAAACAACTCAAGAGTTAGAGTTGCACATGCAGCTAACCTATAAGCAGGCTGTAGAAATAGCAGAGGAGCAGGCGATTAACACGATAATGGAAGCCAATGATTACGAGTTGACCAAGCGAAGGGTGTTGTATGACCTTACAACAATAGGTATTGGCGCAACTAAAACGACGTTTGATTTTACAGATGGCGCGCAAGTAAAGTACGTAGATCCAGCAAACTTAGTTTACTCTTATACTGAGTCTCCTTATTTTGACGATATATACTACGTAGGTGAAGTAAAAGAACTACCAATAAACGAGCTTGCTAAAGAGTTTCCTGAGTTAACAGAATCTGATCTAAAAGAAATACATGACAAGTCGACTAATAGGTTAACACTAAAGAGCGGTAAAGATAAAAACAAAGTTCACGTATTGTACTTTAACTATAAGACGTATATGAACGATGTTTACAAGCTTAAGCAAACTTCTACCGGCGCTGACAAGGTTTTATCAAAGCCTGACTCGTTTAACCCTCCAGTTGTTATGTCTGAGGATAGAAGTTTTTCTAAACTTGAGCGAGTAATTGAAACGCTGTACGAAGGCGTAATGGTGTTAGGCGCGCAAAAGATGTTAAGATGGCGCATGATGCCTAATCTTATGAGAACGCAGTCTAACTTTAGTAAAGTTAAAATGCCATACAATATTGTAGCTCCAAGAATGTACCAAGGGCGTATTGAGTCTGTGGTAAGTAGAGTTACTGGATTTGCTGATATGATTCAGCTTACGCACTTAAAACTACAGCAAGTGATGTCTCGCATGGTACCAGATGGAGTGTATCTTGACGCTGACGGACTTGCTGAAATAGATTTAGGTAATGGCACAAATTACAACCCTCAAGAAGCTCTTAATATGTTCTTCCAAACTGGTAGTGTAATTGGTAGATCATTTACTCAAGACGGTGATGTAAATCCTGGAAAAGTACCTATTCAGCAAATACAAAACGGGGCTGGTGGCAATAAGATACAGAGCTTAATTAGCACGTACAACTATTACCTACAAATGATTCGTGACGTAACTGGACTTAATGAAGCTAGAGATGCGTCTACTCCAGATAAAAACGCTCTTGTTGGTATACAAAAGCTTGCTGCGGCTAATTCAAACACAGCAACTAGACATATACTGCAGTCAATGCTTTATTTGACAGCTGAAGTTGCTGAGGCACTTTCGCTTAGAATATCAGACATATTAGAGTATTCACCTACAGCAGAGTCGTTTGTACGTGCAGTTGGTATGCATAACGTAGCAACATTAGACGAGGTTTCAAATCTACACTTGCATGACTTCGGAATATTTATAGAGCTACTACCTGACGAGGAGGAAAAGCAAATATTAGAAAACAATATTCAACAAGCGCTAGCTCAAAAACTAATAGATCTTGACGATGCTATTGATTTAAGAGAGGTGCGTAATATAAAATTAGCTAACCAATTATTAAAAGTAAAGCGTAAGAAAAAACAGGAACGTGATCAACAAATCCAACAGCAAAACATACAAGCGCAATCACAAGCAAATGCGCAAGCTCAACAAGCCGCTGCTCAAGCTGAGGTACAAAAAAATCAGGCAAAAGCTCAGTCGGATATGCAACTGGAACAAGGTAAAAACCAATTAAAGATCTCGTACCTACAAGAGGAAGCTAAAGTTAAAAAAGAGCTAATGGAGTTAGAGTTCGAGTTAAACTCTAGATTAAAAGGTATGGAAAGCCAAGTGTCTGGTCAACGTGAAGCAATGAAGGAGGATAGAAAAGACGCTAGAGTTGACAGACAGGCAATGCATAACGCTGCATTAGCTGAACAAAGAAAACAAGGTGATTCACTTAAAAAGTTTGAATCGTCAGGTAATGATATAGTTACGGGAGACGCGGGTTTAGGCTTGTAGACTCTCACGTTTAATATTTTATAAAATTTTATTATGGAAGAAAACAAACAAACAGATCTTGAGGATGTTATCCAAGAGGTCGAAGAACAGGAGACTGTGAAAATTAAGAAACCAAAAAAATACTCTAACTCAAACGATAATATCGTAAAAGTAGATTTAAGTAAACCACCAAATAATGAAGAAGTTAAAGCAAGTGACACTGACAACGCAGGAGTGGCTGGAGGCAATGAAAGTCCCGAGCCCGCACAAGAACAAGAAGAAGTACAACCGCAAGGAGAAGTACAAGACGACGTACCAGTACTAGAAGAAGTTCAAGAGCAGGTTGAGGCTGTTAAAGAAGAAGTTGTCGAAGCCGTTGCGGAGGCTGAGCAAACTGGTAATCCTCTTCCAGAAAATATTCAAAAGCTAGTTAACTTTATGGAGGATACTGGAGGTGATATACACGATTACGTTAAACTAAATATCAACGTGGACGAGCTAGACAATGACGACGCGTTGGCAGAGTATTACAAGCAGACAAAACCGCATCTAACTAGCGAGGAGCGAGCTTTTTTGATTGAAGAAAAGTTTAAGTTTGACGAAGAGTTAGATGATGAAAAAGAAATAAGAAGAAAAAAGATAGCCTTAAAAGAGCAAGTTGCAGAGGCTAAAGCCTACTTAGACGGGCAAAAGTCTAAATACTACGAAGAAATTAAAGCCGGAAGCAAGCTCACGTCTGAGCAGCAGAAAGCAGTTGATTTTTTCAACCGATATAACAAAGAGTCTAAACAGCAAGAAGAACTTAACAGCGCTGCTAAGACCGCATTTACGCAGAAAACCAATAAAGTTTTTAACGATCAGTTCAAAGGTTTTGACTACAACGTTGGAGACAAGAAATATAGGTTTAATGTGAAAGACGCTAATAAGGTTAAAAGTACGCAGAGCGACATTTCCAACTTTGTGAGTAAGTTTACTGACGAAAAAGGTGTAATGACAGATGCTCAAGCATACCATAAATCTTTATTTACGGCTATGAATGCAGATGCTATTGCTCAGCACTTTTACGAGCAGGGTAAAGCAGATGCAACTAAAGACCGTATAGCGAGAGATAAAAACATAAATGTCGATGCTAGGCAAACGCATGGCGAAACAAATGTTGGCGGTCTTAAGGTCAGAGTTTTAGGTGATTCATCTGATGGGCTTAAGTTAAAAATTAAAAATAGAAAACGCTAAAATTAAAATTTAGAAAAAATGGCAGATGGTATAACTCAAGCCGGTCCTGCTGGGGCTTCACCAGTTAAAGCTACGTTAGCATCAAACTACATTGACTTTACGTCAGGTTCAGATGCAGCTGGTATTAACGATTGGAGACAACAGTACTTACCGGAATTAATGGAAAAAGAAGCTGAGATCTTTGGAAACAGGACAGTAGGTGGATTTTTAGAAATGGTTGGCGCAGAAGAGCAGCAACATCAGACGCAATTGTTTGGTCTGAGCAAGAGCGCTTACACCTTAAGTACACAGGTGCGGTTAAGGGAAATCAAGTTGACGCTGACGGTGTAATTGCTAACAACAACGCGATTATCGATGGACTTGGAACAAACTCAATTAGAGTTGGTGATACTGTTTTAGTATCTTCGGCTGCTAAGAACAAGACAGTTCCTTGTTTAGTAGTATCTATTGACGGAGACGAAGACGCATCTAATATTGGTGGTGCTGTTACTCTAGCTGCTGGCGAGATCGCTGTGATTCCAATTGGAAACACTGGTTCTTACAAGGCTGCATTAGGACACGCTAACAGCAATGGTGACAACGATGCTCTAGTAATAACTGTTTACGGTTCTATGAGCGCTAAAGGAACAACTGGTCGCACTGAAAGCTTAGAGCCAGGCTTTACTTCTCGTTCTAACACTATGATGATCATGAAAGACCTTTACGAAGTAAATGGTTCTGACGCTGCTCAGATTGGTTGGGTAGAAGTAGCTGGTGAAGATGGACAAGCTGGATACTACTGGTTCTTAAAAGCCGCTGGTGACACTCGTCAGCGTTTTGCAGATTACTGCGAGATGTCTATGGTAGAGTCAGTAAAAGCTACAAACGCAACTCTTACAGCTGCTAACTTGAATGGTTCTGAAGGTTTATTCCAAGCTGTAGATACTCGTGGTATTGTTTCAGCTGACCTAGATGATTCAACTCAATCAGGTCCAAACATGATCGCTGAGTTTGATGACATCCTTAAGGAGTTTGATAAGCAAGGTGCTATTGAAGAGTACATGATGTTCCTTAACAGAGCTACATCATTATTCGTTGATGACATGCTTGCAGCTCAAAACGCTTATGGAGCTAATGGTACTTCTTACGGGGTATTTGAAAACTCTGAGGACATGGCGCTTAACTTAGGTTTCTCTGGTTTCCGTCGTGGATCTTACGATTTCTACAAGACTGACTGGAAATACTTAAACGACATCCAAACTCGTGGAGGTCTTACAGGTGATGGTACTCACGTTCGTGGAATATTTATCCCTGCAGGAGTTTCTTCAGTTTACGATCAATCGTTAGGTAGAAACCTTAAGCGCCCGTTCTTACACGTACGTTACAGAGCTTCTGAGATGGACGATCGTCGCTTCAAGACTTGGACTACTGGTTCAGTTGGAGCTGCTACATCTGACTTGGATGCGATGCAAATGCACTTCCTAACTGAGCGTTGCTTAGTTGTTCAAGGTGCTAACAACTTCTGTATCCTAAGAGACTAATACTCTCTAGTATCAGATTATATTTGGTGAAACTACCTCGCCTTCGGGCGGGGTAGTTTTATACTAACTTTTATTATATTATATTATGGCAAAGAAAAAAGAAAAAGAAGAAGTAGCTGTGGCTCCAGAAGTTATGGCAATTGAGCCTGTAGTTCAGGCAAAACCTAAAAAAGTAGAACCTAAAAAACCTGAGTGGGAATTTAAAGACAGGGTTTACTTTTTGTCAGGAGAAAATAAACCGCTAGTTTATATTGTTAAATCAAAAAATTTAGTTTGGTTTGACCCAGAGGTTGGTTATGAAAGAGAAATACAACCAACGCTTAATCAAAAAACACCTTTCGTTGATGAGTTCAAAGGTCAGATAAGACCAGAGAAAATTGTTTTTAGAGACGGTATGCTTAATGTACCTAAAGAAAAAGTTGTTTTACAAAAAATCTTATCGCTATACCACCCTCAACGTGACAAACTGTATTATGAGTATAAGCCGGAGGCTATTGCAGCTGCTCAAGTAAATAACATTGAGCTGGAATTAGCGGCACTAAACGCAGCTAATGATTTAGATATCGATATGGCTGAAGCTGTTATGAGAAGCTAGAGGGCTCTACGGTTATGAACATGAGCACTAAAGAATTAAGGAGAGATTTGCTAGTTCACGCTAAAAACAACCCAGGTTTGATTCTTGATCTTATTGCAGATGACAATATATATCTAAGAAACATAGGTATCAAAGCCACAGAGCAAGGTATACTTAAGCTTTCTAGCGACCAACGAACGTTTACGCTAGGGGCTAATGGTAAGAAGATTATGACCGTTCCGTTTGACGAACACCCATACTCAGCGCTTGCACAATGGTTTAAAACTGACGAAGGTATGGAAATTTACAAAGGTCTAGAAAAAAGACTAAGATAAACACGCATATACATACATATTAATAGCCACTCACTTAGGGTGGCTATTTTTATTTCAAGTGCTAACATATCACTTTATTATGTGACTATATTATTATGAAATCAAGAGGACTAGGTGATTCAATTGAAAAGATAACAAGGGCAACAGGATTAAAGACATTAGCCGATTTTGCTGCTAAAGCCGCCGGTAAAGAAGATTGTGGCTGTAACAAAAGAAAAAAAGTGCTTAACAATTGGTTTCCGTATAACAACATTAACAATGGTAGAAATAAATAGCGTATATCAAAAAGTACTTACACTATCTAACAAAGAGCAGCGAGGGTATATCACACCTCAAGAGTTCAACCACTTGGCTGATAGAGCTCAATTAGAAATATTTGAAAGTTACTTTCACGACATTAAAACAGCGTTACATAAAATACAAAATCAATCAGAGGAAAGTGACGAGGTAGAAATGTTACAAGAAAAGCTTTCTTTGCATAGAGTTTTAGATGATGCAATAACAGTAAATAACACTACTGGCGTTGTAGATACTGCTAGTTTTGCCAATACTCCTTATAGATTAACAAGTATACGGCTTGCTAATCAAGTTGTAGAAGAGGTAACCAGAGCGGAGCTTGCTATGTTAAGACAACATCCTCTTACGACACCTACGCAAGAAAGAAGAGTGTACTATAGAACTGGAGAAAATGCTTTTACAATATTCCCAGTACCTACAGCTGAGCAAGATAACACTCTAGTAGCAGATTATATCGTTGCGCCCGCTACTCCATCGTGGGGATACGTTGTTGTTCAGGGCAACGCTATATACAATGCTAATACTACAGTTAACTTTGATTTACACCCTTCCGAAGAAGAAAAGCTAGTTACACGAATACTTGAAATGGCTGGTATAGTAATAAACAAGCCAGGTTTAGCTCAAACAGCAAGTCAAATGATACAGCGAGAAGTACAATCAGAAAATAATTAATCATGGGTTTATTAGACGGCGTTACACAAGAAACTTATTACGGATCAGCGTCTTCGTATGGTAACTACCAGTTTGTAAGTTTAGAGAACATTATAGGTGGTTTTATGTCTATATACGTAGGTGAGGGTAAAATTATCTCTAAAGTACGTAGGCAGACGTTCAGTTTCACGCTATGAGAGCTATTCAAGAATTAAGTTATGATGTACTAAGATCCTTTAAGACTCAAGAGATAGAAGTGCCTAACACTTTAGTTATGCCGCTGCCACAAGATTACGTTAATTACATTAAGTTAGCTAGAGTCGGTACCGATGGTATAGAAAGAAACTTATACCCTACAGGTAAAACATCTAATCCATTTGCTATAACTCAAGACGGTAGTGGAGCGTACACGTTTAATGCCGGTGCTTTGGTTGAGCAGACACCTAGTGACACGTCAAGTTCGTTTCAAGACACGTCTAGCAGCGAAGTAAATTCAGATGATGCAGATAATTTTGAAACTAGAATAGACAGCATGGGTAGAAGGTATGGCTTAGACCCACAGTTTGCTCAAGGCAATGGTTCGTTTTTTATTGACTATCTTAGGGGTAACATACATTTTGGGTCTATATTAGCCGGTAAAACAGTTGTGTTACATTACGTAAGCGATGGTCTTGGCACTGACGCTGAAATGGTCGTACATAAGTTTTGTGAAGAAGCTGTCTACAAGCATATAGCGTATGCTATTGTTAGCGCAAAAGCTAACATACCTGAATATATTGTTGCTAGGTTTAAAAAAGAAAGGTTTGCTACCACTAGAAAAGCAAAGATCAGATTATCTAATATTAAGATAGAAGAGTTTACACAAGTGCTTAGAGGTATGAGTAAGCAAATAAAGTAATATAACATGCCAGAAATTAAACACGTTTTTACTGCAGGTAAGATGAATAAAGACCTGGACGAAAGATTCGTTCCAAATGGTCAATATAGAGATGCGCTTAATATTCAGGTGAGAACCTCTGAAGATGGGGATTCTGGTATAATCACCAGTATTGAAGGAAACACTGTTATTAAAAGTAGCTTAAACTACGATTTTCCAGGCCAATTCGGTGGAGCCTGTGTTGGGTCTATAGCAGACGAAGCAAATAACAAAGCATATTTCTTTTTTAGTGGCCCTGAAATAGATGGTCAAGGTCCAGCTTCGTGGGTGGTACCAATAGGGTACGCTTTACAAAGATACGGTTGGAGCAATAGGATTATAGAGTATGATGCCGTGGATAATTGCTACTATAGCGTCTTTAATGATGTATACGCTGTTACATGTGTAACTAACTCGCCCAACACGTACATCACCCCGCCGGTAGCTCCTACCACTGGTTACAGCACGCTTGAAGCTAGCCCATCGTTAGCTGAAGAAGATCTAAGACCCGGCTGTTTGCTTCAAATGTGGGACAATAATAACGCGCCGTTGTTTCAAAACCCACCAACCGTAGTAAGCGTTATTAATAATACTATCGTTCTAGACACACAGTACTTTGATGATTTAACCAACGCGCAAAGAGCTGCCTTTTGGTGGCCGCGAGTTTTAGAGTTTTCACCAGGCAATCAGATAACAGGTATAAATATTATTGACGACTTTTTGCTTTGGACGGACGGTCAAACAGAGCCTAAGAAAATAAACATAAAAAGATGTAAAGCCGGAACAGTTGCGGACGGTGCTTGGGTTACTAACAGTTTTGGTATACCAGCGTCGAAGCATACAAAGCTTATGGTCGAAAACGGTGACGGCGATCTTACTCCGATTAATGAGATAGAAACTCAAACAGACGAGTATATTAAAAAAGAGCATATTACGGTTTTACGACCTGCACCGAGAAAAGCGCCTAAAATAGAAATGTCAAGCTCTACTAGGTCTGGTGTAGTAAAAGGTGAAATACTTAACCAGCAGTTTTCTTCTAATGGTGTGCCGTTTGAAAGTGGGAGCATAGTCAACGACGTGCAAATAGGTCCCCAAGGTATATCTTTAATAGAGGGTGACTACGTTTTGTTGAAAAACGATCAAAGTCTTATAGAGCCTAAAACAATTAGAGCACACGTAGTTTCAGATAACGGGCCTTTATCTAACGGTACACAGTCTTTCGATTTGCAGGTTAACAATGTTCCAAGTGATATATTGGACTCAGACAATCAATGGGATGTTGAGCTAGAGCAGAAAAAACCTATGTTTGAGTTATCGCTTGGAAGGTTTGCTTACAGATACAAATATGAGGATGGTGAGTACTCAGCTATTTCACCTTGGTCTGAATTAGCATTTCTACCAGACGAGTTTGCTTTTGAGCCTAAAAATGGTCATAACTTAGGTATGGTCAACACCGTTAGAGACCTAAAGATAACCGATTTTGTGTCAAGTGATTTAACTCGCCCCGACGATGTTACTGAGGTTGAAATTTTATACAAAAAAGCTCGAGAAGCAATCTGCTATGTGGTTAGGACAATCAAGCGAGACATTGATCCTGAGTGGAACGTGCAAACGAACGCGATTACTAAAACTAAAGGCGCTATACAGATAACGTCTGAAATGATCCACCGCCCACTACCTTCTGATCAAACGTTGAGAGCGTGGGATGCTGTGCCGCGACACGCTAAAGCCCAGACCATAACTGGCGGTAGAGTAGTTTACGGAAATTACACACAAAACTATGACGTACCTAGGTTCGCTTTAAAGCAGTCGTTGTTTAGTAGGTTTGACGCCACGGTGGAGTTACCAAAAAAATCCATAAAGTCTTTACGTAAATACAAGATTGGTGTGGTTTTTGGTGACAAGTACGGAAGAGAAACACCGGTTCAAGAAGTAGGAGCTGAAGCTAAATACATACCATCTACACAGTCTTACGAGTTTACGCCCTCTGAGCTTAGTGTAGAAAAAAGTGAATCAGGAGCAGCTAGCAAACTTCATTTAACACAAAGTTGGCTTACACCGCAAGGCCAAAGTATACTACCTCCTGATTGGATGGATTACTACAAATACTACGTTAAAGAAATATCTAGCGAGTATTACAATCTACCTATGGACAGGTGGTATGAAGCTGAAGATGGAAATATTTGGCTTTCGTTTTATTCTCACGATAGAAATAAACTAGACGAAGAAACGTACATAATACTTAAAAACCAGCACGGTAATCAAATAGCTGTTGAGCAAGAGGCTAGATATAAGGTTTTAGCGATACAAAATGAAGCGCCTACGTTTATAAAGGCAGATGGTTGGACTATAGGCTCTGTAAGCCCCGTAGTCAATGTTGATGCTGACTTTGATACAGAAGCTGCGTTTGTTAATGCAACCTCAATAACGGTTTCTGCGGATGATTACAACGGTTTAATTGGAAATATTCAAACATCTGGCAACGCGATTAGATACGCTAGATTAGTCGCTGAAACCACATCATTTACGCATAGGTCGAGATACGTTAGAATTGCTAATACTTCTCAAATGGTAAACGGCGGTAATGGAATGGTTAACCTTAGTGAGGCATTTGGACCTAGCGCTGACTTTACTGAGATATGGTCAGCTAACTCTTACGACGAGCCATTAACGGATGATTCGTTTAGCCTTGAATTTAAGCAGGAGGAAATAACAAATAAGCCTGAGTTTGAAGGTAGATTTTTTGTTAAAATACATAGAGACGACGCTTTAGATACTAACGTTTTAAACGAAACTGGAGCTCAGGACGCGTTCTGGTCTACTATAAACGCGTTTAATTACACGTATTTGGCTTTTGGTAACTACTCTAACGCTTGGGATTTTACGAACAACAACTCGCCTAACCCAGGTGTTAACGGATCTGCTGGTAACCAGCCTTATCATAACTATATAATCGGCGTGACGCCTATGTTTGACTCTAATGGCGATGGAACTCTTGATTCAAACCCACATTATGATAACTTTCTGGTTGGTGATTGCGGTTGGGATTTCGGCAACTGGGATCAAAGTGACTACAACGCCAACAACGACCACCACATAAATAAGTTTGCTCACTGCCCTTCGGCAGATGAGACTCGAGCTTTTTGGCTGAACTGGAACACGCATAAGTCTACCACTTGGTTTATTGACGAGTGCAGGTTTGCGCCGATGATGACTACTCCGTCTGGCTCTTCAAACACCAGCTTACCTACCATTTCAACCACGACGAACAGCGCTCTAGACGAGTGGATAACAAACGACGAGGGTGAGCCGTTCCACAGTAGGGGTTTATATAATAGTGGTGATACTGGTGATCATGACATGCTGTTCTTTGGCTGTAAGGACCGCTACAGCGAGCTTAGTACCGCTGACAAAAATTTTGCAGACACAATGCAGACTGATGGCACTTACTTCATGTTTAGAGACGACCCTAACGAAACAAAGTACAGAGTCACCGATTCAAGCGGTACTAAAACTATTTTAGCCTGGCAGAAGCAAAACTGTGATGATTGTAACTCATCTCACGCTAGCTGTGTTAGAACTACTTTTTGGATTAAATTTAGAAGGGTTAATGATGCTACAGCTAGTATTACAGCGTCTGGTCTAGACGTTTCAGTCTGGGACCCAAGGAGTGTTGTTACTCATGATGGACAAATAAAATCCACTATAGAGATAGTAGCTCCATTTGCGCAGCAGACTACAGAATCATCTACCATCACAGGTAACGCTGTTTGGGAAACAGAACCAAAAGAAGCTGTAGATATAGATTTATATTACGAAGCTTCTAACGCTTTACCTTTAAGACTTAATTCTAAGAACATTGTTGATTTCGCACCTTTAGGGTCTCTTGTTGGCACTAAAAAAGGTATCGTTAATTTTACAAACAACAATTATATAGAAACGCAAAGTGTTATACCGAACGCTATAGTTACAGATCATGTTTATGGTGCCATAGAATTTAAAGAGTTTGATGGTAACAGCGAAACGCTTACTGGTGAAGGTTATTCTAAGTTTTTAATTGGTGATGAAGTAACTTTAACTCACTCGGACGGTGTTGAAACAAACGTTGTTATAAAGAACTATTTACAAAAAAACAACGAATCAAGTGCGTACCCTCCAATACCTACAAGTTCTGTAGAAGCTGAATTAACATTTATTCCTAGTAGTGAGGGTGGTGATAGTAACGTTTTAACCTATAGCCTGGCTCCACTAGATAACGCTGTGCTTAGTTTTCTGTACACGCAAACCGGATTGGGTAATGATATTTTGATTGAATCATCAAGCAGTAGCTTATTAAATATTCCTGTAGGCACGTATGTATTAACGCAAGGTGGTGCTAATAATCCTGTTATTGATCAAACCACTGGTAGCATAACATTAACAGACAACTTAAGCATAGCGACTGTAGGTACTGGAGGTGGTGTTCCTCTTGAAGTGCAGGGTGGGCTTACTTCTAGCATAACCTTAAGGGCTGTAACTGGTTTGTATGAGGTTGAAAGTGAGGTTTACGAAAACCCAGTCAAGCTAGCTTGGCATAATTGCTATTCTTTTGGAAACGGTGTTGAATCTAACAGAATAAGAGATGACTTTAACGCACAGTATATAGATAACGGCGCTAAAGCGTCTACAGTGTTAGAAAACTACGGTGAAGAAAACTTAGCTAGCGGTATGATATACTCAGGTTTGTATAACAGTACAACTGGTTTAAACGCGCTTAACGAATTTAATACGGCTGTACAAATAACTAAAAACCTAAACCCAGCCTACGGATCTATTCAGGCTCTTAAGACAAGAGACACAAACGTGCTTGCGTTTTGCGAGGATAAGGTTTTGAAAATATTAGCTAACAAAGATGCCGTGTTTAACGCTGATGGTAATCCTCAACTAACGGCTACTAATAGGGTTTTAGGCCAAACAATTCCCTTTGCTGGAGATTATGGTATATCTAAAAACCCAGAATCTTTAGCCGAAGATCAGTTTAGATACTATTTTACAGATAAGCAAAGAGGCGCCGTGTTGAGGCTTTCAAACGACGGGTTAACGCCAATATCTAACGTTGGTATGAGAGACTTTTTCCAGAAGAACCTAAGAGTTGTTGACTCATGTATTGGAACATTTGATACGGTTGCTGGAGAGTACAATCTAACTATGCTGCTAAATTCTAAAAACGTGCATTCTTTTGTTGATACTGGTCAGGTGAAAACGATTGGCAATGCAACTGATTTTTACTTAAAAGGGCAAACGATAACATTTAACGAAGCAGCCAAGGGTTGGATAAGCTTCAAATCCTTCATTCCTAGCTCTGGGATTAGTGTTAGTGGTAGGTACTTAACCACGGGCATAGTAACTGGACAAGGTGAAAAGCAAAAACCTTGGATGCATTACAATGGAGACTTGCCGTTGCTTGGTCTTACTTTCTACAATAATTTTTACGGAGTAAGTGACAACAGTTACGTTGATGTAGTGTTCAACGATGACCCAAGCACTGTTAAAACATTTATGGCACTAAGTTACGAAGGTAGCCAACAGCATATAGATGCATACACCCAGAGTACTGTTGTTGACGCCGCTGGTAACACGCTTAGCAATCTTACAGATGGAGAGTATTATAATCTAAGTGATCAAAAAGGCTGGTATGTAGAATCTATAACAACAGACATGCAGACTGGATCTCTTAAGGACTTTATTGAAAAGGAAAACAAGTATTTTGGGTACATTAGAGGAGCTGATAGCGGAGCCGATGGATCAGCGTCTCCTACAGACGATGACTTAAAAGAGTTTAGTTTCCAAGGTATTGGAGAAGCAAGCGCTGTTACCGCTGCTGGTGGTGGTGCCTACAGTCAAACAGACTTTAACTTTACAATTCAAGGATCATAAAATGGCAATATCAAACGCAACTATATCAAGCGTCTCTGTTGTTGAAACGCAAGGGTCTTCTGGTGCTGCTGGCACGTTGATAACAACTGCCGAGCTTTATGTTACACCAGACGATGGTTACACTATAAGTAAAGAAGACATTACGGTAGGAACCTTACCAACAGGTATAAGTACCGTAACGCTAACAAACACTGGTACGCCTTATTCTATTTCTAATCAGGTTAAGGTGACCGCGACATTAACGCCTTCGTATGCTATGCCTTCAGCGGACACAACGCTAAGCATACCTTTAACTGGTGATGCATATTTAGGTGTTAAAGATTATATTGGATATCATTTTAAAATACGATCTGATAGGACTTTAGAAAATCTTTTTACCGAAGTGTCAACAGCGACAGGTTTTGATGTTTTTGGTAATCTAAATACAGTTATTTTAGAGCAAACAGGATCTAAGACTGTCGCTTCGTTCAATGGCTTTGTCGAAAGAGATACCGCAACTGTAGTAGGTCAATACACTATAACCGCTAAGGACGGGTTTCACTTTGACGTTATGCCAGCGTTAGAAAATACTGTGTTAAACACTAGGGTGGGTTTTTTTGGAAAGCTTTTTTTAAGACCTAAATCACAAGTTCTTAACAGTGAAAATTTACACACAAGTGTAGTGTACGATGTCGTTTATAGCAATACAACCTTAGTAGAGGAAGCATCTTGTATCGATACAACGTTGCGGGTTTCAGTAAAACAAAACATATCAACAAACCTGTTTGTTAGCCATATGAAACCTGGTTCTAAGCTAGTTAATTCAGCTGGGGAAACGAGAAAAATGTATATTTATGGTAACCCAGGTGCTAAATTCAGCTTGTCAATTACATCAGATACCGGCGTTGATATAAAAAAGCTTACAGACGTAGAAATACCTAATGCTTATAGAAACACGGTTTCAGGAAAAGGCTCTACCGGATCTTACGAGTGTATTGTTGAGTTTCCAGCAACTGTGGCTAATGTAGATTGGAACATAATATTATCTAGCTCTACTAATGAGCTTCTTAGCATGGTACCTACAACAATAGAGACGTACGTGTTAAACCAGTACACACCTTCTACTGTTAGCATAACAAACTCAGCGACAAATAGTAACATTATAAGAACAGGCGCTGCGTCTATTGTTTACACAGCAAAGGCCGACACTGATGTTGAGGATTTGTATTTTAATAAAAAAACTACAGGAGAGTACGGTGGGGTTAAGTTCACAACGCCGATCTATTGGACATTAACAAACTCCGTTGGTCAAACATACTCCATAACCAAGGCCAACCCAGTTTTATCTGACTTTACTAATGTAGATTCTAAAACTAACGGAGGCACAGTGGTTAGAGCGCCAAGTCCTTTTACTGTAACAGGCGGAGGAACCTCGACGGCGGTAATAAAAGGTGTGTTAGAGATTTCTCATATCGGTAAAGACGACGTGGCCTTTAATATGAATTTAGACAACATCGTAACACTAAGTTAACATGGCTTTAATAACAATATCATTTACAGTACCTCTTAACGAAGCGATTCAAATAGGCGACGAAGCTATTACTGCAATATTTCAGAGTCTGGTGGCTTTGATACATCAGCAACATACGTTAAGCTTGGAGTTATTACTGACGCGGGTCAAACTGGCTCCACCTGGTCGATAACGTGCAACATAGAGAGTAGTACACCTCCACCTACTGCGGGTTCCTTTATATTTTTTAAGAAAAACAACTCCGTAAATCAAGCTAAAGTAAAGGGTTACTATGCGCTTGCTAGATTTAAAAATGACTCAGCGTTAAATGATAAAGCGCAGTTATATAGTACATCAGCAGAAATATTCGGAAGTAGTAAATAAACAGTAAAAAGTGTAACTATATATCAGTAAAGTTTAATTAAATGTCTGATAATAAGTTACAAAAGCAGTTCAAAAAAGAGGTTGCTAATTTAGAGCAAGCGATATGCTTAGCCGCTGATGGTGTAAACGCTGTGGCTGGTACTAAAGAAAAACCTATTGTACGAGACAGCGATCTTATTCCTATAAAGCATTATTTCATGGACGGAGTGTACGTCCGAGAAATGACGATGAAAAAAGGTATAGCAGTTGTTGGAGCAATACATAAGCACTTGCATATGTGTTTTTTACTTACTGGTAGAGTAACTGTTGCAAACGAAAAAGAAACTATTGATCACGTAGCCCCTTGTTTTATTATAGCAACTCCTGGTACTAAAAGAGTTTTATACGCTCATGAGGACTCTGTTTGGTTTAATACACATAAAAATCCTACTAATACCAAAGATTTAGATAAATTAGAGCGTGATATAGTAGCTATAAGTTATGAAGAATATGAAGAATACATTAAAAATAAATAAATTATGAGTTTTATTGCTGCAGGTATAGCTGTGGCCGGGGCTGCTACATCTGCGATTATGGCGTCCCAGGCTAAGAAAGAAGCTGAAAAAAAAGAAAGTATGGCTAGAAACGAAATGGAGCGTCAAAAGCAGTTGTTTTCAAACCTAGACACCAGTAATCCATACTTAAACATGGAAAATGTTATGGAAGATCTTACTATTAACCAGCAGCAAGCGGACTTCCAAAAGCAGCAAGCTATGCAGAGTCAAGCTAACATACTTCAAAGCATGAAGGGAGCGGCTGGAGGATCTGGCGTAGCTTCATTGGCTCAGGCAATGGCTAACTCTGGTAATCTAGCTGCGCAACAAGCGTCTGCTACTATTGGTCAACAAGAGGCGGCTAACCAACGAGCGGAAAGAGCTGAAGCTGGTAGACTTCAAGGTATGGAAAGACAAGGTGATCTTCTTTCAAGAAACATGGAGCGAGACAAGGTTTCAACTTTATTAGGTATGGCTCAACAAGAAACTGGTGCCTACAGAGCTGAAGCTGCAGCAGCGCAGCAGGCTATGATTGGCGCTATCTCTCAAGGCGCAACAGCAGCAGCTGGAGCTGTATCAGCGGCAAATACAGCTAATAAATCTGTTGAAGCTGCTAATATTAACGCTGGACTTAATCCAGACGGAACCGCTAAAACAACGACTCAGGGAGGAAGCGGCGCGACTCTTTTGGAGGAAATGGTCGACGGGAATTACGTTACTTATAATGCTGACGGAACTGTCGCATCAATAGACACTGATTACGACCTTACACCCTTCGATCCAAACGATTAAATAATAACACAACTATGGCAGCAGATCCAACACTAGTGCAAGGAGCATACGTAGCAAACGCGCCACGCGTAGGGCAGTGGAACGCGGTGTTAGACGGTTTAAAAGATTTGTCAAAAGTTTTTGAAACCGCTAGGAACGCAAATCTTGAATTGAAGCTCGCGGAAATAAAAGCGCAGGGCGATCGTAGAGTAAGAGGAGATGATTGGACAATGAGAATATCTGATCACTACGGTAAAAACGTAAACGGGCCCTTAGGTGATCAACTAAGCATTGCTACAAATGACGTAACGTTTGAGAAAGATATATTTATCTCAGCAGACGGTGACGCCGCTTATCAAGCAAATATAACAAACTTTAATAACCAAGCGGCTGCTGATAGCGCTACAATGTCTGGTTTACTTGGTTTGTATGACAAATCTGTCGTCGGCGAGGGAGAAGGAGCTCCAATTAGTAACTCTGCTACTGGTTGGGATGTTGATTATTTAACAGAAAGAAAACTAGCTGCTCAATATACATTTAAATTACCAAACGGTCAAGCCGTAACTAAAACACGTGGCATTGACGACGATTGGTTTACTCAAAACAACCAAGCTATAGTAAGCGGCGAAATAAAAATGACAGCTAAGCACTATGGTTTACTAAAAACAACGCTAAACAATAATGTACCAGGCGTTGAGTGGGTTGGCCCTGATCAGGTGCAAAGAGATATTGAAAGAACAAAAGTCGATATAAACACGAGAGGAGCAATTGCTGAGCTTGGGGCTAACAACATGCTTGCTGGTAAAAACTATTTATCGGCAGACCCAGGGAGAATGGCGGGTGATACTGGTAAAGACGAAAATTATATTGCACCTTATATAGCTAGGGAAGATAAAAGACAAGATTTTAACGAGGCAGAAACAAGGCAAAATATCGATGCAATAATCCATACTGATATACAGGCTCATGAAATAAGATCAGTAGTAAGTGACCCCATGATTGGCGGTGACATGAGTTTGATTGGCGCATGGGACAGTCAGACTCAAACTTTTTCAAAAGGTCATTTAGACGCGTTACTAGAGGGTCAAACGGGTATGGAATTTGAAAAGGATTTAGAGAAGGCTTTAGGTTTTACCGGTGAAGACGCAAACGGTGAAATTAATACACCAGCAGAACTAGCAGCACTAAAAATGGCAATGTGGAAGTACGGCCAGGAAGGTCAGAGTGCAGATATACAGGAAGGTATTAAAGATGTAATAAAGGATTATTTATTTCTTTATGCAAAAAATCAGTTCATAATTGGATCTGGCGGTACTTATCAACCAGGCTTAGGAGTTGGCGAAGTGCTTGCAGAAGGTGCAGAAGGTGAGCCACTATTTGAGTTTATAGACTAAACAAACACACAGACATATTAACGGGTAACTAACGAAACAGTCATGGCAGAAGAAGTAAAAAAGATTTACCGTCTTAGCACGGGTAGAAAAGTAAGAGTGGCAGCAGATAAAGAGGCAGCTTTTTTAGAAAAGCATCCCAACGCGGAGTTTATAATGGTGGAGCAAACAGACGAGATCGCTCCGCCACCGCAGAAGTTTGACGTTCAAATTAGTCAAGACGCTACAAACGTGCAAACCTTTGGCATGGGAAAGTTCCTAAGCCCTGCAATAAACATGCAGGGCGAGAATTTAGATTTGGACTCGTCTTCGGAAGATATTTCTTCGGATTCACAAGAATATAGCGTACTAGGAAACGGTATAAAGTCACGAAGCTCAGAGAACTGGATGATCGTTGAGTGGTTACCAGAACTAGATAAAGAGCCTTATTTCTACGAGTCACCAACTGTGTTGACAGATCCTTTTGAAGGTGTTGGAGACGTAGAAGATCAAGATGATCAAATAAGTGTAGTTGATCAAACAGACACGGACGTGTCGGAAGAAAATCCCCCTTACGTATTAACAAACGAAGCTGTAGTGACATAGCTGAAACACAAAACATTGAGTATCTACCAGAGTGGATGCAAGACGCGAACGTGTATAGTTTAATTAACAAGTACCAAGATGTTGTTACAGACTGGACCAATAAGCCATTAACGTCTGAACAAGACTTTTGGGACGCTTTGTATGTTCGTGAAGAAAAAGAGGTGATAACTGGAACCACAATCAAGGTTGTAGACGGCATGAGAGAGGAGACGCCGTATAGAAAAACAGTTGTACACAAATACATTGGTAACGTAAAGAAATCAGAAAACCCAGAACTATACGAAGAGCTTAAAATCCTTGTTGACGTACACGAAACCGTAGAAGGTATAAAGTCACGAGACATAAGCGGTATGTACACAGACCTCTCAGACGAGCAGGTTTTAATGAAGTACTATTCTCCTCAAGCTGACACAGAAGCGTATAATAGCATTGTAGACGAAGGCGCTTTACCAAGAACAGATAGGTACGCTCTTGAATTTAATAAGCCTACCAACAACACAATAGATCACGGTGGACTTGCGGGTGATCCAATAGCTACAGAGGACTACTATACTATAACTGATTATGAGAACCATAACAATGAGCAGGTAATTGCTGGGTTTCAAATTTACTCAGCAGAGGCTCTTAGTAAGTTTAAAATAGAAGGGCAAAAGCTTCTTGAACCACTACAGTTAGAGCTTACAGAAGAGTTTTTACCAGGTATTAAAGAAAAATACGCTACAAGAATAGCAAAAGAAACTGAGGCTTTCAATGTTATTGCTGATCAAATTACGGCTGACTTTGACGCTAGATTTGCTGAAGCATTTGCTAACTCGGAGCCTAGTAAAGATGAGATTCGTCAGTGGGAAAACCTTTTAAACGAAGAGTTAGAAGCCGCGCAAGAGAAGCACTTTGCGAGCTTAAATAAGCTCATCTCTAACGAAGTTGAGTCATTAATTAAAAAAGACCAAAGATTTAAAGACTGGGAAAACTCTAGAGTTTTAGAGTGGGAGAAGATCCAAGGGGAAATGTTTAATGAGTATGTTACTAACTACAAGTATGACTACGATTCTTGGGAAACAAACGATCTTCAAAACATAGGTGTTTGGTTAGAAGAAAACTATAAGTTTAGCGCTTTACAAGCGCCTGATCAAACAAAGCTTCTTGACGCTGTTTTTAAGGACTACATAAGAAGAAACAACTTTTCAAAAGAAAAAGAAGCCGATTTAAAAAATGAGTTTTATCACTATTTTTATGACAAGCTTACACATAGGGTTGTAGACGGAAACGAAGAGCGCACGCAATTTTACTACAAAGGCGTGGCAAAAGAAATACTAAGGCAAAGTCAATTAGACTATGATGAAGCAGCAGCGAGGTTGAAGCCCAAAGCAAGTTTGTTAATTATGGCGACGCTAGCACTTTGTGGATTGGCACAGGTTTAGAAGACATAGAAAAAAGAATGGCCGCTGCAGAACAAGCTATCATGTGGGCAGAGGACGTTATTGAAAACCCTGAAAAGTATGATGACATGGGTGGTAGTGCTTTTTGGAGCGGGTTTACTAGCCATAGAGGTTATGAATATATACCTTTTGTTTCAGGCTTTGTAAGCTTAGACCACGAAAGCAGAATTGTTAGAATACAAGACAAGGTTAAAAAAGGTATTGAGCTTTCAAGCGCTGAGAAATCGCTCTTGCAAATGGCGGCAGTTAAACAAGAGTCTGATAAACTAGTTTCAGATATATCTTTAATGTACGAAGCTGGTAGCATGCTCGCACACTCTGTGCCTTTTATAGGTGAATTTATTGTAACCGCTGGTGCATTTACCGAGGCTAAAGTAGCTACCCAAACAGCGATAAGAGCTCGCGTTGTATCTAACATTAACAAGACTAGGAAAGCAGCTGGTTTTACTCGTGGTGGAGCAAGGGTTTCAAAAGACGGATCTAAAATACTATTTGCAGAGCTTTCTAACACAGCTAAGTTTGTAGATAAAATGGCTGAACCTATAGCTATGGTAATGGGTGTTACAGCACAAACTTTAGCAAACCCTATTAGAATAGCTGAAAACACCGCGGGTAGGCTACAGAGCGAAATGTTGTTTGCTTTTACTACAGACGCGGATGATTATCTTAGTATCTTAAATAGAGATACAATTATAGGTGGGACTAAAGAAGGTGATAAATATGGATTAGACGACGGTGAGGCTTTTGGAGAGGCTTTATTAAAGGGTTTTGGAATAAGTTGGGCGGAAATATTTACAGAAAACTTAGGTGCGTATTTTGCTCCGTTAAGCACCAAGGCTATGAACAAGCTGTTTTCTGTTGATGGCACTTTAGGTGGTTTAGTTAGAAATAATGAGTTTTTATCTAGGATAGCTTTGGGTAGGTTGCTGAGGAGATATGGCTTTACTAAGCTTGAAGAGTTCACGGCGTGGTCTGCTAAAGCAGCTGGTTGGAACGGGTTTGTAGGCGAGTTTATGGAAGAAATGGTTAACATGCCTATGTCAAACTTTATAACTGGAGACGCTCCTATTATGTCTGGGATACTTGAGTATGACAAAGACGGTAACATGAAGGGCGTAGACTGGCGTAACTTAGGAACCATTGGTGTTTCTGTTGGTGCTGGTGCTGGCGTGTTTAGCGGTGGAGCTGTTTTAGCTAACAAAGTTATGGGTAATAAGCCTCCAGCTTACTACGTTAATAATCTTAGATTTGAAACGTGGAAAGATGCAAGCACATATCTTCGCACGATGAAGGCTAAAGGTCTGCTTAATGCAGATCTTGACATTGAAATACAAAACGATTACATAGCTTATAACGAGGCCGCTGATTACTTAAAGAAAAACGGTGTTAGCGAAGACATAATAAAGGTAAATAAAAAAGGGACCTTAGGAGATCAAGTAACAGCTACAGAAATTGAAATACAAAACGAAACGTCAGCTGAGCAAAGACAAAGATTAGACGAAATAGATAAGCAAGTAGAGGCACTTGAATCTCAGTCTATAGAAGAGCAACAGTCTGGAAAGTCTAAAAGAGCTAAGACAAAAGCTATTAAGCAAATACAAGCTGAGCTAGCTGAGCTAAATAAAGAAAAAGACTCTATAATACAACCTATAATTAATAAAATAGAGTCTAAGAAGTCAGAAAAAGTATTTAAAGATACGCTAGCTCAAGTAGAGAAGATTAACACTGCGTTAAGAAATGCTGGTAAGAAGAACGTTAAGATAACACGTAGAACAACACAGAGAGGCGCTAGGAACATTGCTATGCAAAGAATGTTTGGTATTAGTGCTAAAGTTAATAAAGATGGAACTACGTCTTACTTTGACGCAAAGACGGGTGAACCAATAAAAGCTAGCGATATTAACGAGCAAGCTATGAACGCTGAGCTTGACGCTGCTCAGATAAGCCATGGGTATTTTATACCTGGTCAAGGTAATAAAAAAGGTGAAATAATAATAAACCAAGAGGCGGCGTTAAACAGAAGAGGTGAAAACGTAGCCGCTCACGAGTTTTTACACTTTTTCCTTAATGAAGCTTTAGAGCAAAGCGCTGAGATGAAACTAGCTTTAGGCACGGTTTTTAAACAATACATAAACAACATTGATCCTAGAGCGGTTAGAAACAGCGAGTTTAGAAAAAGACTTAACGCTTACAGCAACAAGAGTGCCGCTGTACAAGCTGAAGAAGCTATGGCTTTGTTTTTAGATGCTATGGCTAATGGGGAGCTTCAATATAACGAAACTGTATTTACTAAGTTAGGAGATATATTAAGACACATCTTTAATAGAATGGGCTTTACTGTAAAGCTTAATACTGGTAGAGACGTATATAATTTCTTAAAAGATTTTAACAAAAACATACAGCAAGGAGAGCTATCTGCTTCCATGATAAAAGCCATGGAGGGCACCATAGAGATAGGTGGTCAAGTAGAAGCTGTCGCTGACATGGTGTCTGAATCCGTAGAGAAAAACAAAGAAAAACTTAGGAAGGAGCTTAGCGCGATGATTGAGGTTGAGACAGGAGACTCTGAGCCTATGTCGCCTGAAACCTTTGATAAGCTTCTTGACTTTATGTCTAGCAAAGGTATATTGTTTTCTAAAGATGTGACTGATGATGTTAACGATCTTGGCAATATGGGTTGGGACCAAGAATCTTGGGAGTCTCAAGGCGCTAATTACGCTTTAGAGACTATGATTGAAGAGCAAATGTTAGACGGCCTTATTGCGGCTAAGCTAAAGTTTAAAGATGAAAAAGGTTCAGCTGAAATAGAAACATTTATATCAGACGTATATGCGAAGCTATCAACTCACGTAAAGAACTTTAATAAAGGCTTATGGGGTACGCCTCAGCAAAACGATAGTTTATACGGTTGGATAAACTCACAGTTAGCAAACAAAGCAAACGAAGTGTGGAACGCGGCGCAAAAACCTGAGCAAGAAAAGTGGGCTGCTGATATAGACGCGACAACTTCTGAAGGAGCTCCACTATTCCAGATCGCAGCAGAAGAAGATTCTGCTATGGCAAGGTTAGATGAGATAACTTTAAACGAGGAGCAGAAGGTTATATACTCTCAGTTTAGACAAGATTTAGGTCTTAATGAAGATATGATGAACGTTGTGAGAGACGTGGTCGTGCAGACTTTTGGCCGTAGGTTACCTAAAGTTGGAACAAAAGAGTTTAAGCTAGCGCTAATGGAAGCTTACAGAAACGAGCTTAAAACACCTATTCAAGACATGATGGGTAAGGGAGCTAGCTACGACGCGTTTTTAGAGGAGTACATGGAAACTGTGTACACACAACTGTCTAAAGAGACTCTTATTCAAATGGAAAGAAGAATACCTGAGGAGCTTAGAATATTTACTCGAAGCCGCAGGATTACTAAACCAACGGAGGTTGATGCTTTAATAGAGCAAGGTTTGTTACCTAAAGATACGAACCGCTTATCTGGCCCTAATTTTATAGAAAAGCTGCCTTACCCAGGTATCGAAAAGATAATGGCGTTCTTTAGAGGTAAGAACATGCAAGAAGTGTTGGGTTACAAGAAGGGTGCTTCAACATTGGGTACTAGAAAAGATGGCTTAGCTAAATACATAGGGCAAGAATTAGCTTTTGACGCGACTGCAGAGGTAACAGGTAGAGAGCAGGTGAGGGATAGGTTTTTAGAGATTATAGAAATGAGTGGTCAAGACATAGTAGGCAACGAAATAGCTATCGTGCTTAAGCAGATTGACAGGCAACCTGGCATTATGTTCTCTAAACCTAGCGAAGCAGACATGCGTAGACTAGCAGATGACGCTATTGCTCACGGCTATGATCATGTGTTCCCAGATGGTCAGCTGTCCTCTGAATATAGCAATGTCAGCGAAGAGTCTTGGAAGCCTATTGAAAGAGTGTTTAGAGGTAACAATTTAACAGAAGATGGTCTTAGATTTAAAACCGCTGTTAAGCTTAATAAGAAAGTTGACGAAGCAATTAAAGAAGCTTTTAAAAATCAAGGTAATCTAAGGGTAAATCTAAAAGCTCTACAAAACCTACATAGAGACGCTGAGGTTATAGCAAAAGAGTTGGGTCCAGAGTTTATGGAGATTATTGGGTATGATGTGCTAGGTTATGTTTACAGAGTTATGGATGCAGCTGCTGAAAAAAGAGATGGATCTCAAGGCGCTTTTTACAGCGCTCTTAGTGAAACTAAAACTAAAATACAGGGTTTAAGCAGTAAGAATATTAGCGACGATGTTAGGATTATGAACAAGGGCGCGACTTTGTTTAAAAAAGTAATACGCATACTAGAAAGTGATCAAACAAGAGACGCAAAGCTAGAGCAGATTGAGGGCTTGCAAGATGAAATAGACGCGGCTAACGTGGCTAACATAGCTGCAGCGGTTACTATATCTAAAAGCATTGTTAATTTAGCTAGATCAGGCAAAATTAGTATGGTATCGGCGTTAAACTTTTTACAAATTCAAACAGGTATAGTAAATGGTTTGCGAGGTTTATCTAGGCTTGACTTAATTGAGGTTAGAGACGGTAGTCAAAGTCATAAGCTTGGTAAAGATCACCCGCTGTATAACGAAGCTTTTAATTTTTACAAAAAGAAAGGTATTGGTAAAGGTAAAAATTTTAGAGAACTAACTAACGAGGAAGCTGAAAAGAAAGCTATTGAAAGCTTAGGTTGGAAAGGGGAGCACTTAGCGCCTAACAGTAACACAATGCTCGAGCTGGTTGATTTAATGTTCCAAAGCGAAGAAGTCACAGACGAGCAGATACAAAGCGTGTTTAAAGATCACTCTCAAGCTTTAGTTACTAAATACCTTGCTGATGTAATGGATGATGCCGGCGGTGCAAACAATACGACTAACTTTGAAAGAATAAAGTTCTTAGACCAGTCGCATCAAGACGTTATGTCAGGCGGTAGAGGTAGGGGTTATACGGAGCTTATGGTTGATAGAGCTATTGAAGGCATTATGTTTTCTAAGTCAGTTGACAAATCTAACGCGGCTAAACTAAAGCAGCAGCAAAATGCTAGATTAACTTATAACAAAGACACGGAAAGCCGCGGTATGTCTACGTTTGACTTTGATGAAACGTTAATTATTGAGGGTGAAAACTTTATAACAGCAACACACCCAACAACAGGAGAGGTAACTAAGATTAGTTCTGGAAACTGGCCTATTGACGGTCCTAAAATGGCAGCGCAGGGTTATCAGTTTGACTTTTCTGATTTCGTAAACGTTAGAGGCGGTGTTGAGGGTCCTCTCTTGCAAAAAATGAGGAATCAAATTGAAAAGTATGGCGCAGACAACGTGTTCGTACTTACAGCTAGACAACAGGAAAGCGCTACCGCAATATACGAGTGGTTAAAATCTAAAGGAATAACTATACCGTTTGAAAATATAACAGGTTTAGGTAAAAGTGAGGGATCAGCTAAAGCTGAGTGGATGCTTAATAAGTACGCAGAGGGTTATAATGACATGTACTTTGTTGATGATGCGTTACCTAATGTCGAAGCCGTAAAAAAGGTTCTTGATGCTTTAGATATTAAGTCAAAAGTTGTTCAAGCTCGTATTATGTTCAGCAAAGACGCTAGCCAAGAGTTTAACGAAATGCTTGAGCGTAACAAGGATGTTGATGCCAAGAAAACCTTTTCTGCTGCAGAAGCTAGACGTAGAGGAGCTAAGAAAGGTAGGTTTGAGTTTTTTATACCACCATCAGCAGAAGACTTTAAAGGTCTTATGTATAAAGTTCTAGGTAGAGGAAAACAAGGCGAGCAAGATTTAGCTTGGATCGAAGAGAACCTAATAACTCCATATGCCAAAGGTATTAGAGACTACAACTCTATGAAGCAAAAAATCTCTAGCGAATATAGAGCATTAAGAAAAAAGGCTCCTGGCTTGAAAAAGAAGGTGCCTGGAACTAATTTTTCTGTAGAGCAAGCTATAAGGGTTTATTTATTTGACAAAGCTGGTTATCAAGTGCCAGGTTTAGCTAAGTCAACACAGGTTAAGTTGATCAACCATGTCAACTCAAATTCTGATCTTATTAATTTTGCTGGCGCGCTTAGTAAAATTACTAGAACTGCAGAAGGTTACATGGAGCCTACAGAGTTTTGGGATTTAGGTTCTATTGCGTCTGATATGCGTGACTTGGTAGACGTTCAAAATAGAGGAGAGTTTTTAGCTGAGTGGCAAGCTAATCGAGACGCTGTGTTCTCAGAAGAAAACTTAAATAAACTTGAAGCTACCTTTGGTACTAATTATAGAGATGCTCTTGAAAACATGCTCTATAGAATGGAGACTGGTAGGAATAGAACTACCGGTAGTAAAGACAAGGTTGTAAATAGTTTCTTAGACTGGATCAATGGCTCTGTTGGTACCGTTATGTTCTTTAACACAAGATCTGCAGTACTTCAAACCATATCAACCGTAAACTTTATAGACTTTGAGGATAACAATATATTTAAAGCAGCTAGTGCTTTTGCAAACACTCCACAGTTTTGGAAAGACTTTGCCTACATATTTAACTCAGACACTTTAAAGCAAAGAAGATCAGGTCTGCAAATGGATGTTAACGCTGAAGAACTTACTGACGCGTTTAACACTGGTAAAGGGCCTAAAGCTGTTATACAGTACCTGCTTCAATTAGGTTTTACTCCTACACAGCTTGCGGATAGTTTCGCAATATCTTTAGGTGGGGCTTCATTCTATAGAAACAAAATAAAAGCAAACATGAAGCGCGGTATGAGCCAGCAGGAAGCTGAGGCCGCTGCGTGGTTATCGTTCCAAGAAAAATCAGAAGAGACGCAGCAATCTTCTAGACCAGACTTTATTTCACAGCAACAGGCTGGAGTGCTGGGTAGATTAGTATTAGCTTGGCAAAACACGCCTATGCAAATGACTAGGCTTATGAAAAAAGCAACGCTCGATCTTGTTAATGGTAGAGGTGATGTAAAGTCAAACATATCTAAGATTATGTATTATGGTGTTATACAAAACATAATATTCGGTGCTTTACAATCTGGGCTTATGTGGACAATGTTTGGTGATGACGAGGAAGAAATAAAAAAGAAAGAGCTAAGAGTAGCTAACGGTGTTCTTGATACGTTATTAAGAGGTACAGGTGTGTACGGCGCGGCTGCATCAACAATCAAAAATGTTTTACTACAATGGGACGCACAAAGAAAGAAGGGTTTTGGACAGCAAGATTATAGTAAAATATCTCAAGATATTATAAACCTATCTCCACCGCTAGGCAGTAAGCATAGAAAAATATTATCATCAGTTAAAACGTACGAGTATAACGAGGAGGTTATAAACGAGATGGATTATGGTATTGACAATCCAATGTGGAGTGTTGCCGGTAATGTAATAGAGGGTATTACTAATATACCTGCTGGACGACTAGTAAACAAGGCAAACAATATAGATGAAGCGATTACTGGTAATATGGCTATGTGGCAAAGAGCTGCGTTGTTGTTAGGTTGGAACAAGTGGGACGTTGGTATTAAAGACGCGGATGTTGAGCAGGCTAAAACAGATATAAAAGAAAGAAAAGAAGAAGATCAAGCTAGAGAAAGAGAACAAAGAAAGCTTGAAAGAGAAATAGAAAGACTTGACGAGGAGCTTCAGCTAGAAGAAGATATGCTTCTTGAACAAGATGAAGAAAGAGAGAGCGGTGTGCCAGAAGAAGAGCTTACTTGTGCTGCTATTACTTCTAAAGGTGTAAGATGCGGTAGAAATGTTTTACCAGGCAATAACTACTGTACTATACACGAAAAAGTTGAGCAACAAGCCGATGAGGTTCAATGCTCACACATTAAATCAAACGGCAAACAATGCAAAATGAAAACAAAAAATAAATCAGGATTATGTTACTACCACGATTAAGTTTATTATTAACCCTACTATTCAGCTGTACAGTATTACAAGCTCAAGAGTTAAAGAAAGCATTTAAGTTTTCTACATTTTATGCTGCTGTAAACGGAGGTAACTCTGTATCAGATCAGACTATATACTCTGTTACTGACGGGTTAACTCAAGAAACTGTAGCCACACCGTTTGACTATAGCTTATCTATGGGTGTTCGTAAGATCGCTAGGTTTGGTTATGAAAACAGAGCTAACGCTTTCTATGACGGATCAGAAACATCTTGGTCTGCTGACGCTAACATAGGTAAGCGTAACGGTATAGAGTTTCTTGGAGAAGTTACATACGAAAGACAGCAAGGCAGAGAGTTTTTTAATCAGCACCACTTTTTTCGTTACATCGGAGACAAAGTTATGGCAAAGGTTGA
>FUIF01018594.1_pt1 | contig 35384 bp, 59 predicted proteins | sample 1003461 | NCBI WGS metagenome assembly FUIF01 (sample SAMEA80401918, study PRJEB19352) | marine metagenome
TCCATCAGGTCGAGTCCAGCGTCACCCATCATGCAGAGGAACATATCTTGGTCAACTAGGGTATATTTAGCATCTCCAAAGCTGACGCTAAAATCTGCATCATTAAAGCATTCATTTACGTGCGGGCAATCTCCGATGAGTTCGTTGAGTGCAACGGTTTTAATTGTTTCAGTTTTCATGTTGAATTAGTGTACCTATTTTAGTGGGAGTCAGCCTTTTCTGCCGAAAAATCTTTCGGCTTGCAGATAGAGGGCAACGCAAAAGCAAGTTATTGCAAAAAATTAAACAGTTGGTCATCTGGGGTGAGCCAAGAAATGATGAGTAAAATCCATCCGATTAAAAGTGCAATGTTTGACATTAGTGTACCCTATATTCGGTGTTGGCTTCGATGATTTCTTTAGCTTTTTGCGTGTCTCTTTCGTAGAACAATTCGGGGAAAGGTGCTTGCGGTGTCTCTTGGAACTCCGCAAAGTAGTTATACCAAGACTGGCCGTATCTGAGGCCCTTAGTTTTGTCTTTAGGCCAGACATGGGCCAGCCAGTATCCCTGCTGACCGAAGGTGATTGAGAATCGATCGGTGTCAGTTGTCATGCGAGTATCCTATCAAGATTGCTTGAGTTTGTCAACCTCTTTCAACGCGGCAGTAGCGTTGAGTAGTGCCTTGCGGTAAAAACCGAAGTAAATTTTACGGCGACCGTCGCCCCTGTAGGGCTTAAAGGGATTGAAGTGAAATTTGTCTTTAATAACGATGGGCTTATCAATTGTGCTGTCAAACACAACTACGTAGGGTGCCCAGAACCAGTTCGCTGCCAGAGCAAGAATCACAATTGAAATTAAGGGGAGTATGATTATCATCGTTGTCCCAGCTTTCTTTTAAGTAGTTCGATTTTTTTGTTCTGTTTATGCTCAGCAGTTGCTCCACTTATTTGTGTCACAATCAGCATGATGAAGGAGAAAATAGCCATAAGGAAAAGTAGGGCAATAATTCCTAACAGTATCCACTGTGTGAAAGTTTCGGGGTCCATGCGAGTATCCTATCAGGGTTTGTATGAATTGTCAACAGGAGCAGCAACGCCAAGGCATAGTTAGAAAAGACAGCAGAGTGAACACGATTCCTATCGGGAGACACACTGAGAATACGACTACAAAGAGCATCATCCAAAGGTAATACGTTACGATTCTGACTGGCAGAGGATGGTTAGGGTGGTCCGCTTTCCAAGATTCAGTAAAGAATTTGATGGAAATTAAGAAGCAAACTGCTGCGGCTGAAGTCCAGACGATCAAGACAGTATCCCAATTGCTGAGTAACCAGTCCATCGTTTTTCCTTTGAGTTAGATTTCTCTTGAGTCAGTTTTTTCGGTGAAGTGGATTGTAGCCTTGCCATGCAGCTTGGCATTAATTAGTGCTAAAATCTCTTCGATTTGTTCTTCGGTGTCATCTTTTGATGCAACATCTTGCACCACGATGTCTACGTTTTGGATGAGCAAGTTTGGCATGGCCTAATTGTATCCATTTCGGTGTCAGTTGTCAAGGATTAAAAACAGTGCCTAGGCTTTTTACTCCCTAGGCCTTGTGTGTTACTTTGACGTTGTAGTCGATGACTTGGACGCGAGAACAAGGTGAATCCAGAACACCGAGAGCCACGACCAGAAGGTGAGGTCGATATTCGTGTTAAACACTTCGTTGAGTGCCCAGATCGAGAAGATCGGGCCAGCGACGATGAACAAGACGATGAAGGCGAGGATGCCAACTACTCCAAACGATGCAAAAATTGCTTTAATCATAACAGTTCCTTTGTGTTAGGGGTTCAAGTGCATTGTATCAAAAGGGCTACAATTTGTCAACCCTTATTCGGTGTTAGTTTGTCAAACGCTATCAGGGTAGAGTTTTTTCAATCGAGCAAGTTCTGCCTTATCACGCCGTTCTTGTTCTTTAGCGTATTTTTCTTGCCGAGTTTTTTCTGCGGCGGCATTATATTCTTGCTCAGCTTTTTTAATGCTTTCATCGGTGTAGGCAATCGAAGTAGTCAAGGGGTAGAGCTTGATTTCACTGATACAGTCGTATCCTTCTCCCTTGAGGGCCTTAACAACGTCGGCAGCAGGTGGGCCGTCGCCTGGGGTTTTGTCTCTTGGAAATTCTAAGACAGTTTCTTGAGGGTAAGTAGTAGAACTCATGCCATCAGAATCGTAGGCATAAAATTCAACGGCAAATTTGATTGTGTCTTGGCTCATGGGTGTATTCTATCAAATTCGGTGTTAATTGTCAATACTCAAACGAGAACCAGAACTTGTCACCTTCTTCAAGAGATGTTTCTTCTTGCACAAAAGTCATCAAGTCACGATAAATGCAGACTTTTTTCTGCCAAGCTAAATCAATCTCTGAGTCAGGCTCAGAGGCAAATACCCCCCTGAACCAGCCCTTGCGATTCTCGGGCTTCTCGAACACGATAGTTAGCCTAAGCTCTTTGGGTAGGCCACCATCGAAGTCGAAGTGTTCTTCAAGACCTTCACCGCAGAGCATCTCATTGCCGTCATAGAAGCTCCCCATGTAGTCTTTGAAGTAGTAGTAGTTTTCGCCACGTTCATATAGTAGATCGATAATGAGCATCAGTATTCCTTTATGATTACTTCGTCACTTACTTTTGCCGCGAAAATTGCCTCTTGTTCGTAGTAGGCGGCTGTCATGTCCATTATAGCAAGTATCTGTTCTTTTGTACAGGCAATTCTTACAGGAATCATCCGTTCATGGAACAAATTACCCTTTGTGTTTACCCATTGCCCCTTAGCGGGAGTGAGGATCGTAAGACCACCAGCTATTTCTCTGACTTTTTCATCCCAGACACGGTGAAACCTTGTACGGATGGCTCTACCATCGTTACGAACAGTTGGTACAAGAATTTCCCATAATTGTTTCATGACTATCCCATGAAGTCACGGTCAGGCCAGAAAATCTGGTGAGTAATCATGCAAAGGTCCAGCATGAGCGACACCAATGAATACATACATGACCTACGGAAGGTCGGGGTACACCCTGCCAATAAGTCCAACAGCAACGATTAGCAGGGGTAGGGTCAGAAACCAGTAGAGCCAATAATTCATGTCAATTTCCTTTCGCTATTTCTTAAGATAGCTTTTGAGTTTGCGTTCTAACTTGCCCAATTCTTCGGCAAAGATACGTTGGGCTTGAGTGCCATTGTATTGCAGCTTGTGTGCCTCAAGAATCTGGAAGAAACTATCAATATCTTTTTTCATTGCATTATGCTCTGCAACGTTAGCACCAGTAAGCTGGCAGGCGTTCCAAGCATCGACCATCGCTTGTGCATCGTCTCTGTCATAGACAGTAGCGATAGGTTGCTTTTCGGTGTCACCATTCTCTGACCCATCATGCCAGCGGATCGTAGCGTTACCGTCGTGGTCTTCAATCGGATCAAGTGTGACTAGTACGGGTTTGTCTTCCATGCGGGTATCCTACACAATTCGGTGTTAGTTGTCAAGCGTTGGGATCGTATTCGTAGGCAACAACGGTGATACCGTTCTGTACCCACACTTCGTTAATCATCTTTTCGATTTCATCCCAAGAGCCACCAGCAAGGTCAGAGCCAAACTTAGGGCAATGGATTTCAAAGGGAGTTACGGCATATCCGCGAGCTTTCTTATACTCGCCCAAAATTGATCGCATACAGTCAAGCAATGCACCATAGCGAATAGGCGGGAAAGTAGGGCCGTCATTAAGTGTGAACTCGGCCCTGCCAGCGGTTCCAGCCTGAGCGACCATGTTAGCCACAACGACGCGATTGCCGACATGGACATACTGAGTCTTGCCGAGGCCAAACCTCACGCCTTTTTCATGGCAGTATTTGATTTCATTGGGCGGGAAGTTAGTTTGGTAAGAAAACGCCTTGCCCTGTCCGCGTTCATGCCATGCTTTGTAGGCTTGCATGGGAGCTTCACCAAATTGCTTGTTGAGGGCCATTACAAAGCCTGCACCCCAAGCACCGATGTTGTTACAGACATGAGGGATTACGATGGGAGTCCCACTCATTTCAGCTTTGGGGTTAGTTGCATCGCCCTTGATGACTTTGTAGCTTCCGAAGTTGTCAGACATAGTTTTTCCTTTGGGAGTGAGGGAGCATTATACCAGAGTTGTATTTATTTGTCAAGTATTACCACAAATCTTCACTGAACAGAGTTTCGCCGCGAGTATTATCTACGTCAATAATTTGTTCAGCTTTTTGAGCAATTACAAATGCTTTTTCACGATCAACAAAGTGCCCCTTGTCGTCAACGAATCCTTGTTCTCCCCTTGGAATTTCTCGATCACTCATCCACTTAATAACGTCGTGGTGGCGAGCGGGACGCGGCAGAGAGTGAACAGTGTTGCTGTCAGAACGTTTAATGGCAACAGAACTGATGTAGGGGATTCCCTTCTTCATGGCCCTATCAACCATCATAAAGCTAAACAGGAGATTATATTGACCTTTTCTTGTGTAGTACCAAGGCTTGCCTTCTTCCATCTCTTCAAGAGAGGGTGCAGCAAAACTAAAAGAGGCTTCAATCATGTCACCTAGTTCACTCATTTTCTAATCTTTCTTTGTGGGCTTCGTTGAATGCAGCATACACCTTTTGACATTCTTTGTCAAATTCTTCTTCTGTTAATTCTACATCTGTATAGTCCCGATTTTTAGGGACAATATTAGTTGCGGGAATATCTTTCTTTTTATTGCCCAGAAAAAATGAACGATCTACGACAAAATGGGTGTCGTATTCTTCTAAAACTGGTCCTAGAAGAAGGTTATATTCATTTCCGATTAAACAACGCATTTTATGCTACTACCTTAATAACAAGATGATTTTGATCCAATACGTCATCCTCTGCCGCCCTAACCAAATAGGCTTGATGCACTTCTTCATCAGCGTCTAAGACGCTTACATGAGTATCTAAGTCGTTTTCAGGCAGAGCTTTCAACACGTTAAGCAGTCTGCGGTAGGTGAGCGGGTCAGGCGAAATCGGGGGAATCGTTTTCATGTGAGTATTCTACTGTATTTGTATTGATTTGTCAAGTAGGACTGGTAGGATTCGAACCTACGGCCAAGGGATTATGAGTCCCCTGCTCTAACCACTGAGCTACAGTCCCATGCTAATACTATATCCTATCTATCGGCTATTGTCAAAGAGCCGATAGGATCAGCAGCACAAGGCCAGTCACGAAACCAAGCCCACCCAGCAGGTTGAAGATAGCAGCAGAGAGGAACCAGCAGCTAAACACCTTAGGCATCTTGGGTTCACCGCCAGCACGATCAAGGAACCCTCCTGGCTTGAAGTTGCTTGCAGCGTCTTTGCCAAAGTTGGTGAAGTGTTTGAAGGCACAGACAATGCCAATCACGAGTAAAACAACGCTAATTCCCATCACAGTTAGTCCAAGTGCCATAGTTTTTCCTTTCAGTTAAAACGAGAGCCGCAGCTTTCGCCACGGAGCGACTGGCCTAGCCGCATGTCACTCATCGATGATCTTCGGTTCTTGGTATCGAACTCCAAGTTCCTACACCGCCTTTTTAGTAACAACCCAAAGGAAAGACGGTCAGCCTCGGGTCGCCTGCCTCTCAGCAGGGTCTTGTATACACATATTGTACCATTAACCCTTGAGAAAGTCAATAGCTTGTTTCGTTAATTCTTCATCCAAACCGACTTCCATTTTTGTTTGAATAAACTTGCCATGCTGCCAAACAGACCAGTCAATCAGCGAAGGGGTTTCATCGTCATCTAAGACAACAAATCTATGTATGGGCAACCTAGTTGCTCTTAAAAACATCCAGATTTCATGCCCACGCTTGCCAGTAAAACCATCCCCACCAGTGGCTTTGTCAAGACTATCATCCCAAGTATCTTTATCTAAATGCCACAAAATTGGAGTTGAATCAATTACAAGCTCTTTATCAATTCCACCTTTTTGTAGTTGATCTAAAAGAAAGGCATGATCGTTTTTGTTCTCACGCCAAGAGGTAGACAGCACGATCTTAGCATCTGTTTCATCTAAGATTCTTTTCAAATTAGCCATACAAACATCGTTCATCCCAAAAAGAGGGGTAGAAGTGTTGTTCGGCTTAATTACGCCATCTACATCTAGGAAAATGATATTCATTAGAAAAGTAGGATCAGGCCCCAGATAAATAGTGGGACAGTTACGAGTGATTTTAACCAGCCCGATAAAACAAGTTTAATGGCTTCATCAAAATCTGCGTGAGAATCAACGCACCACGCGGCAACTAGCAGAACTGTTGCTATAAAACGACAAAGTAGTTTCAAGCCGCAGATGATGGTGATAATTAGGATGAATGTCCACATTGTATTGCCTTTCGGTTAAAGACATTGTAGCGGTTCCCCGCTACAATGTCAAATATCAATCATTCAGATTGATGATGGCGTCGTACTGGACACGATCACGAGGCTCGACGTACTCGGTCGAACACTTGGCAATCGGGAGACCAGCCACCATCTCAGTTGCGTTCACGGCTTCGGCGTAGCCGACAGTACCGACAACTAGGACACGCTTCGGTGCGAGATCGAGATCAGGCACATCGGCGAAGGGACGGAGAGGGGCGGATTCATATTCGCCCACGTTAACGAGAACCTTCATACAAAACTCCTTGAATTGGAGTCCTACGGGTTGTCTGACACACGCCAGACTTCCTAACCCGCACAGGCATTATATCAATGCCAGATACAATTGTCAACCCTTTTCTATCGTCAGTCTCCCTTGTTATCAACCCTTTTGGCAAGCATAAAAGTTTGCTCGTATAATTCTTTAGCGTCTTTAAGGGAAAGACGGGTATCCTCACGGATCACTTTAATAGCATGGATTTTCTTACCAACATCATAGTAATCCTTGGCCTGACTGTATTCGACAGGATTCATGTAAACGAATCCCTCAATATTAGGGTGAGGAATTTTCCAATAACCCTGCATCGGCTCATACTTCACAAGGTCACAATCCCATACCCTGTTAATGAGGGTCTGACGGCGACCAACCAGCCCCGTAGTCAATCCGCTGATGGGAACTTCAAGGATTTCCTTCACTGATTCGACGGGAAGCAAGACATGCTCACCATCAACAATGTGGTCAAAGGCCAAGGTTTGAATAGCCCTATCAGTATCCTTTTCATCCTGAAGCTCCACAGTGGCAGCAGTAATGAAAGAGACCAGATCATTGACCAACCATCTTTTGAGTTTGTAGTGTGTCATGCGGGTATCCTATCAAAAGGAATACAATTTGTCAACCCTAAAATACAAGAACACCATCGACATAGAAACTGTCATCAACTCGGTATAATCTTCGCTTCGTCGCCAGATAGAAACGCTCACGAAGATTCAGCTCAGCTAATCGAACATTCTCGATGAGTTGTTTTTGCTCAAGCTGGCTTTCAAATGATTCTTCTGGAAATACTGACCCACGGACCATGACAGGTTCATGGATGCTCAATAGCATTTGAGCCCGCATGTAGTCGAAAAAAGCACTAGCTAAGTCTTGTGCCTTTTCGGGGTCAGCGATGTTTCTTTGGTTCCAGTAAGACATAGCGAGATTATATCAAGAGCCTTTCGTTTTGTCAAGCAGAACCGAAGCGAAAACTTTGGAACCCTTCGCCCTCACTAGACTCCATGAAGCCTAGTTCTTCAAGTTTTTCCTTATCACCATCGCTAACTGCATCGTAATTAATCATGACATACATAACATCATGTTCACAATGAGTAGGATAGCTGGGATTGCCGTACTTCCTGAAAATTTGCAATGCTTCAATTAATTGGTCCATCATTTTTCCTTTCGTTTTGTCAACTACTTTTCATTAGACAGGTAGATCGGGTCACGCTGTTTGATAATCAGACGACCAAATCCATCAATTCTTTGTTCACGTTCGGGCTTAATCACAATTCCCTCACGGAATGTACCAGAGTTAAGAGAAGAAATACCATGAGATACTTCAACAATATCTTTATCCTTCAAGAATTCCCTTAGAGTACCACCCTGAAAGACAGTAGGGACACGATGATCGATATCAAAGAATTCATTGAATTCAATAGTATCCATGAATTTTTCATCAATCTTTGCGTCGAAGAATCTTACGGTATTTTCTTGCAATTTATAAATGTTACCCTGAACCGATGGGCCAAGATATTCACCATAAAGAGTAATGTTTTTATCTTCTCCACTATAAAACATGATTTTTTGAACAAGCCTAAAATAATCTTGTTTTTTAGAAATTCTCCACAAATCATGTTCAGCACCATCAATAGGTTCGATGGAATAATTACGCTGATTAACGTGGAAGCGATTATCTCTTGCGTTCCAAGTAATTGAGAAGTTTTGTCCCTCAAGTTTTTCAGTCACAATAATAGGAACATCCATTAATTGTTCCAGAATTTCCATGTTTCTTTCTGCACCTTCGATATCGTATGCAGACAAGCCACAAGGCAGTTGAACCAGATTTCCAGCCTTGCAGGGGACAACAGGCGGTTCATACTTAGTTACGCCTAATTCTTTCGTAATTAATTCTGTGTTAGATTCTTCGGGGTTAGACAATAATTCGGTGTCACCCACAACACCTTGAGAGATTTCCCCTCTAAGGCGTACAGTTTTAATTCTATCTTTGTTCTTTCCTGCGAGTCTACCAGTGAGTCCTAGGGCTTCAACAGTATTTTCGGGTAATACAGAGTCGATAGGGAAGTAGAGAACTTCGTCACCTACTTGGTACTTACCTTTGGGGATTACAAATTGGAAGTTAATTCCCTCAAGTTTTCCCAACTCTAATCTATCTGCGTTAGGGTGATTCTTGATTTCGCCGATTTTTTCTCTTGTTACGCCAAAGAATGCCATGTTTCTATTATATCCAATTCGGTGTTAGTTGTCAAACCCTCTTTGTCCATCTAGGATGAAACTGTTTTTTAGGGTGACTCTCCATCTTGCCCAACCGTTCCTTGATACGTTCTCGGCAAATATCAGCAGCAATACGAGCATCACTTTCTGACCATTCTCTATCATTGTGCGGTTCTCGCTTCAATTCTACATCATGCTTGAACCCACGAGATTTAGCTTCATCTTTTAATTGTTCTAGTCTGCTTGACAATGATGCTTGAAACTGGGCACACCAAGCCACATGGCCTGACCCCAATTTGAACTGTGCTGGGGCTTTAGTGGCAATCGTCGTACCTATGACACGCGGAAGCTCACGTATCTCTGCGAGCAAATGTTGATCACATAATTCTTTAGGATTAACACCTACATTAATTCGAGTCATTCTTTAATCAGGCCTTTTTGCATTCTATCGGCAATATTCTTTCTGACTTTGTTCTTTCCTTCCCCAGGCCACTGCTCATCAGTCAACTCAGATTGGCCATTGTCTGCCCAAACCATCCCTTCAGGGGCCTTGGCAATGACTTCATAAGTCCCAGTCGTCATCTCTACGATTTCTGCCTTAAAATATTTTGCCAGCTTTTTTAACAATTATGAACCTCTCTTTCTAAAAAAAACAGGGGACATCTCTGTCCCCCGCAATTATTATTAATCAGGCAAGTTCATCTAGACCCGTCAAAGTCTAGGCACCCGAACTCCTTACCCGCAATGCCATATGCACTCGGGCAGCTTAACATCTCTCAGGGTGCAAGTGACGATGAGATGCTCAGCCTACGGTTTCTTCTGGTCCTTCGATTGTTCCAGAAGAATGTTCGCAAATAGCGGGATTCGAACCACGCACCTAGGTGAGCTATAAACTCGACCTTCCCCTCCCAGGGGGACCTATTCACTCGCTGTCTGAATGCTTCCGAGGGCATTCAAACCTCTGTCACTATTGTATCAATTGTCTTCAGGCTTGTCAACACTTTCGGTCTTTATTTTTACAGCCTTGTAAATAGCCGTGCCCTTGACAAGCAATTTATCTTCTGTTTCATCCATTTCGGTGGTAGCCAAAGAAATAGGTGTAGTATCCTTGAACAGCCTAAACTCTTGGTTCTGGATATAAACACTTATTGGCAAAGACTTAAACGTCCTACCACGCATCACAATTCTTCGCGGGAAATTATACCTCTCATAATTCAGTGTAATAAGTGAGACTTCATTAGCACCGAACACAACAGGATTTTCTGGCGGGTCTTTAACCGTACCCTGAACAGCAGAGATAAGAGCCTTGCCCTTAGCCCAATCCATAACAAGCCCATCGTCAATATGCTTTTGACGGATAGGCTTACCTGAAACAACGCAAGTATGTAGGGTAGGTGTCTTTGCCATGATAACCTAGTATATCAGTTTTTGTGTGATTTGTCAAACATTACCACTGTTTGAAGCATTAATCCAAGCATTGAAGTTCTCTATTGCAGTTTTCTTCTGCTTGAAGCATGTGCAAAGCGAAACGATACTTATCTTTCATCGAACCTTCATTCAGATCACTTGAGTTATCTGTAATGTCGCCGATTTTTACTAGAATTGCATCGGGGTTCTTCACAATCCGTAGCGTGAAGTCAAGGTAGTTCTCTCCCTCACGCTTAGTAACGCTGTCAACAATATCGAGCGATGTTTGTGACACGCCCATTAGTTTCAGGGCTGTTTCATTCCAAAAATCGCCGCAATCTTCTTTCACATCATGCAGCCATGCGGCGATAACTTGATCGAATGTTCCGCCATTTTCCTTGACCCATTGAGCAACGCGGGTGACATGGGTATCGAAGTATGACTTGCCCTTGTCTTTGCCAAACTTGCGAGTCTGATGCAGGTGGGCATTACGAGCATATGCCTTTACTTCACGTTCGATTTTGATTTGTTCGGGCGTCATGTCCATATTGTATCAGCCTTGGATGATTTGTCAAGCGGGGATCAGGTCGTTATACCACTTCTCCCACTTGGTAATAGTCCAATAGGGCATTAGATGCAGTTCAATTACAGGAATCCACTCAAACCCACTAGAAGCAGATTCATGCTTAACAGGTTCCCAAGTAACTCTGCAAACTTTTAATTGAACTACTCTGTCTTTATATTTTCGGGCAGACTGAATAACGTCACCCACGGCAGGAACAGACGGAAGATACTCAGGCCAGATTTCTTGATTCATTACATCATCAAGGTTGCAACGGAATCTTACTTTAATATGGTTCATGGTTTTTCCTTAATACATCCGACAGGATTCGAACCTGTAACCTGCGGATTAGAAGTCCGCTGCTCTATCCAATTGAGCTACGGATGCAACTTGAGGCATGTTAACCTAAAACCTCGTCAATGTCAACACCCTTAACTTCAATACTAGTTTTAGCCCTTTTCTTAGCCTGTTCTTCCCGCCAAACTCTTTCTTCTCGGGCTTGGTCATAGGCAGGATGCCACGGGAGCGGGCCAGCTTCTTTATCGCCACGATATTTCATAACACACATCGTAACGATCAGACCCATAAACACGACGCCAAGAATTATCAGCAGAATAAGTCCAAACATTTTTGTTCCTTTTGTTGGAGTGCTATTTTACCCAGTTAGGGTTTAATTGTCAATAAAAGCGTAAGACGATTTCTCACTATTGCCGTATCGTCCCATCTCGGCTAGGGTTTCATGTCAGCTTCAATGAGGAACTCTTAGTCCCCGAAGGGCGACCTCTCCACTTTTTTATGACAATCCGCTACGCTTGATATTACTTCGTTGCGATCTTCGCCGCCTGAACCTTGCCAACAGCATCGACATAGACCTTTGCAGCCCTGACAACAGCAGTCTTAGGCAGGCCGAAAGCATCTGCCATAACATCAGCCTGCAACGCGGCTTCGACCAGCAGGTGGTCGGGACGCTTGGCAAGCTCAACAGCGTGCTTCACGATTTCATCGCAGAAAGCAGTCTTAGCAGCTTCGGCTTCGGCTTCCAGATTGTCAAGCAGAGCATCGACAGAATTATCAGCGGGCTTCTCAGGCTTGATACCAGCCAGCTTGAGAGTTTCTTCGTTAGCCAGATAAATCTTCGTCTCAGTAATGTTGAAGGCCTTGCGAAGGCCCTTAGGCCAGTACGCTGGCAGATCGCCAGCGGTGTTTCCAACAACTTCAGTCGTAATTTGAGCGTTATTAACGCCGATTACCTTGAAAACGATTCCTGTATAATCGGGGTTGGGGACGTTTGCCAGAATATAGTCACCAGTCTTAACGAGGTCCATGTTTGTATTCCTTTTGGTTAGGGATGAGCGATCATTATAGCTATTATCTAGCTATTTGTCAAGCCTCAGTAAGAATATCCTGTCAGAGCATTACGCCAGTATTCCATTGTCTTGTTTGTAATACAGTCGTCAAATTCACATTTAATTAACGAAAGGGCCCTAAAAATCTCTTTAGCTAAGACTTCATGCCCACACATGACAAGGCACTGGATCATGCGATTAATTCGCAAGTGGTTGTGGTCATTAGCCTTAAGCCAGTATTTAGCTTGGCCAGAGAAGTTTAGCTCAGCCCTAATGATGTATTCTTCTCGAACACCCACATCACCCCAAACTGTAGTGAGAGAAAAACCCAAGAAAGTAAGGAACTTCTGGACATTATTCTTTAAATTAGCTTGAAGAATCCGTCTATTTGATCCGTATCGAATCTCATAGACATCATCTTCTACAAGGATGGGGCATTTGTCTCCCGCGAAAAAATTAGACTGTTTTGGGAGCGGAAACATCCACTGAATGAAGTCGTGGCATCCGTCGAATTGATCGTCGCCAAACTGGTAGATTTGGCTTAGGGTTCTACCCTTGTGATCGGGTCCACGGTCTAGCAGGAATTGAGTAACTCGGCTCATTAGTATGCCACCTTATTAATATGCCAGAAGTAGAGTTTCCAGAACCACTTAGGCTGCATCCACTTTGGCACAGTAGATATCCACCACATCATCAGCGGTTCGATTTTACGGTAAAGGGGTTTGTGGCTGTCCATGGGCGTATCATACCAATTTGTATGAATTTGTCAAGCCTGTTTACGAAGCTCTTCTTCCTTGAGTTTCCATTCAAGAATCCAACCATGAACAGCGTCAAAATTATCAACAAGCATATTAAGGTCAAACCCATCACGATGATAGTGGCTATACTTATTGTGGTTACCCCCATACAATTCTTCTACTTTTTTAGAAAAGAAATAATACTTTTCCCTGTCAAGGTATTCCTTGAAAGTATCGCAGAGTATACCACCAGAAGTTCTATATGCAGTTACTTTTGACATTATTCTTCCTCTTTTGCAGCGGTTTTAACATTGGCCTTGAGAACACGAACATAGATACGCTCAGGGTCCGTTAGCTTGCCAGAGTCGTGAGCAAGCCTATTGTAGTTGCACTTAAAATGTTCATCAATTAACTCGCCAATCTCAGTCAGATCAACGTCGTCGGGGTTGTCAGCATCAGAGAAGGCTTGAAGGATTTTTCCGCTCAGTTCGCCAGCTTCGATGCCAGTGTTCTTTTCTAGGGCTTCAACGATTTTAGGGATGACTTCACAAGGGGCAACGTCAAAAGAAGGCAAGTACCCTAACAGATTACAAAAGCCTTTGAAAAACTTTTGTCCTACTGGCGGGGTCTCGGCATTGACGTTTTTGCGATTGATATTCCAAGAATAGTTATCGCCGCCCACGTTGATCGTGTATTCGGTCTCATTGCCAGCGAACCGACCGCGAGTAACCTTCTCTTTAAAACGCCCTAATTCGCAGAGTATTTGCATGGTGATATTATACCATATTTCAGGGAGTTGTCAAGCTATTTTGACAGATCATCAATGGTCGTATTATAAGTATCACCATCTTCCAGTTCCAAGACAACGCTATCACCTTGCATAGAAATAACTTTGCCTGAACACTCAAGAGACACGATCCAATACGTCTTTTTGTTTTGATTTTTAACTTAGACATTCCTAACCTTTCTATTAATCACGGTAGTTGCACTCAGAGCCGCTACCTGCATTAAACAACTTAACTGATTCTGGGATAATAACTTGGTCAATTCTTTTGGCTTTTTCTATGCCATTTTGAACGGTACTAAGTCTGACTAGGCCACACGCATAACCTTCGGAAAAGTCAGTCTCAGTGTAATTGGCATGAAAAACAATCTGATTAACATTTAATGCCATCCCAGATTCAGATAGCTCATGCACAACTACTGGCATGTCAAGAAAAACTTTGACCTTGCCAAAAGCTGTTTCAAAAACCTTTACGCCATTTGTATCATCTAGCATGGTACTATTGTATCAACTTCCCACTAGCTTGTCAACAACAAAAGGTGTCTTACGATGTTTGAGCCACACTTCTAAGTCATAATCAGCGACATGCTTCCCAGCCTTATCAGCTAATTTAATGAATTCTTTTTCTAATTCATTATACCGCTTGCCAGCAGGGGGAGTAGACTTGGGTACATCAATCCCATTTGCTTTTAGTTCTTTTAAGATATGAGTATCAAGAGCAGCTACCCTTTGATCTCGCCGAGAGTGCATAATAAAGAAACGAGCGGTCTTAGGGCCAATGCCATGAATTGCTTCTAGATCATCAATGCTGGCAGACCTGAGAAAATAACCCTCCATTTTAATAGTCTTATCTAATTCATGGATTGTTTTCGCTCTATTATTATAGCAACCTATACCTTTCTTCTTCAAATAGTCAGGTAAGTTCTTTTTTCGGGCCAAAAAACTAATTGGCATTTCCACAACTAATTCAGCGGCATCAAAAATGTCATTGAGTATCTTCGCTGTAGTGTTGGCATTTTTTCCCGCAGCACAAATAGCAAAGACCATGAATTCCTCCAATTCACGGTCAGTGCGATTATAATCAGTTATGTTATCAGGGTCAACCATGTTAAACCGTAGTAATGTTCTTGGGAGTGCAAGTATCCCATGGAATCTCGGTTTTGTCAATATCTAAGGTGTTTAAATCTATCTCAATCTTATAAACCTTGAAGTTATCTTTAGCCCATTGCCAAGCTTCCTTCTGGCTAGCTGGATCAAGTCTTTGTTTACCAGTCACATAATACCTGCCGCCATAATTGTTACGACGGATACACGCTCGAAGTAGCTTGTAGATATCATAAGGCTCAGCAAAGAAAACTTGCTCAAACTGTCTGAGGTTACGCCCAACAGGGCAATCGATGGGAATCCACCCACCATACTCAGAATAGGGCACTTTATCAGGGGGCTTGCTGATTACAGGATTAGGATTGAAATCCCACCAGTTATCACTACGCCAACCCTCAGCAGAGTTGAACACCCAACCCTCATGACCTTTGACCGTGAGCATGTATCGGGTCATGATGCCCATACTAGTTGCAATAGCTGTCATTAATTTTCCTTTCAATTAAACAGACTGGTCTACACTATCAGGGGACAATTCGTATTCCCCTGAATAAACATTGAATTCAAACAAGCAGCAACGCCTAGTGCCCTCGACATTAGCATTGTCTAGCTTAGAGAAGCCCGCATCAATATCAGCTTCAATCTGCTGCATAAACTTCTCGTAGCCAGCAGATTGACCCGTTTTCTTCAGCATCCTGAAGTGACGATTGCGAGCAAAGAGCATGATAGCAGCCTGCATCTGTTCATACAAGATAGGATCATCAAGCCTGTATTGATTGAGCGATTTAGGTGGTGCGATAGGTTCGATAGGCTGAGGCGTATTCTGATCACCATCATTCATATCATCGAACCCATACCCATGGAAGCCACTGCTATTAAAGCCGTTATGATTAGGACCGTAGTAGTCGTAATCATATTGGAAATTATCATCTTCACCGTCTAGATAGTCGTCGTAGTGGTCGTCAAACATGCTAGTACCTCAAACAAAACTCTTTTTCTTGGGAAACGCCTCGCTCCAATCAGTGGTAGGGGCAGTGTGGAACATCTTAATGAAATCCATTTCTATTGTTCTAATGACAGTATTATCCTCTACCCACTTCCATACATTAAGCTGATCGTCTTTTGTCAACTTGTTCGGAGAACCATTATACTGATTTCGCTGATAAGCCCTAAGATTTCCTCTTAAGTAGAGATAAGCCGACTTGGGTTCAGGGAAGAATCGGTGACAACCAATGGCTAGTCCCTCTAGAACCTCAGCCCATGTCATGCCCTTGGGTTTGTCATTGTAGTGACCACAAAAAACATTCAAGTCATTCCATCCGCAATAGGCAGCGTTATCGAATGTAGTTAGGTCCAAGTCCCAAAAAGGTTTAGGGCTGTTGCCTCTGTCCTTGACGATGCAATACATAGGGTTAACCTTAAGGCCTATATAATACATTTTTGCGGTGGGGATAATTCCTTGCATGATAGCATTATACCTTTATCTAAGGGTTTGTCAACGGAACCAGCCGAGAAACAGCTTCCAAGTCATAGGCACTGGCTTTTCTTCGCGGGCCATCGGGATCAACTCACCGATAGTGGTATCAGGCCCATACTGCAAAATCTGAACATCAAACTGGTCAGATAATTCGCTACGCTTAGACTGCACAAACTTGGCAGCTTGAGCCAGCGTTTGGGCCAACCTGATATCCTTATCCTTACGGAGAAAAGACAGCAATTCGGGGGACAGTTTTTCAAGTGACTTAATCATGTTTATTTCCTTAGTGAATAGGGGAGATTCTTTTCGGGGCAAAATCTTTGAGCGTTTTAACCTGTTCAGTAACAAGCATCAGGTTCACAAGGTCTACCTTAACCTTATGCACTTCAATTTCATCTTCAACTCGCTGCCAAAACCTCTTTTGTTCAGGCCTTTGTTCAAGGTCAAATCCATTATAGACCGTGTTTAGCTGATCTTGATAATACTGCTGACTGCTAGTATTGCCTTGTCTGCTGTTATTGACCCAACTCAGAGCGTGTCGGTAGTTGCGGATTGCATACCTGATAGTCTTGCGGAGTTGATCGTAAATGCTGTAATCACAATCAATTATCATGTTATTAATATGACTTAAGTCTTGAGAAGTTAAGTCATACCAGCTTGTGCCCGAGAGGTCGTCAAGGAAGTTCCATTGAGGATGTTTCTTAAGGACCAAGTTGGGATGGTTGGCATGTTTTACTATGAGGAAGTGTATATCCATGCGTACAGTCTACCAATTAATTCCTAATTTGTCAACGCTCAAGGATCAATTTTAAGTGGGTCCGCTCTTGAAGCTGAACCCTAAAATCCTTATGCACTTCTCTACGCAAGAAGGGCAGCGTATAGTGTTCGATCAGAATAGGGTGATATTCTAGGGGAATCATCTTCAACAAAGCCTCTTTAGTAATCGGCAGATAATTCTCACGCAGTTCTCTTTCCCAATTATGCTGATAGCGATAAGTGAGTAGGAAGTGAGTCAGGCTCCAGTTTTCATCAATCGACCCCCACTGACTTTCCCATTCAGAAAGCTTATTAGGATCAAAAACTTGACGAATACGAGCAACAGTAACGGGATCACTAGGTCTACTGGCAGTATGACTAACTGCCATATCACGAATTGCAACGGAATCAGGTTTAATTTCATCAAAGATAAACTCGAAGAAAGGGGTTACATCACGGGTGTACGAGTAGACTTCATGAATCATACTCGATAAAATGACGCAGATTTTACGACCAGCTTCCTTATGCTCTTTTAGCATTTGCAGCAGCAGGTCTTGACTAACGGTAAAATATGCTGACGGTACTTGGGAATCATTCGCTTTCTTAATCATATCCAAGTCATTGTCGTACCCAATGTATGTATGCTCGGGGAAATTACGAGCCAAAAATTTGCAGAGAGTACCGTCAGCACAACCAATATCAACAAAAACATCTGCCTCAACCTTGTCCATGAAGAAAATCTTGTCAATAAGCGGCTTGCTCATCGAGTGATTGTATCTGTCAAGGTCTTGAATCGGGTTGTCACCGTTCATGCACAAATTGTATCACTTTTGCTCGGCTTTGTCAAGCCTTCTTTCTTCTAACTCAATCAGTCGATGGATAGTGTCCAACTCCTTTGCAGCTATATTTACATTTGTTATGGCAAAACCAAGACTATCCTTGAGCGATTTCAAGTATTCTTCGGGACCATCAGCTTCCCCTCTAATGCTCATATATATAGGGAAAAAATGCATGGGTTTATATTTTGTTACATCAATGAGTTTTGTCTGAAAAGACAAAACTCCTTCCCAACTAGGTTTAAATTTCAGACGAATAATGCCATCAATGATATCGTAAAGCTCGCTTTCGTCACCCTCTTGGGGATTTGCATAACCATCGCCACCGTAATCATCTTCGGTGCGTTGTTCTTTCAAAAACGCTTCAAGACGTTTAAGTAGATGCTTTTTTGTTTTGATTTCTCTGCCCATTATTCTTCTCTTGTTTTTTCCGACGATTAACTTTCCTTAGAACTTGAGGATTTCTTCGATGGTGTCAATCGTAGCGTCAACATCTTCCATCAACTACAACAAAACGATTGTAATGCATCAGGCGATTAGGTTCATCGCCCCATTCTTCAACGGTAGTTTCATCAGCTTCATCAATTTCTTCTTGCAGCTTTTTCTTCACTTGCTTGAGAGCATCAAGTAAATCTTCGTTAAAAAATGAACTAGCTACATCATTCTCAAGTGCGTTAGCCGCAGCGGGTCGCAACACTTCGCTAACAAAGAAAGCGGCATTAACAGAGCCGTTTGTATTGAAACACCCGTTATCTTCCTTCGATTCTTTCTTGAGCATCTTAGCGATCTTATCGCCTACAGAATATAAGAACCCGCTAGCCAGATCGCTTGCTCCAGAATCTTCAAGCCCACAGTATCCCATAGCGTTCCTTTCGATGAAAAAACAATATAGCAGTTTCCCGCTATATTGTCAAGTTTATTTCACACCACTAGCGGCAGTAGTCAAGCCATGCGGCCTAGCAGAGATTTTAAGGGGAATTAATTCGGTGTAAGGCTTATCCTGCCCGACTAATTCCATAATCTCATTGAACCGTCGAGACTTGTAACCCGTACCGTGGACAGCGATTACAACGTCCACTTTGCTATCACCGCCGTGGCAAAGCATACAATCCTCACACTGTTTACGCTTGCCCGCTTCCTCACTAGCGGGGCAAACCGTTTCACGCTTCAACGGCTTTTCGTCTACTTGCGTTTCAGGCCGAACGCGGAATGTACGCCAACCCGCAGCTTTGGCTAGTTTATACTCGGCTTTGGTATCGACCGATGCCATGCAAAACTTATGCCCTTGTGCCCAAGCCTTATTCCACTGGTGCGTATAGGCAGTATGCCCCTTGCACAAGTCTAGGATAGGCTGCCACACCGACATAGGGACCATAGCAGGGTCGCCATAAGCACCGAACCGTACAAGCCGATCCTTAAACAAATCAGCGTGTTTAGCAGCATCATAGACAGGGTAGTTACCCCGCTTGTATGCTCCCCAAACAGCGTTACCCCCCTGCCCGACATTGACGTAGCAAGTACCCCATTGATCGTGTTTACAGTCACCGCAAACAGAGGTAGACTTACCCGACTTGTAAAGGGCATCACTAGGCTTTTCGTCAGCGTCAGACAGAATGTAAATCTGGATCAGCTTACCAGTCTTAGAGTTAGCACTACCAGCTTTTAGGCCAGTAGCGATAACTACAATGGGTTCAGAGTTGTAGTTGGATGGACCACGATAGAGGATTGTTCCGTTCATGCGAGTATTGTACCCTATTTCAGCCGATTGTCAACCCTTAAATCACACAAAAAGCAAGTAGCCAATGTAACCAAAAAGTAGAGTAATAGAGTAAAGGATACAAAGCGTGATAACCATCCCAAAAGCCTTGCCCAAACCCTCAGAGAACGATTCATCTTCAGTCTTGTACTTTTTAGATTCACCTTAGCCAAGCCCAGCAAGGCCAATGCCCCTAGCCAAAAGTAGTAGGGGATATCAAGGCCAGTAACAGGCTGAATAAACCAGCCATAAATCAAGTCCCAAGTCAACGCCCCATAGAGCGAAGAAGCGAAACCAAGAACGAACAGAATAACGATTCCAATTAGACCGAGAACGAATTCAACTAGCTTTTCCATTGTGTTTCCTTTAGTTAGGGTTGCTTGCCATTATTAATGTAGGCAGGGATTTTGTCAATACCGTTCAGCTTAAAAGCCAAGAACCTATGCCTACCGTCCTGAATATGGAAATTACCATTACCCAGACGCAGCAGAGAGATAGGGGGAACAGGGACACGACCCCTGACTAGATCAGTCGTATCTAATCCACTAGGATTTACAGGCAAACTATCTACCTGAATGTTCGACAGGTTTACCCACTCAAAATCTTTCACGTTGCCGCGAAATAAAACAGGGTAAATATCGTTGAAGTCAATACCGTAACCGTACTCAGCGAAAATTTCAGTCAAGTTAAAGTCTTCAACTAAATCCTCACCTACTTCACGCAGAATATCGAGCTTGTTACGAACCATATCAACAGTGAGCGGATCGTCAATTGCATCAGCTTCTTCTGTCATGCGTTCAGCGGTACGGGTGATGCCCTCAAGCATACCCATCCAAAGCATGAGCTTACGGTCATGGGTATTAGACGCAAGGGCCTGAGCAAAGTTATATTGTGTGTCTGGCATGTGATTATTGTATCATATTCTCAGGTATTGTCAACCTTCTTAACATAAAACAATGGACTTTCTATTGCTTCAGATAGCCAGCTATAGTTAACATACTGCTGGTAGAACCTGAGAATCTCGACTAGGGCAACAGTCGATCCCCTAGCCTCTTTAATCACAGAGATAATCTTCCACATTATCGTGTGCATCACAAACTTATTCCCCTCATAATTAAGATGAATTACGCTGGGGTCTTGCTCATAGAGAAACTCTATTGCTGTCTTGCGGGTAGCCTTGTCACACTGAGGGTTAGAGGCTAGAAGGAAAGCCCTGACAGTGAGCTTGTAGATTGCGATCTTGTGTATCTCTGACATAAAGAAATAGGGGAGTCGTCACTCCCCCATCTCGAAATCGTTTTGCGAGCCACCTTAAATGGACTTACCGCACCAAATCCGAATCAAACCATAAATTACTAACCATTTTTATAATTTCGACTTAAGCGATCTAGTCGCTGCGATTCTCAAATTTGCCTGTACAGGGTCTTAGTCTCTCATATCACACCTCCGTATTTAGTGCTGCGTTTCTATCCGTGAGTATGTAGTATAATCAATTCGGTGCTAGTTGTCAAGACCCTAGAATGAAAAAACGGTGGCACAAGTGCCACCGTTTCCCAAAAGAAAGCCCCCTCCGAACCTTCATTCTACCCTTATTGCAGGGTAATTTCGATACGGTTATCAGTCCTGTTGAACACCGCTTCAACCTGATCGCCGCCGTAGCCGTCCAGTTCTTCAACCACCTTGCTGCCAAGACGGATCGAGTTGTGGGAGTCAACTACCCTGCTGTAACAGTCATCGTCCTGACCGCAGCATTTGTTAGTGACGATGATTGCATCTTCATCTTCATCGTAGCAGTAGTGGGCGGTGTCGCCGACCGCAAAGCCCGCTTCCCTTGCCAAGTTAGCAGGGACATTCAGGCCACCGCTAGAGGTAACAGTCAGAACATAGGTGTCACCCTTAGTCGGTGCTACAGTATTCGGTGCAACAGTATTCGGTGCTGCCGAATCATCTTCGACTTCCTGATCCACAAACGTATCGGGGTGGAGCAAGTTGCTGTTCTCAGTCACAACCTGACGGATAACGTAAAACTCGCAAACCCGCATCTTCTGTTGGTTGTAGTCGGGCGGCACAGTCACAACGTCTTTCGGGTTGACCTTGACTTCGATAGTCGTGCCACGGCTACCCCCAAAGTTATTCCAAGCGTATTCCCAAGCTGCAACGTGCAGGCCAGCGGAGCAAGTATGGGCGGCAACGGGGTCAACGTCGGCTCGCGGCATCGAAACGGTAGAGCCAACAGAGTTGTCAAACTTGCCAGTACGGTGATCGGTGAAGTTGTCCCGAACCGAACGGTAGCCGATGAAACAACCATCGTCGGTCAGAGTCATGTTATTGGCCTGAATAAAGCCGTAAAGTGCCTTGCGAGATTCTTCGCTCGGATTCTTACAACAGTTCTGCCAGAACCGTTCGATAGCTTCGGTCGGGGTCTTAGCTTCAACGAAATCCAGCAGCAATTCAGACAGGGCAGGCGGCATCGGCTGGTTATACAGCATCACGACTTCAACGCCATCATGCTCGACAAGGGTAAACTTGCCCTTAGTGTGTGCCTTGACCTTAGCGGCAAGGTTGACGATCTGATACAGACCAGTCTTATTGCCAGAATTAACACGTTCAACAATTTCGTCGTACATCGGGCTGGTGCTAGGCACGATAAGCGGATCGCCGCCAGAGAAGTAGACGCTGATACCATTAGCGGTAATCATGCTGGTCAGATAACGGGGTTCAGTAGCAGTTGCAGTAGTCATAGTAGGTTCCTTTTGTTAGGGGTTGACTTTCTTTTCCAAAATTATATCTAGTGCTGAACACTTTGTCAAGCACTTTCCTTAAAGATGCTTGTCGCCTAAGAAATCATCCATCGCCGTGAGATAATCCTTTAAGTCAGGGACAGTTATACGACGCATCGACCAGTGTTGAGTCACGAACAGCATCGGGTATCGCTTCTTAAAAACGTCGAAGTAATCTTTACTACCCTTAGGAGTCTTAACGTCGGGATATTTCTTCGCATTATCAGGGTCAATCTTACGCAAAATCTCAGCCAAGCTGTTGCAGGTATTCATGTAAATCTTACGTTCATCGGCTTGCTTAGTCATGGCTTCCCATTTGTCCATAAAATCGCGGCACTTAGAACCCTTAGGCATCTGCTGGATCGCCTTCGTAAGATTGTCGATATTTTTCAGTTCACTACATTCACTTCTCGATTGTTTACAGTCAATGCCGTTAATCGCAGCAAACTTTTGCTTGTATTCGGCATACTGTTCTTTCATGTAATCGACAAGCGGAGTCCAGCCCGTAATCTTCTCAGAATATCGCTTGAGTACGCCGTGGATCGTGATGCCCAACTTATCAGCAACAGTCGATAAATCATAGTCACTAATGGCATGGCGATGGGCGGGGTCAACCCAAGCATCAAACTTGTGCAGAAAAACGATGTAACCTTTGTCGGCCAATTCCTTATCGCATGGAATCCAACGCTCGCGGACAGAGTAGGCGTTGGGCTTGAACGTCTTAATAGCAGCAACAGGCGTACCCGATCCCTTGCCACCGCCACCGCCGACACGTTTCTTACGCTTGCGGCGGGGAGTCGCGTCAAGATCGACAGGTATCATCTTATCGACCTTATGCTTGTCACGCCACCATTCCCAAACTTCCTTAGCAGTACCATTCTTACGCTTCGCATCGACAGCAGCGGGCTTTAACTTGTCGAAGAAATCATGCCCATCATGCAAGTTGTTAGGCCCACTAAACTTAACGACGTAAATAATCGAGACATTAGGGTGCGTGTCCATCAAGTAACCGACCTTAGATCGGGAGATACCCTCAGAATCACCGTAATCATAAGCGATTAGCATGTTCTCGTTAGAGAAATCAATCTGATACGCTTTACCCTTAGAGATACCATCGTTCACAGACGAATCACGACGGAAAGCAGTAAGCGTACAGGTACGATTTGTGCCGAGAGAGCCGCCCGTAACTTCGATACCGTTCCACTTCACAGACGAAACGATATTAGAGTAGTTCTTTTTCAGCTTATTCCAGCGACAATTCGCTTCGATAAGGTTCGTGCAACTCTTAATATCTTGACCGAATTTCTTTTGCAGTTCGGTGATAATCCCCTTGAACCGCTTGCGGATCATAACGGGAGTCGATTCATCGGAGTAATCCAATTCCTCACGGTTAGCGGTCAAGTTCACTTCACCCGTCTTAAACTTGAGCAAAACAGGGTATCCCCACAAGTTGTTAAGATCACGGTTCAAGTCACCATCGTTAGAATCTTCGATAGATTTCTTATCGAGAGGATAGGGGATACCATCGACAATCGCCTTAGGCGAATTGAAGTCACTGTCATTATTGTGATGATAACCGTAGCGGTGGGCTTCCTTTTCGTAAATCAGCCAAGTCTTATCCTTAGCTTCATACTCAACGTCGTGTTCAGGCCAAGTAATTTTATCAACTTTTGACACAACTTCGGGGCGGGTTTCCCAATACTTGCAGGTTTCAATCGTCCACTTGCGGAAAGCGGCGAAGTCCTGATCCTTAACGGGAATAACAATCTTCGTACCCCGTTCCTCGTCTGCCTTAGCGGGACGTTCCTCAACCTGACGAACATAACCATCATGCCCCTCAATAATAGCGGCATACTGACGCAGAACCAAGTTACCATCGGCATCGGGAGTCACACAGATAATACCAAACTGGTCGGTATAAGAGAATGGAGACTTAGCACCTAAGCCGAACCCGCCCGTTTGATCGTCGGTGTCACGCTTAGTCGATGCACCGTAGTTGATAAAGACGTTCTCCATACGGTCGGGGTCGATACCAACGCCGAAGTCCTGAATGTAGAACGAGTTATCGTGACGGTCGGGCAGCTTGATACGGATAGGACGGTCGATACCTAATTCGCGGTGAGCATCGCGGGCATTAGAACCCACTTCCTGAATGATCGTCCTGATCGGGTTGGAATACATTTTAGACCGCAGAATGTTAATGATAACGTGCATATCCTGACTACGGATGCCCATTTTGGCATTAGTCATAGTCCCGCCGTCAGTCTGCACAGTATTCTCACCGAGTTTAAGCCGCATGTTAGGTTCCTTTTGTTTGGGTTGCGAGATAGCAGTTTAAGATATTCAGGAGTAATTGTCAACCCCTGAATACGAATATTCTAATTATTTCTTTTTTCCGACGAAATTAAACCCAGCTATATTCCTTACGATCCCCATTTTCATCAATACCAAGGGCATCACGCTGGTTCTTAGTAAGACGCTTAGCCGCTGCCTTACGCAATCTAGCTAAACGCTTTTCTTCCTTATCTTCTGCATCGTGCCGCTTGTCAGATTCCTGATGGTCACGCCACCATGTCTGTAATTCAAGCGAATAATCAGTAATGTTACCTTTCTTCTCAATGTCAGTTAACCTCATACAAAGAGTTGCAGTAGACTTATCCAATAAGTCCTGAGAAATACTCAGATTATAGGCTCTAGGATGATAGCCTTCGTAATATCCTTTGCTAAACTTCTTACCATCCAATTCATCAATGAGAGTAAAAACGCGACTCATTTCAACTTCACGGTCATTGGGTTCCATATGGTCTGATCTACAGGGCATGTTATTTCCTTTCAATGAAATAGGGGTTTCCACTATTATAATGGAAACCCCTACAAATGTCAAGACATATGCTACAAATTTATTCGATGACGATATGGTCTTGCTCAGAACGAACCTTGACAACACCATTTACATTTCTTACGTTGCACTGACTCAATACCTTACGGGGAATCCTGACATTACCGTAACAATCAACCTGATACTGCCCCAAGTGAGTATGCGAAGTAGCAGCCCACTTAATCGCAGCAATAGTCACAAGACCCTTAACACTCGACTTGTGAACCTGAACAAGATCGCCAGCCTCAGCACCAATGCGATCAATAAATTCTTTAGGAATACAAACGCGGCCCCTGTTGTCAACTGCAACGTCACGCAGCTTAGAGCCAGTCGTCTTGTGAGGAATAGGATTGCCAACAAGAGCAGGCTTAGGGACAGGGGCAAGAACACCGCTAGTAGGACCGCAATCAGTAATGGGAGTAGACGCGGGAGCGGGAGTCGATGCGGGACCGCCAGCAGCAGGATTTTGGAACTTCTTAACTACAGCCGCAGCCTTAGCCGCAGCCTGAGAAGCCTTGGCGATAATCGGATTGGTAGGCTTAGAGACAGAACACCCACAGCTACCGCCTGCACCACAACCCAAGCTCTTATCTGTTTGAATAGCGTCTTGATCGTAGGCAGAACTATTTTCCCAATAAGGGCGATACAGGACAGCCTGAACAGGAACACCAACATTCTTTTCTACATCAACTACGTCAACTACATAGTCGTCTGTAGCGAAATCTTCGTCATCATCGCGTGAATCTTCATCCATCATTCTCGAAACATATGCAACAACATCGCCGTGGCGAACATTGTCATCCGTAAAAGAACGAGCATATTTCGTCACGTCGTAGTGAGTAAACATAGATTCCTGTCCAACTAAATCGTCGAGTGCCTTAACGATAGCATCATGTGCGTTCATAAATATCTCCATTTAATGTGATTTTTACCTAGTCTACCAAATTCGGTGCTAGTTGTCAAGAGACTACTTCGTAATTTTCTTTCATCAAAATCAATTCGGTGCTATCTTCATCACGAATGCAGACAGACATGTCTCCACCGAAAGTAGGATCGTCATGCAAATCCCTAACTTCCAATTCGGTGCCTTTGGGATAATAAACATCATCAAAATTCCCATCAACTAAATCGGTGTCACGAGTAAAACGAATCTTCATTTTAGTGTCTCCTTTTTTCGGTGCAATAAACAGCCCCAGCGTTAGCCGAGGCTGGTTTCCTAAGGTTCACGCCAGCCAATAAATCAGGCAGCAGCAGCGACAGCATCGACTTCGGCGATAACTTCGGTGTCCTGCTCAGCATCCTTGCGAGGACGGCCACGCTTCGGGTTGTGATCCTTCGGGTAGGCGAAGATACGCTTCTGCGTGTCAACACGGAACTTGACCTTGCCCTCGGCATACAGGCCCAGAAGTTCGACCAGAGCCGTCTTGGTGATCGTCTTGTGATTGCCCATGCGGGAAATCTGGACGCCTTGCTTCAGCCGTTCTTGGAGATTCCGCTTCGTAACCTTCGTACCATTCGAGACATTCGGCATAATTTTGTCCTTTCTATTAGGGGTTAAGAGATTCTAATGCCTTGTTGAACTCCTGTCCAACACGCCCATAAGATAACCTATCACGTACAATTTGTCCACCCCTTTGTGCGATATTCTTAAAATAAATGTAATTATCCATGACTTCTTTCATCTTAGTCCTTAAAACATCAGGGTTTATAATCGCCCACTCTCTGTTCCTGAACTGAGGAATGCCATCCATATTATGTATTGTACGGATTTCTTCTACTGGTATCATGCATGCCACGTCTTTGTTCGCATATTCTTTTACACCACTCCAGTCAGTAATGATCAGAGGGATATTCAGTGCTAACGCCTGAACCCCTACGAGACCAAACCCTTCTCCCATTGTAGGACAGACGACTGCATCGCACCTGCTCATGAAGCCTGCAGGGTCATCTAATTTGCCGTGAAAAGAAACGTTATTAAATTCTCCGAACTTAGCCCTTGCTTTATGCAAATTATCTGTTACTATTTTTAGATTAGCTTTATCGATGCCCTTCCAAGCTGAATGCAATTCATTCCATCCCTTACGAGTGGTCCAGGAGCCCATGGCCATGAATGTGAAGACATCGTTCTTATAAGGTTTCCTAGGGGCCCAGTACTCGACATTGATTGGATGCGGCACCAGGGAGACACGTCGTGCAAAGTCATCAAACGTATTAAGACAGAATTCTGATGGAACTACAACTAAATTGTTCCCTCGAAGATAAGGCAGCCAATCACTGGGAGCTTTCGTTGATTCGAAAGTAGCAAAGCCAACTGTATACCGTCGCTTCTTCCTGACGTATCTTCTTTGCTGAGCAGGTGTACAATGATAGATTTGAATTGCATCTGAATTTGACTTCTTTAAACGAAATTGTTTCAGACGTGACTGCTCTTCAGGAAGAAAGTATCTGGAGACCTGAGAATCTAAGGGGCGGAAGATAACATCAACGCCTACACTGTCTAGAGCAAGCATATAATTTTTTGCGGCATTACCATACCCAGAACAATTGCCGTAGGCTATATACTCTACTTGCATAAAAATACACTAAAGTTTTCACGCTTTAGTGTATTCATGAGTCGCCCACACACCCAGAAAAGTAGTTCTCCAACGAACGCCGCTCTTGTGCGTAAAAGCGACTAATATTAAAAAAAGGTCTTATCGGCCTGAGCCCGCCTTCGTTGTAAGGAGTCCTACACATAAGTGTGCTTTTTATAATGGGACCTACACTCTCTTAGTCTCATCAATGTAGAGGGAAGGAATCGAACCTTCGTTTGGGCTACCCCCTCAGATACCCACTGACACCAACCATCGCTACTTAACCTTCGCGTAACTACTCGTGCAGATCATAAGGGAGTACTTCGTACCACCCAGCCTTTTCGTCCCGACATCTGCCGATTTATGCCCAGTCTTTCGCTACCATCTACTTTCTCCAAAAATCATAATTCGGTGTTACCCGAATTATGATTGGCTGCCCTTTAACAATTTTAATTTATATAATATATAATATTAGGGACTGACGCCTTTGAAATCAAACAGTCTCTTCTTCTTCGATTTCAACTTCTTCGAATTCTTCGCCAACTTCAGCAGCAATGTCAGCCAGAGCATCTGCTGCTGCACGATCTGCTTCGGTTTCAGTAGCGACTTCTGCCACGGGCTCACCAACAGGACCAGTAACCTCTTCTTCTTCCTCGAACAGGAAATGGCCCTTCAGGTTAACGCCGTCAACAGTGCGGTCTTCAGTGATCTTCACATAACCTGCCGCTGGGCGACCACGACCTGCCGCACCCTCATCAACAAGATTGCCATCAACAACCTTATACTTGCGGGCACTCTGGCGAGACGCGGGCTTCGACTTCTCGTACCAGACAATAGTACCATTGTCGGCTTCGACTTCTACGTATTCAACACCTGCGGGAACATCCACGGGCTTGGTAGTCACAACATTGGAGATGTAAACGTTGCCGTCTTCATCCTTTACAATGTTAGGCCCAACAGGCGGGCGACCTGCACCACGCTTCTTGCGACCAACTTCTACCTGCACGCCACCTTGAGCTTCTTAGAAAAACAAAATACTTATCAGACATAGTTCAAATCTCCATCTTGGGGTTATTACTTCACTATATAGCAGCAACTAGCCACTCTATTTCAATTTATATTACGATTATTGAGACTCCTTGTCAAGAGTTTTTTCTCATTTATGGGAAAAATACTACAGCAAATCGTCTAAAGCCTTGCGTAGCTTGTCTTTAGCGATCTTCTCGATGTAGAAAACCTGACCCTTAGTTCTAGTTGGAGTCATTAATTGACCAATTTGTTCTAAAGTTAGGCCCTCGTAATATTTCTTGCCCACCACAAACTTCTGCTCTTCAGTCAATGGGCTCTCATCTCCATCAACCAAATCTCTAATTAGTGCAAACATTTCGTTGTTTACAGAAACATCTTCTTCTTCAGCCCTGTCATGCTTCGAGTTGTCATACTCAACATTATTAGCATGCTTAGAATTCTTCTTGTCTTCTTTGATCAAGGCCGTACTGATAGCCCTGTGCAAATAAGTTGAGAACTTATAGCCTAGGCCAACATCGAACTTGTCGATTGCCTTATTCAGTGCAAGGCTGCCCTCACTTAAGACATCTGAAAAGTCCAGGTGAGTAAATGTGTTGTTGTTTGCGAAGCTAACAACAAACGCCAAGTTGGCTCCAGCAATCTGCTCCTTAACACGTTCCACCTCCGCGTGAAGCTCAATGATCTCGTGATAAGTCTGTGGCAGGTTCAACTTGGCCATTGCATCAATTTTCTTCTTCAAGTAGTTAAACTTCAAGAACAATAGCTTCTCTTCTTTAGCAGACAGCTGAGTCCTGTCGGTATAACCATCAACATCGATACCGTCAAGACTGTTCAAGTGATTGAAGAACCAGGAAGAGTCAACCTCAGGACCTTTGTAGTCCAAAAGCCTTTTGCACAGATCTTTGTCTGAAAAAGATTCATTGGCGATATACTCGATACCAGACCCCAGGATGTCTTCTAACAATGCAACATCGTGTGGAGTTAATTCAAGCGAATCTTTGTTTTTAACTAGTGTAGAATCTTTCATGACTCTTCCCTCCTTTCCAAAAGGCTAACGCCCACTTAAGAACGTTAACCCTCAAATCTATTCATGGCCGAAGTGGGTACATAACCCTCTAAGTAGTTCGAGTCAGGACGGAACTGCTCGCAGAACTTGTCCCTTGCCGAACCCACACGGTCTACCTCATCAAAGAAGTTCTTCTTTCTTGCAGCGAATATCCACTTCACTTCGCTACGAGCTATCTTCCCTTCAGAAGCAGCCAGACCAACATCCTTGTCAGTCCAATCTCTCGTGTCATCAACCAATTCCTTGATCTTCCGAAGCTTCTCGTAGAATAACTGGTTGAATATCTTCACCATGTTGTCTATGTCCAACCTGAATTCTTCAGGCAGGTCTCTCTTTAACACCTCGAAATCATCTAACTTCTTGTATGATTCCCATACAGATAACGGGGTGCAGTTGGATATCAAACGGTGAACTCGGCAATACTCGTCACCCTTGATCTTAACCCTGTATCCACAAGGATAAGACAAAACCCAACCCTCTTCATTAACAGGCAAATCCTTCGCCTTTTCTAACATCTCTTCCACAGAACCAAACTTCTCTTGACGAGATATACGCAGTCCAGTCTCGGCAGCCAACTCTTCTAACTCGTACCTCTCGAACTCCCAGCCCTCGGCAAAGTAAGCTCCCAATAATACGAGACCAGAATAGTCATATGCCACAACTATCTTATTCTCTGGATATATCACTTCAAACAAATAAGTGTTGCCCTTAACAAACTTTTCGGTTACCTGGGGATTATCCCTTAACCAGTCTGTAGCCCACTTGGCCTGATCAGACTCGAAAGAACCTCGGGTGTTAACCCTCCAGTAAGCTTCGTCGTCAGTCTCATACCAGTAACATATACCCAAAGAACCGTCTAACTTTTCAGTCACAGTAAATTCGGTGTTAGGCAATTCAGTCGTAACCTCACCCCAATTAAAGAACTTAGGGAAAGGCATGGCTGCTATCTTCTTTCTCTTATGGTCCAGGACCAGACCACGAGCCATCAAAGCCGTCTCAGACCAGCCCGCGTCAAATATTCCATAAGAATTATAATCGAACAACTCATAGTCACCCAGAACTCTAGAGTTGACTCGACCCGCATCAACATCAGCACGCAAGTTAGCTAGCAACACGTCGAAACGATATGTAGCCACAGGGTGCATGCCACCGTTGTGCAGTACGAATAAGTCTATGTTGTTCATTAAATTTGTCATTCTGTCTCCTTTGACAATCTAGCATTGTACCAGATTCTGTTATTATGTCAAGTTTTTTAAGCGGGCAACTGTTAAGAAATACTTAATAGTTCGTTTTTTCTGCCTGTATTGGCTGGGCTTTCCACCCATTCCATGGCAAATAGCCCAGACGGGCCCGCTTGGAGACAATTCCCTAGAGAATATGACACCCTTGAGGAGAATTCCTCATGACTCGGGGTTATCAAAATATTCTTCGAAATTAAGTTCATTTACTTTGCTCTCTAGGTCAATAAAGCCTGTAAGGCCTTTCCTACGATCAATTCCAATCTCTTCAAGTTTATCCTCTATTTCCTTAGCATAAAACAATTGAAGATCATCTGAAATCTTAATACTTTTATCAATTAATTCAATTATTTCATCCATCTTAGGCTGATTCTTTTTCTGCAGCCGCTTTAATAATCGATCTATCCTATATACTTTTTCGGCCAAACAAATGACTTTAATTATACCACCTTTCCCAATTTCTGACTTCATCTGCTGAAGACGACGACTCCTGGCCAAGTCCCTGGTAACCTCACCCATCAATGAAGAATGACGTGTGAAATACTCACCAAAATCAGATATCATTATATCTTCAATCCTCAACGTCTTCTCCTGAAAGCCAGAAACCCTAGACCCACGCCCATAAGTACTAGGGTCCCTGGTTCAGGAACAACCACGTCCTCCCTAGTATATATACGCTCTTCAGGCAAATTGTTAACCCCCAATCTCAAATTTTCTGCAACTTCACCATGTGTGACACCAGTCACATAGTACTCACCAGTCCAACCAAACGTAGGATACAGCCCAGTCTCCTCACTCTTAGCAATGAAATTGTCTAAGTCAAACTGATTCTCATCATAACTAGTAATGAGAACAACTTGATCACTACCTGGTTCGAGAGGCAAAGCAATCTCAAACTCTGGAACTTCAGCAAAGGCTGCCCTGGGACCCAACAAAAGCAAAGTCGCTCCCAATGTCTTAACGAGATCTTTTTTCATCCTGTTCTTCCTCCCACTTTTTTAAACGAGCATTGTACTCATCAGTCTCTGCAGCAGTAAAATTCTTAATACAGCGCTCTCCGATCTTACGACGATTTGTATTCGACTCAAAAATGATGTAATACGAATCTGCTTCGGGCACCTCTTCGATGATTCTCCAGTCTGCAGCATTACTGCTCCTGGATAACATCTTGAACGTATACTTCAGAGCCCGTTTCTTGCTACGGAACCTAGTTTCTGTCCACCACATCCGCAGTTGATCATACTTCCACTGTACTCTATATCGTTTTTTCCGCTTCAATTAAACTCTCCCTAAATAAAATACTCTTTCTCCCGCTCCAGGGAGTAACGGTGTTCCATCCTTTTATAAACGATTTTCCTGAGACCAGGGTAATGCTCTTCAGCCTTAGGCCTCAACTCGTGACGAACCCAGTTACGACGAAATTCGGTGCTAGTATTCGTCTCGTCTTCAACAATATAATCTTCGAGACCACACGTCTGGGCCCACTTCTCAAAAACGTTTTTCGGTGTCAGCATAAAGGGCCTGACGATTTTAGTGTTACCAAATTCGGTGCTAATAGGAATCGGACAATGCTCAGGGACCCCATTCATGCAATTCATCAAATAACTCTCAACACAATCATCAAGGTGATGGAACATGACGACTTTGTCGTCTCCAACTACCTGGACTAATGCATCATACCTGACTTTTCTACACTCTGCCTCCCCTGGGGCACTCGAAGTAAAGTCGTCTGAAGCACGTCTAACCTCTAAGGGTAATCCAAAATTCGCAGAAAAAGCTTTAACCGCCCTTTCCATCTCCCAGTTCTGGGCCCTCAATCGATGATTGAAATGAAAAAGCTTGACTTTTTTCTTTAATTTTGTTAAAATGAAATGGGCCCCTGCAATGGAATCAACACCTCCACTGCAGGAGACCCAAATCTCCTCTCCCTCAATCAGGTTTTTCTGTACATTAAATCTTCTCATACCAATTTAGTGTAACAGAAACCAGATGTTTGTCAAGCAGTCGTGCAGCAAACACATCCGTTGATGTGCTGAATGGCTGCCTCGGGCTCACCCTCTGGGGTCTCAACTTCATTCTCCACGTCTTCAGTTGGCTTCTCAACTTCTTCGCTAGCGGGCTCTTCACTGGCTGGGGCACATGTGCCATCTCCACAGTTACCACACCCTGGGCAACAAGCAACAACAGTAAACGCAAATACAACCAATAATCCAATCAATAAATGTTTCATTTTTAATCTCCTTTAAAAAATAATAAATACATTAATACTGCTATACACCAAGCAATAAATCCATCTTTCCCCCAGAGGCCTGTCATAATAAACAGAATTAATATGAATCCAAAAAAGGGAACCATGTTTTTCCTTTCAGTTAAATGTCACTACAGGGATTCGAACCCTGACCCTCAGATTTAGAATCCGCGATGCTGCCCTTAACACCATAGTGACGACACCATACATTTGTCAATATCGGTAATAATTCAATATTTAATGCGGCAAAAAAATCCATGCAATACCAATCGGTATCGCCATAATAACTAAAAATATAATAAATCCTATAATAATACCCACTACAACCGCTAATAACTCATCTACAGGTTTCATTATTCTTCCTCATTTTCGGTGTTACGATCTAAAACAGGAACAGTCATCCTGTTAACTTTATCACCAGGAATATCTAATGCAGTTATAACAACAGCAATCTCCCCAGCAGCATAACCCTCAGAAGCCATCACCTCAGCAATTGCAGTGCGATCTTCTGCCAGCTGAGCCCTATACTGGGCCTCAGCCTCACTCATAGGCCAATTCAACATAATTGCTAATGCAGTTAAAGGCAAAGCAGCAGCAAAGGCAATACCCACCCAAAGCTTGTGCCAATTCAATTCTTCCATATTTTTAACCTTTCAAATTAAATTCCGCGCCAAAATTAAAACAACTAAACATATTCGACGCAAGTTATGCGTCGAATACGAACACTATTCTCCGCATAATCACAGCACGTTAACTAAAACAGCAATGACAGCGAGAACGCCAATACCAATTAGTACCCACTTGTTAGTCATAATAGACCTCCTTATTTGTTTTCAGTGTAACAGATAATCAATAATTTGTCAATCACTCATTATGATCCAAATTATAAATATAATTACTATTGCAACAGCTAAGCTCATTCGTTTATCCCCTCATCTTGGAACCACAATACAATATCATCCATGTCTTCTAACACGGCTAGCTCAAAAGGAGTATTACCCCCATTATCTTTCATTTTAGTGTTAGCCCCATCACTTACTAAACTTTTTACCTTCTCTAAATCACCAGCCATCACAGCACGATGCAACGGAGTACGACCAAATTCTCGCTTATCTACCCATTCTTCTTTCTTGAATATAGGCCACTCTTTAGGAGGGCAATCTTCTGGCCTACTGCTATAATGATCTTGCCACCGCTTTATTCGATTCTCTACGCTGAAGAAGTCACTTAGGCCAGGACCATATTTAGTGTCAGGTAATTCAATTAATTCACGATTTACCCATGACCCAAAATTATTTAGTGCCTCATTTCTTTTTTCAGTGCTAATATTTCTCCGTTTTAACCTGTCTTCTAAATCAAACATCAATCCTTCTAAAACTGTCATGTATGAAACCTCTTGAAATGGGTGGCTAAAAATAGATAGTCACCTAGTAAATATAGACATCATCTTAGCATATGGTTAACCTCTTGTCAATCCCCTAATATCTATATTGATTATATACAAATCTATAACTACAAAAAATATTTAGTGGTAGGAATAATTATACAATTATTCATTCTCGGTGCTACAAATGTTATTCGTACAAAAAATCGAGTCCAATCTGGAATGGAATATTCTAATCGACAATGGAGATTGTTAATCTACAATGGAATATTCTAATCTAAGGTGGGGGACGGTGGGAATTCGGTGTTACACTAAATATACCTATAAAGGGGTGAATACAGGTATATTTAGTGTTAGATAATATTTAGTGTTTCCGTATACCGTTTTTAGTGCTGTGAAGGCTGTTTTAGGGAATAATGAAAATATTAAAGTTTTCTAGAAATATATTTCGTGTCAGGGAAAGCGGGGTATTCACCCCACAATGGGACACTTTGCCCACACTTCACCCATTTCGGTGTTAGAAGATTAGGCGAAATACTTCGATCATTATTCCTATTAA
>FUIF01008388.1_pt1 | contig 35356 bp, 56 predicted proteins | sample 1003461 | NCBI WGS metagenome assembly FUIF01 (sample SAMEA80401918, study PRJEB19352) | marine metagenome
TCGGCGGCGGAGTTAGATACTAAAGCCACGCCATTAACCCAGTTTGAGCCATCATTGGAGTATTGCACGGTTAATGTTGTGGTGTTAACTGTACCGTGATCAATGGTATAGCTTAGATCAACATATTCAAAGTCTTTCAGGTCTAAGCTGCTGCGGGTATTGGTATCTGATGTCAGTGCCGTTGCGGGTTGGAAGTTCACTACACTGGCACCAGAATCGCCAGGGAGATTAGCGACGGGTGTTGGGGCCAAATTTGGGCTTGCATTAACAGGTGCATATGTGGGAAGCAGCGCTATAGCCGCAAATAACAACCCACCCAACATTACTGCAATAAATCGTTTAGTTGCCATAATAATTATATCTCCGTAGTGCTGATAACAACTGCGTGATTGTCGCGTAACTCTGCTACACCATACAGTACATCAATGGTGAGTTTGTTACCAAGTTTATCGTGGTCATAGCTGCGGGTAACACGCACCGACATTCCATCTTCTGATACCGTGGCTTGTGATACGCCTTGTCCAGGTTGAGCTACCGGCAGTGGACGTACCACCATAGCGATGGCGTTGCGATGGAAGGCGATGTTTTTGGCTTGGGAAGTTGCAACTGCCACTTGCTGATCCAGGTACATATCGAAACCGTATGCGTTGCCCATAAAGTTAGCTGCATTGAGCCGCCCCACGGCTTCCGCATAATCACGGTTGATAATTCGCTCAATGCCACGCGCTTCATAAGCTGCGTCTTCGTGTAGAACTAAGTTGCGGCCTGATTGCGGCACTTTGGCAGCGTCCAGTTGCCTAGCCGCTTCACGTAAGTCATCCTCTGCCAGGCCAGCCGTCGCGTCGATGGTTTGAGAGAAGCCAGAATACAGTGCTAATAGGTCGGTGTCGATTTCTTCTGCAATTACAGCCATCGCGTCGTTAGTATATGCTTCCATGTAGTCAGGGCGGCTGAATGCTTCGGCAATGTCCTCGATGACAAAAGATACCTCATTATGTTGATCTAATGTGACTGTTACGGCAGTATCGGCAGGGGTTTGGAGGGTAATGTCGGTATCGGCAGCTTTGGCATTAACGCTCAATGCACCAGTGAACGGGATTTTAACAGATTGACCGGCCTCTGCGACTTCGCTATCCCAATCACGGGCAACAAGGTTCATCATAACCGTGTTGCCCTTGAGGTACTGGAGAGCAGTCGCAGCAACCATAACAGGAATACTGTCATCCACTAAAGTTTGAGTAATATTAGCCATTATAAAGACTCCATAAGTTATATCTAAGTTGTATATCGTTATTGCACTTAGTTATAGACTTGTGGAGTCTGCAACAATTAACGGCTTGTTGATACCGATGTGTTTTATTGTGATTGTACTAATGTAGAATTCTCGATCAGCGCCTTTTTCTTGTCAGCACTCATACCCACAATCTCTTCAACACTCATGTCAGATAATCCTTTGGGCGTTGGCGGTGTACCCTTGCCGCCTTCTGTGATGGTGCCTTGGGGCGCAACGGGTTTAGAATATTGTACCATAGTTTCAGCATCTTTTCTAATGGATTCCTCATCATCGCCGGATAATCGGTTGGATAAGTCTACAGGAAGGCCGAGTTCAGTGCCGATTTTGAGGCGTAGGGCTGATAGCTCAGATGCAGCAACCTTAGCTTGAAGGTCGGCTAGTTCCTGTTTGGATTGTTCGGCTAATTCCTTCCATTGCTCTTGTTCTTCGAGGCGCTTGGTGTCCTCTGCCTTACGTTGCGATTCCAGGTCAGCCAATTTGGATTTCAATTCAGCATTTTGGGCGTAGAGTTGCTTGAAACGGGGATGTTCAAATACTTCATCCCAGGTTGTGGGGAAGTCTGAGTTGGTGGGTTTGGTTTCATCTTCTAGGGTGTTATCTTTTTCATCAGGCATTATATTTGCTCCAATAATCTAGCTTCATCTTGCTTATCACGGATTAACACCATGCTGGTACGACAGTTGTAATGAAACGGAGGATAGTCCATTAACCTTGCGAACCTGGGGCGTCCTGATAGCTTAAATGGCTTATCGACACGCACAACTTGTCCATTAACTCGTTTACAGGTATCTGTGGTATGGTCATCAGTTACGGCTATGGCCATTTTGCGGTTATTGGGGGAATCAGCTTTGTAGCCAGTCAGGATGCTACGATTGGCTAAAGTGAATATTGCGATGGATGTCGATAACGCTAATCCATTGCCGCCTTTGCGGAATACGCTGGCATCGTCTTGCGTTATGCGCTTACTAAATACGTTGCGGGTTAGGTCGATGGCTTCGTTCTGTACGGTTTGTTGGAAATTGGTTAGGAGTATTGGGATGTAAGCCGATGCGGATTCGATGAAGGCGTTGATGGCGTCATTGATAGATAAGCGGGTGATGGTATCTACAGATTGCAAGGATAGAATTTCATTAGCAGCACTAAGTATCGCGTCAATATGTTGTGATATGGTTATTTTGGCTTGCAGCATCATATCGTTAATGGCTTGTGTGCCGATGCTGAATAATGCTTCGCGTGATACGATGGTAGACATTTCGAGTAGGGATGTGCGGACGGCTTCGAGCAATCGAGATAATGCTTCCTGTAACGATTTCTCAACCTGCGCCAGTAACCGCAATAGGGTTTTATATATATCCACTATGCGATAACTCCCTCGTTAATTCTAGTTCCTTCCATTTGTTCCAGTTGCAGTCTCAGCATTTCAGTTTCAAGTCTGGCCTTTTCATCCACTGGCAGAACCGGTCTATGTGAGTCGAAGTGCAATGCGTCATCTAGTAATACGTTGGCTAGATCAGATCGACCAAGTTGGCCCAATGCCAGGCCACACATACGCATTCCAGTTCTGAGGCCATTGTCGTAATTGGGGCGTATGCGGTTAATTTTTATGACTAATTCGGCTAATTGCAATTCAATGGTTTGGGTGGCAATTTGGCCTTGTTTTAATTCATCAAATGCGAGTTCCGGTAATCCAGCCTTGACTTCACGGTCTATGGCTTCGATGAACTGCATCATACCGCCTATATCAACTTGCGGTACTAGTGCCTCTACTCTGGAATCACTATCTGGTATGAACCAGAACGACTCACCAGATTTATACATATCTCTGTCATCTGATACGCCAAAGCCAGCCCATTGTGGTTCTCCGTGCCGCCGGATTATGTCTGCTAAGTGAGAAGCCGCCGTGTTGACTTGTTCTAGTATTGGTATGACTTTCTCGAATGTCGGTGTACCGTGCGGGTTGTTTTCACGGATGTGTTGGGTTTCGATGAAGGGAATAAAGCCCACGGGGTTAATGCGGGTATGACCCATCCCGTAATCGAATAATTGACCATCTTTGTATGTACGGATAGCGTCAGGGGTTATAACTTCGGCGTATTCAAAATCAGTATCACCGTCGGCGAACATTTCAATCTGGATGGCAAGATTAGGATTAGGGATGATGAAGCGGGTTGGGGATATTGGACGTAGGGCCACTTCTCTGGTATCACTATCAAATATCATTTTGAGGCCGGATAAGCCGTATTTGCTGCCGTTGCTGACATACAGCACCCCATCGGTCTGCCAATGTGACCAGGTAAATATCTGGTTTACAGCGTCTTGATGCGTTGGGATAATGTCTTCAACTAGCCGCCACTCCCCAGGCACTAATCCTACATCAACGTCAACGGCACGGGATATGGGGAGAAATAGGGGCTTGATGTTTTTGTAAAGTCTGGGGAATAGGGCATTGCCGATTTGTTGACGGAGTTGGGCAGGTTGGAATACATCGCCGGAATAATATGACTCGCGAAGATGTAATATTTCCTGTCTGGCATTCCATTGCCGCTGATATGGTGCAAATTCTGGGAGACTAAATATACTCATAAGTTTAGGTCTATGTGGGTGTCATCACTTGGTGGTTTAATGTGTCGGAATAAGTAACCACATATATAGCGCAAGGCATCGACCAGATGGAAGCGGTTTTTATCTTCTATATCCATTGTCGGCTTGTCCTCATCATTCAGCTTACGAGAGTATACCATAATTTGATTGATTATGTCCATAGACTCAATGTCTTGGGCGTTATTGGATAGGTCATTGAAAATGATGAGTTTGCCTGTTTTGAGTGCTGCGTATATGCGGTCAATGCCGATTTCGACTGAGGATAGTTTGGGATTGCGGATATGGAGGCCGTATTTGCGGTATTCTCTACGTTCCTGGGTTTCAGATGGTGCACCGCCGTAGGTGATAGGGTTGTACGTGGATTTTATACGGGTAGCGTGAGATTGGAATGAGGCATTGCCGCCGTGGTAGGTACGGAATAGGTAGAATTTGGAGTTAGTGGTATCTTCCGCAATGTAGACGGCTGCGGTATTGGTTGCGCCGAAATCCACGCCGATGTAAATGGGCCACGATGGGGGGATGGGGAAGCGGTTGCAAGTGTTATGTGTTTCATCAAAGCAGTTAAATATAGCCCCCGCTGGACGTGTGAATTCCCCATTGTAAAACATGCGGAATTTCCAGTCTGGCAGCTCTGATCTAGCCCGTTCGTATTCGGCTAAGGGGAATGTTGGGTTCATCGTAGAGGCGAAGTTGATTACATCTATGTGAGGTTCGGAGCGACGTTGATAGATGCGGGAGTATAGCCAGTTGAGGGAATAGGGGGTCGTGGTGAGCAGGGTACGGCCTTGGTGGATGGCCAGGCGACGTTGGATGGCTTCGTACGATGCTGATTTGAATTTCTTTTGGCCAGCCTCATCTAACCAAGCGGCTTTGGCCGTTGCGGATTCGAGGGATTCAGGGTCATTGGCGTGACCAAAGAATATGTTGGTGGTGTAATTTGTGCCGGAATTGCCGAATAACCTGCGTTGGCCGAATGGGGATATGCGGAATTGACGCGAGGGAGAACCGACGTATTTGCCTAGTTGGTAGACATCCTCGAATAGCTTGCGGAATTCAGGTAGGAGTTTTAGGTTGAGTAAGGGGAATGTGGGGGTTGCTACCAAGTAATCGCCGGGGCCGGATTGCTGGATTTCGCGTCGCAGCCAGTGGGGGCCAAATATGGTTTTGCCGCCTTGTGTGCCTGATATGATGGCTACGTTTTGAGCAGGGGATTGCCACGCCTGCCACTGGCCAGGGTGATGATTGACGATGACCCGATTGCCGCATACATCGTACATTATTTGGCGTCCGGTACACTGTGGACGGTTTCAGTAATTTGGGGCGTATTATCTAATCCTTTGGTATCTTCCTGACCATAGCCCCTATCTCGCATTTGGGTTTTAGCGTAGAAGATCAGCATTGTGGTATTGCCAGATAGGCATTGATCTTCGATGGTAGTTTCCATTAAATCTTTGAATGAATCACGTTCGGATTGGATGGCTTCGGCAACGGTGGGGTAAGAATCAATGGCCTTGTATACCGTTTTGCGAGTGCAGCCGACTTTATCAGCGATCTTGGTTATATTGCCGCGCGAACCAGGTATTGCAGTTATAAAATGGTGGGCTTTATATTGCATTTTTTATATTGTGTACTTTGTGGCTACACATATGCCCGAAACGGAATGAAGCGGATGAATGTTGATGAATCTTTGGTGAATTGAAACTTTACATAATGGTCTATGTCGGATACGGCAGCGGGGACGGTGAAGGAGTGGAGTGTTATTGTGTCGGCGGATATACTGCCACTTGCGCCGATAGACCAGCCAGACAGGTCAGAGTCGAGGTCTGTGGACAGGACTATTGATACAGAGTCCAAGGAATCTGGTGCTGATACGATGTTAGATACGTCTACACTCCATATGTGGGTTTCTCCGGCAAATACATCGGGGTATCCGGTATTGGGTTCTGCTACGGTTAGCAGGGAATCAGTTATGTCAATAGCCATTTATGAAGCCTTGATATTGGATGTTGACAGGATGCGTTTGGCAGTATGGGATACAGTCATTGCGGGTAGTGTGAATAGGCGGGTTGCAGTTGTGGTGATTGCTGCGCTAATGGAGTAACCACGGGTTGAAACTGCGTTGCCATATACGTAGCCACGGGTTACAACGTCTCGAATTGCCATAGGTTAGCCTCGCGTAATGCCTGTTGGGGTTGTAGCGTCATCTAGGGTGTATGTGCCGAGCGTTGTAGAGCCATCGCGGGCTTTACTGGTGTATGTTGTGCCAGAAATGGTGAAGTCTGTCAAGAATTGGAGTAGTTCAACTATGGCTTGTTGCAATGTTGGGGTTGCCCCATCGGCCGCTATTGCTACGGTTAATGATGCGGTTAGGATATCGGATACTGTTATGTCGTTTAGGGCTGATATGAGAGATGGTATGTCATCTGATTGCAGTTCGTTGGTATCGGCCAGGATTGATGTTATGTCGGTTGATATGGATGTTAATGCACCGGAGTTGGGCAAGTTATCGGTAACGGCTTTGATTGCGTCAACTACCGTATCAATCGCCGTAAAGCCAGTTGCCCCGCTGGCCAGTGCATAGGTATCGCCTGTCTGTGCGGTGTGACCATCGAGATTATCGAGATAGCCAGCACGAGTTGCATTATAGTTCGCGGCAAGTGCTGCACCATCAGTTCCGCGCATATCGGTGTTGTTAGTGGTTGTACCAATAGTTGAATTCGACTTATCGTAACCAGTGCCATCGTAGTCTAGTTCCAGATTATCGGCGGCTGTGCTATCGCCACTAACAGCGGTTACATCTGCTTCCACCTGATTGGTAACATCTGTTACGGTTGGTACGGTTGCGCCTGTGTGTGTTTTGGCTGATAATGTAACTTCTTCAAACCGGTTCTCGATACTAAACGTAGCCACCGTCTCGCCAACCACGCTGGCACTATCTACCGTGCCAGTTGTGATTACCACTGAGTAATCCGCACCAGTCTCATAAAACGCATCAGCTGACAGATCAATAGCCACATGATTAAGACCTGTTACGCTGTCAAAATCAGCGGTTAAAGTAATACCAGCCGTGGATTGCGTTGTATTGTTATCCTTATAAACAGATAGGACAGGTGTACCAGATAGCGTTGTTGGTACGCCACTGCTGTTGCGTGTGGTGAATGTGAAATATAAAAATTGATCTTCTGCTAAATCGCCTAAGTACATAATTTTATCCTACTAAGCCCCCGCCGCCTCCAGCGAGACGAGAGCGTGAACCGACAAGGTTGGCGCTGATTCCCATTGTAATAATATACTCAATCTCGGTTTGGCTTAATGCAATATCCCAAAACGCCGCATACGCACCAGATACGTTGAAGTTGTTATTTGACGCACGCCGCTCCGAAAATATGCGTCCTTGAAAGGGGTTGCTGGTGTCTGCGGCACCCATCGCTGTGGCTGAGTCAGTTTCCAGAGAAGCATCGCCTTTTTTTGAAATATACGTTATGCTCATCGCCATTAACCGAATCCTCCCAAGTCATTGCTGCGAATATCCAAACCTGCCCTTCGCTGTCTATATCGGTGATCGTAATAGATGATTGCGTGCCATTGGCCTCATAAATAAAATCCATATCATCGCCAGAGTTTGATTTATTAATACGTATTTCGTTATTGGAGTCCACACGCACATGCAATAACGTGTAAAGCGTAGCATCTGCTAAATCCAAAACATCCTCTGGATAAAACCACATCAAAAAAGTTCCAGCTTCCAGCTTAAAATCACCTGCAAACGTACTCCCGCTAGGATCAACAATGTCCAATGCTGTGCCACTAACCCCGTTCATTGTGACAAAATTATCCTCTCCAAATGGCCCAAGGCGGTTATCCAGCGTGTACCCCCCTTCGTAATCGGCGTCTTTAGTAGCAGTTCCCTCGGCATTGTCTGCTGTCGATCCAGATGCATCATTCAACGGCCACACGGCAATGAGGTTTCCCGATTGTGTTGCGAGTATTCGGTCTAGCACTGTCATATTGCGTTAAATTCCCCAATCGCATCAATGATCGTTTGTGTTGTCTTTGCCTTTTCGCCTGGATCGACAGCCTTGACAGATCGAAGGTAAATCCAACCTGCTCCGACTTGGCTTAATCCAATCATTTCAGCCACCATTACATTAGTGTCGATATAGTCATCCAACACGTTAATGTGTACAGCATGCTGATGATTCCAAGGCGAGGTCATTCCAAAACGGTGCTTGATCGCCAAAAAATTATTAACAAGGGTTTTAGGCCAACGCCCCGCAAATGATTCAAAAGACTCTGACTGGCCTATATAGCTATGGACAATTAAACCCTTACCATCGTCTTTTGGCGTTTCGTGGGCAATAATATAATCGTGATACCGCTCGCCGTTAGGGTGAATGCCATTGCAACGATAGTCTGGTCTAGTAATCGCCTTTAACGGGCCGTAATATGTGCGAATCGGAGTATCAGGGAAATGCTCACGAAGCAAAACATAGGTATCGTATCGTTCTGTCTGTGTCATTTCCTCTAGTACCTCATGACCGAGGTACACGTGAGATAGCGCGGTGTGTCCGTTCAAGTGCGCGTATGGGTCAGCGTCAGGCGATCTCGGTATTTCATCGGATAAAACTCATTGCGTTAACCTCGCGTTTAGCCTCAATGTCTCGCCAATTGAAGCGTAATGTAGCCTCATCGCCATCAATCGCTATTTGGCCGCTGAAATCGTGCCACGTGATCGGCTGATCTGGTGTAGTCGGCGGCTGCGTTGGCGGTGTGACTGGCGGCTGTGGCTTGGCACTGCCCCGCATCGCCTGAAATACCGCGTAGTAGCTATACTGGCCACAACATCACCCGCGCCGTCATCTGTTTCAACGGCTGTACCAACAATTGCGGCAGTCATTAGGAATTGTCCTTAATGTTGCGGAGTGCGGTCATAATATCAATATCTGATTCAATTTCTGCGTCAAGTTCTAGCCAGTTGCGGAAACGTTGGTATAGTGATTTTATGTAACGTATCAAGACAGTCTCCGCAATGCAATAGGCGTGAATAATAGCAGTTCGGCAGATATATACAGCCATCCTGCATCAATTGGGCCAATTAGAAATGTATTGCGGTATGTGGTGTAAAAGTATGTGCAACTAGCGATAATGGCGTAACCAGCTTTGCCGATGTGTTCTAGTAGCAAACGGTTGGCTAGTTTGTTGTCAGATGAAATCGCTAGATAGTCCACAATTTCGGGCCATAGTAGCCAAACTATAACTATACTCCATATAACGCGGGCGGCTGCTAAATAGGTCATTCCAGAGATTCCAGTAAATATAATACTTGGTAAGCTGACTTTGATTCTGCAATGATCTTAGCGTGCTGCGTGACAGCAGCTTGGCGATTGCGCTTAAGATCACGGGCCAATATGTAATCTATGATGTTACTTGCCATACGTTGTAGATATTTCATCTCTGATGTCTTGGAGCTTGGCTATGGTGGTGTCTGGGTTGTCGATTAAGGCGTATGAGACACGGGAATTTACTTTAGCATTACGCATTTCAGCACGGGTTATGGAAAATGCAATGCGCCATTTGCGGGATAAGCGGGATAGGGAGTCACGCTCGGTAGCGCATTGGGATAATTGGGATTGCAGGCGGTCTAGGTGCTTTTCGGTGATTTCGTGTAACGTTTTGGCGGTTTCGGTTTCGATGGATTTGTTTTTGGATATGCCAGCACGATAAGCAGGGATGGCAGCAATTATGGCCGTGAGTATTGCGGTTATGGCTGTGAGTATTGCCGTGTCCATAGAGCATTGGTTATTTGGTAAGGCCAGTGTCAGTCTTGAAGCGTAATATGGCTGTGATAAGCGGGATTGATGCCAGAATGATAGATTGGTATTCGAGTGGCAGGGTTAAGATGTAATTGCGGAATGCATCGGATGTTATGAATGTTATGACGAGTGTTGCTAGTGTTGCGGAATACGCTAATGTGCGTGATTTGTACCAGGGTTTAGTGGTTATCATATGGGTATTATATCAGGAGAATGAAAAAAACACTAGATTAGGGAGTCTAATGCTTTTTCTTGCTCTTACGGTGCTTTATCGCCTGAATTAGTATTGGGCATTCGTTGGATGTTTCAAGCCAGCATCGAGCCTCAGTGCAAGATAAGCATATTTGGGCGTTGATACAATCGGGGATGGGGTACTTGTCTGGCTTGTAGTGGTATTGGGTTTTGGGTGGTATTGTATATTTCATCTGATTATTCTTACTGCTTTGTCGCTGATGATTTCACATCGTGTTATTACACCTGTTGGAATTGGCTCTGGTACGGGTTTTTTGCGTTCTAAGGCGATTGTGATGATGAGGGGGAGTGCACATAGGATGAATAGGAATATGGCCTTAGACGGCTTAATTTCAATACTCATTGCTTTGTTGCTATAAATACCAGTAGCCCTATGAGCCACAATGGTATCATTATGATTATCCATATTGTGCATCCTTCCAAGGCCATAAATCGGCTATCATCATTATGATCTCTCATTGATAAATTTCCTTGCCTTGATTAGGTCTAGTTTGGTTAACATTCTAGGGCCACCTGATTTGTTGCCTTGGCGTAGCAGGTAAGCGGGGTGGAATATTGGGAGGATGGGGTAAGACGGATTGTCGCCGATTGATGTGATATTGCCGCGAGTTTGGGATATTTTGGTTATGTCGCCGGTTAAGGCTGTGTATGGTATTTGGCCCGTGGTGATAATGAGGGATGGGGATACGAGTTCGATTTCCTGCAGGATGTATGGGAGATAGAATGATAGCTCAGAGATATAGGGATTGCGGTTATCGGGAGGGCGTTGTTTGCAAAAGTTTGTAATGTAAATGTTGGCAATATTGGTTAGACCGCTATCAATAATCATTGTCCGTAGCAATTGACCACTCCGGCCTACAAACGGGAACCCTCGCTTTTCCTCCGTCTCCCCTGGTGCTTCACCAATGACCATAATATCAACATTGCTATCATCGGAAATCATTACATCGTATATGATGACATTTGGCGATAAGTCAAAACCAGTATGCAATATGTCGTTTTCAAGTGTTTTGTATAGCTCGGCCAATGTGTTGAATTTTTGCATAATGTCACTCTCCTTTGAGGTCAGATAATATCGAGCCTATCGTAATTGGCGCAATAATGGCTATACCGACGCAGCAACCTGTCAAGACTAACGTTGCGATTATGTCCATAGCTATTTCCCTATAATCCTAACCTTGCCAACCCCCACTATCTCACAATAATACACATTAGCGGGTAATGGCGATTTATTTAGATTTGAGGCGATTACAGATGCTAACAGTACAATGATGGTCAGATGGTACAATAACCGCTCTGGTGGCCTTAAAATGATGGTTTGCGAGGGCATTAGTAAGGGTTATCTTTCCAGTATTTCCATTCGAGGCCGAAATGCCCAACGTCATTCATCCCCACCGCCTCACACCAGACTTCAATGTCATCGGCGCGAATTTGGTATTGCCCACTCTCTCTACGTGACCAGTATGACTTGTGATGACCAGTGCGTATGGAGAGTTCGGTGAGGGTCATATTGTGGTTGATGCGGTAGGCGCGCATAAATTTGTGCAGGTCGCTCATAAATGCCCCCTTTCATCAATCATTACCCTCATTCGCTCTAAAAGGTCTATTTCCGCAGATTCTAGGCGTTTTAATTCCGCTATGATGCCTTTGCCCGTTGCGTCTATGTTTTCACTGCTGATCAAGGCTGAGATAGCTTCACGCGCAACGGAACGGGTACTGTTACCGCAATAAGCATATAATTTCCATCGGGCGCTGATCACCTTGCCTTTATTGTCGATATACTCATCTTGCCATACGTCTATTCTGATATTTAGTTTATCGTGACGTTTTATCCGTATGTTTTTCACTGGTTTCCCCTTTGTTGATTGTGCCGCTCATCATGTTAACTACCCGCCCCAACTATTGCCGGAATGTACTAGCATATCAGCGGTTACCTCCGTAATTAAAATTTACTAAGATTGCGGGTATTTCTCAATTAGCCAATCACGAAGCTTTATCGCCTCGTTTTCCTCCAGGACTACAATCCCATTACCAGAATCAACCCTAATCCAAGTGTTATTTTTATCAATGGTTTCATCTACAAGCATTCCTTTTATATTGTTAGTGCTTTTCAGTTCTAGTTGTTTCATAATTACTCTCCATATATAAGATTCTTTACTTAGGGCATACAATGCTGATTCATATAATCTTCATTGCCGTCTAAAAAATCAGCTAAATCTTGGCCTGATAAAATCACTTCATAATCTCGCGCGTTCATTTTGCATCCCCTATGTGTTGATTACTGCATTCTAATCTTTGAAATTTTCTTGCAACCAGGATATATACTCGCTATTTTGATCGTAGCCGGTGTAATATTCCTCCATACCATTCCAACGTAGAAAAATAGCTTTATACCCGTTCGCCATAGCGTTTTTATCTGCTATAGCTTCACTTAAGCCTAATTTGGTTAATTCGTTTATCATCTCTTGTCTTGTGATTCTCATTTTGTTCTCTTGTTAATCTGTCTGTAAGTAAACTCCTTGTAATACATTGTAATACAGATCACCCAAATTGTATATAGTACCCCAGTACCAATCACCTAATCTTCCTAAAATCCACCTTAATTGATGATAAATGCCATCCACTACAATACGGACACTTATAACACCTAAATTGCTTCGGTGATTTTTTGGCTATTTTACGTATCCGCATCTTGGCCGTTTTTTCAGTTTTAAACTTGGTTTTATCACTCTTTTTACACCTGGACATATATAGTACCTCAGTACCTATTTTGAGAACGTTAGTTAGTTAGTCAAATGTGTATTATATATAAAGACTTATATATAATACACATTTGACTAACTAACTAACTAACACGGTTATAGGAACAAAATTTGTTATACTTTGCGATTTATCGTTAGTAAATGGATTATTATGTAAATATAAAGAACATATGTTCATCAGTAACTAACGATTTTACTAACTAACTTTATGTCAATCCGTCTACTAATTCACGTTGTTTGCATTCTGCTACTATGTTGTCATTGAGGCCGCGAAAATCCCATACGCCACGTTGGCCACCACCCGATACACCCCACTCGGACATCAGCGTCTTGATGTAAGATTTGCCTTTTGGGGTGTTCTCTATGACTGCGTTATCAACTGCGTCCTGGATAGCGTGATTGATCTTGAATTGGGTTTTGGCGGTGTAAAGTTCATAAGCCCAGAGCATAATTTCTGTCTTAGTATTGCGCGGCTTGGGTTCTGTTTCGTTGAATGCTTCGGGGTTGAGGCCACGGGGTTTGCAGTATATGGCAAATTCACGGTCATCTAACACGTCTCTGGCGTGTCTGGCGGCTTTGTATACATCTTCACGGTCAGCGGCCTTGAGTTCGATAAAATAGGCTTCTCTCATACGGCGTAGGGCATCAGTGCCGTTGAGTAAATGTGAGGCTGCCCAATAGACCCCATTTAGATAACACATTCTGTCCACTTCCTGATGTGATAAGCCAGTCACGTTGGATATGGCGGTGACAACTTCCATTAATTTATCCTGCGCTATGCGGGATGGTTTGATAGGAAAGGCTAGATTGCGATTGCTGCCACGCCACGGTCTGACAATGCGGTGAAGGCGGGTATAAGATGATTTGTCATCAGGGGGAAGGTTGAATTCATCGGTGTCTGCAAGTTCTTCAAATTGGTCTAAATCTGATCTATCCACTGCCATTGCCGTATACCTCTATACTATTCCTAAAATGATTACTCATACTTGATTTTACCATATTGAAATTACCATCTGCTATGGCCACGAATTTATTTGCATTAGGGCCGTAATGTTCTGGCTTACCGCGTTCAATGCGTCCACAAGCTTGTTCTATGTCATTGGCCGTGGATTGGCGATAGAGGTATTTATCATAATCCATGCGGGCCTTATCATAGCCTGGGGCCGCGCTAGGGAATGGCGTTTTGCATACTATGGTGAAGTTATCATCATCTAGCGACACCCCCTCCCAAAATGCCCAGTGGATTAAGCAGGCCCCAGGATGGCGTATACCGTTCCACCATTCCAATTGATTCTCAGTGCCTTTCACATCATCCGGTATGATGTAGAAATACTTTGATATGTTGGGTTGCTGTTCTAGCATCTTTTTCAGCATTCTGGCATGACGTTTGGATTTCGTATGGAGGATGCCAGAGTAATCTTCTGGTAATGTGGCTAATGTGTTGCTGATAATTTCGGCCTGCTTGAAATATTCAGAATCGGGTGAACTGTACTTCAATCTTGGCCCCTTTAGATCATACACAGTCCGCAAGTGATCATATTCTCCAGGCACATACACATACTCATATTCATCTTCTATACCAAGCGATCTGGCCAATACCTGCGGATTGCCAGGCGTAGCAGACATTAGGACTATCTTTGGTGCATTGAACATAAGCTTAAAATTGTATCGGGCCGTCTTGGGCTTAATGATTAGGTTCACACCATCGCTACCGTCAAAATACCAGCTATCAATATTTTCACCATTGTGGATAAACCCAATGGTCATTTTAAGCCGCATAACCATTCTTTCCCATTGGATATACTCACGCGGTTTGGGGTCAATGCCTTCACGCCACGGCGGTTCATTTGATTTCGCCACTCGCAACATATCCAATAGTGCCTTAATACCATTCTTCCGCGATACAGGGCTGCTACCAGGGGGGATGACTCTAGGCCTCATTTGCAGAAATCTATGCTGCCACGGGAATTTAATACCGGAATTATCCATCACTACATCGGGCAGCCTATGCGCTTCATCCAGGAATAATATATCAGTATTGTGTTGCTCGATTAGTAGTACATCCAATATGTATTTTTTGTAATTGATAGCTACACGATCTGATGCGATGGTTGCCAGTCTGGATAATTTATAATCACAGTTGGTATTACATTTTATCAACGGACATTCATCAGCCGGTACGGATATTTCGGAGCACGTGAAGTTATTGCGGCCTAGTGATTCAGTAAATCCATAACTTTCCATATATTGCTTCTGTAGCGATTTCGTCTCCATCGCCACCATAACACGGTAGAATTTACTGGCGTGGGCGGCTAGTGCTGATTTGCCTATTCCGGTGTGCCCTTCGAGGATGATATATTTGGCATCGGATTCCAGTATACGGGTTGCGGCTTCAAGTTGGCCTTTGCGGTCTAGCGGGTGTGGTACTTCATAGTCATTGATTGGTTTCATTTCAACGCCTCGTTCATTTCATCCATACTGATCTCAACTTGCCCACTTTCAACCAATACTTCATTGATCTTCTTAAGCTTCATCGGCGGAGGCCCTGATATATTATGCTCATCAATCAATGCCTTAATATCAATACCACTATCATCAACCTCAAACATATCGACATTACTGCCTTGTTGCCATTGCCGTTGCTGCTCTGGGGTAAGGCTACCATCAATGATAGACCGTTCAAATGCGTTAGGTATTTCGTGGGGTAGTGGGTCGCGTCCGCCAATTGGGTCATCATAATAGGCATTGATATTGTGCCACGTGCAAGGATTTATTTTCTGAGGGAGTAATTTCTTAGGTATTAAACCACTGTCTGTAAATTCAAACTTGGCTATATTTTTCAGCACCAACCCAATCGGTGCATCATCATCAGGATTATTAGTAAGCCATATTTTAAGATCAGTCTCACGGTCTACGGCCTTGGTGCAATCAGGGATAGACTTGCCGTGGATAGGGGTATTGTTTATGTACAGTGGTTTAGGGTGAATGGTTAATATAACAATCTGTGCCATTGACTTGAGCCTACTTAACATTGATGTTTCGAGTTTACGCCCTTCGCGTGACACCTCCCCATTGCGGATTTCGGTTTTGGGTGAAAATTTCACACCAGCTTTGCCAGGGTATTCTTCTATATATTTGCGACATAATTTGCCGAAGTCTGTCCACGGGTCGAATATGATGACCTTGGGATGGGCGTCTCGTGACTCGTAATCTGACACTATACCATCAATGTATTCATATGATTGCTTGGTGTTCATACTTGCTATTTCTTCTGCTATATTCTCTAATCCAAAATAATCAGCATCTGGCGGTGTTTTAAGATCATTATTAAATAGTAGTATCTCATTGGCTTGGAATCCGGTAGATAGCGCAAATACTGTTTTGCCCACGCCATAATTGCCGATGATAGTTACAATCCCTTCAAACTTATTCATTGCTACACTCCATATAAGACTTAACCAACCGATACATATTGTGATGAAAACGTATTCGAGATTTCAATATATCTATGGCGTACTCAATATCGTACAACTCAGACAAGCCACCAGTATACTCCGGGTCTCTGTTTGCATCTATTATCATATTTGCCCTACGTGTTTCAGCGTTCTTGCCTTCTGCGCCCACAGTAAATTCGGCTTCCAGTAACGCCAGTGATGACTTTGTTTCACTTAATTCTTTTACAAGTTTCGCCATATCAAGTTCGTATTCATTTATTTTTTCAATTTGTACGGTTGCCAGATCAAATAGTTCTTTCATTATTTTATCCCTTTCGGCCATAGCCATTTTTTTGCCTTCTGTGCGATACCTTTGCCAAACCCTGCCAAATTCTTACCTTCCAGATCAATAACCTCACGGCGAAAGAAATCCATATCAGGCGCAACGCCACGGTCAATTGCAGCCATCCATAATTGATGTGCTCTCTCTGCCCCGATACCGTCAATACTAGCCCACGTCAACCGTATATCCTTAACCGCTATAGTATCCTGCCCAAATACCGTATCCACATTAAACACCGGCTTATCTAACATATGGACTAATTTATATTTATACATACCGTTGGCAGAGCGTTGCAGTGTTTTAAGGAATGGGTTGATCTGGTCATAGTCTGTCAAATTAATCGCATTGCCGCCGTAGCCATCAACCTTGTTCCCTCGCATAGACCATCCTATCATAGCGGAGTAATATGCCTGTATATTATGATGCCCATACACCTCATTGGAGTTAATATACAACACATCTTCCTGCCGCACTGCATCATAGCTGGTATGCAATATACCAAGGAATACCAGCCACCGTTGATTAGGCGTTGCGCCAATTTGGCACATTTTGACGTGAGAGCGATTTAATCTATCACCGATAGATGATAGCAGGTCTGGACCGAATTTAAGTTGTACCAGTATCGCACCATCGCTTACAGCTTGCCTAATACCATCAATACTATTGCAATTAACTTCATACTTATCCGGCGTAATCATTAGGTCAGCACCGGTGTGAGTTTCCAGGATGCTAGACGGTATGTAATTGCCTTTGTAATGCTTGGCGAATAATGATCTATTAGATAGTTCCCCTGTTGTTACGATAATCATAATAAAAATGGTGGATAGCTAATCGTACACTATCCACCATTAAATAACCCCCTTTATAGGTTTAATAAATTCTTAATATCGCTCACTTCAACGTCATACTTATCCGCAACCTTCGCAATGGCCTCATCTTCACCCATTGGGTCAAGGGCTTTGGGTTCTAATGCCATCTTCTCACCACTCACATACGCTGTGATACCTGCTTCCATTTCACTGGCATAGTTGCGGAGGTTAGCCACAGTTTGATAACCGGCTTTAGCCTTGTCAGACAGTTCAAATGCTGCGTCGGGTTCGTTGACATCCATATCGGCAATGGCTTCATCACGGGTGGTATACGATGCAATGGGGACGGTGATAGTGTAAGGAACTTCCTGCGTGATTTCTTTACCATCATCATCATACATCACATTGCCGTTGTCATCTTTCTTCGATATTGTCCGCATTTCACCAGCCGCCGTCCGAACCTCATCTTCAACACGTTCTAACTTACACCAGACAAGGTTATCAATCGGCAATGGTTGACCTAACTTACCAATGTACTCATTGACCACTGCCATATTAGGCTTGGCAAATAGCTCAGAGATGAATTCGGTACTGTTGCCCCATTCAAACCGTCCATCAGGATGGCTAGGCACGTCATCACCACTTATGGTAAGTTGGATGCCCTTCATCGGTATACGGGGTTTACCTTTAGCCCCACGAATATCATTCTTAGCAATGTATTCCTTAGCCTGCTCGAATACCTCAGTACGGGTAGCAGTATTTGACTTAGCCGGATAGGGGAAGAACTTAGCCAGTGATTCACGGCCTTCTACATCTTCCCGGAAATTACTGTGCGTATCAAAAACCATAAACCCGATTTGCCACATAGCCTGGGCCGTGGTGGTGAATGAACCAGATGGGGCAAATTCCCCAAAATCCTCATCCTCACTCATAAACATATTAATTGGTGTTTGGTTTTTTAATTCATCAGACATAATTTTACGTTTCCTTAACTTGATTAAATTGATATTGATACTGGTAATTGATATTGGTTTGGTATGGAGTATATTGGAGCATACTCCATACCAATTGCACTATATGTTGTGGTGTCGTTAGCTGACATCACCCCCTTTATATGGTTCAATAATCTTCTTTACCTGATCTAGCACCCCGGACACACTGGCATATTGGCCTTTGGCTAATTGCCGTCTAATCAAGCCATTATGCGCTTCCAGTGTAGCAATCAGGTTATCCAAGTCATCTTGCGGATTAGGGTAAAAATCATCGGCTTGATATTCGGTATTGTCCATATTATTTCCTTTCACAACTAGAGCATAAAACTTTTTGCCCTTTAATTAAGCTAAACCCTACCACCCTGCCACATTTGCGACACTTGACCGGATACTGCTTAATCGGCTTGGATTTATTGGTGGAGTTCATTTTGAGTAGGTATTTAACATTCATTGTGATAAATCCTTTTTATAAATCTGCTTAATAAACCTAACATATTGACGGCCTAGTTGCTTATCATGGTAATCATCGCTGCCCCAATGGGCTATGGCTTCAGGTTTGGTGAAATTTCGGCAGCCTGCCATTATTTTGATTTCTCCATCGTGCACATAGGCAACCAGAATGTAGCTGCGCGGGTCAAACTGAATTGAAATTACACCCCTTACTCCACGTAAATCCACTCCAAATAAATTTGCTCCACGTAAATCCACTCCAAATAAATTTGCTCTACGTAAGTCTGCTCCACGTAAATTTACTCCACGTAAGTCTGCTCCACGTAAATTTACTCCACGTAAGTCTGCTCCAAATAAATCTGCTCCACGTAGATTTGCTTCACGTAAGTCTGCTCCAAATAAATCTGCTCCACGTAGATTTGCTTCATATAAATCTGCTCCACGTAAATCTGCGTATGGTTCAATATTTATCACAGTATCACCTCCGTTTCAGCTTCACTGGTATCGCAATATATCGCATAATCACTCATTGGGTATTCGGTACAGAATTCTGGTTGAGAGGCTAACGCCCAACGGTTGGTTAGGTAGGTTACAAAGCGGTCTCGTGTTGATCTATCCATATAAAGATAAGCAATCGAACCAGTTATATCACGCTCAAAATAACTCATCCACTCACTAGCCACCTCATCACCAAAGAATTCAGCATAATGTTTCTCGGTAGCGCTGTGGCGAAATTCTATCAATAGGTCTATGTGGTTCATTTTATCACTCCCTTCATTTATAATTTGCGCCAGCTAACTTCCGAGCTATTCACTCGCTTTGGCTTATTGGTGATTTGGACTTCATTATGCTTTTCCAGCATGGACAACGCGATTGCCAAAGTTTGACCGTGTGTACGTTCGGTGGTGCGTTTGGATTTTTTCATTACACTAAATGCATTAGTTTTATTACCCATCGTAAAGGTGTAATGATCTACATAGCATCCGGTTATAGCGGATTTTCGGGTTTCTCGGTGGACTTTAATTCCCGTTGACTTGAAATCTATAGTTCTCATTTTATTCTCCTGAGATTATCTGAATTTAATTTCCTGTCACTCAACTTCACAACCATTGTAACACACTGTATTACAAATTTATATAGTACCTATGTCCTAAATAGTTTTGTACGACTCATTGCAGTCACCGCAAACAATATTCATGCTAGGCTTCCCCCATACATTAGAATTGCACGAAACGCATGTATACTTTATTTTGTTGCGCTTTTTGCTGGAAGCCTTGATTGGCCTAAGCGATAACCAATCTATGGTGGTTTTGCCCATCTTGTTGTAGGCCAACTCGAATGACCCGTTCAAGTCTATCCTGTGGCTCATAGAATTTCCAGTCATTTTGGACGGGTGCTTAATGTTGTACGGGGTAAGGCCAATTTCAACCATCTTTTTAGCCCATTCCAAGTTATGATATTTTCCCTTTCCAGGGTTCCCATAGACTTCTTGCCACAAGTGAGTCATTTCGTGTGCCAATGTGGACATAATCTCTTTATCTTCTCTATCAAATGTTTCAGGATTTAACGCAATTTCATGGTTAGTTTGCTCTTTATCAGACTTAAGCTTAAATTTATCAGGAGCAAAATATCCATGTGCATTACGCTTGGCTGCAATGGTTATAATCGGCGTTGGTAACAAGCTTTCAAACAGTGTTTTATTGTAATAATCGAATGCATCCGTCAATTTTTTGTAAATATCCATAGCATTTTCCTTTCGTACGATTAAATTTGATTTGACCTCATTGTAACACACTGTATTACAAATTTCCATAGTACCTATGTCCTAGTGGCAATCAACGCATTATGTAGTACAATGTATTACGTAGTGGTTGGTAAATGACTGTGCTCAAGACAATGGTCTTACTCTCCTCCTGTTGTCGCCAGCCACTACAGTATTAACATCAACATGTATATCATCGCTGCCGAAACGGAAGCAATTAATGAATAACGAGACTACTAATAATGTAAGAACAATCAGAATAGATGATGAACTATGGCAATCATTCCTTGACGCACTATCTCACAATGACATCAAACCATCATTTGCCATACGTCTATTTGTTAGAATGGTGGGTAACGGTACAATCGCCGTTAAGCCACCAGCCATTATGGTTAACAATAGCCCCGTCATTGAAATAGACCATAAATAAACCTTGCCACATTGATACCTAACCAGTATCAACTATTCCCCGGTGTGTAGTTGGCTGACTGAATCCCTGTTCCCCGCATTTTCCCCGTCGCATCCCCGTAGGTTATCCCCGCTACACACCATTTTTAATATTATGAGTAATGTTAGATCAGTGACTTGTCCGAATTGTGGCCAGTCGCATAAGGTAAAAAATCCTATAATGCGGACTAATAAATTCTTTAGTGTGGAGAAAAATAGTCAAGGCTTGATGGAATTTGAACTTGAGGTGCCAAGCGGGTTCAGTGTAGATAGCTATGTAACACGTGACATTGGCTTGCAAGATCGGATTATATTGTCATTAACCGCTGGTACATTCATCGCCGTACCGTATATGGCCCTAATCAGCCTTACCGAGCTATCCACACCAGCCATTATGATTACAGGGGTTTCAGTGCTTGGAATCGCCTCTATGACGGCAATGCTGGCAATTGAATACATCTACGCCGAACATAACAAAGCAGCACGGTATTTGCAACGGAAATACATTGAAGCAAAGGACATTTCAGTTACTTCGGATAGCAATGATACAATTAAGCTGGAAGTGCAAGACCAACGCCAGGAATCCCAGGCTAATATGAAGGCATATAAGTTCATTGATGGGTTAAGCATCACGCCAGAACAATTCCAAGAATGGGCATTTCAAGTCATTGAGAATGGCAAATCACTTGCGTTATCAAGATGGACTGGCAAAGGTAACTTATTCAGCCGCAAGCAATATGATGAGTTAATGGCTAAATTATCCGAGGCCAATATTGTCATTAACCGCAATGGCTGGCAGCTAACCAGACCAGGTAGATCAGCAATTATGGCATACGTCAACGAAGCCCCCTCCCCCACCGAAAAACCCCGTGCATGACGCAATTTCCCCCTAAAATGCACGCACGCACACGCATATGCACGGTAAAATACACTATTATTGAAAGGAAACGCACACTATGTTTAAGAGAAATAAGGTAAAATTAACACCACTAGCAATGACAAAACCGAACGATAAAGGCGTCTACAGCAAGTCAAGAATACGCAGCCCGGAAATAATTACCCGATCTGAATTCAATAGCCGATTCAGGGGCAATTCAAAGTCTATCAATGTAGGCGACCCAGACGGCAAATATAGCAAGCAAACCGCACACGGAAACGGCCTGGATTGCTGGTATTTGGCAGAAGACGCATAGGGGAAGATTGCACGGGGTTTTTATTATGAGAAAATTAACCAAAGCACAGATAGCCGATAAATTCACCAATGAGTTGAAACACTTTGATGTTAGCCATCCCCACACACTGACCACTATCCACAAATGGCTAACATCAAAGTGGAATCCTGCTATAGATGACCGCATCGCTGTGCCGTTAGACTGGTCTCACTGGAAAACATCTGCCGCAGAATGGACGCCACGTGGTTTCAAACATATCGTTATATTGAGCTATGCAAGCGGCAAATTCCGCATCTTCATCGCTGGCAAAGAGTATTACAGCGACATTATCCAGCAATGCTGGCAGGATAGATTATCGCATTTCAGGCAAGATGAAATCAGTGAAATCATCGGTGCAACTAGCCTATTTGAATTGTCGGATTATGAGGTTAAAGAAAGTGAACCAACTATTTACACGCATGAAGATGGTTAAAGCATATGTGGTTTATCCTGGCACCGACACTATGGAAATGGGCTGTGCATTGATATATGCCTATTCTCGGAATCAGGCCAAAATGATTGGTATGGATGATTGTCCGTGGGATATAGAATATTTGGAAATATCTGCCAGGCGCGTGAAACATATGGATGAATACGCATTGTCAAATCAGCCCCACATTATATCAAGCAATGATGAGTTACCAGAAGGGGTGGAATTTTATGACAATGAAACTTACTAAGTCTGATTACTATAACTTAACCGTGGAGGCATTTTCGCTATGGCTTGCCATTATCGGTATACCGTTGCCAGAATCGCGCAATGAGCGATACACCAAATTGCGCCGCATTGAGAACAAGGCTTGGTATCGGTACTGTAGACGTATTGAGAGGTATTATAATGAAGCAGCCTGATTGGAACCTATTGCTAGTAAGCCTACTAAAGGTAGCGGCCATCAGCATAGCTATTCCTCGTACGATGGGCCTCAGTGTAGCTATGCTAGGCGTCTCTGCTAAACACGAATATCCTGCTTTAGTAGTAGCAGAACTATGGAGTGGCCTTGGCCTAGCTATACTAGAAGGCATAGCTATCGCTTACGTGTTCAGTAAGTGGAAGCATAGCAGGGATGACAAGGTGCTTAGTAGCTTCATAGTAGCCTTTGTGCTTACTTGGCCACTGGTGTTCGCACCGTATCTAGTAGCAGAGCAAGACGGCCTTACTATGAGTGAGTTAACGGGTGCTGGTCTACTAGGCGTCAGCTTGCGACTGCTATGGAGTGGCTTAGTAGCAACGTTGCCCATGCTGATAGTAGCAGGGGTAGGGTATGCTGATAGTGTAGTGGAGGGTTTAGTGGAGGTTAAGCAAGATAGTAGCGGTATTAAGCAGGGTTTAGCAGAATCTAGCAGTAATCTAGCAGGCCCTACTTGCGCCAAGTGTGGCAAGCAGTTCGCTACTAAGCAAGCGCTAGGTGGGCATAGTAGACATTGCAAGGGTATAGCAGTAGAGTTAAGCAACTTAGTAGAAAGGTAGCAGAAATGAAACTATTCAACCGTAAACAAAAATCAGCCAAAATTGTCCACAGCGTCAAAATAGGCTCCAAAGAATACAACGAAATTATGATAAACCATATGCGTGGCAAACCTGAAAAATTAACACTCAAAGAAGCCATCAAACGCAAGATCAAGTCGCTTTGAAGTAATCAACAAACCCCGCCCTATCCGCATTACTGGCAAAGCCACGTTGCCCAAATATCAATCCATATCTAGTTGTAGTCCAGGTTACAGCCGACGGTGCTTGTGACGCAATAAATATCCTAAACGGCGTGTCAAATCCGTAATACCAGCGATAATCGGTAGTGGATACACGTCGCAGCTCTATGTCTACAAAGCGGCTTGGCAGGTCATCTATAATAGTAGCAGTGGTTACGCTTCCCCCCGAAACCCTATGCCTACGCTGCAAGGCCATATAGCCGTTACCGCTGGTTCCCTCGATTACACGAAACTCCAAAAAGTCATCATCATTTTCATTGTCAGCCCTTAAACCAACATATGAGTCCACTCCCACTGCTACCCTGGCCACCATCGTAACCGATTCCCCCGCAACGGTATTATAGGCAAAATGGTCATCTGTGGTATTGTCATTGATAAGGCGAACCAGGCTAGGGTAGGTTGAGGTGTCTACTGTGGACGGCGCATCATTGAAGTCTGCAGTATCCCACGTCCAACCTGAAAATGTATTAAAATGATCGTCAACAGTCTGCCAGTTATTTTGCCGTAAATACACCCCCACGTCACCAGACAAAGATATATCCCCATCGAAATCTGTATCGCCGGAATTATCTGTAACAATAACTTCTGTATTGCCATCTGGTGAATGGACTTTATCCACTTCTATGGTATTGCTGCTATCCCCATCAATCCAGCCAATCTGATAATCATCAGATGTCCATATACGTACTATGTCATTGACGGCAAGTGGCATATTGCCTTCATATTTGACCAGCATCCTTTGGCCGTCTGGAGATGGTATTTCTACCTCTGCCAGGTTATTGCTGGTATCAATGGACTTGACTTCGCAATTGTGATATGAGCGTGGGGGTATTCTAACCGTGTTGACTGCTTCCATTATAATGCCTCCAAGTCAAGCCAGCATCTTGCAGAATTCCTTGGTATATCAAATTCCACCTCATACCCATACACGATAAACCCCTGCGTAGACCAGTCAAGATGAAATCCATTACCAAATATTGCATCTTCGGCAGGCCCGTCATATGTAATATCAACCCGGTTCGCTATATCCAACCCATCATACAGCACAATTTCCGGCCTTACCTCAACCCTTACCGTATACGGACGCGATAGCCACCCATATAACCCCTCCGCAAAGTCATTTAGCATTGTTTGGTCTGTCACATAGATACCTTGTGATATTTGGTGGATTGTGCCGTCGGTAGGGGAAGATGGGTGAATTGAGGTGTATAATGTATCGCCGTTTGCTATGCCAGCTATTTCAACTTGGCCAACATTCCTGCTATGCGTTGTAACTTGCATTGGTGCTAATATGTTGGTACGGTTGAGTTCGCCTTGTGTTGCTGGTGCCGAAAAGTGAGGACTGGGCTGATAATGAAAATCACCAAACTTATCAAAATACGGCATATAGAATTGGATATTGCTATTTTGGCCGGATAATTGGCCTGTAATGGTCTGCCATAGATTGTTGCTTGCTCGGACATTGTAACGGTCTATCTCTGCATCGGATTTATCTATATTGGTACTTAACACAACCCCATCCGGCATGGACGTAGCGTCATATATCAAATTCGTATGGGCTACTAGGATATGCTCCACCATATCGCCAAAGGTCATATCGGGCGCTATTTGATGGTCATTAGATGGGCTGGCTTGTTCGGTAAACCCTATAGCCTGCAATCTGCCTGTTAAATGCGCTTGGGGGGTAGCGATATTAAATCTAGTTATGGCACGTAATGCGGATAATGATGTATTAATATCATCGAGTGTATAGCCTATCAAATACGTATTGTCGCCAGATACATCAGACACCCTGATACCATCACCGCGTTGCACCAGGTCACTATCATTATCAACGTAGCACCGTGCAATTGCGCCGCCGCTAAATAAATTAGCCCGTATAGACTGTGCGATGATTCGGCTAGTCATTGGATAACCCCATATCGAGCGAAACTATAACAGGCGTGCCGTCTTGGTCACCAAATACATTGTCATACTCAAGGCTAGATTGATCATCAAACTCATTGGCAGAAAATATAATACTATTGATACCATTTTCATCTTGGCCAGCCGTCACGATAAGATCAGGCAGCAATCCATCCAAAAACACCACATTCATTGCGTTAACGCCTAATGTCAATAGTGCGCTATCAACCAATTCATTCCAACTACTCCCATCATATTTGTCAATATCACCATCAGCCGTTGCGCCCATGATGATACTGTTACGTGCTATTTGAGCTGGCTGCAAGGCGATACCTGCGCCACCGTTACTCACATCATCTGTGGTGTCATCGGTGATGTTATATATTTGTGCATTGGTGAAACCGCCTGTTTTGCCAAAGATGAATATCTTGTCCTCACTTGGGAATCGTTCTACATTCGTAACGGTGTTGGTTGCGCCGCCGTTGAATATTTCCGTAATGACACCAGTCGCAATATCTTCCATTAGCACCACATCATAACTGGTATCTTCACGCTCTAAGGCATAAAATATCTTCTCCCCCAGACTGTCCATTGTCATATTATGTCGATTAAGGCCAGTGGATTCCAGCAACGCGAAATCATCTGTGACCACTTCACCAAAACTCAAATCATCGTGTTTGTATATATTGTCCGATTGATAGATATATAATTCATTCTGATATACCCACGCCCCATTAAGGCTACTGCTATCATTTGGCATATCATCGACATAATCAAATACCTCAGTCAGCGGGTTGAATTCAAACAAGGCATAGGTTCGGGAAGATGGGGAATCGCTGTAATTGAATGACAAAAATTCCCTGCTGCTATGGGCAAATACCACCTCAATGCCACCCATTTGGCTGCTTTGTATAACTTCACCAAATTCCGTTACTGCATTATTCCAAGTCTGCCCCTTATCAGCACTCCATTCCAATACAGCACCCGATAACCGCTTGCGATATATTCTCCCAAATCCCCCAAACATATCATAATGGTCAATGCCCTCGTAACTAAACCCAGACATAACGATAGATTCAGCTTCCCATTCATTACTTCCATTACGTGAGAAGTATTGCCACTGTTGACCGCCGATGTAAGCGGATATGAGGTACTCACCAGTGGTTAAGCGGATGATTACGGGTTGAGGGTTATTGGGGAACCTGCCACTAATTGCTGTTACGTTTTGGTTAGCGGTTTCGGCACTCCACGTGAGACCATCTGTGCTAGTCCAGGCTAGTATCTGTGGATTACTGGATACATCAGCCCACGATTTTGGAATGATGTATAACCCATCGAGATACATTGCTCTCATTTGAGACGCTATACCAGCATTCGGGCTTAGATCATCGTCCTCAGTAAATGTCGTGCCACTGCTATATGTCCAAGTAGTGTGATCACGCCCGCCGCCAGCCAGATCAGGCCCATGCTCATTAAACATAACAATCTGTGTGCCATTAGACACCACTACAGATTGACTTGGCGATGCGCCTTTATAATTTGGGCCACCGGAATCTATGGCAAGCGATATTTGAGTTTCTGCCTTAGTACCCATATTGTACGATATGACATAATCACTGCCAGGGTCTATGTTGGATACCCAGAGATAGTTACCCGTGGTGTGGGGGGATATGCGGGATGAAAAATTGGGCGTGTAGGTTAATGTGCTATCAAATAATGTCCAGGTCATACACCAAGCCCCTTACTTTCCCAAGTTAAACCATAATCCTTAGTGGTGTATCTAAACGCCCGTGGGGAGTTACTAGCATTCCACGTGCTATCTGTTAACCTCAACACGTGTATAGTATTGGCGTCCTTAATATCAAAAAACAACCCCGCCTCATACAAATCATCGGTTTCGGGGGGCGTTGCATCCTCGGCGGTATTGGCAGGATTGCCCATCGTAGCACGGGTTATGGTATTCCAGGTATCGCAGCCATCTGTAGAATATATCAAGCCATTGCCAGTACAGGCCCAATAGTGTTGTTTGTCAAGGTCATTAGATCGGGTTCGAGGGTTGAGTCTCCCCATAACAATGTTCAAATCATCGCCGGATAGCCCCGTATTGGCCGATGATATTTGGGCATCCCCATTATCAAACCGATACATCCCTTCATCATCGGTAGCAATGTAAATCCTCGCCACAATGATATCACTCTCATCTATAATCTTAATCTTATGCCTGGCAGGTTGCGAAACTAATCCAAGTGTATCCGTGACAGTTAACGTTACCTCATACTCCCCCACTGCGGTATATTGAATATTGCCCGTGGGGGACGTAAACGCTTGACCAGATATATCGCCAGTATTAGTAGTGCCGCCAAATTCAAGATCGAAGTCATCAATGGTTCCCGTCGCATGCGAAGATTCCCCCACGTCCCAGGCGATATTTTCATTAGGATAGGCAATAAGTGGCATTATGAGTTTGGCTACAGGTGCTTTGGTGGTGTAAACTGTGGTACTATCATCGCAAAAGAACCTTGGAATCCACCGCTTGCCTAGCTCGCACTTCACCGTTATGTCTATTGGTACGGTACTCCAGTCCGTGAATGCCATCTACTGCAAACTCCCTATATCAATCTTAAATATTACCCGCACGTTTATCATATTTAGGCCAATGTGATTGCCTTCGATGGATTGCAACACTGCGCTGGTATATGTGGCTTCTGTGTTGGGGTCATCTTGCTGCGTGGTGATGATTTCAACCAACGCCTTCCCTACTTGGCTATCAAGAAATTCATAATCCACCATCGGCATTTTAGCAATAATCCAAATATGCTCATACCAGTCTGATATGTTGTAGCTACCGTCGGTAATATCACTTGAGCGGATATGATTCCATTGTGCTATCGGGACGGCTGCTATTGGATTGGAATTTACTTGATAATCTATTGCCATTACAATTCAACCTGGAATTCTATCTCTACGTCCTCATAATGTTCTGCAACGTGAGAACCGCGAAGATTAACCAATTTGGCACGTGGATATATGATATTAGTGCCATTGCGATTAGTGTGGTCTGTTGTTTCCAACGTAACATAATCCCCCCGCAAGGCATCAATGATCTTCCAGTTCGCCATTGTCATAACGGATGCAGTCCACATATGGGGGCGCTGTTTATTAAAGTTGTAAGTCAGGGCTAGGGTCTCGGAATGGGGGGCGCGTTGCCAGGATGCTACTTCTATGTGGATTATTTCGTTACCGTTTATTCTGAATGCCATAGAGAAAGGGGTTGTGATAGCCGGGAAATGATTAGGAGGGGCATTTCCCGGCTATCACGGCAAGTAATACAGCTATATTATACCATACTTTGGAGCTAAGGTGTATTGGCCTACACCTTAGCTCCAACACGACAACTCAATTACATTATACCAGATTACAAATCAAAATGAAACCAGGGATAGTGTATCTCAGGCCACTATCCCTGGTTTCGGAGTTATGGTTATGCACATACCATTATATCACATTACACTAATTAAACCTAGTGCCCAATTGCCGCATTAGTTTGTCACCAGCCATTTCAATCTTACGGTCTAAGTCATCAACACCGAATACGGGGGCTTGGATGTTAATGGTTATGCCTCCCGTTGCTGATTGCCCGGCGGGTATCACCGTTTCACCAGCCTGCAATATAGCTGGCACATCAGCCCCCCTTGGCCCAGGTACTACGCCGCCGCTGTGAAATGAAGGCAAGCCAACTGCATCCAGAGCCAAATTAAACGGATGTAAGCCACTAGTATCAGCCGTAAGCGCATCAAGAAATGGTGTATCGGATTCTGATAGCAAGTCAAAAATAGTGCTAACTTGGTCTGCCAAACTTGCGGCCTGATCAGCGGCATCGGCAAATAACCCGACTACGGTACTGATACCCTCTGCCGTACCTATCATCAACCCAATCGTGCCTTCAACCCCACTAGCGTTTTCATCAACTATCCCCAACGCCTCGGATATTCGGCCCAAGGCATCAAATACATCCCTTGCAGCATCGACTAAATCAGTGCCCAGTTGCATTACAAGGTCTTGGATTTCAGGCCGCTTGATTAGCTCAATGAAGTCAAGTAAGCCATCTGATATTAGCGGTATTAGTTGTTGTCCTAGCGGTTCAATTGCTACTTGAATATTACGCCAAGCCGAATCCCATAACTGCTCTAATGCCTGTGGCTTGTCGGCGAGTTCATCCATAGAACCAGATACGTTACTGATACCATCTTCCAAATCATCTAATTGCTCGTCTGTGGATTGTAAGGCTAATATCGCATTTTCGCCTAAATCCTCCCACATAGAACCAAATATTTCAACCCCTAATGCATTGCGAGTTATCGGTTCATCAATACGGGAAAGGGAATCTAACAACACATCTAACGCCACCGCCCCATTACGCGAGCCACTATTAAAAGAATTGAAGTTATTAGTAATTTCATCTGCCACAATGCGTGACTGGTCATCAATTTCGGATAAGCCAGATAATATTTCACTGATACCGTCTAGCTTGCCAGGGTCACGGAAATTGATAAACGCTTCATTGATGGCATCACCAATTTTGTCTGTATTGAATATACCCGCTTCAAGGCCATTTTCGATTACGTTAAATGTCTCTTGCGCCGTGAATCCAAGATCGCCAAAATCCTGAGCATATTCATTCAGCGTATCAAGTAAATCATCAGCTCTATCGCCGCCCTCAGTAAACCCCTTTGCAATTAAATCAAACGCCTCATCAAACCCCGTCGCTACTTTATTCCGTACCAAGCTATCAGCCGCACGTAATACCTCAGTGACGTCTTTATCAAACGTTTCGGCAAGTTGGGTAGCGTCTTTGGTAGCACCGCGCAATGCCTCGCCTTCGAGATCAGTGATATTAGCAGTTTGGGCAAGCGCATCGGTAACATCGCGGATAGATTCCCCTACTGGTGGGGGGCCGGCAAATAACCCCGTAGCAATTTCCTTATACTGTTCTAATTCAAACGCACTTGCACCAGTCTGTTTTTGTAGATTCGTAATGGCCGCATTCGTCTCATCGGCAAAATTAACCGCACTAACCGCGCCGGTTACAAATGTTGCCCCAATAGCAGCCGCACCACCAGCCGCTACGTTGCCAATAGCACCAGCCGCGCCTTTGAGTTTGCCTAGTCCTTTTTCGAGCTGCTCCAAGCCGTCATCGACTAACTTAGTTACTATGTTAAGTTTTACGTCTGCCATCATTGCACCATTTTGCTATACGATAAAATAGCAGTCAATAGATGATATTCCATTGCTGCTATTTGGTCTATAGTGTATGAAGATTGGAGAGTGTGGTTTACAGTTCTGGTCAGTGCGGCCCATTGCAGATTGTCAGAGTGATGCTCCGGTATCTGTGCAATTAACCGCTTATACATCAGCTTGTTTTTCTGCGATTTGTGATATTCAATGGCTGTTTCAAGATCTGATATTTTTTTTTACCTTGGGATATTTCAGCGGCCATAAGCAGCACCCAACCTACCACAATCGCCACCACTAGCCGTTCTTCCGTAGCAGCGATCAATTCATCCAATGTACAATCACGGCCTAACTCATACCGTGTACCATCAATACCGTACACTGCCACAATAATCTCATCAGCCAATTTCAATATCAATGGTATATCAGGCTCATCTGAGTTAAATGTACTGGCAATTTGGCCTATCACCTGCGATTCTCTGACCGTGATGAAGTTGATAAATTCCACGTCCATTGGCGGGTCAGCTAGAACCCCAGGCAATTCAGAGGTATTAATTATGCGGGTTTTTTTATAACCAAGGTCTAAACTCATCTAGGGTCAACTCCTATCATTAGCCATTCACTTTCATCGACGCCGTGGGCAAGTAATTCCAAATTCTCCATAATGATGCCAAGATCACGGCCTGCGCCTGTCACGGTTGGGTTGTGGAGATAGAAGTCCTTGGTTTGATGCCAGGAGCCAGGGTGACGTGTCAGTACATTATATAATGCCTTCACTACTTCACTCATTTGGTCACTGGCAGGTTTCGGCAATACTGCTCTGGTATTCGGCACGTCTCTCATTATGTATATTCCTTTATACTGGCATCCTGCAACGGGTAGTTATTCTCACTGCGCCGCTATCGCCGTCATTATAAATGGCACGGAAGTTTAGCGTAGCGGTCTGCGCTTGCCCTTGCCGCCCCCGTGTGTATGACTCGATATATGCAGATGATATGTCGATTTTGAATTGGTAGCCTGTTGTGTCTACAACATAGAATGGTGTGACAAAGTCTAATTCCAAGTCCTGTACGGTGTTATTCACAAAGGCATTCCAGTATGTCTCATCTTCTGGTCTGATGACAAGGCTCCCCGTCACTTCCATTTGGCCTGATATGGCCTCACTTGGTTGACGTGTACCACAAGATGCAGCTAGTAGATCATTATTTGGATTTATGTTAATTGTAGCAGACACAACCCTATCACACTCGCCACTGTCACCACCAATAGATACGGTGCCTGTCCAACCGGCAATGGGTCTGTAGTAATCTGCCGCATCATCGTTATACGTACCAGCCGTTGCGCCAGAGCCGGGGAAGCGCCCCATTAAATTCCCACTCCAAGCTAGCAACCCGTCTGTGACTAATCTATCGTACGATAATGTCGATGTGCTGACTACTACGCCGTTGAAGAATTCTGAATTGCCGCTACCTGCTTCTGGTCTACCACCTTGTTCGATCTGCAACGTCGGTATGACATTGGTGGTAACCGGTGTAAACACATTCGTGACATAATCTACGCCAGCTATGACAACATTGCCGCCTGTTACTGTGCCGGAAACAGTGAAGGTAATAGCATTGGTGCTACCATCATAGCCGCCCTTGCTATAATAATCACCATCAACACTCGATGCAGAATCGGGAATACTGATAGACTCCACCGTAGCACTGTCCTGAATGATGTTAATTACGGCAGAACTAGCAGCGGTGGAGGATGATATGGTGAATTTCAGCATCTCTGTGCCGTCTGGTTGTGTATCCAATGTGGCCACACTTGCAAATGCTGTGCTAGACAATGCGGCGGCTCCGGCGGTTGGGGTACGGGTTACTTGGCCGAAGATATTATACAGGAATGGGTCTATGAGTTCGGGGTATACTGGCATCTCTAACGTACCAAGGGCTGATTCATATGCGCCAGCGACGGGGATGGCATTATACAAGCTACGTTGACCAGATTGACCAGATGGGAATATCACGGCTTGTTCTGCATTGAGGCCGTCACTGTCCATTGGGGGGAGGTTGTGCCAGCCTAAACTATCTGTACTAACATTCCAGTCTGGTGAATTAACAATAGAACTGTTAAATGCTGACTCACGTCTCACGCGCCAATAATTCAGCCATTGGGGTTGGGTTGCCATAATATTATTCCTTTACTGCTTTGAGTTTCTTTGTTTTGCGATTACTGGTGATGATTTCCACGCCACCGTTGTCAATAGCTAGTTGCTTTTGCTCATCAGTAGTGGCTATACATTCGTGATTGATAATTATAATTTGCGTATAGCCACGTTGAATAGTTGCATCCTTAATAGCTTCAAATTTGTATTTCATCGAGCCTCTTATCCAATCGTTCGTTGTACAATGTTTCGGTAGCTTCCGAGATGACTTCAAGTGATTTCCAGCGATTGCGGTGTATACGGGCCTGTTGGCGACGTAATCCCATAACGTAACTTGCCCACTTTGCCTTGACTTCCCATCGAGAGGTTATAACGGGGAGTTGCCGCCGTAATAGCTGCGTTCTGGACTTTTTCCGTGTCTTGAATGTCCGGCGGTACCTGCTTCCAACGGGTTTAGGCGGATTGCCAGACTGTGTATACCGCTTAACCTGTAACGCCTCAATATCAGCCAGTGTATCTTCGTGCGCTGATATAATGGCAGGTTGCAACTCATCATATAAATCACGTGATATTTCAGCAAGGTCAGGGGATAGTTGCAGGTCGAATTGGAGTAAATCTGGTTTAGCCATTCTAGCACCTCACCTTACTAATATCCCATGTTTCTTCTGCTACAAATAAACCGCCAGCTTCACGAAACAATCTGACACTTTCAACTAATTGCGGATACCATTGTTCGGAGCTATCGGCGTGAGTTTGTTCAAATAATTCGGTATTAAGTAACTCAATTATTGACATTGAATCTGCTACCGTGTCGCTGAATGCCCGAAACCGGATAGATGATAAGTCTACGGCTTGGCCAGCTAGTGGTGTGCCACCTTGGGGCGTAAGGACTAAAGCCGCGCCGGATACATCAAATTTGTAACCTTTTGGTAGCCATATGTCAACATAGACACGGTTATGGCAAGGTGCTGCATCAATGAATGTAGAATTCGCTATCAAATGCGTCTTAACGTCATCGTGAATGAAGCTCATTAGTCAAAATCCGTCCAGGTTGGCTCGTTCTCAAAAAAGTCTGAATGGATGAGCCGCTTAATCTTCACGCCACGGTTGCCAGACTCGCCCAGAATACCATTGTTACCACCATTGCCAGATGAGGACAATCCAAGCCAACTATAATATGCGTCTAGCTTGTACTTGGCTATTTCCATTAGCTGCGTTGATATGGTAGTGGGGGCGTCAATTGACACCTCATCAACCTTGGCCGTGGCTTGCCCCATAATCGTAAAGCCACACGCACCGTCGATAATAAGGGGTTGGTCTTCGGGGTCAATGGTAGTAGTCACTGCGCCATCCAAGCCACTTAACGCCCGCGCCGCCTTGTACCATACCCTCGCCACGTCGCCCGATTGCGGATAGTAATCAATAATGTACAGAATGTCACTATCTCGCCAATGGTCAAATTGCCGCCAGAGTGGGGGGTTTTCGGGATTAGCCGCAGTATACGGAACCCATACCTGCGATACTGACCTTAAGCCGCTGATACCAGACACGTCTATTTCACGGGTATCGCTGGCCAGAGTTACGGTTGTAATGAGGGAGGTAGGATTTTGGCGGGAATATAGTGCCAGTGATTGCCGTAAACCTTGCTCGATGAATTGCGCTTTGTAGACGTGTCCGGTTGTTTCGGCCAGGGATTTCTCTATTTGGTTACGGTATTCCGTAGCGGTGGTGATGGCGGTTAATCCTCGTTATCAAACTCATCAAGGCCAGTTAAGACTTCTTCAATTTCCTGCTTATGCGGCTTGGCGATGCGTTGACGGGAATGTTGAGAGCCTTTGAGTTCAAAGTATTTGGCAATTTCTTCGGGTTCGGCGGGACGGTAGCCAATTTGAGTTAATCGCCAGCGCGCGTGATCTTTGTCGCAATTGTGGACCGTGCCGGACTTATTCACAATCCAATATACGCCGTCTTGGCCTTGTTTAGGAACTTTAGGCGTGGTGGACTTTGGAGCCGCTTTCTTAGCTTCTGCCATTATTTTGCCACCCCTATTAACGTAATAGTAATTGCGTTGGAATTTGTCACATCCTGATTAACCCGCATATACCGTCCGAACATTGGAATACGTGTAATGTCGCTACCATCGGCGGCGGAGTTAGATACTAAAGCCACGCCATTAACCCAGTTTGAGCC
>FUIF01009451.1_pt1 | contig 35202 bp, 47 predicted proteins | sample 1003461 | NCBI WGS metagenome assembly FUIF01 (sample SAMEA80401918, study PRJEB19352) | marine metagenome
GCAGTTGGCTAATCTTGGTGTTCTTGGCGGTACTACCGGGTTCCAAGCACTTCAAGGTCAAGGACAACAGCTTGCTAACCTTGCTCAGCAGCTTGGTGTTAGTGAGTCCAACCTGCTTAGCGGTCTAGGCGCTGGACGATCTAATATTGCGCTGGGTATAGGTACTCGCGCAGCAGACCTTGCGGCTCAGACAGGGCTGAACGTAGCAGGCATGAGAACTCGCGCAGGTGAGCAACTTGCAGGACAGTTTGGTACAGCAGCATCTCAGCTTGCTGATCTACAGAGGGCTCAGGGCGCTGGTTCTGCGGATATGATTGGAGCGCAAGCTAGCTATATCAATCAGTTGCAAGCTGCCGCAGCACAGGGAGATGCAACCGCGCAAACAGAACTTGCTAGATTGCAATCAAATATTAATTTGAATATAGGGCAAGCGTTAGCAGGTGTGCCGGGATCACAATTTGTAGCTCCTCCGAATCCTGCTGGAAGCATACTGCAAGGCGCGGCGCTGGGTTATGAGATGGGGCAGGATATTTCGAGCACGGCTCCGCCAGCGTCTAATCCCGCGCAAGCTGCTCAAGGTAATTTTTTCCAAAACCTATATGATTTGAACGCTTTCGATAAATTGGGTTCATTAGGATAGCGAAATGGCTGACAACTCTTTACTACTAGGCGGCAGAATGCCAATGCAGCAGCGTAGGCCAGATGTTTCTACGGTGCTAAGAGGATTGGGCGCTGCTGCTACAGGTCAAGTCCCGCAGTTTCGGCAGCAGATGCAGGCTGAAGAGCAAAGACGCAGACAGATGGCAGTGCAAGATATTCAGATGCAAGATGTTTTAGCAAAATCTGCCGCACAAGATGCGTTAGCGATACAGGGATTCTCTAAAATAGGAAATTTGCAAGCAGCAGCAGATATATTGGGAGATAGGGCGAATTTGTTATCAAATATAGGTGCTGACCCTAGCTCTACAATGAGATTGCAAGAACAGCTAATGTCTGGAGGTTTTGAGGCTATTCTGCCGCAGATAAATACAACTGTTCAAAACGCAACTCAAATGGGTCTGATAAAAGGCGATGAGTTTGTGGGCGTTGAGAAAGGAGTAGCAATGTTTCGAACGCCGGGAGGAGGAATTAGAACAGAGGCTGTTGCTGGAATTCCTGCTATGTCTTCTGGAGAAATTAGGAAAGCAGAAACAGATTTAAGAAAAGAGTTTAACGCGCTACCGCAGGTAAAAGATTTTGCTCTTAGAAGCACTGGGTTAGCAACCGTAAAAGCATCCGCAGAAGACCCTTCTCCCGCTGGTGACGTATCATTGATCTTTGCATTTATGAGAATGCTTGATCCTACTTCTACTGTGCGGGAGGGTGAATTCGCAACGGCTGCAAATACCGGATCAATCGCAGAGTCTATTTGGGCAAAATACAATCAAGCGTTAGAAGGTACTCGTTTAGCGGATACAGTAAGAGAAGATTTTGTAGACAGAGCGCAAAGAATATACAACAGAGCAGAAAGAGAGTTTGGGCGTATTTATTCTCGATATGAGGCTGTTGCTAAGAGAAGTGATTTGAGCCCTGAAAATGCTCTGATTGATTATCGACAATCTTCACAAAGACCGCCATTACCATTCTCAGCGATAGATGCTGGAGTAACTCCAGATTTATGGGCTGAAATGACTGAAGAAGAGCGAGCGTTGTTCTAAGGAATTATTATGGCAGATCAGGAAGAGTTACAAAGGCGGCGCGAGCAAGCGATTCAGAACGCCACAGCTAGACTACAGCAGAGATCATCTGCTTCTATTGTTGGTGCTTCCGATGTTGCGCCGGGTCAAATTGTTGGCGCTCCGGTTCCTGATGATCTTGAGGCAAGAAGATTAGCAGCTATTCAGAGAGCGCAAGACGCTTCTGAGTCGGCTAGATATGCCTCAGAAAGAAGGGCCGCATTTGAGCAGGCACCAGAAATTTCAACGGCTGGTATTCAGTCTATTATGACTCCGCTTCCTGAAGATGCTGGAATTATGCAACGTTTGGGTAGACAAGCTAAAGGGCTTGGGCTAGGTGCAGTTGGTCTTACTACGTTTGATCCGTTTGAGTTTGGTCAAATGCTAATGAGGCAAGACCCAAACATCGGAGTAGTGCAGACTCCAGAGGGAGAATTCTTAGCTGTCAATCGTCAGACTAATCGAGTTGTTTCTTTGAACAAACCCGGCATCAGCATGATGGATGCTATGCAAATGCTTGCAACAGTTGCTCCGGCATCAAGGGTTGCTTCGGGAGCTACCATACCGGGAAGAATGGGATTAGAGGCCGCAACTCAATCAGGAATAGAAGCGGCTCAAACTATCGCTGGAGGGCAGTTTGATCCTTCAGAGGTTGTTCTTGGAACAGCGGTTACTGGCGCATCCGACATTGTTCCGCAGGCATATCGAGGAGCCAGAGAAATGCTCGCCAGAAGAACGCCCGAAGAAACCGGAATGAGGCAGATAATATCTGAGGTTGGCGAGGCTGCTATAAGCGAGCAGCCTTCAAGGATAGCAAGAGCAGCAGAAACTGTTAGAGCTGATCCTACACTTGTTGCATCGGCAGAAAGGCTTGGCGTTGAGCAGGCTGTTCCAATAAGCGCATTATCAGGTAACGAGCAGTTTAGAGCGGTTCAGGCGGGACTGACAGCGAGGCTAGGATCAGACCTAGCTGACGATCAGGCGAATGCAATTTTAGCGTTGTCCGAGAATGTCGCTAGAAGGATGGATGAATATGGCGCGGCAGCATCTCGTGGGGCCTTTGATGATGTCATTCGAGACAGGATACAGGATGATATTGCTGGTTTGGCTGAGCAATCAGATTACTTGTATAAGGCTTTAGATAAGGCGGTAGATAGATTTGGAGGAAAGTTTCAGACAGTAGAGACACCAATTCTAAACTCATATATTGGCCAGCTAAATCAGGCTTACAGAAGCATAAATCAAATGCCTTCTGGCTTGAGAAATATACTCAATCAGATAACAGCTCCAGAGGGAATATCTTACGAGGCGCTTGATCGTCTGAGAAGAGCCACAGGAGAGCAGTACGCTTCTGCTTTGAGAGGTTCTAATCCGTATCCTGATACTGATGTGAGATCACTTGGACAAATCTATGACGTAATTACCCGTCAGCAAAATCAGGCTCTTGAGGAAATTGTCGGCGCTAGGGCTCCCGAAATATGGGACGCAGCAAAAGGTTTGGTATCCCAAAGAAAGCAACTTGAGGAGCTTTCAATACAGTCTCTTGGAAGAGATTTGACTAATGATTTGATGCCAAGATTAGAGCAGTCTCTTGCAAGCATTACTAGAGGAAATATTCAGGCTTTCAACAGAAGGATAAATGCTGTTCCGGAAGAGCTAAGACCGCAAGCTATGATTACTGCATTAAAGGGAATGATGCAGAAAACGGCTAGGTCTGCTGATGTTGACAAAGACTTTACAATGTCTATGTCTTTTTATCCAAACTGGTGGAGACAGGTTAAGTCGGATGAAAAAGTATTTAATCTTGTTACCAAGTACCTTAATAGAGAACAGATTAGATTTTTTGATGATGTCGCTAGAATCGGAGGAAGTTTACAAAGAAGCATCCAAAAGCAACCGATGAATGGAAGACTCGTTGAGTTTGTTGAGAATTTGGATCAGTCTGGAGGATTGATATCCAGAATGCTTGGCAGAATAGGAACAGATCGTGGCCCTGTTGGAATGGCGGCTAGAGGAGGTTCTGTCGTTTTTGACACATTAGTTGGAGCGACAGGTAGAAGTGACGTAACACAGAGAATGTCAGACCTTTTAAGAGACAACAATTTCCGAAGATTGGTTATAAGAGGAGCCGAAGGCGAGCCAATTGATAGAGTTTCCGAAAAGTTAATAACATCAAGAGCTTTCACTAACTGGTATGATTCTGCTTCTAATTCTGTAAAGTCGGTGATTCAAGATTTAGGAAGAAGGGCTACTCAAGATATACCCAATGCTTCTGCTGAAAGAATACTTGCAGCAGGAGTTGCAGATTACTTTACCCGCTCTAACATTGATGAGATCGAACAATATTTTACTGGTGAAGAATAATGGCTAGATTTGGCGAGATAAACGCACAATACTTTGATGACGCTGGCGATCCGCTAAGCAGCGGTAAGATATATTTCTACGAGACAGGCACGACTACTCTCAAGGATACCTTCAGCGACATTAACCAAACTATCGCTAACACCAATCCGGTCATACTAACTGCGGCTGGTAGGCAACCGAACATATTCTTCAGCGGTACTGCTAAGGCGATACTGGTAGACAAGAATGACGTACAGATACTGGTTCGTGACCCGGTAGGTCAGACGGCTAGTGTATTCGGTGATGGTTGGGTAGCTACTAAGATATACAGTGCTGATGCTGTGGTATTGGGCAGTGACGGTCAATACTACCGATCTCTCGCCGCAGGTAACCAGAACAATGATCCGACATCTACGTCAGGATACTGGACGCTCCTGTACTCAGTAGAATGGAACGCAGGCATAACCTATCAAACTGGGGCGGTTGTTACCTACAATAATCTCCAGTATCAAAGCCTACAAAACAGCAACCTAAACAACAATCCATCCAGTGCCACAGCATATTGGGCAAGCATTGCTTTTGCGTGGCTATCTACTAGAACCTACGCAATTAACGAGAATGTAGTAGGCACTGACGGTATCTTGTATACCAGCTTGCAGAACAGCAACACTGGTAATGTCCCGGCCAGCTCTGGGAGTTACTGGGTAGGCACATCTGCGGCGGCAGCGGCCAGTGCTACTACCGCCTCAGAATGGGCGATAAAGAACTCCGCAGCAGTATCTGGAACGGATTGGTCGGCATTTGCAAACGCATCTGGAGCTGCGCCAACAGGTTCCTCAAAAGCGTGGGCAACCACGGCAGAAGACAGTGTTGTGGCTGGAGGCGAATACTCTGCAAAGCATTATTCCGCAAAGTCTTCAGCAAGTGCCACAGCATCCGCTGCAAGCGCAACTACGGCAACCACAAAAGCCAGCGAGGCTGCTACCAGCGCCAGCACAGCAACAACAAAGGCCAGCGAGGCCGCCACAAGCGCAACTAACGCTGCAACGTCTGCGACAAACTCAGCAACGAGCGCAACGGCATCAGCTAACAGCGCAACAGCCGCAGCAAGCTCAGCGACAGACGCGGCTAACAAATATGACGAGTTTGATGACAGGTATCTAGGTCAGAAAAGCTCAGACCCTAGCACGGACAATGACGGCAATGCGTTAGTTACTGGAGCGATTTACTTCAATACTACGACTAACGTGATGAGAGTCTACAATGGCAGCGCGTGGCAAAACGTAGCTCCTACGGCTACCAGCATTACTTTGTCTCAGGTTACAGATGTCACAGCTACCGCAGCTGAAGTAAACCTAAATGATGGATCAGTAGCAGGCACTATTGTAAACGGAAAGACTGTCGTTTACGGCGCTTCTGGTGAGGTCAATGCAACTACCTTGCAAGTTGGCGGCACAGCAATCACAAGCACGCCACAAGAGTTAAACGTATTAGACGGTATACCCAGCACATTGACGGCCACAGAATTGGGATATGTAGATGGAGTTACGTCTTCTATTCAAAATCAGATAGACAATATATCTCCAAGCCCAACACTTACCGCAACAGCATCTGGCGCATTGGCAAACGGTGACACTGTGATTGTAAACAGTGACGGGACTGTATCTGCTGTTTCTGGTAGCGGCGCGACTGAGAATCTTGGAAGTAATCAAGTCTTAAATTCTGCAACCAGCAGTTTCGTTCAAGTTATTTACGATACTCAGAATGACAAAATGATACTGTTTTATAAAGACAGCGGTAATGATATTCGGGGCAGAGTTTGTACTGTTTCTGGTGACACCATAAGTGCTGGAACGGAGCAATTAGTATATACAAACAACGGCAGTATAAGTTATATGGCTTTTACATACGCTGGCTCTGGTAAGTTTGTTTTTATGGCAGGTGATTCAAATGTGAATGGCGGTGTATCTGCTGTTGGTTCTGTGAGCGGCACAACCATCACAATGGGAAGCACTGTTCAGTTTGGAGATAACTCAAACGATGTTGAGCGTATGGGTATTGCTTATGACGAAAACGCTGGAAAGGTTGTTGCTTTCTGGCAACAGAGCGCAAGCCCATATCATAGCTTTGCTGCGGTCGGGACTATTAGCGGAACAACTTTGTCCTATGGAACGCCAGTAACAGTAACAACATCAAGAGGATGGTTTTTTCCAGATTCTATTGCTTACGATTCTACCGCTCAAAAACTTATCTGCTGTTATATGACTTTTAGCGCAAGCGAATATTGTCGGGCTAGAGTTGGCACTGTATCTGGCACGTCTATTTCTTTCGGCACAGAGATCACTGTTAGATCAGCAATTACTGATAAGATCAGCGCAACGTATGACCCAGACGAAGATAAAACAATCGTATTTTTTCGGGACTCTGGCAGCGGATATGATTTACGAGCATCCGTTCTGACTGTATCTGGTACAGATTTAACGGCATCAACAGCAGTAACAATTATTGAAAATCAAGCGCAAGACATTTGCAGCGTTTATGACACAAATGCCAATAAAACTATTGTTCAATTTAGAGATGTAGAAAATACTAATAAGAGCAGAATATTAGTTGTTAGTTTGTCAGGAACGACTCTTACGTTAGATTCAGAATTAACTGCGACTTTTGAGTTTGATAACGCGCAATGTCAAATAGCATTTGACCCAGACACAAATAAAGTGCTTCTGGGCGGGAATGACACTGACAACAGTAATTATGCAACTGCTGCGGTCTATACAACTGCATTTACAAGCACAAACTTAACAGCAGAGAATTACATTGGCATTAGCGATGGAGCATATTCCAATGGGAATACTGCAACCATTCAAATTGTCGGCTCTGTGGATGATGCTCAAAGCAGTTTAACAGCAGGTCAAACATATTATATAAGTTTTGATGGTTCGTTAGTCTTGACTCCAATAACTCCAAGCGTTACTGCCGGAACTGCTGTATCCGCAACAAAGATTATTGTTAAAGGTTAAATTATGAAAACGATTGTCGATAGCAACAATGTTTCTAAATATATCTTTGCTGACGATGTAACGATTTCGGTGTCGGCAGATTGTATCGATGTATCTGGCGGTCAGACGCTTTGCATTGCAGATATGAACTCAAGCAACGCATCTGCAATTGAAAGTGTCAATGCGCCAGATGACTGGTACGGAGGCAAATATACTTGCACCGCAGATGGGACTTGGACTGCTGTTCCCGATTGGGTTGATCCAAGAACAGAGTAAGAAGTATGACCCGTGATTCACGTTTTTATTCTTATTGTAACGATTGCGGGAGAGGTGCAGTCTGAGTCCTGCAATCAGGCTTTGTGCTTTCGGTCTCTTAACGATTGCAACTGGTACGCTAACAACCTACGGCGAGGTAACAGTCCAACAACAACACAAGTGAGCGCGTACTGTAAGCCTATTCTGGTAGACCCAAATCAAGACGGTGTAAGGATTTACTAATGGCGGCAGAGATTATAGCGGCAGTGAATGTTTGCGCGTCTGCCTACCGCTTTATGAAAACGGCGGTTAACGAGGGCCGCGAACTGGGCGATATGACCAGAGCTTTAGGTAAGTTCTGGGATGCTAGGGAAGAGGTAAGCGTTCTTGAGCAACAGGCCACGAACCCCAGCAAAATACAGAAGCTATTTGGCGGGTCATCAGTAGAAAGCCAAGCATTAGAGATAACGCTTCAAAAACAAAAAGCAGAACAGCTCGAACGAGACCTGAAGGATTTGTTCTATTGGACGGGCAACGCAAACCTTTGGCACGATATGATTAAGGAGCGGGCTAGGATACGGAATATGAGAATCGCGGAGGCCAAGCAAAAGGCGCAAAACAAGGCCGCGATGATAGATATTGCGGCAATCTTGGGTACATTTGCGGTGATATTTATCGTGGTGATGGCAATAACAAGCGTGGCAGTAGAGTAATGGAATACCAAATTTTATTTAATATTGTAGTTGCAGGCGCTGGATTTTTGGGCGGCGTATTGGTCAACAGAGCGTTTGCTACATTAGATAAGATCAACGATGACCTGAAGCTAATACCAGAGAAGTATGTTTCGAAGGATGATTACAGAGAAGACATCCGAGAGATCAAAGAAACGCTTGGTGCAATATTCAAGAAACTAGACAACAAGGCTGAGAAATGAAACTTGATCCTGTTCTATTAAATATGGCTGCAAGCTGGTCAGAGAAGGCTTACAACAAAAAGAACAAGGATGCTATTAAGATTGAAAACAAGATCACAGGAGCCACGGCTTTTGTAATCAAGCGCAAGACCATTGATGTCATTGCGTTCCGTGGTACGGAGAAAAAGCTAAACGACATTCTCACAGACCTGACGGCTATCCCGGTTCCGTATGCTGGCAGGATGTGCCACGCAGGTTTCGTTCTACAACACGCTTCTATCTGGAAAGAAATAAAGAAGCACATTGACCCAAAGAAGCGCACGATGTTCACAGGTCATAGCCTCGGCGGTGCGCTGGCAGAGATGTCTGCTGCTAAAATGAACGGCAAGCACGACAACATCAATCTCATCACTTTCGGTAAGCCGAATACGTTCTTCAAAGGCTTCAAGAGACCGATGAAGCTCGATAACCAGATATCCTGTGTAAATGGCAGTGATATGGTCGCACGAGTCCCACGGCTGCTCTACGGGCCTTCTAAGTCGCAAACAATGCTATACTTTAGCAATACCGGCCCGGACTATATAAACCCCAGCAAAGACACCAGACTAGCTGACAGAGGCGGCATGAAGGATAGAGTCGCTGACCACAGCATGAGCGATTACAAGAAAAGGCTAAAAGAGTATCTTGAGTCTCAAGAGAAGGTAAAGCCTATAAACGAAGAAGCGCGAAAGCAACTGGAGAAAATGAGATGAGACTGATCTGTCTACTGTTTGTGTTTACCTTATCAAGCTGCACATCTGTTCAAGGTGTAATCGACAACAAGGAAGTCTACTGCTCGCAACTCTACAAAGGACTCCGGGCTGTCGGCAGGAGTGCTTTGTCTGCTACGGCTGGCGTGGTAGTGCCTGATGTCTGCGACACAATAGACGATATTGTCGCGGAGGAAAACGCCGAAGGCGTGGACAAAAGCGATAGCTGATCTCAGACTCATAATCCAACTGGTGTTGTTGTTCAAATGAAACTAGGCGGTCTACTTAAATCACTTGCTCCTACCATAGCCTCAGCGGCTGGCGGGCCTCTTAGCGGTATGGCTGTCAAGATCGCAGCTCAGAAACTTAATCTACCAGACGCTACAGCAAATGAGATAGAAGACCTGATTGAGCGAGAGCCTGAGAAGGCGGTTTTACTCAAGCAGGCTGACGCTGAGTTTAAGGACAGAATCCGTGAGATGGAGATAGACCTTGAGTCATTTAAGACTGAGGTTGGAGACAGGCAGGACGCAAGAAAAAAAATAGAGAAGCGAATGATTGGACACCGCGAATATTTATTCTGTTGGCGTTAATGCTGTATGGCGGCTTCATTGTGTTAGTAACGGTAATGCCGCACGATCAAAACGATGAGACAATTATCTCACTTGTACTGGGCCAGCTAAGCTCGCTGCTCGCACTGGGCGGAAGTTACTACTTCGGCTCCTCTAACAGTAAAAAATCATGAATAAGATGGACAGGCTGATAGAACAACTAAAGCGCCACGAAGGCGTTGAGACTCATGCGTATGACGATACTGGCGCACCAGTAGATTGTCTTGGCAAGATCACGCTGGGCGTAGGCAGAAACATTGATCCTCGCGGCGGTATAGGTTTGTCAATGGATGAGATCGAGTACCTTCTGTCAAATGATATCCTGCGCTGCATCAAAGAGCTGAGCAAAGAATATCCGTGGTTTGGTGATCTGGATGAGGTGCGTCAGGAAGCGATCATAAACATCTTTTTCAATCTAGGAGCTACGCGGTTTCGTGGCTTCAAACGTGCGTTAGCTGCGATGGAAACCGGAGACTACGCAAGAGCAAGCGTTGAGTTTCTGGACAGCCGCTGGGCTAAGCAGGTAGGCGGTAGAGCGTTAGAGCTTACCGATATTATAAGGTCAGGTGAACATGTATGATCCTTATATCTACGTTGTCGAAATTGTTCGAGTCGTTGATGGAGATACTGTTGATGTCAATGTTGATCTGGGTTGGTCTGTTTCTGTTCGTAAGCAGCGTATTCGTTTATACGGCATTGACGCTCCCGAATCTCGCACTAGAGATGTGGAAGAGAAAAAATACGGTAAAGCCTCGAAGAAATTTGTCAAAGACTTTTTGAGTAGCGATCACATCCTGCTCAAGACCAGAGAGAAAGGTAAGTACGGCAGATATCTAGGTGACTTCTGTGTAGGTGACAAATGGCTATGCGACGAGATGGTCAAGGCTCACCACGCCGTACCGTATTACGGACAGAACAAGGCTGACATTGCAGCCGCGCACATCCGCAACAGAGCCTTAGTGCAGCTCTGATCCGTATCTGTCACTCTCTTCCATATACTTGAAGAACTCTTTGCTTCGAGTCTCATCAGCGAACACAAAGTCTTCTAGGTGTGACAGGTTCCAAGCCAGCGTAGCTATGTAGTTTAGATCGCGGCTATTGAACTTGTGAGGAGCCCTCTTTAGCCATTCCTCGCAGTCCTCGGGGTTCTTCAGTATAAAACTTATGCCTTCCATAATATTCACCCAAATTGGTTTAGGTACTTGTATTTTAGCAGTCTAGCAGTTGGCTCTGTGACAGTATCGCCTACTTTTTGACCAAGTTGATAGGGCTCGCCGTCATCTGTTTCCCAGAATAAGCTCTTCGGTATCCAACCCATTATCGAGACATCAAAGTCTTTTTTGAGATCAACGCAGGTGAAGATGTAGATATCGCACTTTTGAGAATGCTCCAGATAGGCGCTGACCAGAGCCCGGCCCTTCTCTACTCTATTGGCCTTACTGATCTTCGTTGGCGCTCGACTGCTCTTTACATCAATCCTGCAATTACGCAGTAAGATGTCGTAATCGTGGTGATCAACATATTCAAACTGTGTGCCGTACTCAGCGAGGAAGCTGCATACAGCAAGCTCTCCGATAGTCCCTAAAGGCTTTACGTCATCTACAACGCTTTTATCATTTAGGGTAGAGGGCTCGCTGTACGCAATATCCAGCCAGATAGGTTCAATCGGCAGGATTATCATGCACAGGCCACGGAACGTGGATGCCAAACTTCTCGCCGAGGTACTTGTTTAGAGTCTCATAGACCTTGATGTAGTCGATCTTGTTGACCTTTGCCGTAGACTCTTCATCTGTCATAGCTTTCTGCACTGGCTTCCATAGGTAGCTTTTGACAGCCTCGCGGTTCCATTCAATCTCCGGGTGATGCTCCAGAAGCACCCGTACATCCAAATGGCGTTCGTTCAGCTCAGTAGCAATCTGCTCGCACCAGAGGTGCAAAGCGGAGTTTTGCTTGATGCTGCGCTGTTTGCCGGTCTTGCAGGTTATAACCAGATATCGGTCTTTCTCGAAGCTGTCATCTATGAATTGCTTCACATTCTCTAGCTTCTCTTTGCTATTTACTATCCACAACTCGCCCGTCATTTGAGTCGTTTCTCCTGTTCTTTGATTTGCGCCCTAAAGTCTTTGATCATGTCTTCATAATCAGCCTTGTAGAGCTTGTGGACTTGGTTCTTTGTAGCAATCATGTGATCAATATGATCTTTGCCATACATATCAATCATATGAAGCGTATAGGCTTGTGATGCTGTGCCGTGCTTCATGCCGAAGCCATTACAACCTTTGCATTGCAGATGCACATTGCATTCTTCTAGCGCCCAGCGACTGCTTGCGCCTTTCGGGAGCCAATGGCCTCCATCTGCATCCTTGTAATGCACCAGCTTGTTGCACGACACGCACCTAGCCATACCGTTGTCATCAGCAGCCTTCATCCTGACAAGCTGCTGAAGCAACCGTAGTGCCTTTGCTCGGGGAGTTTCACTCGGCACTCTTACGCACCTTTACGATGTGAAAGCCGCCATTGGTGACCTGCTGAACGTCAAAGGTAATATCCTTGCCGCGCAGCCAGCCCTTGATTGACCAGTAGGCTCTCCGCATTTCATCGTAATCCTCAAACTCGATGGCTTGCGAATATCCCATATCGACAAAGGCTCTGACTGCTTGGTTCTTGATCTGGCGCTCAACTTTCTCAAACTCTACGATCTTCATTAGAATGGCACATCCGAGAAATCATTTTTTGTTTCACGTGGAACGTCATCGGGCTTCTGGCTGGCCTCTCTTACCCATTTCAGTGAGATGTAACGCTCACCGCCGTCTTCAGGCGTGTTTAGAAAGCCGCTGATGGCAACATTGCCGTTCTTGTTTAGTTTGACCTGACCTGCGTTGAGCGCCTCTGCAAGAGCCTTAACGGTCTCTGGCTTAATCGAAGCGTAGTATTGGTCATCCTTGTAGGTTGACTTGTTCAGGCTTAGAAGTGTCTGAAATGGGCTATTCATTGATAAGTCTCCTTGTTTCTACTTTTACTATTTCTGCCGCCTCAATAATTAATTTGGACGCTTTGTCTATCCATTCATCGTCACGTTCTACCTTGATGATGAAAGGTTTATGCTCTGGCCTAAATGAGAAGAACCAGTAGTAATCCAGCTCCATTATCCACATAGTGCCTTGCACCTGCTGGAAATAAGCGCTCGGGAGCTTGCCAGAGCGTCTGTAGCCTATATGCGTACTCCGCTGTGGGCATTTGATTTCGATGCCTGTATCGGCCCACAGGCCGTCTGGCGAGCATCCAACATCGTGATCGTCCAGAGCTACCAAGCCAACCTGCTTGATGCTGACATCGTGCAGCAGCTCAAAGGTAGAGCGGGCCTGATCTTCGAGATCATTGCCTTCCTGCATTGCAGCGCTTTTGTAGGTGTCGATTGGTATCGGCACTTCACGCTCAGCAATCACAGCGTTAAGATAGGTCTCAGCTTGTTTAGACTTTGTCCCTTGAGTCGTTACGAGCTTTGAGAAGTTGGATGCGGTGATAAAGCCGCATCTGCTTCTCAACCATTCTTCAGAGCCTTGTTCGTGGTAGAAGTGTCTCATAGGAACGAATCCTGCTGAGATACCTGCTCGCGCTCTTTGAGAATCTTCCTAAGCTGGGCTATCTGATTGTCGCTAAGATTCCAGTTGCTAGCCTTTACAGACCGCAAGCAGGTCTCCAGATTCATGCCAGCCTTCTCGCAGTCAGCCTTGATGCTGTCTATCTTGTCAGTCTCAGCGGGCTCCTCTTCGTGCTGCGCGTCATTATCGTTCTCTGGATCACCGAGAGCGAACAAGCCCATCAGGCAGTAGCGTTTGGCGTAGGTGTAGCCAGTGCCGCAGCCTTGCTCAGTCTTCTTGACTTTATCGACTAGCGTGAGCTGGGAATGTGACTGGCCGCTCTTCAAATGGATCAGCGTGATGGTGCAGCCTACCTGATCCTCAGCGTTGACATCGGTGAAGTAGTACACGATCTCATCACCGAAGCAGTCCCGCGCTGCATCGTTCAGCACCGCTACAGACCAGTATTTCTGCTTGGTGTGCTTGTTCGTTTGATCTTTTTCTGGTGTGACAAACTTGCCTCTGCATTTGGCAAAGGACTTCCAAAACTCAATGTTTCCATAAGTTATCCCGTCAAGGTGTGTAAAAGGAAAGGCGAGTGTAAGCGAGTGTGACAGGCGTGTCAACAGGTGAAGAGGAGTGCGATCAGCCGGACACACGAGATTTACGGGTTTAGAGGACTTTCATCCGCTAGCTGACGGGTGCTAGGTGCTGTTTTATTGGCACGAAGACCGCACCTCCGCAGGATATCACAATATCTAAGTGATGTAAGTGCAAATGCACATGAATGCGTGTGTAAATCACTAAATGCCGCTTAAGAGTACGGATTTCCTCTTGTTGATAAATCGCTGCAAGGATTTGTTGTTTCGCTGCGGCGATTTTTTAGCAGGTGCTAATCTAATTTTGGCAGGTGCGAAAATTTTCTGAAAAGTCACGGACAAAAATGCCTAAATATTTTGCTGTTTTGTCCGTAGACATATTATGAGCCTTTCAGTATTCTGTAAGGCCGGTGTGGTAAATCCTGACCAAAACTCAAGGATCATGCTCACGGCGAGCTTTGTAGGCCGGAACACGACAGATTATCGGGTTTTAGAGGCGACCGCGCCTGACCAGCGAAGCGAAGGCGGCAAACAAGCTCACGGACACAATGGAGGCTAGACGCGGCTACCACGGATCAGGTGAAGGCGTTCTTGCAATCTTAATCTTTCGTACCACGCTCTGAATATGACTATAGGTGTCCCAAAGCCTCTAAATGACACTTGCGCCCAGAAAAGTGTAAAAGATGTGTTGACACGGTGTAAGTAATAGATTAAGATTGTATTCAGTGAGAGGCACAACGCATCTCACATAACGGAGAAAACGATATGAATCTAACCAAACTACAGGTAGAAATTATTCAATATCGCCTAGATGTGCCTGACGCAATGGCAGAGGTTCTGGCTGAATCGCAACGCATGACCTACGAGCAAGCGATTGAGCTAGTCGAAAAGTATGCTCCGAATCTCATTTACAAGCTGCAAGCAGACTTGCCTTTGTATCCAGCAGAGGTAGAAATGATCAGAGACATTGCAACTGACGAGTGCTATTTGGCTTGCTGTGAGTCAGACATTGAAGACCCGCGCAGCGAGATGACTCAGCGCCGTTACACCCAAATCGAAAGGTCATATCAGAATCTGCGGGATAAGCTGTCTCGGGAGGTTGTGGTCTGGTAAATAAAGTGTTGCATCGGTGTACCAATAGTGTATACTGAGAATCAGTGAGAGGCATGGTGCAGCTCACATAACGGAGATAAACGAATGTCACAAGCCCAACAGATAGACCGAATCGTAGAATTAGAAGCTCAGATAGCTGGCCTAAAAGCTGTCCAGCAGTCACTGATAGCTGACTTCAAAAAAGCAGGTGCTGGCAAGTACAAAGGTAACAACGGCATCCTGACAGTATCCGTCGCAGAGCGTAAGACGCTGGACATGAAAGCGGTCAAGCTCAAGCTGTCACCACAATTCATCAGCGCTCACACCAAGAAGCAGGAAGTTGTCAGCGCCCGAATCACTGTTCGAGTCTAAGGAGAAAACGAATGAGTACAAATATCAGTTGTCACCGCGTAACCGATGTCAATATCACATTAGACAGCCATTGGGCCGATCTTGAAATCACTGACAGAGACGGCGAAAAGACAGATTTGACATTGTTTTGCGGCGCTAGTCGCAACGATAAAGACAGGCAGGAAGAGACATATCAGGTGCTGCTCCAGCTTCATGACCGTCTTGGGCAGAGCCTCAAGCAGCTCAAGAAGGAGATGTCATGAGCAAGCGAACTAAACCAATGAAGCGCGGTCACTTGATTAACAGACTGAACAGGCTTTTTCCTGAGATACGCGCCAGAGAGAGCGAATACTTCAATGGCATGAGGCGTGGCATATGGCTTGGAGGTAGCGAGAGCCATCACACAGACGGCGAAAGATTTTTTAATTATTTCGCAATGAACGAGGAGGACTATATTCACAAAGACCTGAAGAAGCAGTGTGACAACGCAATGTGGTATTGGGAACCGCATGATGCAGGCACTTTGTTTCTCTGGCCTTACCCGGATTAGTAAGAGACATGACTAAGATAACTTATCACTACGCGCACGGGCCTTCCCATACAGTGAGGCTGCATAGGTCTTTGTTCAAGAAGGTCTATGGCGGGAAACTGGCGCGGTATATCAGGAAAGGCATATCTGGATATCACTGTCCTCCGCTTTAGGTGTTGCATCGGTGTACCAGTTGTGTATAATGAGAATCATGGAGCTGCGCGGTGCGGCTCCTTTACTGGAGAATACGAATGTTAGATCACCTACCAATGTCAACCTACGAAGAAATCAAACGCGCTACAGTTGACGGTCAAGTTGACTTTGATGTCCTTGATCGACAAGCCTTTGAAGATGTGCAGGATCAACTTATTTGTCCTGAAAACACTGACGCAGCTCACAACGTGCTGCACGAAGCGTTCAGCCTGTGCGCTGACTCAGCAGAAATCACGAACGCTCTGATGCTGTTCATGAACAGCGGCTCGCTTGACAGCGCGCAAGCTCTCAGAGCTAAGATGCAGGAAGCTGTTGACGAGATGACACGCTCAGAGATTGAGAAGTTTCTTCGGGAGGTTCCATAATGACTAGAGCAGAGAGAATCAAGTACAGCGCGGCAGGCTTTGTCCTGCTTGCGCTCTTCGCCTTCGCAAGCAACATGGACTATCAGGACGAGCTGTGTGCTGAGCGTCACCGCTGGGAGGCTACAGGCCACGACTACGTTGGTATCCCGGCAGGAGCCGAGAACTGCGAGCCGTGGAAGCCAACGTACAGATGCGGTAGCGCCTGTGTCAATTGAGCTGAGGCCACATCAGAAGACCGCAGTTGACGCACTACGCGCCAGCTTGCGGTCAGGCCATAAGAGGCCAGTGCTGGCAGCGCCTTGTAGTATGGGCAAGACGCATATTGCGGCTTTTATACTCTTGAGCGCTGTGGAGAAGAATCGACACAATCCAGACTACCGGGCTGTGTTCTTCGTGGATCGCCTGAAGCTGCTGAGTCAGACCACAGATGTGTTTGACAGTCTGGGAGCCAGCTACAGCGTCATGCAAGGCGATGATCCGCGCTACGACCCGAAGAAGCGCATACAGATCATAAGCATTCAGACGGCTCTCAGGCGCAAGCGGTTCAGCTTTGACATCGCGGTAGTAGATGAGTGCCACACGCTCTACAAAGGCGTGACAGAGCTTATGAGGCGCTTAGACGGCATTCCGTGGATCGGCTTATCTGCTACGCCGTATAGCAAAGGTATGGCTGCTGAAGGCTTGTACGATGACCTGATCGTCACTTGTACGCCGAGAGATTTGATCGATGATCAATGGCTCACTCCTACAGAGTATTACGTCGGTAGGTCAGTTGACGCTTCTGGTATCAAGACAAAGGCGCTCAGCACTGGCGGCAGCGATTATGACCCGAAGGCTCTGGGGCAGAAGATGCTGGATGATGACACGCTGGCTGGCGATATCGTGCAGAACTACGTCAAGCATAGCAACGGCCTCACCAGACGCGCTCTGTGCTTCGCTCCGTCTATAGCCTACAGCAAGAGCCTAGTTGATCGTTTCAACGCTGAGATCGGCTCTGAGATCGCCGTACACGTTGATGGCTATATGGATCGTGAGCTACAGAACTACATCTTTGAGGACTTCAGGCGCGGAGACTACAAGATTCTGGTCAACAGCAAGCTGACCAACACAGGATTTGACGATACTGGCATAGAGATCATCATTGACGCTTACAAGACCAAGAGCCGCATAGCGTGGGTGCAGAGGATCGGCAGGTGCTGGAGGATACATTCTGGCAAGGAGAAGGCCACAGTGCTTGATCACGCTGGCAATCTGGAGCATTTCAATTGCTTTCCAGAGGACATCATCCCATATGAGCTGGACTCAGGTGATCGCAGGTATGATGAGAAGAAGCAGACCAAGCGGGAGGAGCGAGAGCCAATAGTCCGACCTTGCCCGGTATGCCGTAGTGCGATGACAGGCAGGCGCTGTAAGGCTTGTGGACACGTTCTGCCTAGCGATGTGCCTGTACTGAAGGACAATGGCGAGATGCTGGTGAAGGCTAAAGATATGTCACCAGCGGCTCAGAGAAGAGCCACACTGAGCAAAGAGGACAAGCAGGCGTGGTACAGCAGCTTTCTGTGGTACGCCAAGCAGCAGAACTATAAGCACGGCTGGGCCTATCACAAGTACATTGAGGCTATGAGCTGTGCGCCGAATGGTCTCAAGCAGGTAGCAAAGGAGCCGCTACCAGAGGCTGTAAGATGGATTACTTCTAGGAACATACGTTACGCCCACAGGCGTGACAAATGAGCGTCAGCAGGCGGTGCGTTGGGTTTTTGTTGGTTATGTCCCAGAAAACACCTGCTGTCAGAGCGAGCTTCTCCTATACATCTCACCTAGCTGAGAGTATACATTCGTGCTTGTGATCTGACCGGCTGGCCCACGCTACGGGCTTTTTGACTTATTTTGCCTGAAGTGTGAAAAAGTGTTGACTCTGTGTGAGATGCCAGTAAAATGGGAACCATAGAGCGGCACGGTGCTGCTCCTTTGAGGAGAAAAACGGATGAACGATCAATTCTATAGCTGGTTAGGTAAGCGCATCGAAGACTACGAAGCTGCCCGTGAGCGCGGCATCAAGGCACACCAGACTCGCCTTGCGCGTGTTGCCGCAGAGCGCAATGATGGCATTGAGCCAAACATATCCAGCGCTGGATTCCACGCTCCGATTGAAGGCTACCTTTGGGAAACTGATGAAGGCAGCAATGTTTACTTGAAAGGCCAATTTCTGCCGTGGCCCGAAGATGAAGATCACGCAAGCCGTAAACTTGGCGCATTCTCGCAAGACCACACTATCAAGAACGTGCCTGTGGATCGCGCAGAAGACTTTATCAGCCATTTCAACGCTTTACCGCAGGTGCAGAAGAAACTTATCGGCGTAGGCACTGGAGCGCACTTTGAAGGCGATTCCGGTACGCTTTGCTACGTTTACATCAGCAAATGCCCAAAAGACTTGATCGAAGCGATTGAGGACTACCTGATGGGTGACATCTACAAGCTGCAACGTCTGGCTCAGGAAAAGACAGAGCAAGAGCTTGCTGAGCGCGATGCGGCCCACGCGGAAGGCGAAGACGTTCCTGAAGGCCGTCTGGTAATCACTGGCACTTTGCTCGCAATGAAATGGCAGGAAAGCTACTACGGCAGCACTCTGAAGATGCTTGTTCAAGATGACCGTGGCTTCCGCGTCTGGGGAACAGTGCCATCAAGCCTTGATGCTAACCGCAATGATCGCATCCAGTTTACTGCGGCAGTCACGCAGTCAGACAAGGACTCTAAGTTTGGCTTCTTCAAGCGTCCATCCAAAGCAACTGTATTATCAAGCGCGGCTCAGGCCGCGTAGGAGGCGATAGGAGCGAATGTGGTATGACCAAGTATTAGACCGTCTGGACAAGGTAAGACGGCGCGGAGAAGAGAGCTGGACAGCTTGTTGCCCGGTTCACAATGACACTAATCCCAGCATGACCGTTAGCGTCAAGGACAGAAAGCTGCTGATGTATTGCTTTGCCTGCGGCGCTAAAGGTGATAGTGTGGTAGAATCCATAGGTCTAAGTGCAAGTGCGTTGTTCGAAGACAGTCAAGAATTTGACGCTGATCCGCATTATCTCCTGAAGAAAACACAGGAAGATGATGATTTTCTGATTGCGATATATCAAAGCGCAAAGAGATCAGGAGAGCGCATCAGAGCAAAGGATCACAAAGCCTACATGGAGGCAATGGCCCGTAGGCAGAACAGAACAGAGGCTGGCATAGCTCAGACGATCATCCCAGAGACCAGAGAGGATTTCCTGTAGTTATGTATATCACACGATTTTACAAAGGCGATGAGTCAACAACGATCTGTCTGGAAGAGATATTCTGGGATGTGATTGATCAACTTTCAGACAAAGCTGGCGTTAAATGGCAAGATTGGGTTCGAGTTGAGTTAGCGGGCAAGCCAGATAATGCAGGCAGAGCGACTTGGCTAAGAGTCCAAGTAGTTAAAACATTGCACAACGCAGTTTTGTATAAAGAATGTGAGCAGGCAGCGTAATGGAAGTAGTCCTGATTGGCATAGTGATATCAGCACTGGTAGTGAAGTATGGCTAGACCTGAGAGAGTCTTTTCCGATGAGGAAATAGAAGAGATCAAAGAGCTTGCTCCCGTATTAACGCAGGAGCAGTTAGCTACCTATTTTGGTATGACCGACAAGACCTTACGAGAAATACTCAAGAGGGATGAAAGAGTTTTTACCGCTTACACGAGGGCTCGATATCTGGAAGGAGCCCTAGCCGCAAGAACTCTGCGAGACAAGGCCATCATTGACAAAGATTTCTCTAGCCTAAAGCTGTACCTGAGTCAGACGCTAGGCTGGACGGAGAAGAGCCGTCAGGAGATATCTGGCCCAGAGGGTAGGCCCATCGAGAAGGACTACCACGTCACCATTGAGGTTGTGCAGCCGGGAGATTTAGATGCCGATTAGCGTAAAGAAGATCAAAGACAAGTTTCGGCTGGTAGAGCCCGATGGCAGCATAGCCAAGAACAAGAAAGGCACGGCCATTGACGGAGGCGGTCACAGTAGCCGCTCTGACGCAAGCAAGCAGGCCCAAGCCATTGCTATGAGGAAAGCCAGCTACGAATGAAGCTCCTGATCGCTCCAAAGCTGCTGCCGATACTGAAAGCCAAGCAACGCTTCATTGTGGTCTACGGAGGCAGAGGGAGCGGGAAGAGCTATGGCCTAGCGTCTCTGTGTCTGCTGAAGGCGCTACGCGGCCAGAAGATCGGAGCCTTCCGAGAGTTTCAGAACTCCATTGATGACTCGGTACACAGCCTGCTGGCCTCGCAGATAGGCAGCTATGAGCTGGAAGACTTCGAGGTTCAGAACAACCAGATTCTTTTCAATGGTGAGGTAGCCTTCAAGTTTAGAGGCTTGGCCCGCAACGTAGAGGCGGTGAAGTCAATGTACGGCTTCTCGCTATTCTGGGTTGACGAGGCTCAGACCATATCCTTCGACAGCTTGAAGACGCTGACACCAACGCTCCGAGAGGCAAATAGCCAGATATGGCTGTCAGGCAACCCGCGCTCCAGCACTGACGCTTTCTCCGAGCGGTTCATCAAGCCGTTTGAAAAGCAGCTCAACCGTGACGGTATGTACGAGGATGATATGCACATGATCATCCGCATGAACTACAACGACAATCCGTGGTTCGTGAAGACACCGCTGGAGCAGGAGAGGCTGCACGATCACAAGAACCTGCCCAGAGCGATGTACGAACACATCTGGGAAGGCGCACACCTTGATACGGTGCAGGACAGCATCATTGAGGCCGATTGGTTTGATGCTGCGATAGACGCGCACAAGAAGCTAGGATGGAAGCCAGAGGGCGCTGTGGTAGCCTCTCATGACCCGTCAGACGAGGGCGGTGACAGCAAGGGCTACGCGCTGCGCCACGGCAACGTCATTCTGGATGTCAGCGAAAAGATCACCGGAGATGCCAATGAAGGTATGGATTGGGCTCTGGAGAAGGCGGTAGCAGCTCAGGCAGATCATTTCATTTGGGACTGTGACGGTCTGGGCATCAGTCTCAAGCGGCAGGTAGATCAGGCGCTGGACGGCAAGAAGATGGAATACCATATGTTCAAGGGCTCCGAGTCACCGTATGACCCAGAGATGCCGTACACGCTAGGCGGTAGCCAGAGGGCCAAGACTAACCGAGAGACCTTCTTCAACAAGCGGGCGCAGATGTATTGGACGCTGCGAGACAGGTTTGAGGCAACATACCGAGCCGTGGTCAAGGGCCAGTACATCAACCCAGAAGAGCTGATCAGTCTGTCATCTGACATTGAGAACATCCAGCAGCTCCGCTCTGAGGTTTGCAGAATCCCGCTGAAACGCGCAAACTCTGGTAAAATCCAGATACTGAGCAAGGTAGAGATGGCGAAGAAGCCGTACTCGATACCTTCACCGAATATGGGCGATGCTCTGATGATGTCTATGCACTCGCCAAAGATAAACACCGTCAAACCTGTAGAAATTAACTTCACAGGATGGAAGCAATATGGCTAGTTACGATGATGGCAAAGAGTTAGAAGATCGCGGTGCTACCGAGGATGATCTGAGCTATAAGGCGAATTACGAGGAGCATCAGGACGTTATCGAGCTGCTGGACAAGTGCCAGCAAGCAGACAAGGACAACCGTGAGCGCGTCAGAGAGGCGCATTTGTTCTTGGATAAGCGTGACGGCCAATGGGAGCCCTACTGGTGGAACTCAAACGAATCCAAGCCGCGCTACACCTTCGATATGGTCAATCCAATTGTGGATCAAGTAGCCTCTGAGATAGAGCAGAGCGACTACGATATCCGCGTCTCTCCTGCTGGCGGTGACGCAACCAAAGACATTGCGATTGCCTATGACGGCATGATCCGCAACATCGAGCAGATGTCTAATGCAAAGACAACCTATGCCCAGTGCGCTCGCAATATGGTGATCGGCGGTATGGATGGCTGGCGCGTGGTTCAGAAGTACGTCGATGACAACAGCTTTGACCAAGACCTAGCCATCGAGCATATCGGCAACTTTGTAGACCGAGTGTGGTTTGATCCTGCTGCTGAAAATCAGGACAAGTCAGACAGCCGGTATGCGTTTGTGCTTCACGCAATGGCGAAGGATGAGTACGAGGCCCGATTCCCGGAGGGCTCTGGCGAAAGCGTAGATGATGACCGCGAAGGTGAAGCGTACTACGACAAGGCTGAGTGCATTGTGGTTGGTGAGTTTCTGTACCTTGAGTCAGAAGACCGCGAGCTGGTCATGATGTCTAACGGTCAGGTGCATGAGGTCAACGAAGACTTTGAGAAGGTTGTAGATGATCTGGCCGCCATTGGCGTAACCGAGGTCAAGCGGCGCACCAGAAAGAAGCACTACGTTTGCTCACGGTTCTTCGATGCCAAAGACTTCCTTGAGGACAAGAAAGAGACCGTATTCTGCCGCATTCCCGTGGTTCCTGCTTACGCCAACTTCAAGATATTTGAGAACAAGACAATCTACTGGGGCGTGGTAGAGAAGCTGCTTGATCCTCAGAGGGTGATGAACTACAGCGTATCCCGTGAGATCGAGGAAGGCGCGCTGGCTCCGAGAGCTAAATACTGGATGACAATGGCGCAGGCTTCAGGGCATGAGAAGCAGCTTCAGACGCTGAACACCAACGCTGACCCAGTGCAGTTTTACAATGTCGATCCTGAGTCACCAGCCGTGCCACAGCAGCAGGGCGGCGCACAGGTCAATCCCGGACTGAGCCGTATATCTGAGGCGATGCGCGGCATCATTGGTCAGACGGCTGGTATGTTCGCTGCGAATATGGGTGACAATCCCGGCTTACAGTCTGGAGTCGCCATCAAGCAGCTTCAAGACCGTGGGACAAACAGCACGTTCAAGTACAGCCGCAGCATAGAAATCGCTGTAGCGGCTACAGGAAGGCTCTTGAAAGATGCTATTCCTATGGTGTACGACACAGAGCGTCAGGTCAGGATACTCCGAGAGGATGAGTCCTACGATATGGTTCCGATCAACCAGAAGGTTATCGACAACGCCACAGGCGAGATTGTCACTGTCAATGACCTACAGGTTGGAACCTATGACGTTACCTGTCGGGCTGGGCCTAGTTTCCGCAACCGGCAGCAGGAGACCATTGAGGCCATCACAACGCTGGCTCAGACTGATCCTAGCCTGATGCAGATTGCTGGTGACCTACTGCTACAAAACATATCTACGCCAGCCGCGTCACAGATTGCAGAGCGCAAGCGCATACAGATGATCGCCGCTGGATTGATCCCGCAGTCGCAGATGACTGAAGAAGAGCTGGCCGAAATGCAACAGAAGATGGCAATGCAGGCGCAGGGCCAACAGGCTCCTGATCCCGCTATGCTGCTTGCACAAGCAGAGCAGATGAAGGCTCAGGCTGACATGATGAAGGCCCAGATAGATGCCCAGAAGGTGCAGAACGAAACGCTGAAGATACAGTTACAAGCCCAGAACGATCAGAATGAGCTGGTAGCGGAGCAGGCCAAGACGCAGGTTGATGTCTTCAATGCTCAGACCAATCGCATTAAGGCGCAGGTAGAGGCTGAGAAGGCTGGTGCTGTCATTGATCACACTAATATCAAGGCATTTGGCGACCAGCTAGACAATCAAGAGCAGATGGCTGAAATGATAGACGAGCAGGAGCGCAAGGCCCGTATGGCTATGATGTCTGACGCTGAGCTGATGAGGATTGCCGGTAATGGCTAAAACAGACCAAGAGCTTGCTCTGGAAGAAATAAATAACCGTCAGTATATGTACGGCGGTCTTGGCCCGTTTTCTCAGTTTTTGTCAGGCGAGCGTCGAGAGATTATTCGCCCAGAGACAACACAAGTTGTGGGCTTTGGAGCTGGGCCTACTGGCGTTGAGTATATTACTGAAACTGTACCTGCTGAGTATGGCCCTGTTGAGTATGACCCTAGTTATTCTCCAGCTCGCAGAGGGCTTTCTGCGCTAGGCGATATTTTGTACGAAGCTCCGTCTTTCTTTGGTCTGAGAGGCCCAGACGAGCAGGTAGAGGCTATGCAGGGCGTAGGCTCAAGTCTCCGGGATGCTTTGTTTGGTACTGCTGAGTATATGTCCGAGCAGGCAAGGGCGTTCGCATCTGGCGGTGAGTATTTTGACCCAGAAACGGGCAGGCGAGTAGAAGCAAATCCTCTTGAAGTAATGATTGGCGGCAACCCAGCAACTGGCCCCGGAACTGTTCTGGGCTCCGGTATACGCGCAGGAAGGGCTGCGCGGGTAAGGCCATATGAGCAATTTGGCGGCAATCTGCAAGAAGCCAGAGAACAATTAGGCGTGACTGCCGAAGCAGCAAAAGCCTACCGAGATGGCAGGCAAGGTTTTAAGAGCGAAGTGCCGAGCGAGATAAGAGAGGCCGCAGAGAAGGTCTACAACGGAGAGATGAACGTCAGCGAGTACAACGAGATTGTACGCAGGGTGTTGCCTCCAGAGACCATTGGGCAGGTATTAGAGGTTCCCACGCTAGAGCAAATTGCATTAGCTCTTGATAAGCCTGCTGAGAGAACCGGCGGCATTATAGGCTTGAATGTAAATATACCAGATGGGACTCCTGCGTCATCGAGGCTAGATATACCTGCTTACGAAAGAGCTGGCACTTGGATTGCTACTGTTCACGAGGGCAACAAGCAGGCTGGCTCTGTTCTTGGTTATGGCCCGACTGCTGTGCTTAACAACGTAACTTTTACGTCAAAGCCAAAGGTAGCTTTAGATATTGCTAGGGACGCTTCTACCAAGACTACCATCGGCAGAATGGATGGCGCTTGGGAGAATCGTGACCCGAAGGTAGTCGAGCAGCAGGTTAGAGATATTCTAAACGGAACCGCGCCAGATGCTGATCAATGGGTAGAGGTTGGCATGAATCCTGTCCGTGGCAGCTTTTTTTACGACAAGAAAACCTTTCAGCCGGTAGGAGAGACCGAGCAAGTATTGCAGGTTGGGCCTGTAGTTTTGGCAAAAAGGCCAAGCTACATAGAGCTTGATGATCCTAGAAACCAAGTGTTTGAACGAGGCGAGCCAAAGTTAGACAAAAGCGGCAACCCAATTTTTTTTAGCGGCGGCGGTAGGACAGGCACTGGTCTAGCCGTAGGTTCCGCATTGCGTGAATTTGGAGGCGCGATCCCGGAGGTAGATAGAGACACAGAGTTGCTGATGAGAGTTGGTGATCCGCGCTCTGTTAACGAAATGTCTGTTGAAATGACTGATCCAGTAGTTTCTTCTGCGCCAATAATTAGTGCAGAGGACTTGGTTGATAGGCCATTTATCACCGGAATGTCTGATACATCACGCAGCGGGCTCGAAACTGTTACTTCTGTCAACAATGTGCCATTAAATGCGGTAATGCGAGGCGGCAAGTATTTCGGGTTACAACCGCAGAATTTAGAAAGAGGCATTGCGTTTGCGTCAGCGCCCGGCGCTGTGATGGGACAGCTAAATAGAGCAGAGGCAGCGCAAGCTCTTGGAGGAAGGCCGGTAGCGTTTATTCCTTTTGGAATGAGACCGGCAAGCCCGGACTTTGCAACGATGAGTACAGACATCATGGTTCCGTATGCCCAGCAAGTTATGAGCAGGTCAGATAAAATTGCGCTTGATAGGCGCATCCGAGAAGGCAAAGGAACCAAAGAAGATGAGTTTAGGCCAATTCCTGATTGGGTTGGCATTGATAACGCTACTCCTGAATATTTGCAATCTATTGGAGGCGACAGAAAAGCGGTTACAAAGGCGTTAGACGAGTTTAGGGACGCTGGATCATTGAGCAGATCACAAGCAAGAGCCATTGTCACTGATCCAACTCAATTCCAGCCTGTGTTCGGTGATATAGACATGATCTACGAGCTTGATCCGCGAGCTGTAGCTGAACGAAGGTTTTTAGATTCAGACCATCCTTCGTATGAATCAGCGCTGATGGGTAGACCATTAGGCGCGTTGAGAGATACTGAAAAGGTCAATATATTTGAGTTTAATCCTCTAGCTGGAACACAAGATAAAGGATTTTACAATTTTAGGCAGAAACAGTTAGATGCTGGCAGAGACTTCCCAATAGGAGGCGCGCTTTCAAGCCCGACGATGAAAGCATTCCTTCCCGGAGGTCACGGAATCATTACGCGAGATATGGTAGATGATTTAGTTAGAAGAGGGCTGGTCAGACCGTAACTCTTCATAATGCTTACAAATTATGAATCGGTCATCGGAGACAACGCCATCGTCCATCATCAACTGGTTGAGCAGGTCGGCGTTCTCAAAGTTTTGCCAATCGCTATCAACCGCTTCGTACCAATCAAGGCTAAGAGAGCTGTTAGTTTTGAGTTTCATAGGATTATTGTAGCAAAGTTTACGAAAGTGTTAAACAAGTGCATTTGTAATAATTGCTTGCAAAAGCACAATATGTGGTATAGTTAGGCTACAGCGCACTCCACGCTTTCTTGGAGGCACGGAACGTCACCGTTTATTTGACGGCATTTACGGAAGGTAAGATGGAACCAGAAGATACGCTCGATGAGGCTGAAATAGAGCTTGAAGAGGTAGAAACTGAAGGTCAGGAAACTGGCTCCGAGTCATCACCGGATACTGAGGCGGCTCAGGAAAAACAAACCAAACCTGTTTTCGATGAACAGCAGCAACAGGTTTTTGACAAGGCTATAGCTGACAAGGTCTTCAAGCTCAGGGAGAAAGAGCGAGAAGCTGAGCAGCTAAAACAGCGCTTGCAGAACCTAGAGCAGCATATTCCGAAGCAGGAAAGGCCAAACGTGCCGAAGGAGCCTGACCCGTATGCCCTGAGCGATCAGGAGTATCAGCGTCAGCTCCGAATGCGCGATGAGGCCATAGCTAGACAGGCTGCGTTTGACGCACAACAGCGCTTTCAACAACAGGAAGCACAGCGTTTGCAGCAGGAACAGCTAGTGAAAGAGCAGGAGGCTTTGAACGAGAAGGTATCTACCTACTCGCAGCGAGCTGTCCAGCTTGGCATAACGAATGATGAGCTACAGGCAGCAGGTAATGCTGTTGCTGCTTTTGGCATCTCGGACGATGTGGTCAACTACATTTTAGATGACGATCTCGGGCCTGCGATTACAAAGTATCTCAGTCAGAACGTGACCGAGCTAGACACGATTCGGAGTATGACTCCGGCGCAAGCTGCTGTACGGATAGCGACTCATGTACGCGATAAGGCTGCTGCATTGAAACCTAAAGTAAATGCCGCTCCTGATCCGGTCGATCAGCCAGCGAAAGCTGGTGTAGCGCCCAAAGCGCGAGGCCCAAAAGGAGCAGTCTTCGAATGAATGAGGTGATCCGAAAATGGCTAATAATCTTAGCAGTAACGTCACCCGGAAAGTTGCGAGGGTATTTTTAGAAGCCTTCGAATCTAGCCGGGTTGTAACAAAGACCGTTGATACGCAGCTTCTTAGCGGCAAATTCAACCCATCAAGCGGTAGTAATGTAGACTTTAAACGTCCACACGACTACAACTCCATCCGTACTGCTGGCGGTGATATTTCATCGTCTACAAAGTCCGACATCATTGCTGGTAAAGCAACTGGTACTGTCCAGAACTACTTCACCGTAGCTACCGAATGGGGCAACGTGGAAGAGGCTCTGGAACTTGATCAGTTGGAGCAAATCCTTAACCCAATGGCTCGCCGAATCGTAACTGATTTGGAGATTGATCTTGCTGCATATATGCTCAAGAACTCTTCTCTGAAGTACGGAGCGCACGGTCAAGCTGTTGACGCTTGGGGCGATGTTGCTGGTGCTGGTGCGTTGATGGATTCAATCGGTGTGCCTGCTGCGGCAGAACGCTACTACCTGATGAACCCTTTCACAACTAGCTCATTAGCTAACGTACAGCAAGGTCTGAACGCTTCAGATCAGTTGGTTCGCACAGCGTGGGAGAACGCACAAGTATCGCAGAACTTTGGCGGTATGCGAGCGCTGACTTCTAACGCTCTGTCTAGCTTTACTGCTGGTACAGGTGCTGACCGTGCAGGTACTTTGTCTGCGGCTCCTGACGCAACTTACGTCACAGCAAAAGACACTATGACTCAGACTTTGGCCGTAACTGCTTTCCAAGCAAATATGGTTGTGAAGGCTGGCGATATGGTGACTATTGCTGACGTAAACCGTCTGAACCTAGACACCCGCACAGCTATGATTGACGCTTCTGGCGCTAACGTAGCTTGGACAGGCGTTGTGACTGCTGACGTAACTCTGAATGGTTCTGGTGCAGGCAACCTTGTTGTTGCTGGCCCTGCAATCTACGAAGCGAACGGTCAGTACAACACTGTTGACGCTGCACCAGCTAACGGCGCTGTTGTCACCATTCTTAGTGCTTCTAACACTTTGTATCAGCCAAACCTGTTCTTCACAAAGCAGGCTTTCGGTATGGGTACTGTGAAGCTGCCTAAGCTGTACTCAACTGACACTATTGCAACTACCGAGGACGGTATGAGCATCCGTGTAAGTAAGTACGCAGATGGTGATGCCAACACCCAGAAGATTCGTTTTGACTTGTTGCCTGCATACGCAACATTCAATCCGTTTATGGCTGGTCAAGGCTTCGGCGTAGCATAATTCCCTGAGGTCTTTTGGGAGCCGGTAAGCAGTCGGCTCCCAATTTTTTTATGGCTAAACCGAGAAAAGGCAAAGCTAAAGTCAAGGTCACCGCCTCTGGTAAGAAGGTCTCCTACGGGCAGGCTGGTAAGGCCAAAGGCGGCGGTCCTCGGGTACGTCCCGGTACGAGCAAAGGAGATAGCTACTGCGCTCGCAGTCTGGGAATCAAGAAGCGATTACCCAAAGAAAAACAGAACGACCCGAACACTCCTAACAATTTGAGTCGCAAGCGCTGGAAGTGTAAAGGTGCTAAGTCGATGAAGAGCAAAGGTGCTAAGTTTGAGTAAGTACACCAAGCCAGCCCTCCGGGAGAAGATCAAGAACAGAATAATGGCCAGCAGCAAGGGCGGTAAGCCCGGCCAATGGTCAGCTCGCAAAAGTCAGTTGCTTGTCAAAGAATATGAGAAGGCAGGCGGCGGCTACAAAGGCGGCAAGTCCAAAAAGCAAAAAGCATTAAGTAAATGGACAGGCGAAGATTGGGGAACAAAATCAGGCAAGAACTCTACTCAAGGTAAGGACGCAACAGGCGAAAGGTACTTACCAAAGAAGACCAGAGAAAAGCTAACCAAAAAGAATACGAGGCTACTTCGCGCAAGAAGCGGGCCGATATGAAGAAGGGCAAGCAACATTCTAAGCAGCCGAAGAAGGTTGCCAAAAAAACATCAAGAGCCAAGTCAAAAGCTAAATTTGAGTGAGGTAGTTATGCCAAACGTAAACGGTCAAGACTTTCCATATACCAGAAAAGGTATGAAGCAGGCTGCGGCAGCTAAAAAGCGTAAGAAAAAGCGCAACAACAACTCTCCCAGAAGAGACATGAACGGGAATACTTACGAGTAATGGCTACTGTCGCGCAGGTTGCTAAGGCATCCTTACAGAGAATTTTAGTACAGGCAAGCGATTCTCCGCTTCAGCCAGATGAGTACAATGATTTCATCTTTGCGATGAATAACTATATGAACGAGCTAGACGCTCAGGGCATACAGTTAGGATTCACAGAGGTGTCTGACTTAGGTGATGACGTAACGATTCCCACGGGCGCTCTCAGAGGCTTGATTGCCAATATGGCTATAGAGGTTGCGCCTGACTACAACGGTGTGATCTCTCAAGGTTTGGTCAAGGCTGCGCGTGATGGATTCAACACAATGCGGCTGCTTGGTCAGACAATGGGCGAGAGCAAGATGCCTGCAACGCTGCCAATAGGATCAGGAAACGAAGATGTGTTGTTTGGATTTCCCGGTCATTTCTATCCTGAGTCAGAAGAAGAGATACTGGCTGAGTCTACTGGCGCAATAGGATTGGAGCTAAATACAAATGGTTGATAGATCACAAGGCAGGAAGAAGTCCGATTTTGTAGCCAAGACTACGGTAGAGTCTGGCGCGTTTATGGACTACTTTGTAAACGGCACAAACTACAAGATTACCTACACAAACTTTCTCAATGGTCTTGGTGTTACTGGCTCGATCACGCAAACTGGCGCTGCTACCGGAACGGCGGTTCTGGACATTGACGGCTCAGTAAACAAGATCAGAAGCATCGAAAGCGGCGCTGGCATACTGGCTAGTGTATCTGCACAAACGGCGTTGAGATAAAGCATAACTTTGCCGCTGACTCTACGGGCTCTCCTCTACTACTAAACACTACAGACGCAACTCCTGACATAGCAAGTATTGTTGGAGGTGACGGTATAACTCTCACCTCAACAAGCAACTATGTGACGATAGCTGCGGATGCGCTTCCGTATGCTCAGGTTCACATACAGGGCAACTCTACTGCTACAACAATTGCAACGGCAGGAACGCCAGTTAAGGCTGCGGGTACGTTTACGGTAGGCATACAGTCAGGTTTTACCGGAGACACCACAGGAAAGATTGTCTACAACGGAACGCAGACTAGAGTTGTTGCCGTCCACGTTAGCGCCACGATCAAGCCTGCGTCTTCAAACAATCAAGACCTTTTCATACAGATTGCCAAGAATGGCACGGTAGAAGCTGGTTCAAAGATTGTCAGAGAGGTTGACTCTAATCAAACAGCAAACTGTTCTACCTTTTTCAATGTGTCTCTCGCAGAGAATGACTACATAGAGCTTTATGTTGGGAACGCTACCAGTACGGACAATGTGGTAGTTACTGATGCGATTGTTGGATTAGTAAACTAATGCCAAAGGTTGTCTTGCCAATAGCTAATGGGTACTACGAGAGCGATTCTTTGCCGATATCGGCGCAAGAATGCACTAACTTTTACCCGAATATAGCTCAGGCTCCTGCATTGAATCAGGAGACTCTGTTTGGCACACCCGGTTTAACGCAGGTAGCAAAAGCCAGCAATATTGACAATCTAAGAGGCGCACACGAAATGAACGGTGTGCCTTACTTTGTTATTGGCGGCCATCTTTACAGTATGGCTGCTGACTACACTCTTACAACAAGAAGCACGGTCGCAATAACTGGAAGCGGTAGAGTGTCAATGGCCGACAACGGCACTCAACTGTTGGTGCTGGTTCCGGGCGGTAATGGTTACGTTTACAACCACGTTGCAAATACGTTTGTCCAGATTACCGATTCTGACTTCACAGCCAACGGTAATCCGCAGCAGGTTGTTTTTATAGATGGGTTTTTCTGTCTTACAACAGATTCTAAGAAGTTTATTGTTAGTGCTTTGAATGATGGCACAAACTACAACGCGCTTGATTTTGGTACTGCTGAATCTGACCCAGATGATATTGTTGCTCCGGTTGTATTTAAGAACCAGCTATTTATTGGCGGTTCGCAGACGATAGAAGCATTTCAGAACATTGGCGGCGCTGACTTTCCGTTCCAACGTACTGGGCTGTTTTTGAGCAAGGGCATATCGAGCCCGTTCAGCATTCAGTCAATACAGGATACGTTTGTGTTTGTCGGCGCGGGTGCTAATGAGTCACCTGCTATCTGGGCTTTAAGCGGTAATAGCGTAGCAAAGATATCTACGACTGCTATAGATAAAGAACTTAGCGAACTGACCGAGGCGCAGATAGCAGACATATTTAGCTGGGCATATGCAGAAAAGGGCGCGTATTTCGTTGGCTTTGCGTTGCCGGGTACTACGCTAGTGTATGACACGATCAGCAAGCGATGGCACGAAAGAAAGTCATTTGTAGATGGTTCTCTGGGCGCATATCGCGTTACTGCTTTGGTCAGGGCTTACAATCAGTTGTGGGCCGGTGATTTGGTAGATGGACGCATAGGTCTTTTGGATCAGGATACATATACCGAATACGGCACAGAAATACGCAGGACGATAGTGACTCAACCTTTCCAAAACAACATGGAGAGCTTTGTTGTACCAGAGTTGGAGCTTACTGTAGAGAGCGGCGTAGGTAATGCTGACTCAGTTGACCCGCAGGTAGGTCTGGAGCGCAGCACTGACGCAAAGGTATGGAGTGACATGAGACTCCGTAGCGTTGGCAAGGTTGGCGAGTATAACCGCAGGGTGATATGGAATCGCAATGGCAGGGCTTCTAGGTTTGAGCTGTTTAGGTTCACAATCAGTGACCCGGTAAAGCCTGTATTTATACAGATGACTGCTGATATCGTGGCAACTCAATGAGCTACAAGTTAAACGCAGCACAGCCGATAGTTGACGCTAACGGCACGATGGAGCAGCCATTCAGGCAGTTTACGCAGGAAGCATCGCTGTCTATTCCTATCACGGGCTCTGGTAGTCCAGAGGGAGTTGTTGAGGCGGTACAGTTTAGTTTATATCTCGACACTGCTGGCAGTGCGGGTTCAATTCAATACAGAAAGATGCAGCCAGATGTCGGCGGTGACCGAACAAAGGGCTGGATAGCGGTTTAGGAGAGCGTAATGTCAGCTTTGTTACTAGGCGGTTTAGGTGCGTTAGCAGGAGCATTCGGTGCTAGGGAGTCAAAAAAGCTGCTGAGGGTCAAACCGAGGCTTCAGAAAGGGCTAGACGTGAAGCAATGGAAGCTATTAAAAACTTTGGTCAGCAGGCCCTGCAAGGTCTTCCAGAGGCGTATCAGCGGTCGCAAGATATTCGTGAGCAAAGCATAAATGAGATACTAGACAGAACTGGCAGAGCATTCAGGCCAGCGCTAGAGCAGTTTAGAGAAGGAAACTATATGGCTCAGCAGCGTATTGCTCAGGCTCAGCCGTTTATGCAGTCAGCAATATTAGGCACTGGCTCATTGGGATATATGCCATCAGCGCAGAATGTAGGCGGTAATTTAGACTATACCGTTTTGTCGCCTCTTGGCGCTAGAAACACTGCTGAAGACCCAAACCCTGTGCAGATGCAATTTACTCGCGTTGCAGGAGCGCAAACCCAGCCTAGTCAAGCTGCTTCTCCGATAGACGCAGTGCAAAGCGCAATTCTGGAGTATCAAGCCAGAGATAGGAATATGTCATGATCAGAAGAGAAGACACAGAAGGCTTCAGAGAAGCGGAGTCTATCGTACTAGACTTTATTGGCAGTACGCCAAACGCATCACCAGCGGATATTGCTAGGCTCATTGACGATACTGGTGCAGACCTTATGTACGTTGCAAGAGTGCTTGGCATACCGCCAGATGTCGCTCAGAGCGCGTATGATGAAGCTATCCAGACTGCTCCTCCGATACAAGAGGTAATAGACAAGCAGGCCAACGCTACTCCTATCAAAACGCCGCAAAAGCCTTTGAAGGATGTAATTCAGCCGCCTGATCCTAGAGACCCTTATGGTGACGCTACTAAGCTATTCAACGCAGGCAAGCCTGTTCCTGAAGAGTTGCAGCGTATGGTATTCCAGAAGGCTGGAGCTGATGGCCTGAATGCGACAAAGCTGGCTGAAAGGCTTGGCGTTGATCGTGGGCTAGTAGAGCAGGCTGCGAACAACTTAGGTATCTCACAGCAGCTTGGTGCTGACTTTTTTGTTCAGGAAGTTGGGCCGGGAAGTCTTCCTCCGCAACTGCCTACTGGCTTGGCTGAGCTGACACCAGAACTAATACAACAAATAAGACAGCAGACACAACAGCCTCCCACGCCGACTCCTCCTGTTGATCGCCCTTCAACTCCAACGCCGCCTCCGGAGCCTCCTCCAACGCCAACTGTTGATCCGGTACGTCCGGATGACGTAGCGCCGCCTGTAGTACCAAGTGTTCAAGACCCAACTGGAGGCGCAACTGGAATATCGTTATTGCCAGATAGCGGTGCTGCTCCGCAAACGCCTCAGTTTACACAAGAGCAGATAAACACGGCTGTAGCAAACCTGAACAGCGGAGCGCAGACGATTGAAGAGGTTGCTAAACAATACAACGTATCTCCAGAGTTTGTACGCACCAATCTTGATCGGATAAACAGGGAACGTCAGCCTCAGACTGTTCCTGATGTAAATGACCCTAACCTGCGAAGAAACGTACAAACTGGCGCAATGGCTGGCGCACAGCTCCCCGTAGGACTGGCAGCAGCAGAACAGGCTGCAACAGGAGGTGCAGGTCAAGCTACCAATCTTCTTGGTCAAACCGGGATGGCTGCTGGACAAGAGCTTACCGCAGGCACACTGGGCGGTATGGGAGCCCTAAGAGCCGGAACAGGGCAGGCTAGACAGGATTTGATGCAGGGTACTCTGGGAGGCTTGAACGCGCTCTCAGCGGGCCTGATGGGCGCTAGAGGCGATTTGATGGGCGCTCAAGGCGCTGCGGCTCAGCAGTTTGGCGCTGGAATCGGTGACATTACCGCTGCAAGAGATTTGGCTTCTCAGCAGATAGGTCAAGCATTTGGCGGCGCTCAGCAAAGATTTGACCCGTATTCACAGGTCGGTCAGCAGGCTTTAGGCCAGCAAGCGGCGCTGTCAGGCGCTCTTGGTCAGCAGGCGTTTCAGCAGGCTTATCAAGAAAGCCCACAGATGCAGTTTTTGCGAGAGCAAGGTGAACGTGCTGCTCTGCGTACAGCAGCCGCTAGAGGCGGTGTGGGCGGCGGCAACGTAATGAAGGAGCTTGCCCGGTATAGCACTGGCTTAGCTTCTCAAGACTTGCAGAATCAGATACAGAACCTTCAGGCGTTAGGCGGTCAAGGACTACAAGCTACAGGTCAACAGGCTCGACTAGGGTCTCAGGCTGGTCAGTTGCAAGCCGGATTGCAGACAGGCGCAGCGAGTCAGCTTGCGGCTCAGCGTGGTCAGCTCGCACAATCTCAGCTCGGCACAGGCCAGCAGTTGGCTAATCTTGGTGTTCTTGGCGGTACTACCGGGTTCCAAGCAC
>FUIF01007437.1_pt1 | contig 35095 bp, 56 predicted proteins | sample 1003461 | NCBI WGS metagenome assembly FUIF01 (sample SAMEA80401918, study PRJEB19352) | marine metagenome
ACGTTAAAGCTAGAGGTAAAAGGTAATGGACTTATCATCACAACGACAATACATACAAAGAGCCACTAATGCCAAATTAAATGTAGGCTCAACAGGTTCTTTACAAACCATATATACCTCACCATCAGGCGGTGATTTTGATTTTGCTATTGTTGAATCATTGTTGGTTGGTGATGATGGCAACCAACAGACTAATGTTGATATCGTTATTACTTCTGGTGGCACAGATCATTATTTGTGGAAAAACCACAATATTACTGCTTATCAAACCCAAGAAATGTTAAGTAAAAGTTTAATTTTAACCGCAGGTGAAATACTAAAAATACAGGTTAATCACGCTAATATTAATGTGACAGCCAGTATCGTTGAATATGCCAAGGGAAACTAAGACTTGGGAGAGTGAGTGGCCCAGATGTAAACCTTATATTGAGAAGGCAGTAAAGTATCAAGATTCCTATACAATAGAGGATATAGAAGATAAAATAAGGCAAGGAATATTTCATTTATGGCCTGGTAAAAAATCAGCCATGATTACAGAGTTCGTCATATTCCCGCAAGTAAAAGCCATGAACTTATTATTTTGTGGTGGAGATTACGAAGAACTCAAAGAAATGTTACCATATATAGAAGAGTTCGCTCGTAGAGCAGGCATCAAAAGACTTTATGGCGGTGGTCGTAAAGGCTGGACTAGAAAGTTAGTTAGTCTAGGTTTTGAGCCAGAACATTTAATTAGAAAAGAATTATGAGTAAAGGCGCAACAATATCAGAAGTACAAGTTCCACGATATCAAGAATCAGCATACAAAGATTTATTTTCTGCTGGTAGGCAAGCAGCAAGTTTACCATTTGTTCCCTACACAGGACCTATGGTGGCTGGTTTTTCACCAGATCAATTAGCTGGCTTTGACGCTGCCAGAGGTTTGTTTGGCGAAACCCAAGCATTTAGCCCAGTCAGTCAATTACAAGATCTAGCACAAACACCACTTGATGTTAGTTCTTATATGTCACCTTATATAGAAGGTGTTATTGACCCAGCATTGCGTGGTATTCAAGAACGCCAAGACATAGCTGAATTACAAGCCCAAGACAAAGCTATTAAAGCTGGTGCGTTTGGCGGATCACGAGGAACTCTTTTAGAAACAGAAGCAGCAAAACCTTACATCCAACAAGCAGCCGATACTGAAGCACAATTATTACAATCTGGTTATGAACAAGCCTTGCGAACAGGCGCACAACAACAAGCCTTTCAGTCTGGCTTGTTAAGCGATCTCTTTAACCAACAGTTAAAAGGTATTGGTTTATTGAGTGGTTTTGGTGGAGAGCAACAAAACTTACAGCAAGCAGCAATCGATGCAGCTCGTGGTGAGTTCATGCGTGCGTTGGGTTATCCAGGACAACAGTTAAATTTATTAAGAGAAGCTGTAACTGGCGTGCCATCAATGCAAGGAACTTATCAAAAACAAAAAATGGGTCCAGGAGATTATTTATCTAAATTATATGATTTATTTGGTGACTAATTATGAGTTTTGGTAAATTACAAGGATTGGGACAACAATACGTACAAAGGCTTGGCGGTTTAGATCCTATGAATCAAGAAACAGCCACAGATGAACAAAAAGAAGCAGCAAAATTAGCAGGTCGTAGAGAACTTTTTGCTCGTTTATCTGATGCGTTCGGGGGGAGAGACATTGGTAATGAAGCCATGAAAAGAAAGTTATTTGAAATGGAAAGACAAAAACTTTTGTCTCCAGCCCAAAGACAAATAATAAAAGGCAAAGATGGTTTTAATTATTATGTAGATACTGGTGAAAGAGTTTTGCCAAATGTCACCGCAGAAGAAGAACCAGAAAAAATAGACATATATAGTGTTACAGATAGTTCAGGTCAAAGAGTACAAAACATTGTAAACCCCACAAAAGAAGATATTGCAGCTCTTAATGAAAAAGGATATTTCTTAAATAAACTGCCACAATCAGCAACTCGTGGCGAAGGGGTAGACAAATTCCCTGGTTTAAGTGATTTACAGGGCCAATTTCAAGCAACAAATAAACTTGTTGGCAACATTACTGACCTAGCTAAACAATTTGCTGACAATCCTGAAAGCGCTCTTGCATTAGGTAATGTTACGCAGTTTGTTGACAGCATTATTAGTAATATTGATGCAGCTGGCAATATGTTTCAAGGTGAAAACTACAAATCCGTACAAGAAAAGGGATATGTTTCAAATGAAGGCATTGATTATTCAAACGCTATTAAAACAGTTTCACAACAAACTGGTATTGCAGAATCAAGAGTAAGAGATTTGGCATATTTATTTGCAGCAGCTAGAGGACAAGAAGGCAGAGGTTTGTCAGACAAAGATTATGAAAATGCTCTTAGAATTGTAAGTGGTGGTGTTGGTGCTGAGGGTAAAATAAAAGTTTTAGAGGATGTTGCAAACAGACTAACTAAAGAAGCATATTCAGACTTAAACTTTACAATAAGCCAACTACCGCCTGAACTTGACCCAGCACGCTACAATCAATTACAAGGCTCTATACAACCATTTGTTAATCCTTATACCAATCAAAGTGCCAAACCTTTAAATCGAGCAGATGAAATATTAAAAGAATTAGGATTTTAAAAAATGGCACAGGCAAACGCTGAAAGATAGAACAAATTGATGAAGCTATCGTTTTGCTGTATGGCGATGGCAGCCCATCCCAAGAAGATTTAGAAAAAATTAAAATACTTGCAAATGAAAAACAATCATTGCAATCAGAAACACCGTTAGTTTCTTCGCCAACAATAGAACCAGCTCCACAACCTCAAACAGCTTTAGACCAAGCAATCGATTTAGGAAAATCTCTTGGCACGGGCTTTTCTAAAGGATTAACCTACCTAGCTGGCCTTCCTGGTGATATTGTTGAATTGGGAAATCAATTTTTACCAAGTGTAATGACAGACCCATTATTTAGGATAGATTCAAAAGGTGTGCAATTTTTCCCAGAAGGAGAAACTACAAAAATTTTTCCAAGATCAAAAGACATACAACAATTTATTACCGACAAAGCACCTCAAACTCAAGGTTTATTTAGTTATGAACCAACAACAAATTTAGGCAGATATGCTCAAACAATAACTGAATTTGCTACACCAGGGATAGCTGGGAAAACTAGCGCTGCAAGAGCGTTTGGCACAGGTTTGGGCGCAACTAGTGGTGGTATATTTCAAGGTGTTGAAGATCTATCTGGAAGTCCAGGAGTTGCTGCTGGTGTTACTATACCAACAAGTTTAGTTCTTGGTTTTCTTGCAGGCCCTTCAACTGGTGCAAGATTAGCTTCAGATGCTCTAAGATCAGTTGATCCTGACGATGTTGCACGAGCAATAGCTTTAGAACAACAAGCACAAAAATCTGGTGTTAAATTGCTTCCTGGTGAAGTTTTTGATGATAAACAAATTTTAGACCTAACAGAATCAATAGTAAAATCAGAAAGGGGTTCTCCTTTCATATATGATGTTTTAAAGGGTAGAGAAGCAGCTATACAAAAATTAACCAGCCAACAAGCAGACACTATCGATAAAGCTCCTAAAAGCGTAAGAGATCTTTTGGCATCAATAAGAGAATCTTCATCTCTTTCTATACAAAGTGCTAAAAATGTAAGAACAAGCAAATCACAACAAGCAGGCTATAATGTAGCAAAAACAGAATCTTTAGACCCAGGTCAAGTAATGCCAATTATTCAACAAATTGACGATGCAATCCGCAGTTTGCCAAAATCTAATCCTAATGTAAAAAAATTACAACAACTTAAAAATCAATTAATTAAAACCAAAAGAAAAGTAAAAGGTCAAAGAAAATTAGAGATAGTGCCTGAAACAAACATTAATAAATTAGACAGTACGTTTAAATTTTTTAGAGATAGTTACAGAACTAGCAAACAAGGACAACCTTTGGAGCCTTCAAGGTCTATAGACACAGAGTTAGGAAGTTTTCTTTTCAATGTAGATGAAAGTGCCATATTAAATAATTTAGACAAAGCCCTAAAAACTAATAAGAATTATGCAAGGGCTAATGCTGTATATGAAGATATGTCCAAAAAATTGGTTGATGTTGTGGTAAAAAATTTAGACCAACTATCAAAAAAAAGGTTTAACATTATCAAAAATAGAAAGCTTCATCTTCAACCCAAGCAAAGCCAATGCAAATGATATTAATGCTACTTTACAAATTTTAAATAAAACAAATCCACAAGCCACCATTGATATTGCTAATATTTATTTTAGAAATGCACTTAACAAATCATTTCCAGTTTCAAAAAAAGGATCAGATTTAACAGCAGGTTTTAACTTGGTTAAATCTGTTGTAGGAACTGGTGAACAAAGAAAAAATTTCATGGCTGTTTTAGACAATGTAGCAAAAGCAAAAGGTGTAAACCCCCAACAATTTAAAGTTGGGTTTGAAAACATGCTTAAAATTTTAGAAAGGACTGGAAGAATATCTTCTATAAACAAGCCTGGTTTTGATATAGCCAACAAAGCATCAAGAACTTTGGCAAAAGATTTGGCCATGATGAAAACATTTAACCCTCTTGTTAGATTATCAACTAAGTATGGCGAATTAAAAGCTGGTAATGCAGAACAAATTTTAGGACAAATATTTGCCAGCGATAACGCTGTTGAACTTTTGGTAAAGTTAGGCAAAACAGATCCTAATTCTAAATTAGCAATAAATAGAACTTTGCAAGTCGTTAACGCAACACAACAGCTCACTCCAGATGAGCAACCCAATAATTTAGATAATCTTAATATAGAATGAACCAACAACAGATAGGGCGTGCGGGTGAACACCTCACGGCTTCGTATCTGTGTCGTTACTTTGATGATGTCTTTACCGCTTCCGAATCTTCTCGCTTTGATTTCTTAGCTGTTAAGGACGGTTGTAATTATAAAATCCAAGTCAAAACTACTAACTCACCTTTTGTTAAAAACAACAACGACTGGTTGCGTTGGGATATAAGAAAAAAAATATCCAACAAAGACAATGAGTATCGTGTGTATGATGAAGATGAGGTTGATATCTTTGCGTTCGTGTGTTTGTTTTTAGATAAAGTAGTCTTTGTTCCTAACAAGAATGTTGGTAAGACTTATCAAAAGAAGGTGGAGTTTATTAGCGAGATACAGACCTTAGAAACTTTAGTTTCTTCAGCCCAAGTGGTTAGAGATCTTAAGTTATAAAGAATCTACGTCTAACTGCACTTTTTGGTTATTTGAATGTATTAATAGTTTTAATGCGTATTCAGCAATATTTTGATGGCATTTACTATTTGCTTTAGCAAACACCTTTAAATCGTTAAGAAGGTCCCTATCTATATACAGAGCCTTCTTACCGTTTCTTTCGTTGAATATCGGATCATCAAAACTAAATAAACCGTTTTCTACCATATTAATTTTTCTTTGCTTTTCCCAATGGTTTACCATCAGGGTCGCATGAATAGACTTTTTCTAACTCTAAATCTATGTAATGTTTGGCTTTAAGTAAATCTTCAACAGGATCAAACTTCTTCCTGGTGACCAACTTAATAACGTTACCAATACTCCAACTTAGACTGTTAGCATAAATATAATCGACTGGTGAGATTGCCAGGTCTTTGTAGTGATCGCCACCAACCTGTTGGTTAGATGCCAGACTATCAATCTGTTTGTCCCATTCGGCATCGGACATATAATCTTCTGGTGTAATCTTATCAATACTCATATCATTCCCTTTTTTTATAAAAAACTACCATTATTAGTAATTTATGTATATTATAGTGTAATAATTATTAAAAAGGGAATCAAATGCACAACAAAAACTTTGATATCAATAACACCATTGACACGGCTGGTTTAGCCAAGCGTTGGGGTGTGACAAGAAAAACAATCGACAACAGAAGGTATAGAGGTCAAGGACCTAACTATTTCAAAATTAACGGCAAGGTGTTATATGACCTTGACGATATAAAAAGAATAGAAGAGGAATCATATATTTCTGTTAATGGCGCACGCACTATATAGTCCATCATCTGCGGATCGGTGGTTCAACTGTCCAGCGTCACCGAGTATGTCGGCTGATGTTCCGTATAGTGTGAGCCTAGCAGCTGCTGAAGGGACACTACTCCACCAGATTTCTGAGATGCAACTTAAAGACCGTATGGAAAACGCCATGTTGGAAACATACTGGTTAAACAGAACCGAAGTTATCGAAGATTTTGAAATTGAAATAAATCAAGATATGATTGATTGTGCTAAAGCTTATGTTGATTATGTCAATGAGACAACAGAGCGGTTGGATGGGAAATTGTTAATAGAAGAAAAAGTTAGTCTGGAAGAGATCAGCGATAAGTGCTGGGGTACGGCTGATGCTATTGTCTTAGCCAATAATAAAATCGCAGTCATTGATTTTAAATCTGGTAAATGGCCAGTCACTGCTGAACACAACAAACAACTATCAATTTATGGTTTGGGCGCTCTCGCTCGTTATGGCGATGAAGATACCGAACTAGAACTAACAATCGTGCAACCTCGTGCCAATGATAGCGTTGGTCCCGTTCGTTCGTGGACGGTGCAAGCGCAAGACTTGGTAGTGTGGGGGTACGGTGAACTCAAAACAGCTACTGATGCTTGTGATGAGGAGAATCCTAGGTTTAATCCTGGGGACTGGTGTCGCTTTTGTCCCGCTCGTGATAAATGCGATGTATATAAACTTAACCAAGAGGTGAAATAATGAGCGAAGAAAATAATAAACTCTTTACGCTAACCAACGAAAGTGGTGATGCTAGAGATGTTTTTCCAAACGACTTGGACGATAACACTCGTCCATTAGCAAACGAAGTTAGCATGGCTATGCAATTACAAAATGCTAGACAAGCTAAATACAATGAAGCACTTGTTGAAGTGAGAACCAATGAAATAATTAATGCTTTTATTTCTGAACGTGCGTCTGCCTTAGAGAAAGCCTTACCACCTGTGGTCAAGGTTGCAACTAAATCAGGTGGGGTTAAAAAAGATAAGAGTTAATTATGTCGTTAAAGGGTATCTTAAAAAAGGCCAAACAAAGACCACCAGTTATTCTGGTGCATGGTGGGCCTGCGGTCGGTAAGACAACACTAGGTTCGCAATTTCCGAAACCTATTATTGTGACTACCGAATATGGAATGGGTAAAATTAAGTGCGACCACTTCCCTGTGGCTAAAACTTTTGATGAGTTTATGGAGAATATGAAACAAGTCAGAGATGGTGAGCATGAGTACAAAACACTTGTGGTTGATAGCGTTGACTGGTTACAAACTTTGATTCATCAAAAATATTGTGAGGTTGAAAATATTAAAAGTATTGAGACCAAAGGTTTTGGTAAAGGTTATGTGGAGTGCTTGGAGTATTGGCGACAATACTTAGACATTCTTGATGCTTGTCGTGATCGTGGAATGATTATTTTCCAGATTGCTCATAGTGAAATTAAAAAAGTTGAAGATCCAAGAGTAGATTCTTGGGACAGATACGTGATTAAGTTACACAGAAGAGCAAGCGATCTCTTACAAGAACATTGCGATATTATATTCTTTGCTGCGTTCAAGCTTGGTCAAGTCAAGCGCCAAGGTAAAGGTGGCGGACTGACTAATAAAACCATTAAAGGTGATAGATGTTTGTACGCTGTAGATAATCCTGCGTATCTGGCAAAGAATAGATACAACCTTCCAGAAGAACTGCCGTTTGACTGGGAAGTAATTAGAGAAGAAATAATCAAGGAGTAAATATGGATTTAAGTAATTATGAAATCTCTGCTTCTTCAAACGAAGAAGGACTAGAACCTGGACGTTATACATTGGAGTATGTCTCTGATGAAATGATCGAGGGTGGGACTAATGGCTGGGTAGCACTCAAAGCTACTTTCAAAGTAAAGACCGAAGGTAATTATTTTGTCTCAGCGACATTTGCCTTAGAGCATAACAATCCCAAGGTAGTAGAAATAGGTCTTGATAAACTGGCTAAACTAGCTAGGGCCTGTGGGTTAGACAATCTTAAAAACTCAGATGAGCTTGTCGGGAAACTGGTAAGTGCAGAAGTTGTCTTAAATAAGAATGGCTACCCAGAAGTTAATGGTGAGGATTATGGTAAGACTTACCAGCCAGTTAAACAAGAAGCAACACCTAAGAAGGTTAAACCTAACAAGTCTGAATCTGATGAGGACGAGGACACTAGCGATATCCCATTTTAGATGTTGCGACAAGATTACCCTAGCTTGTGTGGTATTTGTGCTGCACCAGCTAAGGGTTATCTAGTCAAACGGGACAATCTGTATTTCGGAGCTTGCTCAATGGCACATCAAAAGAAACTAACTCAAGGTGAGAAACTAAAGAACGTTGCTCAACTGACTGAGAAGGGTCTTGATTACGCCGTAGCTCAAACAAAAGAGGTGTATGTGAAATATGGTAAGAAGAATAAGAAATTCATATTGCATGAATGGAACAGCGAGGACAGACGAGATCTCTTCAGACAGATAGTACGGGAGTATCTCAACTACGCCAATAAACAAGCAGAGGATGGTGTAAACATTGGAACTGACAAAATACATAGGGACTAAAGGTTTAGTATTAAAAACCGAAACTCAACCAACACAAACTGATCTCTTAACCGAGATGCAAAACTTTGGTCTCAAGGTGTCTTACCTTGATACTTCTGGCACGCTCGTCCGTGTGCCAGTCGCCGCAACCTCTGGTATGCGACCAGACAAGTCAAATGAAAAATCTGGGTGGTATTGCATCAATGAAGTGGGCGGACATACTTTCGCCAACTTTGGTAACTGGCGCAATGGTTCAGAACAGAAGTGGTCAAGCACGACCAACGCCAAATTATCACAACAAGAACGTGAGGATTTAGCCAAACGTGTGGCTGAAGCACGCAAATTAGCAGAAATACAACAAAAAGAACGACAAAATGAGGTAGCTGTAGATTGTGCGAACAGATTCGCTTCCTATCAAAAAGTTACAGAACACCAATACCTTACGTCCAAAAACATTAAGAACTTCGGTCTGAGGGCAAATAAGGAAGCCTTAGTTGTGCCAATTTACAACATTTCTGGTGAAATCAGATCCTTGCAATATATTCAACCAAATTCTGACAAAAGATTTGTCAGTGGTGGCCAAATCAAGGGCAATCTATTTTTATTAGGCACAGATTTTAGTGAACTGAACAAATTAGAGACTTTAATTGTGTGCGAAGGTTACGCCACCGCAGCATCTATTTACATGGCAACCAAATTACCAGTTGCTTGTGTGTTCTCAGCCAACTTTGGTTATACTGCCGTGCAGAACATTAGAACCAAGACCGACTGCAAAATTATTTTAGCTTTTGACAACGACAAATCTGGGTTGGGTGAGAGCAAAGCCCAAGAGATTGCCAGTTCGTTTTACAACGTTCTCGTTCGTGTGCCATCTATCCCTGGTGACTTCAACGATTTACACAACGCTTACAATTTAGAAAAAGTCAAACTTGAATTATTGGATCATGGTTTTGGGATTACCAAATACTCCATTAAGAATTATGTTGACGCACCACCAGAACGGGTCTGGTTGGTTGACCGCATGATTGAAACATCTAAGCCTTCATTGCTCGCATCTATTGGTGGTGTCGGTAAATCCATGTTGAGTTTGAAACTAGGCTTGGCCGTTTGTGGTGCTGGTAATGGTCAGTTTTTAGAGAAAGATATTAAGAAATTCGGTAATGTTGTGGTCATATCTGCCGAAGATGATCAAGAAGAAGTGCATAGAAGGATTGATGCTTTAGATCCCAAAGGCAAAAGATTTAAGTCTATGTACGATATGTTTACCTTTACTGTCCCAGATTACGGGCAACCAGTCACATTATTAAAAGACGATCAAAGTGGGTTGGGACTAACACCCGCAGCGCATGAATTAATGGAAGAGTTGCGCTCTATCGACAACTTAGCGCTCGTCGTTATTGACCCAATCCAGTCTTTTGTGGGAGCTTCAATTACCACCTCGCAAGAAGCAGCGCAATTATATTGTCAGTTTTGCGCTTCTATCTCCTCGCAATTTGGAGCTTCCACTCTCTCGATTCACCACATGAGTAAAACTATGTTGACCGAAACAGATGACCCTATGGCAGCCAGAGGTGCGATTCGTGGTGCGTCTGCTTTAACAGATGGTCACAGAATGGCGATGGCTATTTGGTTAGCGAGTGAGGGTGATGTGGAGAGTATCTGTGCTGAGGAAGGTTTGGAATACGATAGAACACGGGTCGTTCGTGCGGGGATTGTTAAATCCAACGCTCAAGCAGACACTAGGGTTATGACACTAATTAGGCGTGATGCAGCGCTTGAGGTTTATACGAAAGGAGAAATAAATTGGGAATAAAAGTATTAAGTTTGTTTGATGGCATGAGTTGTGGTCAAATCGCTTTAGATCAGCTTGGTATAAAGGTTGATAAATATTACGCATCTGAGATAGATAAATACGCTATCCAGGTGACACAGAAGAATTATCCGAACACTATACAAGTGGGCGATATTTGTGAGCTAGATCCACAAGACTTTCAAGATGTCGATTTAATTATGGGTGGTAGTCCGTGCCAAGGGTTTAGTTTTGCTGGTAAACAGTTGGCGTTTGATGATCCACGCTCTAAATTATTTTTTGAGTTTATTAGATTATTGAAAGCTATCAAGCCTAAGTATTTTTTATTAGAGAATGTAAGAATGAAGAAAGAGTTTATAGATATTATCTCTGAACAGGTATCAGAATGTTATCCAGAAATTACTTTTGGCATTGAACCGATTTTGATTAATTCTTCTCTTCTTTCCGCCCAATCGAGGCAGAGGCTCTATTGGACTAACATTCCAGGAATTGAGCAACCAAAAGATAAAGGAATAGTTTTAAAAGATATATTGGAAAATGAAGTTGATGATAAATTTAGGTATGGTCAAAAATCTATTGAATATATGGAGCGTGGTAATGAGAAATGGCAACAAGCAGGTAAAAGACGTGCAGATCGGTATGAACAGACAGCAGACAAAGAAAAGTCATTCACTATCACAGAGAATTGGCACAAAGGCGTACCATATAATTATTTTAAAGAAACAAAACCCAAACAGGTTGGTATGCTACTGATATCAAAGGCCACGATATTTTAAAAAGAGTTTATAGCCCAGAAGGTAAATCTCCGACATTAAACAGTATGGGTGGTGGTAACAGAGAGCCTAAGGTAGTAACAGGTGGCGCATTTCGTGGTAGAGCCTACGATAAAGATGGTAAGCGCATGGATCGTGATGGCAGTTCAGTAGCGAATAAAACAAAACAAATGCTTGGGTTGCGCAAGGATTATAAATCTAACGCTATAACAACTGTCGGAAAAGATAGTGTTGCAGTAAATGAAGATTTAACCTGGCGAAAGCTGACACCTTTAGAGTGTGAAAGATTACAGACAGTACCAGACAACTATACTGAAGGTGTCAGCAATACCCAAAGATACAAGATGTTAGGTAATGGTTGGACAGTTGAGGTTATTAAACACATTTTAGGCAATATGACATGATCATCTACACCGAAGCAAATTTAGACTTAGCCTGGCGTGAAGATTGTAAGTTTCGTGCCAGTATTGGTGAGGAATGGTTGGAGCGTGAGGAGTATCGCAGACGCTTTGAAGCAGAGTTAGATGATTATATTGCGGGGTTGTCAACTAAGTTTTCTATTATTATCCCGAGCTGGATTTTAGAAACCATAGATGCGGAGTTTGAAGAATGATTTGTCGGTTCTGTGGTAGTGACACCAAAGTAACGGACACAAGAAAGTTAGGCAAGGGCGATTTGATTAAACGCAGACGGGCTTGTTATAGTTGTGGTAAACGTTTTACCACGTACGAAGAATATTATATAAGGAGAAGTAAATGAGTGTAGAAATTATAAGCGCTTGGGGTGATACCAAAGGTAAACACGCTGAGATTATCAGAACCGAAAAGGGTTATGAGGTTAATATTTTTAAAGGCAATGAATACCTACGCAACATCAAGTTGCACCAGTACAGCGAAAGTTATGCCGAAAAGGTGGCAGAAAACTGGACGCTTGGTGTTGTTGAATATGGAGAGAGCAAATGAGTGGTAAGGGATCAGACCAACGACCACGCCAAATATCAGACGAACAATTTGCTGATAATTGGGAAAAGATCTTTGGCAAAAACCAAGAAAATGCTAAGAAATACAAGTGGAAAAAGACCAAACCAAGACGGAGACCAGAGTGATGCCTTTACCAGATAAAAAGTATCGTGTCATTTGTGCAGATCCGCCTTGGTATGAGCAAGGCGGTGGCAAAATAAAAAGGGGTGCAGATAGACATTATCCTTTAATGAAAACCGCAGAAATTAAAAAACTACCCGTAGCTGACATAGCAGACGATACTTGTTGGTTATTTTTATGGGTGACTAATAATTTTTTAAAAGATGGTTTAGAGGTTATGGAACATTGGGGTTTTGATTACATTACTAATTTGGTTTGGGTGAAACCTGGCTTTGGTCTTGGTTATTATTTTAGAGGACAACATGAGTTGTGCTTGTTTGGGCGTAAAGGCCAAATGAAACCAAAAGTTAGAAATGAAAGTAGCGTTATCTGCGCTGACAAAATGAAACATAGTCAAAAACCACAAGAACTTTATACCAAGATTGACAACTTAATTGATGGCGCAAAGATTGAATTATTTGCTCGTCATACTAGAAAAAATTGGGATGTGTGGGGTAATGAAGTATGATAGATATAGTAAGTTTTACTATACTACCTAGTAAGATAGGGACATACATATAGTAAAAGAGGGACATGAACCTAGTAAAACTTACCCATATATCCATTACATATACATGTAATAGAGAGATAAAAAATGCTTTAGCATTTTTTTCTCTCACTTAAGAACGAACGTATGAGAACAAGGGACAAAGATTATTGGTGGCTCACCGACAGTATAGAGGACGAGAAAAGTAGTGGTCTCGTTAAGCGGTCGTTCGTAAGTGAGAGCAAAGACTTTAATAATGTGAGGGCAGAAGTCTGGCGGTGGTATCGTGCGTGGGTGGGGGATAAAGCTTTGAGCGTGAGTGCGAAGTTAATACTGTGGGCCTTGTGTGAGCGGTGGCGGTGGGAAACTTGTTCAAGTCATGATGCGATTGATTATTATGCGCAAATGACTGGGGTCAATCGTAAGACCGCAGGACGGGCGATTGCTGAGTTGGTGGAGCGCAATATTGTTTGGTTAGTCCTGGAAAATGAGCGGGTGAGGTTAAAGAAGTCACAAACGAGCGGGAAGAAACACTTTTTGCTCGTGGGGTTAAGTCATTTTATAAGGAGTGGAAAATGAAAGAGGATCTAAGATCTGTAGTTGGTGCGCCTGAGCATGATGAGGAGCAATACTGCGTGTGTGGTGAATTGCTTGATGAGTGCGTTCATGCGTATGAGCATATGAGTAAGGGCGTATAAAAAAAGACCCGTCAGCAAGTACGAGAGAGTTGGGGAAACTTGCCGTTGGGTCTAAAGGTAACAGGAACTATCTTATATCAGATTTTAAGTAGTTTAAATAGGGCGACAGCTCCTGTTATTGTCCGTGCGTTCGTTAACTGCCTAGAAAGACCTCTAGTTGTTTATTGTCATTTAGAAAAACATTTTCAATTAAGTAGTGGTCATAGTCTTTAAAAGTTTTTCTAAAAGTTTGGACACAATGTTTAATGTCATTGGTATTAATCTTATTGTGTTTAACTTCTACTTGGTTATTAAAAACCATTAGACCGACATAATTTTTTATTTTGCAATCGTATATTCCGTCTGCAACATCATCAGCAAAAGCGTTTTTACATATATATGGTTTGCATAATTTAATCATAATTTAATCTCCTTTTAATTGGTGGCTCGTTTTGCCCTTGGGTGAGCCAGTCCCTCAATGAGAGGTAAATCAAACATTAAAAAACCTCTGGGCGTTTGGTTATCATGTTACCTTATGGTGGCCGTATTGTTGTACAAAGACATCATAAGCTTCTTCTTCGTTTAATGGATCTTCACGCCATTTAAAACGCTCTTCGTTCGTATCTTGAAACCAAGTTGTAAAGTTGCTTTCAAAATTAAACTTTGGGTCGTATTGAAATTGTTTTACTTCAGTCATTGGTTATCTCCTTTTAGTTTCTCTTTCTTCTACCTTTTCCCATATCTTTGAGAATCTGTATAAAAATAAAAATTGTTCTCTGTTGTGATAATTGCCTACGGCTAAAGAATCAGCAACACACATACACTCAACATCAGGATTTTCTTTTAAAAAGTTTTGATGTATTTTTATCATGTAATCTAATAAATTAAACTTACTCATCATTCACCCCTTTTATTTGCTCTGGTTTTCATGGCTACGAGTTCCATTTGTATGGTCTGCTCGTCTTTGGTCATTTCTACCCATTTAAGGTCTTTTACGGGCTTCTGGTGTCGTCTTTCTAGTGTCTTGTTAAAAGAATCAGATAAGACCTCAATTAATGTATTACTAATATGTTTCATGCTTATTTACTCCTCATTAAAACCATTAAGAATATAATCAATTAATTGTGCTTCTGTGGCTTCTGTTAAATATTCTGAATAGTATCTATCAGCATATTCTTGTTTAAGTTCTTCTGTAGTAATCCCATGCTTTACCATCAATTGGCTTACGAACGGATTAAAAGTTTCTTGAAAATCATCTTGTGAAAATTCGACTAACTTACTAGAGTTTGCAACAGCATCATTAAAAAGCTCTGTACCAATATCATGTTCTAGCTTTGGTAAAAATCTTTCTGAAATATAACAACTGTTATCTTCTAAAAAGTATTCATAACCTTTTAAATTAAATTCAGTTCTATCAAAAAAAACGATTGTATCTTTATTAAATGTTTGTGTTTTCATTATGCTTCCTCCTCTTCTTCTACAAATGTCATAGCTAACGAAGCACAAATTTCAAAGGCATACCATACGAGTAAGTTGCGCATTGTTGTGTCGTCTGCGACATTTTCGCCACCATTAAGCTCGGCAATGTATTGCAATGGTGTTTTATCTGAGCCGAACAAGTCGTCCTCTATCATGTTCCAGATGTCATCCTTAAAGATGTCGTAGAGCTTGGAAGTTTCAGCGTAGTAAATTAACCCAGAAACACCACCAGAAGCGCCATGCTCTGCCAATGTTCTGATATCGTCTTTATCAAAGTTTTGAATTATATAGTCAGTTATTTTGTCGTAACTTGTCATATTTTCTCTCGTTTACAGTTATGGTTAATTCCACAACATACCTATACTTTACCCTTAATTGCTCATAATGCAACCTTATTACTCAAAATAATTGTACTTTTTTACTCATTGCCCATAAATAAAGGGCTTAAATGGTAAAATTTGAGCATGGAAAAGGGAAAATCTAAGCAAAAAACAGGTAGAAAGCGCATAACTTTTACAGATGAGGACTATTTAAATATTACTAAATGGGCGGGTCTCGGTCTCTCAGAAACGCAGATAGCCGATAACTTGGGCGTTGGTATCTCTACTATTACTAGGAACAAGAACAGAAACGAACGATTTGAACAAGCATTAAAAAAAGGAAAAGCAAAAGCTATCGAACAAGTTACGAACGCATTATTTAATAATGCAGTCCACGACAACAACACAACGGCCCAGATCTTTTACCTTAAAAACAGAGATTCCACGAACTGGAGCGATCGCCAGGAAGTCAACCATAATCTGGATCTTAAAAGCATACTAACGAACGCCAAAGACAGATTAATTATTGACGCCCAAACAACACCAACGAACGAACGAGAGCAAATCACCAACATTAAACAAATCGCCACGGACACGAACGAATGATTTTTCTTAGTCCCTTTTCGTTCGTTCGTTCTAAGTCCGTGGCCCTTCGTTCGTTCTTTTATCCCCAAAGTTATCCACAACTTTTGCACAGATTGTTAATAACCTGTGGATATGTGGATAAATCTGTGGATAACCCCCCAAGTCGTTATCGTGGCGGGGGTCAGTACATATATACTAATGAGATAATTTTTTTATGAAATACGGAGCAGAAGCAGAAAAAGAACTAATGACCGAAATCTGGTCACTTGGTATTAAAGATGATCCATTAAACTTTGTTAAATTCGTGTTCCCTTGGGGACAAAAGGACACCCCCCTCGAACATTTCTCAGGACCAAGGAAGTGGCAAGAAAAAATTTTGCGAAAAATTACAACACAAATACAAAGGAACAACGGCAAAGTAGATCCAGAGATGTTTAGGCTGGCTGTGGCTTCTGGTCGTGGTATTGGTAAATCAGCTTTAGTCTCATGGTTAATCCTCTGGATGTTATCCACCAGACTTGGTTCTACCATTATTGTCACAGCGAACACAGAACAACAGCTTCGTTCCCGTACGTGGGCGGAACTAGGTAAATGGATCACACTTGCTATCAATTCTCATTGGTTTGCTAAAACAGCGACCACCGTCAAACCAGCAGCTTGGTTTGAAGAAGCGCTCGTACGTGACCTAAAAATCGACACAGGCTACTACTACGCTCAAGCGCAACTCTGGAGTGAAGAGAATCCAGACGCTTTTGCGGGAATACACTCCTCGTATGGAGTTTGTTTAATCATGGACGAAGCTTCAGGTATTCCCGCACCGATTTACTCAGTCTCAGAAGGTTTCTTCTCCGAACCAACGAACGACCGTTATTGGTTCTGTTTCTCTAACCCCAGACGTAACACAGGACCCTTCTACGATTGTTTCCATTCTAAAAAACCCTACTGGGTGACAGAGCAAATTGATTCCCGCACGGTCGAAGGTACGGATACTGCTTTGTTCAATCGGATGCTGGAACAGTACGGTGAAGATTCTACCGTGGCCCGTGTTGAAGTTTTGGGTGAGTTTCCGAAGATGGACGATGATACGGTCATCCCAATGGAGTTGATTAAGTCAGCCATGGGTCGTGATGTGGCGCTGACGTCAAGTGAGCCGATTGTCTGGGGTTTGGATGTTGCTCGCTTTGGTGGCGATAATTCGGCTTTGTGCGTGCGTCAGGGCAACACCGTTTTTGAGGTGCAGACTTTTCATTCGATGGATCTCATGCAACTCTGTGGTGCCATTAAGAATAGATTTGACGATGCGACTGTGATGGAACAACCCCAAGAAATTTTAGTGGATGTCATTGGTATTGGTTCTGGTGTGGTGGATAGATTACGAGAATTGAATTTACCCGTGCGTGGGATAAACGTAGCCGAAGCACCAAGTACCAAAAAAAATTATTTGAACTTACGAGCGGAGCTGTGGTTTGCCATCAAAGATTGGTTGGCGCAGCGTGACTGTCGGCTACCTGAAGATGATGAACTGTGTTCCGAGCTGCTGCGCCTAGTTACAAATATACTTCATCTGGTAAAATAAAGTTAGAAAGTAAAGAAGAAATGCGTAAACGTGGTGTCAAGTCGCCAGACCGTGCCGATGCTTTAGCCCTCACTATGGCATCAAATGCAGCAGGTGCTAGTGGCAGTATGAGTTATTTAGGTTATAATTTCAGACAACCACTAAAATCACGCATAATAAGAGTGGGATAATTTATGGCAGAACAAGATAAGAAATACGAAGTCGAAGAACAGAACTTTGACGATCTCAGCGCATACCTCAAAAACGCAATGGACGATGCTGAGGACTACATTCACCAAGTCGGTGAGGAACGAGCAGAATCTACTGAATATTATTTAGGTAATGAACCAGAGCCAACCAGCTCGGTGCAATCTTATTATGTCTCCACGGACGTACGAGATACTGTTTTGTTTATGCTCCCAAGTGTCATGCGTACTTTTTTCGGTGCTAACAAAGTTGTTGAGTTCGTGCCTAAGAATGTTGAAGATATTCCGATAGCGCAACAACAAACCGACTATGTGAACTATGTGATTCAAGAAAAGAATCCAGGCTTTAAAGTTTTGTACGATGCCTTTAAAGACGCTCTCGTGCGTAAGTCAGGTTTTGTCAAAGCGTTTTGGGACGATAGTATCTCCACCTCTACGCACGAATACAGCAACCTTAATCCGCAAGCTTATCAAGCGCTCGTCTTAGACAAAGACGTAGAAATCTTAGAAGAAGTCGCCCAACAAGAGACTATTACACAAATCGACCCACTCTCAGGCGAAGAAGTGACCCAAGAAATACCAGTTTCTTATGACCTAAAAATTAGACGAGTAAAGTCAAAAAGCCAAGTCTGCATAGAATCCATTCCACCAGAAGAAGTTTTGATTGCCCGCCACGCACGCTCACTCGATGATTCATCTTATGTTGCTCATCGTATGCTCAAGACCGTTAGCGAATTGGTCGCTATGGGCTACGACATTGAAGAAGTTGAGCAGTTTGCTGGTCAAGGCGGTGCTTTACTGGACCCACACTCATTTGAAGAACAAGAAGCTCGTAACCCATTCGATAATGCGGTTTACCCAGACACCTCAGACGATAAAGACGTCTTATATATTGAACACTTCTGTCATTACGATTTGGACGGTGATGGTATTGATGAACTCGTCAGAGTTTGTACCTTTGGTAATGCTTTACATATTGCCAACGTTGAGCCATGGGACGATTTACCTATTATTCAGTTCTGTCCAGATCCAGAACCACACACAGCTATCGGGTCGTGTCCAGCGGATTACTTAAAACCCATTCAAGCAGCAAAGTCGCAGATCATGCGAGACACCCTTGATTCGCTTGGACACGCCATCTTCCACGTATGGGGATTGTCGAAGGACAAGTCAATATTGACGATGTGCTAAATACCGATATTGGTCAACCAATTAGAATGAGAGCGCCAGGTATGGTGCAACCATTTGCCGTGCCATTCGTTGGTAAAGAAGCCTTCCCAGTTTTGGGTTATCTTGACGAAGCCAAAGAGAATAGAACTGGTGTGTCAAAAGCTAGTGCGGGTTTGAACGCTGACGCTTTACAATCATCCACCAAAGCAGCCGTGTCCGCCACCATGAGTGGCGCTCAAGGCAGAATCGAATTGATTTGTCGCCACTTTGCCGAAGGTGGGATGAAACAACTCTTTAGATTGGTCAATAATCTAATTGTCAAACACCAAGATGCGCAAGACATTTTTAGACTAAACAATGAGTTTGTGCCAGTTGATCCAAGGTATTGGGACAGCGACAAAGATATTATTGTTAATGTGGCGATTTCTAAATCTAGCGATGAAGAAAAGATTGCTATACTGCAAGCTCTGTCACAAAAACAAGAACAGATCTTGTCACAACTAGGACCAAACAATCCGTTGGTGTCGCTCCAACAATACTCTAACACCATTAGTAAGATTGTTGAGATGGCTGGGTTCAAAGATGTTAATAACTACATCAATACGCAAGTACCGCCAATGCCACCACAACCTGAACAAGAGAAACCAGACCCAGCAGCTTTACTAGCTCAGGCTGAAGCCCAAAAAGCTCAAGTCCAAGCTCAGAAAGCAATCATAGATGCTGAAACCGATAGAATGAAAATTATCATGGACGATGATCGACAGCGTGATATCGAAGAAGCCAATCTACGAGTTAAGATGGCTGAGTTACAAGCCAAGTTTGGCGCTCAAGTAAATATTGCTGAGATTAATGCTATCATGGAACGTGATAGAGAAATGATTAGGCAAACGCAAAAATCACAAGCTCAAGGATTATTTACCAATGCACCCGCAGGACAACCTAACCAAAATATATAATTTAGAAATTGTGGATGGTGAATATGTTTACCAAACCAAGACCATAAAAGCGCAATCACGAGCTGAAGCTGAACAAATGATTAGAGAAGCTTTCCTGCATTTGATTTCTAAGGATTCTGAGATATTTGTCTTAAGTGAGGATATAATACATTAATGGCTATTACATACAGAGGTGAAAGGTTTAGTGGTTACAACAAACCAAAAAGAACACCAGGAAAAAGTAAAAAGTTTGCGGTCCTTGCCAAACAGGGTGATAAAGTCAGATTAGTTCGTTTTGGTGATCCCAACATGACCATCAAAAAGAATATCCCAGCTCGTAGAAAATCTTTCCGAGCTAGACACAAGTGCGATACCGCTAAAGATAAATTGTCAGCTAGGTATTGGTCTTGTAAAAAATGGTAACGAGAAAAAGACCAAGATGGGTGTCCGTCATTTTATTGTCATTGTGTTTTAGTTTGTATATCCATGCTCAAGAAGATACGGGTGACACAGGTGGCAACAACCAATCAGCCGACAACTTTGGCACAAACAACAACAACTCCACAGTTAGTTCATATAACGAAACAACAGCGACTACTAACAACTATAGTGGTGCTGGTTCTTCTCCTGGTTCTATGCCTGTGGGTTCAGCTATAGCACCCAGTCTAATGTCCAATGGTATGGATTCATGCTTGATGTCAGCCAATGGTGGTATTCAATCTTTTGGTCTTGGGGTGTCAACTGGTGCGTACCGCCAAGATGAAAACTGCAACAGACGAAGAGATGCTAAGGTCTTATCAGATCTTAATATGAAGGTGGCTAGTATTGCCTTATGTGTCAGGACCCTAATGTGTGGGAAGCTATGTTTATTAGTGGTACGCCTTGCCCTATCTTGGTTAATTCTAAATTGGTCGCAGGTCGAGCAGCTTATTTAGCTATTAAGCAAAACCCAGAAATGTATATTCCATCTTATGGTGAGGTTAGACAAGCTAGAAAGCCAGCTTTGAAATGTTTACGTTATACCGACACAGAAGTTATTATCGACTGCCACCCACAAATAATATGGGAATATGACAAGAGGTATAATAAAAAGCAGGAGTTTTATAATACAATATTAAACATTAATGGACAGACCGATGAACAAACTACTACTACCTCTCTTAGCATTTCTGAGCGTTTCAGAAGCTCGCTCAAATCAAGCGGTTGACGATTTACTCGCTCAATCTGGTATTTTAAAAAACAACATAGATATTGCCATCCAAGGTATTGGTGGCTTTAGATATTACGCACCTTCTGGTGGTATTGCTCCTGATGGTGTCCTACAGGCAGGTTATATCAAGTTTGACGATATGATTGCTTACAACGATGCCTTAGCTAATGTACAAAACACAGTTTTTTATTCAGCCGAAGATTTTATTCAAGACAACCAACAAGCAGCTCAAGAGAATATGGAAGAAGCTGTTAGTGATTTTGTCGAAGCAACCTTAGCTATCGTTGAGGTTATTGCTGTTGAAGAACAAGCAGCTAAAGCCAATGAGACTGGCGACATTGCTGACCAAGAAGCCTTGCAAGACTTTATTCAAGACAACGATGTTTATATCACCGAACAAGAGGTAGCAGAATACAACGATGCCATTACCAGAATTGAAGAGTATGGTAATCAATACGCATCCTTTACTGCGGTCTTATCCAACGATGATTACATGGCTGAGTTTCAAGGTGCAGCCGATCAATATAACAATAGCTTCTTAGATGCTCTAGCTACTTTTGATGCTTCAGTTGGTGTTATGACTGTTGCTTGGGATTCTGTATCTATTGCTGTTGATATGAGCCAATATTACAAATCAGCAGAAGATTATTACGCTGCTGGACAACAAAACGATTTCTATACTACTAGCCCTATCGCTTGTGGTTACGACTTCAGTAGATGCTAATGAATGACTTTGAACTCAAAATCGGAAACTTCACATTTAAAGGGATTTATATTGCGATCTTTTTGCCTATTATTTCAGGCCTTGCTGGTGGCGTTTGGTATGTCAGCGATTTTTATAATCGTATCAATGTTATTGATGCTTTAGCCAACAGTAACAGTTCGTATGGAGCAAACATTAACGACATAGAAGCACGCCTATCTTCAGTTGAACAATCTATTGCCGACAATGATATTAGTTCGTTACAAGGCAAATTAGCCGAGCTTGGTACTAACCTATCACTTATTATGGAAGCACAGAAAGAGTTGATGGATCTTAAGGACCAGTTCAAAGATATTGATGTGGTCGCCAAAGAGAACAAATTGCTTGTTGAATCGTATGAAAGTAGAATAAAAGAGCTAGAAAATAAAATTAACTTACATCAACGAGAAGTTGATGATATATGGAAAGGAATGGATGCTCTAGCAAATCCATTAGGCTAATGGCTACTAAAAGAAAAAGTTCAAGTCCCAAACCAAAAAACCCAAGCCTATACGCACGAGTAAAGGCTGAAGCTAAACGTAAATTCAAAGTATATCCAAGCGCCTATGCTAATGCTTGGTTAGTTAGAGAATATAAAAAACGTGGCGGAAAATACTAATGTCTTTAAAAAAAGTGGTTTGAAGAAGAATGGGTTGATATTGGCCGTAAGAAAAAGAAAGGCAAATACCAACCTTGTGGTCGTAAGAAAGCATCAACCAGTAGAAAAGGTTATCCCAAGTGTGTACCTAGGTCCAAAGCTGCATCTATGACAGAAAAACAAAAAAGAAGTGCAGTCAAAAGAAAACGAGCAAAAGCACAAGGCGTTGGTGGTAAACCAACCAGAGTTAAGACTATAATTAAAAAAAGGAGAAAGTAATGCCAAAAGTAGGAAGTAAGAAATTTTCATACTCAAAATCTGGTATGGCTAAAGCAAAAGCCTATGCTAAGAAAAAGGGTAAAAAAGTAAAATATAAAAAATAAGGAGTAATTATGTTTGATTTAATATTTAACATTATTTGTTTTGTCTTTATAATAATTGGTCTCTCATCAGTTATTGTTTATGCACTACCTGTGCCGAAAGACAAAAAGCTAAAACAGGTTTACGATTACGTAAAACTTATAGCATTAAAGAAAAAGAAATAATTCGATGAGTAATTTACTAAACAACTTAATAGGTCCAGTATCTGGGATACTGGATAAATTTGTTGCTGATAAAGATTTAAAAGCAAAGCTAGAGCATGAACTTAAAACCGAATTACACAAGGCTAATATGGCGCAGATCGAAGTTAATAAAATCGAAGCGCAAAGCAAACATTGGTTTGTCGCAGGTTGGCGTCCGTGTGTTGGTTGGATTTGTGCTTTTGCACTTGCTTATCACTTCATTTTCCAGCCCTTTGCGATCTTTGCGATATCTCTCGCAGGCCTCTCATACGATCTTCCAGAGTTTGATATGAATAGCCTTATGACTATCTTGCTTGGTATGCTGGGCTTAGGTGGTTTAAGAACTTACGAAAAAAAACAAGGCGTAACAAAATGAAAAACTGGCCAAACTTTAAGTACGAAGAATTTGCTTGCAAACACACAGGCGAAAATAACATGGACCCTAGTGTGATAGACAAACTTCAAGAACTTAGAACCGAATGTGACTTTCCATTTATTATTACTTCAGCTTACAGATCTGAAAGTCACCCAGCAGAAATCAACAAAGAAAAACCAGGCACACACACTAAAGGTATAGCAGTCGATATTTTGGTGAGTGGTTCACAAGCTTATGAAGTTGTTGCTCTAGCACCGCAGTTTGGTTTTACAGGTATAGGGGTACAACAAAAAGGTAAAGCTAGATTCATACATTTGGATGTGGGTGGGGAAAAGCATGGTAAGATACGACCATATATCTGGAGTTATTAATGGAACTATCAACATACTTAGTTTGGAATGTTTTTATCACACTAATCCTAGCGCCATTATTATTTTCTATTAGAAAAAATGAAACAGAGTTAAAAAGGTTGGATATTTTATTGAACAAAACTAGAGAAGAAATTCCAAGCAAGTATGTCACTAAAGAAGATCAAGAAAACGATATTTCAAGATTATTTGAAAGACTTGACAAATTAGACCAAAAAATTGATAAACTAATAGCACAATGAATTTTTACAATCCATTTATGTCTGCCATACAGTACGCCCAATCAATAGCGGGCGGTATGCCATTTTCACAAGTAGTTCAACCTGGCATGAGTTTTTCACCACAGTTTCCAATGGGTGATAGGGTTATTCCACCATCACCAGGGCTACCACCAGTAACACCACCATCAGTACCACCAAACATACCACCAGTTGGTATTGGTTCAGGCGTGGGCGGATCTGGCTCTGCTCGTCTTGGCGATTTTAGAGGTGGCGATATGGGTATTGTTTACGACCCAATGGATGTTGGTCAACCAGGCGGTCCACTACCTTTTGACCTTGGTAAATCAGCAGGACCATTAGATTTTCTATCATTGTTGCCACCACAACAACAACCAAGCAAACCTCTGCCAGATTTATCTGGTGGATTAATGAACACCATACCAAGCGATCTTGGTAAAGTATTAAGTCTTATCTAAATGCCATCACAAGAAGAAATGATCAAGGCTCAAGAAGCCGAAAACATTCTTAACAGCGCATCTTTCAAAGAAGCCATCGCTAATCTCAAAGAAGAATACGTCAATCATTGGTTAAGAAGTAGAAACATTGATGATGTTGATATGAGAGAAGATTTACATAAAGCCATCCTTTTATTACCAGAAATAGAAAGACATCTAAGAATTATTGCCGAAAAAGGCAAAATCACTAAGTCACAGTTAGAAAAGCTCAGAAAAATTAGTTAAAATATAAAAAAACTACAAAAGGAGTTTTTATGGCAACAACGGATAAACCGATTGCACTACAGTCCGAATTGGACAAAGCAACTTCATCGTTTGAAGGATTTTTAGCACCTGAAGAGGAGAATGTTGAACCTGAAGAAGTTGAAGTTAAAGAAGCCGAATCTGAAGAAGAAGTCGAAGAAGTTGAAGAACTTGTTGATGATTTAGATGATGAGGATGAAGAAGAAGTTGAACAAGAAGATATTGAGGAAGAAGTAGAGCAACCCCAACTTTATACAGTCAAAGTTGATGGTGTAGAAACAGAGGTCACGCTCGAAGAACTCCAAAATGGTTATTCTCGTCAGCAAGATTATACGAGGAAAACTCAAGAACTGTCTCAACAGCGTAAGACTATTGAGCAACAGCAAGCTGAGTTAACTCAAAGAGATGCGATTTATTCTCAACTGCTACCTAAGATGGAAGCACAGCTTAATGCTGAATTAGGTGATGAACCTGATTGGCAGAAGTTATATGAGGATGATCCAGTAGGGTATGTTAGGGAAAAACAACTCTGGGATCAGAAGAAAGAAAAGTTATCCGCAGTTCAAGTTGAGCAGCAAAGACTTCAACAAGAAGCTATGGCTGAACAGCAAAAACAAATTCAATCTATGGTTGAAGAGGGTAACAAAAAAACTTTTAGAAATAATCCCTGAGTGGTCTAAACCTGAAACAGCAGCTCAAGAAAAAGCTGCTATTAGACAATACGCTATTGATGTCCTTGGTTATTCACCACAGGAAATGGATCAAGTCTATGACTACAGAGCTTTAATTGGTTTAAGGTCTGCATGGCTTCAACACGAAGCTGGACAGGCAACTAAAAAGAAACCAACACAAAAAGCAGCTGCCAGAGTAGGCAAGCCTGGTTCAACAGCCAGAAAAAGGTCAGCAGCTCCAGAGAAAAAGTTGCGTCAAAGGTTAAAGCAGACTGGTAAACAACAGGATGCTGCAAAATTATTTGAACAGCTATTAAAGTAAGGAGAAAATATAATGGCAAAAGTTACAAATGCTTTCGATACCTATAGCGCTACTGCTGATAGAGAGGATTTAAGTAATATTATTTACAACATATCCCCAATGCAAACTCCATTTATGAGTTCTATCGGCACTAGAAATGTAAAAAATGTTGTCTTTGATTGGCAAACAGAAGTTCTTCCAACACCATCATCAAGTGGTGAATTAGAAGGTTTTGAACTTTCCAGATCAGCAGCTCAAGCAACTGTTAGAGAATCAAACGTATGTATGATTTCAAAAAGAGATGCAACAGTTTCTGGTTCACAAGAAGTTTCAGACGCAGCTGGTAAGAGATCAGAAATGGCTCACCAGTTAGCTCTTATGGCTAAAGCTCTTAAGAGAGATATGGAAGAAGCTCTATGTCAAAAAGGTGCAAAAACAACTGGTAATGCGTCAACAGCTCGTGTAACTGGTGGTTTTGAATCTTGGGTTGAAACCAACGTTTCAAGAGGTTCAGGCGGTGCAGGTGCTGGTAACGGTGCTGCTCCAACAGACGGAACTCAAAGAGCATTAACAGAAAGTTTACTAAAAGACGTATTACAACTTTCATTTGAAAATGGTGGCGAACCATCATTAGCAATTTGTGGTCCACACAATAAGCAGATTATTTCTGGCTTTACAGGTAGATCACAAGCAAGACAAATGATCGATGCTAATACTGTTGAAGCATCTGTATCAATCTATTCATCTGACTTTGGTGAGTTACAAATCGTACCATCAAACAGATCAAGAGAAAGATCTCTATTATTGGTTGATCCAGAATATGCAAAAGTAGCATATCTAAGAAACTTCCAAACTGTTGATATTGCAACTATTGGTGATGCAGAAACCAAGATGATTGTAGTTGAGTACGGGTTAGAAGTATCTAACGAGAAAGCACACGGTATCGTGGCTGACTTAAACGTATCTTAATGATATTTATGGGCGGGCTTAGTCCCGCCCTCCTTTTATGGCTAGACGAACTATCATAGATCACAAACTTGGTTACAAACATGAGTTTGCTACTGAGGATGATAAAGTCGTTTATCACACTACCCAAGACGTGCAACCCATCTTAGAACACGTCAAACAATTAAGTTACAATAAACCAGGGAAAGATTTACGTCACGTTGCGGAAGTTCCTATGGTAATATATCAACAAGCCATGCGAGAAGGCTGGGCCAAGGACCAGAAGGCATGGAAAAAATGGTTGAACAATCCAGATAATAAATTGTTCAGAACATGGAAAGGTAAGGTATGACATATTCAGAATTAAAAACCAACATAGCAAATTACTTAAACAGATCTGATTTAACAGATCAAATGGATATGTTTATTGATAATGTTGAAGGCGAAGTCAACAGAAGAGTAAGACGTAAAGAAATGATTAAAAGAGCAACAGCAACGGCTGATGCACAATACCTATCACTACCTAACGATTGGTTAGAAGCAATCAATGTTGAAATAACATCCAATAATTTTTCACCAATCCTACAACAGTCTATTGAAAGTTTAGACATTTACAGAAAATCAATTAATAACAAAACAGGACAACCTGTGTATTTTGCATTTGTGGACGATACAATGGAACTTGCACCTACCCCTGATGCTAGTTATACATTACAATTAACATATTATGGCAAGATAGATGCTTTGAGTGATAGCAACACAAGCAACTTTCTTTCCAATAATCATCCAGACGTTTATCTGTATGGTGCTTTAAAACACGCTTCTATTTATTTAATGGAAGATGAACGAGTAGCAATGTTCTCACAACTCTTTGAAAAAGCGTTAGAAGAGCTTAAAATGGAACAAGAAAAAGCAGAATTTGGCAAAGGCTCTCTTATGCAAAGAAGAAGGTCTTATGGCAAAGCTAAGAAAAACGTTTATTATTGGAGTAACAACTAGGAAGTATTATGGCAGGATTTTCAGATTATTTAGAGGACAAAGTTTTAGATCATGTATTTGGTGGTAGCGCTTACACAGCACCATCAACATTATACGTGGCATTATATACTGTAGCACCGAGCGATACAGGCGGTGGTACAGAAGTTTCAGGTGGCGCTTACGCACGACAAACTGCTACATTTTCTGTTTCAGGCACAAACCCAACAACAGCATCCAATACTGCTGCTATAGAATATCCAACCGCCACAGCAGATTATGGTACCGTTGTTGCCGTTGGTGTTTTTGATGCTTCAAGCTCAGGCAACCTACTAGCTTACGCTAACCTCAGCACATCAAAGGTCGTATCTTCAGGAGATATATTTAGATTTAACACAGGCGATTTGGATATAACTCTGGCATAACATCATGGCCACTATAGGCTACGGTAGAGGGTTTTATAGCAGATCCAAGTGGAATGATTTAGATGGCCAGTTTAGTGCCACAGTCTCCGCAACCACAGATTTTTCCGCAGTACCAAGACAGGTCAATACTGGTGTTGGTAATATATCAGTAGTTTCTAATTTTATAGCTGTTGGGACACAAGTTGACTTAGCCTTAGTCACCATTGCAGCAGTTTCCGATTTTGATTCACAGGGCTTTATTAAAGCAGGTGGTGCATCTGTTATTGGTGGTGTTAGTGATTTTGATTCAACAGGGTTCTTAACATTAGGTGGTGTTGGTGTTGTGCCAGGCGTTAGTGATTTTGATAGCACAGGACGAGCAACTTTTGCAGGCGCTGGTATTTCCAACCAAACAAGTAGTTTTTCATCACTCGGTAGTTTAAAATGGGAAGGTGAGACTGTAGGAGCTGATATATGGACACAGCAGACAGTATCAACAACATGGACAAATCAAAGTAATCCAAGCACAAGTTGGGATGAAAAAGATAAACAAGAGGTAGCATAAATGTCAGATACAACAACAACCAATCTTAGTTTAACCAAACCAGAACCAGGAGGTTCTGAAGATACTTGGGGTGATAAGCTCAATACCAACTTAGATACTTTAGATGCGATCTTTGGCGCAGGCGGGACAACCGTATCTATGGGTAATGTTTCTGTCGATCAGTTGGATCTTGGCGACAACGAAAAGATTAGACTGGGTGCTGGTCAAGATTTACAAATATACCATGATGGTTCTAATAGTTATATAGATGAATCAGGAACAGGTGGCTTGATTATTAAATCAGGTGGCACTCTGCAGTTTAATTCTCCTGCTGATGAAAAAATGATAAGGGCAGTTGCTAATGGTGCATCAGAACTTTATTACGACAACGCAGCCAAACTAGCCACAACCCCAACAGGGATAGATGTTACTGGTGGACAAAGAATTATAGGTAATAGTGGCGATGCAGGTTCTTTAGAAATCTATGATGTAGATAACGGCACAGCTAGTACCGATGCTCTACGCATAGTTAAATCAGCTAATGAAGCCTATATATTTAACAGAGAATCAAGTGGTGGTTTAAACTTAGGAGCAGGTAATACACTCAATCATGTAGTCATTGCTTCTGGTGGCAACGTAGGCATAGGAACTACTTCGCCAGCTAAAAAGTTAGAAGTTGTAAGCACTAATGCTGGTACAGATTTTGAAGGCATACAAATAAGAAACAATAGTACAACAGCAAGTTCAGCAAGTATTTTAAGATTTGTGAACTCAACAGATTCTTCTTCTACACTTAATAGTGGATTTATAAAATCTCTTAGAAATGCAGGGGATGATAATGATTTGATTTTTGGAACTGTAGGCTCTGAAAGAGTAAGAATAGACAGTTCAGGCAATGTTGGTATAGGCAACTCAACTCCTACTGGTAAACTTCATGTTTATGATTCTGGTACAGATACTTATGGCACACAACCTATTGCTATCTTTGATTACTATGATACCGATGATGCTGCTTTGAGATATTCAGCACGAATAGGTGATGGCTCAACAACCTTTAAAACATTTGTAACAGGTTCTTTAACAGACTTTTTAATAGTTGACCAAGATAACCAATCGGGTAGGTTAGCTTTCCAAGTACAAGGCAATGCAGGAAACATAGAAGCTTTAGCAGTTGATTCAACAGGCTTGGTCGGCATAGGAACTACTTCGCCAAGTACAAATCTAGAAGTAAAAGGTGGTTCAGGTGTAAACACTACTTTAAGAGTATCTACTGATGGTACTGCTACTCCAGACCCAGCAATCCAACTATATAGAAATAGTGGAGCTTATGGAGAAGTTAGATACAATCCGGGTGGTAATATAGGTGGTGAATCTGGTTTAGTTTATACTGATTATAGAGACGATACTTCAAGTAAACATATATGGCAAACTAGAAATGCTGAAAAAATGCGTCTTGATTCTGTCGGAAATCTAGGCATAGGAACTACTTCGCCAGCAACGACACTTGATATCACTACTGCTGGACCAGAAGGTATTGTTTTAAGTCAAGATACAGGAAATGCTGCAATTTCTGCACGATTATTTTTAGAATCAAGTGCTGGAAATTTTGCTGTTATGAACTCTAATGGCAGATTTAATGTTAGAACAGGAACAACTACAGGGAGTTCTTCAGGTACAGAAAGAGTTAGTATTACACAAGACGGAGATGTAGGCATCGGAACGACTTCGCCACTTTATAAACTTCATGTACAAGATTCAGGCAATGTAGCATTATTTGGAGATGGAACAAGATTTTTCAGAGTTTACACAGATTCAGATGAAGTAAGTTTACTTGCAGATGGTTCTGTAGATATGAAGTTTTATACTTCTGGTGCAGAGAAAATGCGAATCGATACCTCAGGCAACGTTGGCATAGGAACTGCTTCGCCAGTAGCACCTTTAGTTGTTTCTAATGGTGGTGCAGCAGGTATGGAGTTCGCTCCAGAACTAGTAACAGATACTAACAGACTAACCAACTACGACAGAGCAGCAAGTGCTTACATGAACTATCGAGTTCAGGCTCTAACCCATCAGTTTTATGCTTCTGCTAGTGAAGCCATGAGGATTACTAGTGCAGGCAATGTTGGGATAGGAACTACTTCGCCAAATGAAAAGTTACACGTTAGTGGTGGTAACATACGGATGGTTAATACTACTCCAGTTTTAAAAATACAAGATTCTTCAGGTACAGCAGCAGCACAAAATGCTTCGCCATATATTTCATTCAGAGATGAAAACGATGCAGTATTAGGCAATATAGGTTATACCTCAGGCTCTAATAATCATTTAGCTTTATATAATGCTCAATCAGCACCTATAACTATGTGGACTGCTGGTAATGAAAGACTACGCATAGACAGTTCAGGTAATGTCGGGATAAACGAGACAAGCATTGATGCTAATTTACATATTACTGATTCAAATCCGAATATAAAATTTGAAATAAATGGACAAGGTAAATGGGCTATAGGTATGCCTTCTGGCCAAACATACTTAGCATTTGATGAATCAAACGATGCTTTAACTACTCCGACAATGGTAATGACCAAAACTACTAAGAGAGTAGGTATAGGAACTACTTCGCCAGCCAATAAGCTTGATGTCGCAGGCACTATTAATACCAACAATGCTTACAAACTTGATAATCAAACCCTCATAGAACAGACAGGCAGCAATATTTATTTTGGTGATAGAGATGATAATGATAATGTTGTTGATATTTCAGGTTTCTCAGAACAAGCAAAAATCGTTCTAAACGATGGCTTTATGACCCTATCAACTGGTGGGAGTGAACGTGCCAGAATAGACAGCTCAGGTAACTTCTTGGTTGGTAAGACTTCTCCAGCTACAGCTAATACTGGTGTTGAGTGTCGTGCTGATGGTCTTTTAGTTGCTACCAGAGATAATGCAGTAGTTTCTGTCATCAATCGTAAATCTAGTGATGGGGATGCTATGCAGTTCAGAAAAGATAATACTACAGTTGGTTCGGTTTCAGTCACAGGTTCAGCCACGTCTTACAACACTTCATCTGATGCCAGACTAAAAGACATCACAGGCGAAGCCAGAGGTTTAGCAGTTATTAACAAACTTAACCCAGTTGCTTACGACTGGAAAGCTGATGGCAAGTCTGATGAAGGTTTAATAGCACAAGAGGTAAAAGAATTTGTTCCAAATGCAGTATCACCAACCGAAGATGGTTACTATCAAATGGATTACTCTAAGTTGGTCACACCTTTGATTAAGGCTATCCAGGAGCAACAAGAACAGATCGAAGAATTAAAACAACAATTAGAAGAACTCAAAAACTAATGTATAATTTAACAAATATAAGGAAATAACTATGCCAGCATATACAACGAATTTAAACTTAACCAAACCAACGGTCGGTGGTGATACCAACGTTTGGGGTGGTTATATCAATGGTAATTCAGATACTGTCGATGGGATCTTTGCTGATGCAGGGAACGGGACTAGCGTTGGTCTTAACGTTGGTTCTGGTAAAACCCTAACGGTTGGTGGCACGCTGACATCTTCAGGGTCTGCTAGTTTTTCTAATATTGATGTCAATGGCGGTGCAATAGACAGCACACCAATCGGAGCAAACACCACATCAACTGGTGATTTTACCCAAATAACAGCTACTACAGCTTTCTTTAGAACCAATGCGTTGGTGGTTTCAAATACCGATAAAATTGGTATCGGTGTTACAACACCTAATTATTTATTAGATATTGCTTCAGCATCAAATGGCGATATTGTTAATGTTTACACCACAGGGACAGAAGCCCTTGTTCGGGCTGACACTAGCGCAAGCAATCCAGTTTCTTTTGGTGCTGACAACGCTGGTGATTTTATTATCAAAACAGGCTCAACCCCAACCAAAAGACTTTCTATACAAGATACTGGTGATGGTTCTGTTATTATTCATACTGGTAGTTTGTTTTTTAATACTGTAAGCGCTGGTATTTATCTAAGATCACCAAACAATACAGAATTTAAAATAACAGTAGATGATTCAGGAAACTTGGTTGCTACAGCACAATAATATATAATCACAAAATAGGAGTAAATATGGCTATATCATACGAATGGAACTGCAAACAGGTAGATTACTACCCGTCACACGGTGATGAATCAGACGTTGTTTACAACGTGCATTGGCGTTTAAAAGGCGTTGATTCAGAAAATGATTCTGAAGGTAATCCTTATTCAGCAGAAGTGTATGGCTCACAGTCTTTAGATGTTTCAGATCTTTCTAGCTTTGTTGCTTACGCTGATTTAACAGAAAGCGTAGTACAAGGTTGGGTTGAAGCAGCTATTGGTTCTGACGAAGTTGCTAATTTAAAAAGCAATTTAGATGCACAAATCGCTGAACTAAAATCACCATCATCTGTTTCAGGCACAATAGGAAGTTAAGTGAATGGCATTAATTCCTATCACCCCACCAGCAGGTATCGTTAAGAACGGTACTGATTATACTAATAAAGGTCGTTGGGTTGATGGGAATTTGGTGCGTTTTGAAAACGGTTATCTTAAACCTATTGGTGGTTGGGACTTACTAAAACAAGAGCCAGTTGGCCGTACTTTAAGTGGGACAGTTAGCACCACTACTAGTAGTTTTATTATTACCATTACCACAACTACCAACCATAATCTTGCGGTTGGTAACAACGTTAGTCTTGTTGGTTTTGCTACCACAGGTGGAATGCCAGCAAGCCAAATCAATCAAACTTATGCCATTGCTTCCGTGCCAAGTGCAACTACTTTTACTATCAATACCTTTCAAGCCAATGTTCAAAGCATTGCAGCTACTTCAGCCAAAACATCTAGTGCTTCAAGCGTAGTGCAACCATCCACACCGATTGCCATGTATGCTTACAACGATAACAATGGCAATCCAGTATTAGCAGTAGGAACAAGAAACAATGTTTCAGTTTATTACAACGAAACTTGGTATGACATTACCCCAACCAACTTTATAACTGACGATGCTGTTGGCTCAACAGGTTTTGGCGCAGCCGACTTTGGTGAAGAAGATTTTGGTGACGCTCGTGCTTCATCAACTCTATCCTTTCCTAACGATAGTTTTTCATTTGACAACTGGGGTGAAGAACTAGTTTTTTGTTTTGCAGCCGATGGCAAACTTTATCGTTGGCAACCTAGCGCACCAAGCACCATAGCTTCAGCGATTTCTAACGCACCAGTTGATAATATCGCAACCGTAGTGTCCAACGAACGGCATTTGTTTGCCCTTGGCTCAGGTGGCGATCCTCGTAAAATCGCTTGGTCAGAACGAGAAGATAATACGAACTGGACATCTTTGGCCCGTAACACAGCTGGTGACATTCAAATCCCAACAGGCGGACAAATCCTGTACGGCCTGAAATACAAATCCGATATTATCGTTTTTACTGACATTGGTATTAATAGGGTCTACTACTTAGGTGCGCCTTTTACTTATGGTATTGCTGAAGCAGGTACTAATTGCAAAGCTATCTCCGTTCGTTCGATCGTTCAGGCGGGTGACTTTGTTGCGTGGTTGGGTGAGAACGCAGTCTTTGCGTACGATGGGACAGTCAAAGAAATCCCGTGTGAGGTACATGATTACATTTACAACGAAATGTCAGAGCTATACAGAAAATCATGTTGGGGTGGTCACAATCAAAACTTCAATGAGATCTGGTGGGGTTTTCCATCAGGCGCTAACCAAACCACACCAAACAAATATGTGATTTGGAACTATCGAGACAATATTTGGTCAATAGGCGAATTAGACAGAAGTTGCTGGGTCGATCAAGGTGCGTTTGATAAACCAATCGCTGGTGATTCATCTGGTTTTATTTACGAACACGAATCAGGTGTTTTAACAGGTGAGCTAGATCCGTTCTGTCAATCAGGGCCATTAGAAATAGGACAAGGCGATAAGTTAGCGCAAGTCAATCAAATCATTCCAGACGAAGAAGCCAATGCTCTGCCTGGCGTGACCATTAGTTTTACTGGTAAATTTACACCATTAGGTAGTGAAACAGACTTTGGTTCGTTCACGTTTGAGAACGATGGTTATACCGATGCTCGGTTCTCAGCTCGTCAAGTAAAAATGAAAGTTACTAGGTCAAGTCAACAAGACTTTCAAGTTGGACAAATTAGATTGGACGTTAAACCAAGAGGTAAAAGATAATGGAACTATCCTCACAACGACAATACATACAACGTGCGACCAATGTTAAATATGCATTTGCTGCAACCACACAACAAACTATCTATACAGCACCATCTGGTAATGACTTTGATTTTGTTATTGTTAAAGGCATTATTGCTTGCGATCATGGCAACCAACAAACTAATTTAGATATTTCCATAACTGACACTAGTGCTAATGAATTTTTTATTTTTAAACAACACAACATAGCAGCACACGCTACTGAAGAATTATTGGTCAATGACGGTTTAATATTACAACAAGGCGAAATAATAAAAGCACAGGTCAATCATGCCAATATACACTTAGTTTTAAATATTGTTGAATATGCCAAAGGAAACTAAGACTTGGGAGAGTGAGTGGCCCAGATGCAAACCTTACATTGAGAAGGCAGTAAAGTATCAAGATTCCTATACAATAGAGGATATAGAAGATAAAATAAGGCAAGGAATATTTCATTTATGG
>FUIF01021182.1_pt1 | contig 35080 bp, 48 predicted proteins | sample 1003461 | NCBI WGS metagenome assembly FUIF01 (sample SAMEA80401918, study PRJEB19352) | marine metagenome
ACCGTCAATGTGTGGCTTGGTGCCGCGACTCCTATTCCAATGTTGCCGGTCGTGCGCCTCACAATTAGACGGTCAGTGCCGTTTTCCTGAAGATGAATATCTTCGCCTGATCCGGCGTTTATCTTCAAGGCTCCGCTGCTAGACAGGGTGTTACTGGCAAAGGTCCAGTAGTGACCGATCTTGGCGTATGTGTCAGATACCCCGCCGCCGATGTGGAGGGGTGCTGTCGGTGCTGCCTGATTTATCCCGACGTTTCCTCCATCAAGAATGGTGAAGACTTCGGTCGTGTTATCGAAGACGTTCAACAAATCAGCAGTGCCTGTTCCCTTAATTGAAACAGCAGGGTTGCTGCTATTGTCGCAGATCACTGAAAAGTCTGCGCCAATGGAGCCCGAATGGAGATTAATCTGTCGCGTAGCGCTAACGTAAGAAGTAAGTTTTCCAGATGGCGCGGAAGTATTAATCCCCACATTACCCGAAGGCATAATTCTCATCGCCTCAGACAAAGCTGACCCTGAATGGGTCTTGAATATCATCTGGCTTCCTGAGCCGTTGCCTTGCCCCGTAATCGTTGCGGCCTCGCGCCCAGTCTCGCGCAAAAACAGAAGGTCGCCAGTTCCTTGAATTTCAACCTCACCTGCCGGTGAAGTAGTACCAACTCCAATCGCACCTAAATGAAGCGTTCCGCTTGCATCGTTCTGAGTTCCGTTACCTAGCGCGATTGTTCCGTTAGCTGTGCGAGAAAGCGAAGCCGTAGGGCTATCAATGCCTGCCCCAAGTGCAACGTATTGAGCAGATACTGCGTTCAACTGGTAGCCGAGGCCGACGTTGGAACCGTAAAGACGCTTGCCTGTAAAGTTGATATAAGTCCCCGCAGGAGCAAGAGTCAGGTTGCCGCTTTCGGTTCCAATAGTTGGAACTTTTACGGTGCCACTGAAATGACCATCGCGAAACCGATTGGTTGAAAGGCCGATGTCAACCGTTCCTGTCATGCCATATATCGACTTGCGGAACCCGATATTGTTCGTGCCGATGTTAATCTTCTCTGTTCCATTGAACTGGATCTGGCCGCCGGAACCCTCGACAAAATTAAGGTTCCCCATCTGTACCGTTGCAGCCGTCCCCGTGAAGATCTCAGCGCCGCTAGGATCTGGGCAGGTTGTGAGGAACTTGAAGGAATCGTCCGCCGCACTATATCCAAAGAAGCCTCGCTTTCCTGTGCTTGCTCCTGCGTCCCAGTAGAAGAACTCTATGCCGCGATCCTTGCTGTCGGATGATGTTGGAACAGAGTTACCTCCTAGCGATAAAACAGGATCCGAGATGACGGTCACCGTAGAATTCACGAACGTCGTGTCCCCGTCAAACTGCGCCGAGCCTGTGACGATCAGCTTGTCCTGTGATGCGTCCCAGTGGATGTACTTGCTTGAGGTCGCGCCGAACGCTTTGAAGTCGTGCCCGGCTGCATTAGCGCCGACAGTCAGGTCGCCATCAATTGTCTGGTTGCCGACGTAAGTAGTGGATCCAGTGATCGTCTGGTCTCCAGTTATCGTCTGATTCCCGGTTACTGTCTGATTGCCGGTTACATCAAGGTTCCCAGTAATATCAAGGTTTCCCTGAATGAATCCTCCGGAGTTCAGGCCGATGTTCCCTGACGAAGTGACGCTGACTTTGTTGACCTGCTGGGTGACTTTAACAGTTTGATTGCTCATAGAGTGTCGCTAGGTAGTTTGGCTACAACTTCTTCAGAAATATCAAATCCAAAGCGGATGTGATGCGCGATTTCACCAGTTGCTGTCGCGGTTATTCGTAAATCACCTACCGCTGCTTGAGTTTTATTAGGTAATGCTTCTGAATCCTCTGTGTCCCACTTGAGCTGTATATTTGGACCTGATGCAGCCGGTGAGGAAACTAAAACGACTCTCGCGTTAGCTGTTGAAAGCGTATCAATGAGCTTGCCTTGTAGGTCTGAACCGTCTCGTTCCCTAATAATCATTTCACCTGTGAAACCTGTCCCCAGGTCAACGGCAGCAGTTTGTCCTGCTAAGGTGTAAGTGACGTCTACGGTTTGATTCAACCCTCGTTGTATTCGTATAGCCATTTTATCTAGTCACTTGCTGTTTAATATTAAGAGTGCCGCTAACCAGGTGCTGAACGCTGCCATCAGACGCTTTATCAAGCACCAAGTCCCAATAATACAATCCAGCGTCAATCGTTGCGGTAACCTCGTCAGTGATTGTAATATTTATGACTCCGTTCGCGGGTGTGGGGATAGTCGGCGCCATATTAAGAGTGAGAGTGTCACTTGAGACTTCAGGCCGCAGCATGGCTCTCGCCGTATGCCCGGTGAGATTGACAACTGAACCTGCTGAGTCTTTGCAGGTGAAGGTCGCAGTAAAGGTAGACCCGCTATTAGCGTAGAGCTTCGCCATGCCAACAAATAGCTGAAACAGGCAGTAATTGCAAGCAAGCGACAGGCCGTTAAGAAATGTATTCAGTATTGTCCTGCGGTGTTCGGCGAACACGGGACGCAAACTCAAGGAAATCTAATCTTGGAGGCTGCCCTAGCGAAACTTCTGTCGTTCCTTGTTCAATGTTCAGGGTTTCCCCGTTCACCATAGCTCCCATAGAAGTCATGCTGCTAAGACTGCCAGCTACATTGACTTTGGTTCCCCGATAACGTGTCGCCCCAACATCAGTTGAAGTGAGCGTTATAGTGCCCTCATGCGGAACGTAGTTCTGGCAACTTAGAAGGTTTGCCGCGAAATTAGCAGGAGGAGCTGCGAAGCTAAAATCAGCACCTCGGATAAGCACGTTGTCCGCTGGAATAGAAGCAGCGTCACACATCCAAATTCTGGCCTCTTTGTTACACAACCATATGCCAATCATGTATGTCCCCGCTCCGCTGCCGTCTATTCCAGCATTTGAGCTGCTAGCTCTTGAAATGCTCCACTCTGTCGCGTCCATGATGGCGAAGCGTCTTTCTTCATTATAGGTCGGGCTTCCTCCGCCTAGATTTTCATCCCACCATGCTATGTGATGAGGAAAGTATTCAGTCAGGCTATATTCATCAATCGCCCATTGTGGAGGTTCTTGATTGTCCTCAAAGCAAAGGAATTTTTTGCCTGCTGGGTATGGAGTTTGAGCTATAGCTGTCGTCCCAGCGGGGTAGTCTTCGGTAGCGGCTCCACCTGTTGCGCTAGAAAGGTTTCGATTAACCGTCACAGTGCCGCTAGGCGAGTAAATGTAATTGTCAGACACATCAAGCGAGTAGTTGACGCCTTCAGACCCGGATACAGAAGCAACGACATCAGCCCATCCTGTCCAGATTTTCTGTTTTACAGCACTCAACAAGCCGGCATCGGTTCTGTCATATACGTTTGCGATTTTAAGAGTGTCCAGCTGGTCATTTGGCAGAAAGTCAACAAGCTCTGGTCCAGACACGGGGAGGATTTCCACTTTGCCTGTTGCGCCTGATCCGCTGTCCTGTGACACGAATTGAGTTTCACCAGTTGCGGCTCTTGTGACGAAAGGTATCTTCACCTCAGATACCTCTAGCTCAATCAACGGATCTATCGCTAGGTTCACAACTTCTGAAGATGCCAAGTTGATGTTCCTAGTGGTCGCTGATGCCCTTCGCTCAACCTTGATTGTTGCGTCCGCATCTGTGCCAGTGTCAGCGTAATCAAAATACACCATCGTATCAGGCACTAGCCGGACAAGTTCAGCTAGGACGCCTCCGCAAGTTTCTTGGCTGAGGGTGATTCTAGGAACTGTAAACGATGACGCGATAGAGCCTTTGATCATTGGCGCACCAAGAGCAATCGCTCTGTCTATAGCGTTGCCAATGTTTGTAGCCATGTCTGCCCCAGAACTAAAACTACCGAAGACAAACATCGGCCGCTCTTTGCTAGTTCCTTCCCCGTCAGTTTGAGATGTGGTCATCGGGATGCGTTCTAGCCACCACCAAGGTCCTGCCACCTGAACCTTTACTGTAGAGCTTTGAGCAGATTGCCGAGGGCTTACCCGAATGACATGCCCGTGGAAGAACCTTGTCCCGTCTCTATAGAGGCTGATCTTTTGCCTCAACTCTGGCAGCGTCGTGCTAGAAGCGTAATCAAGGACATTGTATTCAAGTGTGAGAATGTCAGCTTCAAGGCTTTTGAATTCTATGATAGCAGAGCTTACACCTTGTGATGCCAGTGTAACTGCCGTGTTTGTGAAGCTCTTTCCGCTTTCACCTTTAAATGTCCAAGCAACAGGCATAGTTACGGCAGCTTAGTTTGGCCTCTTGCCTCCAACTTTTCAACTCTCCGGCCAGTTGCTTCTACAAGAGTTTGAACTCCGGCCAATCCATCAATGATTTGGTTAATTGTCTTATCTTGAACTGTGAAAGCACCCTGAACAGACCCTTTTAAGATCTGCAAAGAGCGTATAACTTGCTCAACCTCTTCGGTTTGAATCCCCGTCCTCAAGGAGTTTAGCTAACTCCGCAAAGATAGCCTTGTTCGTTGTAGGCAACCCTTCTACAGCTGCCATTCCAGCTTGCGTGTCTGCACTCAAAGCTGCCAAGCTGTCATTGATAGATTTGATAGCGGCAGAAGCATTGAGGGCGTTAGCCTCCATTTCAGAATTATCGACAACTTCCTGTATTTTGCTTTGACCTTGTTCAATATCGAAAGTCAAAGCGCGAATTGTGATATTTTGCTGCTCTAAAGTTTTCTGTAACGATTCAATGTTTGCTACAGTGTCACGAACAGCTGCGCTCCTCTCCTCGAACTTTTCAGTAGCAGCATCAACTTCAGTCTGCTTTATCCCCTTTGCCATACCAAGAGCGACAAGCCGACGCCTTGGAGTAGTTGCTTCTACTTGCTGCTCAAACGCTTTTTCCATCAGGCCCTCCTGAACGCGCAACTGATCATTAGCAGCTTTTATTTTTTCAATCGTGATATCACGTTCGGCATTCGTTTTCTTGAGCGTCTCTTCGTTCTTCGCATTAGCGTTTACCTGTTCGTTGACGGCCTTGCTCCTTTGCTGCGCGATCTTTTCTTGCTCTCTTGCTAAGTCCAAGGCAGCTTGTTCAGCGTCTGTATTTTCACCTAGCAGCTTCCTGTAATCTAGTTCAGCTTGTATCGCAGCGTTCGCTGAATCTAAGGCACCTTGACTCAGCCTGTCTTGTTGCGCTATGAGAGAATCAAAACTCTGTTGCGCTAGTTCGGCACGCTTAGAGACAAGCTCGAGCGAATCTTCCATCGCTTTGAAGCGCAACTCAGCTGCTTCACGCATTGTTTCTGCTAACGTAGCGACCTCTTCTTCAAGTTCTTCTGCGCTTTTGCCAGCGGTTGAGAATGCTGTCACTAAAGCTCCGCCAATAGCTATAGCGGCACCAGCCATCATTCCTTGAGGTCCAAAAGCAGAAAGCAATTGTGGACCCTGCTGACTAAAAATGCGGAGAGCATCAGTTCCCATCTGTGCTTGCACAGCAATGTCCTGAAACTGCATAGCAGCTTGACCCGCTGCGTAAGAGTTACGCTTACTAGCTTTGACTCCTTCGACTCCTAGTGCTACTTGAGATTTTGAAGCTGCTTGCGTAGCTTTATCTACCTTCTTGACCTCTTCAGCGGTCTTCTTCAGCGCCGAAGTATTCGCTTCGGTCGTGATTTTTAGCTTAGTAGTCCTTGAGGCCATCGTTACGCGGTGACTAACCTCCCGACAAGAGTTACATCAAGGTTTACTGATATTCCAATCTGGCTTGCGGTGACGTTAGGAACGCAATCGAACAAGCTGATAGATGGACTGTCTGTTGCTGCTTTAGCGAAAGCAGGTGTGCCCCCACTAGTGCTCCAACTTGTGTAACCTGCCGGATCGTCAGCATCAGATCCCGCAGTCGTTGATGACCAGGTGTGGGATGCGCTGCCTGGGTATTCCCCAGAGTTAGCGAAGTATTCTAGTTTTGCTGTAGCTGTTCCACTCGTATCTAAGCGCAGCAACTTGCGTGGATAACCTGCTGAGACCTCGTTACTGTCATACACTTTCAGATTGTATCCAGTTTCTTGTAGGACTCCTGTTGCGTCTGGCGTAAGGGATCCTGATACGGTTACTTTGTTGACCCTTTTAGCAATTAAAGCAGTGCATTGCTGCTGGTAAGCGTCAGCTAAATTACTTTGCAGGTCGATGATGAACTGCCTCGCCAAATCATCTGTCGTGAAGTCTTGCGTTGAATTGAAGGTGACGGTTGTCAAGCTGCCACCACGCATGAGCTGCCGAGCTTCTTCCGCTCCGACATATGTGACTTGCTGCGGTGTCCCAACTGTTGAGAACCGCAAGCTGTGAGCTTGAGTCGATATCAGGCCATTACCAGCAAGGAACACCGGTGAGGCCAGACCCGGTATTGTAAGTTGACAGATCATTCTTCATGAAGCTATGCCGATAGCGCAGATTGGGTCAAGAGCACCGCTATTGATGTCTCTAGTTCCTTGCACCGTTAGTGGACCGCTTAGGTTGACATCTGTGCCCCATGCCATGTCAGAGGAGACTAGGGTTGCCAAATCAGCTGTGAAACTGATTTGTCCAGTAGGTCCAGCGATCGTGAGGTTCGTTTGATATAAAGATCCACCCATATTGACGCTCTGCGTCAGGTATTGGAGAATGTATGTAGGTATGCTACCGTGAACTGGCGACCATGTTGCGGTCCATCCGACTTCTTGTAACCGCATATCAACTGTGCCGATCGCGTCTATAGTGACAGGAGCGAGCTCAAGGTTAAATTCGACGTTGAATGGCTCAACAGCTGTATGCGTGTAACCAAGATAGGTAGCTTGATACTCGCCTGATTTCACTTTCGTTGGATCAAAGTCTGTTGAATACGTGTTCGTTGATTCAGCGTATGCGTAGTAACTCGCTTGAAGATCTGGCTCGGCACTGTTTTTAACGAGGCCAGTAATTTCAACTTCGCCGAAAGCTGTGACACCTGCCCCGAGTGTGAGGGAAGGCATCTGAGTGACCGCGCAATTATAAACGGTCAGCTTGTTTTTTAAGCCTTTGATCTCTAGTACGCTATCAGTGCTGCCGAATAAAGAAGTGCCAAGAGCTGAACTGAAGTAAGGGTATAATACAGCTGTCTGGTCAATTTCTCCAACCGGCGTAAACCGCACCCTGACTTGGGTATCTGTTTTCACCCTCTTAATAATTCCGAAGACATCACTAGTCTGTTCAAACTGACTGGTTTCAACAGTCACGCTGATGTTGCCTTTGCTGAAGAACACTTGCCCACCGAATGTAACCTGTGCTGGTCCTCGGATGATTGTTGAGCGGTCGATGGTAGCCATTGTCTATGATCTTGTTGGTGCCGTAGGTGATAGTATTGTCGGCAGATTGAAAGTGAGCGTTTGGATTAAGCTGGAATCGTCAGAGGACTCTTCCATGCTCTCTAATGATAGAACACCATTAGCAAGGTCATTGCCAGCAGAATCCTGCGGACTGGTATGATGTAAAAGCCGAGCGCAAGCTTCAGCTATTTCTGTGCATGAAACGAATGAAGCTTTTGACCTCCAGACAGACGGTTGCTCAATAACTGTAACGGTAAAGGCGCAATCAACTAGATCCGGGCCTGGGGATTGATTAGCTGTTGATGCCCCCCCGAAAGCGACTAGGATGAAGCATCCGTGAGCCCGGCTCGCTGCTTTGTTGATTTCGTCAACGACTGTTTTGCTGTCTTCTTCAACGACTGGTATCTGAGGCGAGGTTTTGACAAAAGTAGAGTCGCGCAGAGTTTTAGCAACTGACCCTACAATATCTCTAAGGCGACTCATTAGAAAGATGTGAAGTTCATGTTCGGCCGACCGTCATACCTGAAAGAGAACCCAGAGTTGAACCTTTCATATTGAGCAGCTCCAAAGTCATCAGCGTCAGCATCATTTTCTGCTAAGTCTGCGAGGTGATCTTCTGCTTCTTGCACAGCAACCCGCCTGTCATCACCATTGTAATCAGCTAACGACGGGAAATTGTCTGTCAGAAGCCTCCTAGCGAGCGTATATGCGTGCCTCTGTGATCCGGGCGGTATGTAACTGCCTGTGTCTTCTAGCGGCACAAGTGCGCGCTTCCTGCGGCCAGTATTGACTCGAGATGTGATATCCTGCGCAACTTGTTCTAGCAGAACTTTGATTTTGGCATCAGGTGCCGGGCTTTCTTCAATTAAAGCCTCAAGTTCAGCAGCGCCGAGCCTGTCTTTAAGTGCTGCCGCAGTTAGTTCAACCCATGCCATTGTAAAAAAAGAGACCTCCCCCGGTATTAGCGAGGGAGGTCCTTGTAAGGGTTTAGCCGAGCAGAGCTGCGATGTGCTCAGGCTTAAGAACCTTGACTCCCCAAGCTGCGCGGACATGGTAGACGTTCATGTCGTATCCAGGCCACTTGACAAATTCAAGAGACATGCCAGTGCGAGGGTCAGTAACGACTTCCCGGCCAAGAGCCTGATCACCGTCTCTAGGAGCGGAGGGCAATCTTGTTGCCAGCACAACGGCATTCTGTGACATCGCGATGTTACGAGGACTTGTAGCATTAACTGTGACTGCTGCATTGTCCGCGACGGCTTCCATCAAGCCAGGCGCTTCAATTACTACGACATTGGAAGCAAGAGCAGTCTTAACACCATACTTGAAGTCGCCGATAGTGATAATATCACCTGCGAGGATCGTTCCAGAACCACCGTCAAGAGTCAGTGAAGTTGCGCCTTTAGCGAGAGCACCGTTGATCAGGTAGTTAGCACCGGTTCCAGAAGTGACATCCTCAACTTTAGCGGACTCTTTGACAGAGAAACCGTGGAGATTGAGGAGCTCACCGTCACGCAAAGTTGCGCTTGTTCCAGCATCGCTCACGTTGACGAGCGTAGTGTTCTTCCTGAGTTCAGCGCCAGCAGTTGTATTGATAATCAGCGAGCGATTAGTCAGAGGCGCACCGTTATCATCAAGAATCTTCTTTGCGTTAGCTGAAGCTCCGAGATGAGAACCAAAAGGAGTCGTTCCAGATGTGCCGTGAGCACGAGAAACAGCTACTTTAGCAGCATCGTAAATGTCACCTTCAACTTCATTTACCAGAGTGCGGATAGCCTGAGCGATCTGGTCCTGTCTGATGTTAAGGTATCCCGGACCTTGATCCATGGCGTATTCCTCTTCACCAGTCCAAGAAAACGGTGCGAACCGCTCTTTGGTAATAGTGATTCCTACGTTGCTAATCGTTTGATCAGCAGCAACAGGAGAAGTCATTGAAGGAGTAATATCGCCAGCAGCAGAATTAGCTGGGGTGACGAATGAGCGGACGGTTTGATTCTTAGCGACACGATCAGCAGTAGCGTCTCGAGTCACGGAGGGAATAAACCCTGTCAGTTCCCTAGAAACTACGTCAAGAGCGACGTAGGCATCTGGAATAAGGTTAGTGAGCGTATTAGCCATGATTTTCTATAGTTGAGAAAGGTTATTTTGGGTCGTTAGTGACAGTGCCATTCGCGTCTGCAAAAGCCTGTCTCTCTTCTTCTGTCAGCTTGGCAGCTTCTGAGACGGTTAAGACTTCAGCGACTTTAAGTTCGCCGCTTTGCTTTTTGTCGTAAGCCTTCTTAGCTGCTTTCTTTTTAGCTGGCATCGTCGAGGATGGTTCCACCGGCTTGGATAAATGCGAGTTTTTCGCCAGCGTTTAGATTATCAAATTCCGAGCGTGGAACTTCTTTGCTGAGTTCCCTTCCTTCGGCGCGTCCGGCAAGGATTGTTTCGCCTTCAACTACCGGATTAGCTGGCATTGAATCAAGAACTGCTGCAGATGATGGATCAGCAAGGATAGACTTCTTCCAGAACTCCTGTGCTTTTTCATCTTTAGGAGCGATGCGGCCAGCTTCAACAGCAGCAGAAACAGCAGCAGATGCGGCAGCTTCTTTTGTCGCACTGATGTCAGCCATAGCAGCTGAATGCTTTTCCATCAGCTCCTTGTATTTGATTTTAAGGTCAGCGAGCTCTTCTTCAACAGAAGCATACTCAGATTCAACCTTTTTCTTGTCCATGTATGCGGCCTCAGATTCGTCAGCTTTGCTTTTGAGTTCAGCAAGAGCGGTCTGTGCTTCTACAAGGGCATCTTCTTCTTTCGTGTCAGGGCTTACAAGCCCGAGGGTAACAAGATTTTCCATGTCGGATATTTCGTGAGAGTTGCTCGCTGCTATTCTTGGTATTTCCTCAAAAGCAGGATCATTGACAAGAGAACCTATCTCACCACGATTTGGCAAGCCAAAAGGGACACCGTCACGCATCAGAAATGATGGAGAGAAGTAACTGTAGTCTTTGCCTTCAATAGCTTCGCGTCCAGCTTTCGTCCATTCAACGTCAAGCATGAGGCCAACGCCTTCTTCATAACGGAACTCAACAGGTATAAAAGAGGCGGCGCCGACTTTGTGATCAAATCCAGCGAAAGGCCGGACATTCTTCTCTTTGCGCTGATTTAGGTCTTCAGTGAACGAAGATAAAACACGCTCGTCTACGGCTACTTCGACTGTCTTAGCTTTGCCATCAACACTTGCTGTGATCTTGTGTACGCCTTCAGGCATGAAGACAATCGTTCCAACCTCTGGGTCAAGTGGCTGAGTGAAAGCTGCTGTTACTGTTTCAGTCATCCAGTATTGTTTAAGTGATCGTATCAGCTTGTTCAAGTTCATTTGATCTAATGCCCTTTCTTATATTTCATTCCGAGTATCTGGTCTTCAGCGTAATCAAGAATGGTTGTCTCAAAAGGCTTCATATAATCCGCAACATCAGGCAGCGCACCAGGCCAAGGTTTCTGTGTTACTGATTTCATTAACCGGAAGACAGGTTTGATGCCAGAGTCAGTATTGCGAACGAGCATTGGGTTGCCTGTCCATAGGCCGATGCGGAAAATAGGAGCAACAGATCTAGCATACTGCCTAGCTGATAGACCATGAGCGTCGGGGCTGATGGGTATAGTCAAAGCTTTAGCCCTTACAGGCCGTATAGTGCCTCCTGTAACCTTATGAGACAGGCCGATGGTTTTATTAGCAAGGACTGAACTTGTCCTCTTCACTTCCTGCATTTTCCAGCCATTGACAGTGCCTCTCCACCATTGTGTCGGTTTCCTGCCTGGTCCGTGAGTAGGTGCTCTAGGGTTGACCCAATGCGGCCTACCTACTTTCCCGTAGTAGTCTTTAACAGCATCAAGAGCTGCCATTGTGGCGAACTTAATACCTTGAATGCGCTTTTGACCTTTTAAGGTTTGTAGGAGGTCGTTTGTAAGTTCGTCGAACCCGTCTGGTGTAATCGTGACCGCGACAAAACCTTTTGTGCCGCCTTTCTTACCTCCAGTTGTCATCTTTCAGCTGACGCAACATAGCATCACCCATAGCCTCTTCAAGTGGATCAGCTAGAGCGTCAATGTTCATTCTTTCAAACAGGACAGGTATCATCTGTAGAGCCTTTTCAACCTCGGCTGCAAATCTGTCAGCGTCTAGCCTGAGCGACTTGTCAAACAGGTCTGCGAGCTGTTCGTCAACAGGTGCAAGGTATTCGCTGGATACGTCCCTGAGTTGCTTTTCGTTCATTTAGTATCAGTTGCTCTTTCAAGCTCTGCTACTTTCCGGTTTGCCCAATCTCTTCCAGCGTTTCCTCCCCATCCATGCCATGCTTGCCATCCTTTTCCTTTCTCGCTCCAAGTGCTTCCTTTTTTATCAACCTCATGCCTAGCGAAAAACGACTTCATTCTACGGAGAGTGTCTGGCGATAATGTAGTGCGGTTAGCTATATCTCTCGCTCTTGCAATACCTACAGCTGTCATGCCTCTTTGTGATTCAGGCTTAGTTCTGCGCACATCAAGAGCTTTCCTAGCGTTATTTGCCATTCCGCTAGTCGGTCTAAGGTCTACATTTTTCCTGACGGCTTCAAGGTCAAACACTTCAGCCATTGATTTAGCTTCTGCCGTCTCAGCATCTTCTTCGTGGATGTATCCTAGCTGTTCCATTCTAAGGTGATCCTCAAACGTCTCGGCGAGGTATCCTTTCCCTGATGGGTCATACATCATGTGCGGTTCAAAGTCCTCTTCTGGCTCCTCTTTGTTGCTTGTTTTAAGAAGCTCTTCATCACTTTCAGGCACAGGAATGCCAAGTTCGTTGTATGCCCACTTTTTAGGCATCTCAATCCCGGCATCAATTAGGATCTTGAATGTTTCAGCCATCTGCTTCTTGTCTTTAACAATAGGCACTTCTAGCTCAATCGTTGGCATATCTTCCTTTGGAATGTCTTTGCCGTGATTGTGATGGATTATCGCTGGGACAAGTTGATTACTTAGAATGCCTGATACCCATGAAGCTACGTTGCTGAGGATGTCTGAGCGGACGTTAGCGTGGACCTCACCAAGTGCGCGCGAACCCGTGCCTGTATTGTCTGTAGTGAGCGTTTGACCTAATAAGAGTATGTCACAGGCGCGATCCGCGACATCCATCATGTGCGATTGTGGAAGAGAGTCTCCAGCCGACTTGACACCTTCGTGTAGGTTGAGCTCCACACCTGGTCCAGTAACTGCCCAGCCTGAAGACCCGATATCACTGAGCATCTTCTCTGCTTTAGTCATTGCTTCATCGCTGCCATCTGTTTCTACGTGCCTCCAAGGGACGCCGAATAGCTGAGAGTATTGCATGAGCCATCCTAAGCCGTAAACGCTCGCGAGCCAATACTTAGACAACGCGCGAAGGTTTGCTGCGTGTATTGGGTGTAGCCCTCCTTGGACCCATTGCCCGATCAGGAACCTATCTTCAGGGAAGTCTTCTAGGTTTGTATAGATGACCCCATCTGGGGAAAGCATAAGCTTGTCAATCGCCTGACGGTCCTGTGGATACGCGAGATATTTCTGTGGCACAGGCGCATAGCACCTCGGCGCAATCATTCCTTTTTCAACGTGCCATACAACTTCAAGGACAGCAGTGCCTTTGATGTATGCGTCAACTAATGCGCGTATTGCCCCTAGCAAGTCATACTCCCAGTGACCAGGCTTCGGGTAAGTGCATTCAAGAGCTTGAGAAACTGTTTCGTGCATGGCTTGCGCCATCGGAGTAGGCTCCTCTAAACCTTCACGGATAGGAGCTTCGATCTTGATGTCTAGTTTGGCTATAGACCCAGCAACCTCATTGATGTCTTTCCTAAGCCTCGGCCAAGTATCAACCATCAGCCGGAATAGCCTGTCTTGATCCTCTAGTTGCCCGTTGCGGACGTTGCGTAGAATGAACTTAACCTGTTCCGGAGTTACATTTTGTAAGTCCGTTTCTGCCATCCGATAACCGGAATGCATCGGGTAGGGACCATGCTTTGATTGACCGTACATTGGAGTATTTAATTAGCAGAAAAGCTTGCTATTGCAATTCTAGGCATCTTCTAGCGATATGTCGATAGAATCGACGTGTTACATTGATATGTCGATTCCCAGTCTAAGGTTCTACTAGAAAGCGCCGAAGTTCGTTATCGGCTTCACTTGGAACGCATCGCTCTCTGTTTTAGACTTCATTGCGCCTGTAAAGGCACCACTCAACCTTGCTCCACAAGCAATCGCGCCTAGCAAAGCGTCAGCCCTATCAGGCGAACGAAGACCGTGTTTAGACATAGCGTCTTTCGGTTCAACGCGCAACTTTCCATTGCTTGCCCATTCGCTTCTTCGTGAGCTAATTTGCTGGAACGTAACTTGATCTAGTTGCCCAAGATGGATCCTGCCTCGTTCAATCTCGCGCACACCTACATGCCATACTTCGCCAATGAGGTTCGCGTATTCGTCAGGGAGTGTTGACGGCTTGCCTCCATGAAATCTATTTATCCTCCATCCAAGCTCAGCGAGCTGATCTATCATTACAGTCCCAAGACCATCAGCGTCACCCCATATCCATGCCGGTCGAAGCTCATGTTCATCAAATAGACGAGCAAACATGCGGCAAGCTTGGACAGTATCTGTTTCCCGCCATGCGTGAATGACTTCTGCTTTGTTGCCTCGTCGTATGGCTAATACGTTTTCATCGCGTCCTGCGGCAAAGTCACAGAAGGCTGCAATCTCTCCGGTTGTATCAGCTTCAGGCTGGCCCTCTAACGCTCTAGCAAGGCGACCAGAGTCAATGACGAGCCTATCATTGTCGCTTGTAAACTCAGCCAGGTGCATAGACCTGTAAACGGGATGGTCTTCACCGTATGTCTGTAAGTCTCTTTCGCGTTTGTCAGGGTCAATGTGAGGACACTCATCTGAGCGCACTTGCCTAGTGTAGAACGCGCCCGACCTTGAATGATGCGCTTCATAGAACTGGCCTCTTGGGGCACCTGGGGATGATACCCATAGCTGGAACTTGCGCGTGCAACGATCAAAGGCCTCAAACACGCCATCGGGAACAGTTTTGCTCTCGTCAACAATGATACAGACCGGGTCTACCTCGTTGGAAACCTTTGGGTGCCATCCTTCCGCTCGACCGGGGTCATCTGTTGAAAACCCGACCGCAAACCCGTTGTCTTCTGTTTTTATTTCTGTCTGTAGGAAGGTCCAGTCAGGAAACTGCCACCGGTGCGCCTTCAAGGCTGGGAAGAGCTGCTTTTCAACCTGCCTGAATGAACCCGAGGTAATGACAACCTGCCCTCTAGGATACCTGTGGAGGAACCATAAGACTGCTGGAGCAACGATATTAGCGGTCTTGCCTGAGCCGTTAGCAGCAACAATCGCTACAGGCTTGCCATTGTCCTCTTGAAGCCCGAAAGCCTCTAAGCACTCTGCTTGCCACGGGTAAGGGGTCATCCCGAGCTTGAGGACAGCAAACTCAGCAGGGCTTAGTTCTTCGCGTTCTTCGCCACTTTTTTCCTTATGTTTTCTGCCCATGCTTTCACTGCTTTGGCTTGTTGCTCTGGCAAAGTGTCTGGCAGCTGAGTCGTGAGCTCTGTCTTGTTTTCGACCTTTTCGCTTTGTCCAAGCCATTGCTTACCTAGCCAGATGAGCATCGCCACATTACCTGATTCGGCTGCCTTCCACTGATTCCTTCGCAAACTGATCTTGCCAGGCTGCCTGTAGGTTTCAGCGAAAGACCGGAAGCCCTCATATCCTGCTTCTCTAAGGCGTGCCTCAAGTGTCGGCTTCGTCATCTCAAAGAATGCCGCGCACTCCTCTTTAGTACATTGGAGAGATAGAAGCTTCTTAAGCTGTTCAATGTCTACTTTCTTAACGGGTCTTGCCATTGTCTTGCCTCTTTATCTTATCAGTATCTCAGAAGATTGTAAGCGCAACAAAGAAGGCAACCCATCGCAGTGACCCAGAAGAACATCTGTGGAATGTCATCAAGCATATTCGGTAGCCACAAGCTCGCGGACTTTGTGTAAGCAAGCTGTGGAGGAGGCGACCGTATAGTCCGCTGCGGTTTTAGCTACTCTTGTAGTTATCCTTTTCAGGTGACCACTTGTTTGCTTGCTGCCTCTTTTCGCTCTTCCTTCTGCACCATCACCTTCAATCTTAATGATGGTCGGCTTCGCTTTGCGTATGAAAGTTTGATTCATGAACCTGTCGCCTTCATAAACCGCATGAGCTTTGTTGGACCGAAGGTAACTGAGCAGGAAGCCGATGTCAGTGATAGCACTCATGCTTAATTTGTCTGAGCCTTCAAACAGTGAGCCGTCATATTTGCCAACGACAACGAGACTGCCTTTGTGGTGGAAGCATATCTTGCCAAGCTTCAACTTGCGCATAGAAGGATCTAGAAGGTTCTTCATGACCCAGGTCTTGCCTACCCCGCAGCAACCTACAATGAGTATGTTCATTGTTTGAACCTCCGCTTCTTTTCTATCTCCATCCTGTATTTACGCATACGCTCAAGCTCATCGTATGGCTCCTCACAACTCCACATTTGTCTGAGTGAATAGAAAACGACAGTGTATCTTTTGGCAGATTTTGACATCTTCCTGATCGGGGTGACTCCATGTAGGATTGATTGCCCGTCAAAGAGGGTCAGTGAGCCGTCAGCTATCTCAAGCTTCATATCATACTCTGGGCAAGCTAGGTGCCCTCCTTTCACTTGCCTCTTAAACCCAAACATCGCTGACCATACTCCTTTGTAGTTGCCAGAGTCGAAGTGGTAGTTGAGCGGATTATTATGGTTGATGATACCGCTAGTGAACATGCTTTCGCCTATCTTGTAGTTCGGCAGCACTCTTTCGTCTGTCAAAGACTTGTGGTGCTTCGCGAGCAACTCGTTGACCTTGTGATATTGCTCAGATGCGCCTTCCGCTAAGTTTTCAAGGAGGTGATACTGTTCAGGGTACTCTCGGTTCATAACCGTAGCTCGACAAGGAGCGTTACGCGGACCGTTGCGTGGAGAGTATCCGAAGATTCTGCTCTCAGTAACAAGACCACTTGTCCTCCTGTCCCTTTGATACTTGATTGACTGCAGAGCCTTGAACGCTGCTGAAGTGTTCCCTGCAGCGTTCTTTATGTAGACAATGACCGGAACGCCATCCTTGAGGACAACTGTATCTTCTGTGATTATGCTTGAGCAGTCTGCGTCATCCGCACGTCTATGCCTAAACTCTTTTACGTTAATCTTCTTCGGCTTCTTGTCTAGACACTGCATATCCGTTTGATTCTAGAAGATGGTTGACTACTTCGCAGTTGTCAGCGAGTCCGTGCTTCTCAGCGTAGTCGCCTAAAGCGTTGATGACGGCATCGTAGTCATCGGCTTGGTATATCAAGATGATCTGCCTGAAAGCTGACTCGTCATACCCCTCCTGCCTTTCTTTCATCGTCATAGAGTTATGCTCCAAGTCTGTGACGTCTTCCATGCTTCCTAGCTCTTGCTGTAGCTCTTCCTCTGTAAAGCCTGTCAAGTCCAAGTCAAAGTCCAGTCCTTGTAGCTCCTTAACTTCATTCGCGAGCATATCAAGATCCCACTCAGCCATCTGCGCGAGCTTGTTATCAGCGAGGACATATGCGCGTTCCTGCGTCTCTGAAAGATGGTCAACTTGAATACAAGGCACCTTTTCTAGTCCAGCTGCTCGAGCTGCCTCGACCCGGCCATGACCAGCAATGATTCTATTGTCTTCGTTGATGATGACAGGCTGGAGGAAGCCAAACTCCTTGATTGAGCCGACAAGCCTCGCCACCTGGTGCGGAGGGTGCGTTCTAGCGTTGCGGGGATCGGGTATGAGCTTGTCTAGGCTGACTGTGATATTTTTCATCTCGTCGGCCTTTTATATGCGGGTAAAATAACGCGCAACAAAATACGCTCTAAATGCCCACAGAACGCTCTACAAGCCCTCCGATTGACGTTTCCGCGCACTTACCTTGGATGAGGGCCAAATGCCGTCAGCAGCTAATGCTAGAGCTTCTGGGAAGGCTGGACATCGCCTTAGCCGGGGAACTTGATATGACTGAGCTGAGGGCTATACAGGCTGACTACAAACGATACTGCCTATCTTCTGATGTGACGATGGCAACGTAGGCATCGGTACAACTACTCCAAGGCACTCCCTAGTTACCTCTTTCTTCGTAACGCCTACGCTCTTCGTGCCTGAGCTGCTCTTCTTCTTCGTATGTCAGTTCTTGCGTAGCGGAATCATGATTAGCAGGTCGCTCTTCAGGATATTCTTCGTAGAAAGCTTCTTTCGCGGCAGTAGCGTCTTCAATCCATCTTCCAAGGATTTGTTGATTGAGGTAACAGACCATAACGCTTTCACCGGCTTGAGCACCTGTCGGTATGTGGATGAAGTAGAAGTAGCCGTCACCTCTAGTCCCGCATATTTCTAAGTCGAGGTGCTTGATAGCGCGATTGATGCGGCTCTTAGTCATAGGGCGAAGGCAATAGTCTTTGTCTGATGTATCTGTCATTGTCTCGGATTATTGGCAGTTTCTAGGGTCAAGATCGTCCAGAGGGTTTCCCCATTCGTCACACTCGTTAGAGGGTGTCACCTCCTGCCCCGATGAATTGAAGCACTTCCCACATTTACAGAGATTATCAAGGGGATCCCAGAGTTGAAGCTCTCTGCCGCAATCGCATTTTCCAATGGCGGCCTCAAACCAGCTCCGTTCAGATTCAACGATTCCCAAATCCTTGACATCAAATTTTCCGGAAATGCAGCTCTTGTAATTTTCCTTGGCAGGTTCTGATTTCAAAAGAGGAGTTCCCGATTTGTCGCACTCAAACCCGAATCCAGCTTCGGGGTCATCTTTCCAGCGGAATTCGTGATGGAATTCTTTAACGGATTTGCGGTGTGGTCTTGATATGATTTTCATTGGTGTAGTGTGGTTTGGTGTGATGTAGTTTGGTGATTGATGGTTAAACGCCTTTCAAAGTCCGCTCGGTGACGTTCACTCCGATCAGAGTCTTGTGCGGTCCACTGTAGTATGCGAGCGCCCGCTCCCCTCTCTCCTTGTTGGCGTATTCGTCGAAGGCGATGCACTCCATGTTTTCGTCAAGGTATTCTAGATGATAGAAGCCCCTGTTTGCTTTCACTAGTTGGACATACTTAGCTTTTTCCGTGTCGTGGTAATTGATCATGGTTGAAACCTACCCTACAACTTGATTTCCGACAATAACAAAATAGAGTATTTCTGCTGCCGGGTTTTCCCTCCTGTTCCCGCTTCTAACGCTCCGTTCTGGCATGATGTGAAACTACCGAGGAATATAATTTATTGACGCCTGAGCGTAACCTCGCTACCAAAATGACATGAAACGTGTAACTATCACCGCTCTCTCGTGCCTGTCACTGGCATTAGCATCTTGCTCCAGCCTAGACCTAGGAGGCTCAGTTCCGTTGCCGTTTAGCGACCCGCCAAGCTCCGCAGCACTTGAGTTAGACCTGCGGCCTCTGCCTCCACGGTTCTGTATCGGCCTCGACATCGTGCCAGAGTCTCACCCGGTTGAGCCTGTCGGCAAATAAGGGTTGAGCAGCTAGAAGCTGAAGCCCGGTGTGATGTCGCACCTCCTACCTGCTAATTCTGCGTATTCCGGGTTCAGCTCGATCATGACAGCGTTGCGGCCATGCTGCAACGCGACCATGCCTGTCGTTCCGCTACCAGCGAACGGATCAAGAACCGTGTCGCCTGGTGCGCTACTAGCTAGTATGCAGTAGCTTGGTATGTCGGTTGGAAAGGTTGCAAAGTGCGCCTCTTCATACCGTGTCGTTTGTATCGTCCAGACGCTTCGCTTGTTTCGTTTCAAGTCTTCTTGTAACGGTTCGCTTGAGTGTTCTTTGATTGCTTCAGCATCGAAGAAGTAACGAGGTGACTTTGTGAGCATGAATATGTATTCGTGCGCCTTCGTGCAACGGTCAGCAACACTTTCTGGCATTGGGTTTGGTTTATGCCAGATGATATCTTGCCGTAGGAACCATCCGTCTTCTTGTAAAGCGAAAGCGACTCTCCAAGGTATTCCGATTAGGTCCTTTGGCTTAATAATTGGATGATCGCCAATTTGAGCAGAAGCTGAATCAAAACAGTATTTTTGATCTTCTACCTTAGAAGCTGCGGAACCCTTTTGGGGCGGAACACTCTTTCGATCCCCTCTGCTGTATGAATCACCAAGGTTGACCCAAAGCACTCCATCATCTTTCAGAACCCTTTTGACAGCTCGGAACACTTTGACGAGGGCTTCAGTGTAATCCTCTGGACTGCTTTCAACACCTAGTTGACCTTGGTGCCCGTAGTCACGCAGGCCCCAATACGGTGGGGATGTTACGCAACACTGCACAGAGTTATCTGCTAACGCTTCAAGCTCTTGTATAGCATCGCCGGTGAAGATGCTAACCTTCACCGGCCCTCCTGTATTGTATTTTGTATGCGATGACATTAGTGGAGCTTGCTTGTGTATCCGGCAAGAGCCGGGTGCGCTCCAGTCGGGTTCCATATTTTGCCAAAGGCTATGTAGGCTTCTTCTTCGCTCTGGTAACACTTGCTGTAATGCGTCTTCTTCCAAGTATCTCCACGGTATCCTTTATGGATTACGGTCAACCCGTAGAGCGTTTGCGGTTGATCATCACTAAGGCTGAAACTTGAAGAGCCCTTTGACACTTCTGCGATGTATTGATGACTACCTGCCGCGCCGTAAAGGTAATGACAGAACTCTGGAGTCATGAAATTAGGTTCAGAGTAAACCTTGCGGAAGTGATTGTGTGCTGTTTGCTTGTTCATTGATTTAGTGTTGAGGGTTTACCATTCGCACCTTCGTCATCTTGTCAAACGTCAGATTCAGGTATCTGACAATATGACCATGCTTCCAAAGTTGCTCACCGGTAATGGTCAGAGAATGGAAGCTTGTGCCGTAGGGAAAGATTTCCTTGATAGTTACGTGTGAACTTTCAGCTGGGTCGAATCCAAAATCCTCACTGTGAATCACGTCCCCGACTTGAAGGTCACGGACGAGCTTTGCTGTGTATTGTGTGGTTGTCTTGTTCATTGGTTGGTGTGATTGATGTGACGTTGAATTAAGAGTGACAAGCGGTGACTTCTTTCAAGAACCTTTTAGGGACAGGTCCAGCAAACCCGCGATCAAAGTTGCCCTCTTGATCAACGTAGGACCACTCTCTTTCTAGCAATCCACAGTCCTCACCGCCTAAGTCACGGACGAGCACGATATCATATTGCTCATGCTCTTTAGAACGCTCTAAGCATTCTTTGTAACTGCTGCAATGTTCTGGTTCAATGTCCCCGTATGCGTCTAGCGCCTCAAGGACCCATTCGTATGTGACTTTTGTTCCTGTCATGGTAATACATTACCATAATCTTGATTAAAGTAAATAACCAATTAGAGCAATCTGCTACTGGTATTTGAGGGCTAACCGCCTCCGGGCTTCCCTGAACGCTGCCAAGGATGGGTTGCCGTCTGCATTTAGAGCACCAGGTCCGAGTCTTTCTACAATACGCTTCCTAGCCTGTAACTGTATCTCATCAGGAACATCATTCATGTCCGGCTCATGATCGCCAATGAACTGATCCCCGAAAGTCACTCCGTATTCGCTAACATCAGGAGGGCGAACTATTTCGTTTCTCCTGACAAGGCCAAGTGCGATTGCCTTTTTCCGGCTGACAGGTCTTTGCCTCATGTAACTGTTATACCCCCAAGGACCCCAAGGAACCTGAAAGCCTCCATCATCAGCTTGGTTCATGCTTAACCAGAAAGACAAGTCATCCCACCGCGCGATCACACCTTCATTCCTGACATGCCGTTGCCTGAAGTGTCGCGGATTGCCACCGGGTCGCCTCACAAACTCAGCTGCCGGAAACTTGTTAATGTATGTCGGGTTGCCTACCCGTTCTTTCCAGTAAGCGAACTCTTGAGCCATCTCAGTATTCGTATTAAATACTAATGCAAGTCTGGCATTAGAGATGACGTTCGTGATCTTCTGATCTTTAAAGTCAGATGGTGTCGCGAGTCCTTCTTTGATAGCAAAGTCGGCGCCTCTTTCGCGGAACTTAGCCAAGCTCACTTCTTTGAATGCTGTAGTGACTTCACCGTTAGGCAAAGTGATCTTTTCTGTTGCTCCATCAAGCCAATCAAGAAGCATAGCCCTCCACCTAGTTAGAACCTTCGCGCTATTAACTGTTGCCGAGAAGAAAGCTTTTTGCCTTATCGCCGGGGGAACCGTTTGCCACTGCGCTGAGTTAAACTCAGAAGGAGTCGGTTGCCTTTTAGCGAGTTCAAGTAAGCCGTTCAAAAATTTAGTCATCGTTCCCTAGGTATTCACTAATCATATCCCAAGAGCCTCCGTCAGCAGCAATCTTCCTCACCATTTCTAATTCAGATAAGAGGTTGATATTTTGCTCTTCTGCTTCAAGTGCTCGCTCCTTCCATCTAGTAGAATCGAGTCCTACTGCTTTGTCTTTTCCGTGACTGCTCTCCCTTATGCGGTTCAAGATCCATGTGTATATGCGCTGATCTTCTGCTCGTATTAAACCATCGTGGACCCGTTGTAACGGTTGACCGAAGAGCTTGGCTAAATCATTTGGAGTCGCGCTCCCATATTCCTCAAGGATTTTCCATAGCATAGTCGTTACTTGATACGGCGTGTGATCGCTTGTAGCAGAGTCTAAAATCTCGGATTGGCTTAATCCGGTTATTTCGGACAGGGCAATGACTGCCGCCCTAACGGCATCAATTAAGCTTTTGCTCTGGGTCACGGTGCTCATCTTTAGCACAAGCCAATCGTATGAAGAAAGCAGTTAGACCGCCTACAAGCTTCTTTCCTGTTTCTGTCATAGTGTAGTGACCCCGTGATATACGGACCCACTTGACGAGCGGATCGTCACCGGCACGCATAAGCGCAAGCGCATTGGCGCATGTAGTTGGCCTGAGTCCAATATTTTCACCAATCTGGGTGCTACTCAAATCTGCCTTATACAGTTCCAGTAGAACCTGTAAGTGCAGTAATGAGGTGCAGCCTTTTTTTCTAAGGTCGCTGATTGGCAATTTATTCATTTCTTCCTATAGCTTTGCCCGGTCACTTCAAGCAATCCTCCACCTTCGTGCATCCTGTCCATAATGCTGGGCCCCAGCCGGGCTGATAGCTCTTCGGGCTTCAGGTTAGCGATCAGTATTGTTGGCAACATAGCTCCGTAGCGCTTGTCAATCAGGTGAGTAAGAATCCTGTCTTCCCAGTCAGTGTTCCCACGCTCTTGAACCTCGTCTATGATCAGTATCCTTTTGGATCCAAGTCTCTTGAGTATTGATAGCTCACTTTCAGAACTGTCCTTACGGTAAGAAGCTTGCAAGCCTAAGAAGACATCCATAGCCGTGAGGTATTCAGTCCCTATAGCGTCAACCCTTCGCGCAACTTCAATAGCTAACCTGGTCTTTCCTGTTCCCCTGCCACCTACAAGCGACAGTATGCTTTTGGCTTTAATGACCTTCCGGGCCTTTTCGTAGAGCCCTTTCCAGCCTTCACAGTTGTCAGGCCTCCAGTCTGCTTTCCTGTAACGCTTTGGTATCCCGTTACCAGTCCGGAACTGAATTGTCCTTTGTGGCTGAGGGGCTCTTGACACTTGCCTTTCAGCTGGAGCCTCATCCCTTGCGGTTTCAAGGTTGGCTAATAGCTTGTCTATCTTTTGGCTCATAGTGCTAATTGCGTGTAGTCAGTTTCTTCCTCGTATTCACCTAAACGCTTTTTGCTCGATGCTGAAACCTTCTTTTGTTGAGGCAGGATATCGAACTTGCGGTCGCGTAGCCATCTGTCTAGGCCGGGAACGTATTGACCTTCACCATCAGTCCAAGCTGTTGAAGTAAGCCAACTACCAAGAGACCGCATGACGTCAGGCATATTCGGCTTCGGTGATAGGCTCATCCAAGCTGTCCGGACTTTCCGTTGAGAAGAACGCTCTCTTCCGGTTTTAGGGCAGGTTGACCATAGCTCCTTGAGGAATGCTGCCTCTTCTTCAGGCAGCTTATTACTTTTCTTTACCTTTACTTTTTCTTTCCCTTCCTTTCCTTTACGTTGAAGGTCAGGTTCAAGGTCAGGTTCAAGGTCTGCTACAACTGGTGCTTGAAGTGTTGCTTCAATCTTGTTCTTTTTACGCCTAGCTGCAGCTGAACGCTTACCACCTACGGACCCTGCGACTCTCTTTGCTTGAATTTGATGCTGTTGCTCCAAAGGGTAAAACTTCACATGAACTGAGTTGCCTTCCCAGCTCCACAGCAAACTTTCAGCCTTCACCTCGTCAAGTGTTACTCCGCAGGTCTGTTGCCATTGCCGGCACTTCCAGTCACCGCAATTTTCGATAAACCCAGAGTTCTCTTGCTCGCAACAGTGGAGCAAAAGATTCAGCCAGGTTGCGCGGTTGACAGGTTCTGATCCTGCGTATTCTGGTGACCTCTGATAACTTACTTCAAGATTTAGCCATCTCATAGAGCAGCAATTACGTCAGCGATAAACCTGCTACGTGAGGTCTCCCTCCTCTCGTCTATCTTGTTGATTGCTGCCGGAGGTAGGCATATACAGATCGTCTTGACAGTTCGGCCTTTGCCAGACCCTTTCGGCCTCCCGGCTCCGGTTCTTTTGCCGCCGTGTGCTTTACTTTTCTTGTTCGTCGTTTCCATTGTTATTTTCTATGTAATCGAGAGTTGCTTGTTTCGCGCTCCGAAGGTGTTTGACTTCAAAGTGAATCCTCTTGTGGATAGCTGAAGCCGGTGCTTCTAAAGGGCAATGTTCCACGTGGATCGCGTTGAATTTGTCGATAGCGTTGACGATATTATTGATTTCAGCTTCAAGCTGTTCGCCTACGTTTACGTTTGCTGTTTTCTTCTTAGCACTCATGAGGTGTCAATATCCACAAAGGATCTTGATTTCCAAGCATATCTTTTTATCTAGTGAGATACTCAAGTAAGTTGACAGTGATGTGAAGGGCTAGAAGGCACAAAGGAATGCCAATGATCGTAGTCTGTATTACAGTTTGTATTTTCATTTTATTTTATGTTCGAGAGATGAGCGGTTACGAAAGTAGGTATTGTAGCCATTCTTGAAACAGTCCCAATCCTTGTGCATCATGATGGTCTCACCTGTAAGCCTAAACCAATTTTGCTTCTGTGGGCAAAGACCTGGGTCCCAAGGAGTGTCTTCCAACCTCAAGTGATCCGGCAAGGCTGCCTTCCTTGCTTCCCAGAAAGGAGCAAAGTCTATTTCAGGCCATGCTTTTTCGTTCTTCTTGATCCTGTAGTAGAACATATCATTGTAAACATTCGGATATCTTCTGTTTTTTCTGTACCATGCCTTGTAAGTGCAAAACGCAGTTTCCAAAGTGAAGTAGCTGACATCATGCTCCCATGGCTTCCCCTTGGCTCTTTGTTTAGCTTCCCTCAAGAGCGTGCTGCCTTCCTCTTTAAGCCAACCAAGCATCTTGCGCGTATACCCTTTAAACGCAGGGTTGCTTTTGTGCCAATCAAGTTCGTCCCTTCCTAATACTTTGCAAAGTCCGTTGCGGTGACTCTTGCTGCCATTCAAGTCATCAAGGAAAAGCTGATCACAGTCTATATTCAGACCCATGATGCGGAGATATTCTAAATAGGAGAATGTAGATAACCTACCGAACGTGTAAAAATTGTTTTGAACTCTCTTCCATAGTCGCCTGAAGCCTTCATGCGGGTCGCTATCTACTCCTTGCTCCTTGAAGTATCTCTCCTGCGCCTTCCCTCCCATCGCTTGAAGGTATTTTGTTCCGCATTGGACGATGTCTTTCTTGTGGTATCTCCTGTCTGTATCAAACTCTAGTCGCTTGTAATTTGCTTCTATCCAATCAGACCACTTCTTTGTCCTCGCTTGACTGAGTTCCGGAAACTGGTTGAAGAGCACCCAAGTGGTGCAAGGGTTTTGAGTACATCCATTCAAGTAGGCAAACCAATACTTTTGCTCTAGCGACCACTCCTTAGCAAGATGCGGCATGATGTAATAAACGCACCCTGCGTGTGCCTTATACTTGAGATGATATTCGTAGAACCTGTGAAATACCTCTCTGCGATACCTAGGCAACCTGTAATCCATTCCGTATTCCAAATCAGAGCTTTCAGTTTCCTTGTTCAGCTCTGCCCATCTGCCCGGTTTTCTTCTGTTCATGATGGCTCGGTCTTTATACAACCAAGTTGAATTTCAACAATAACCTTTCCGAGATACTCGGGAATACTTTTTCCCCCATGCCGCTAGAAGAAATGCGTCTGCATTAGCGTGTATGATACGCATATTAGGGAACAGGCTTGCCGCTGCTGCTTTTGTGACGTTCTTATCGCCTCTTGTCATGCAGCCGAGGTCTTTCTGCCATCTTTGCGGAGAGACTTTCTCGTAGGGGCACTTGTGAGCGATCAAGAGTGATTCGACCTGACCATACGCCTGACCGAATGAGAAAGCCGACTTAACACCCATCTGAGGGCTTGAATGGACTGATTCTAAAACTGCGTAGCATGGGCCAACTGTCATCGCATCAGCTAAAGCGTCAGAGATGTCCTGTGCGCTTTCATTCAACCGCACTTGCCAAGGTGTTGACAGGTCAGGGACAAAGACCATTGCCCCCGACCTGCCTGGGTCCACACCTACCCAAATCATTTAGAACGGAAATCATCGTCATCATCATCAACTTTGGCTGGAGTTGTGTCAGGTCTTTTATTTGATGTAACACCTGGCGCAGACATCCTAGATGGCTCAACGACCCATTTAGCATTCCCAAGGATCGGCCCATCTTCACCAGCCTCTCTTCGTTCTTTGCCAAGACCTTGAATCGCCATCCCATGATCCCCGTAATCGTTTGGACCATCTTTCATGAGGACTGTTACTTCAAGGTATGTACCCTTCTGCCCTTTATACAGAGCAGACTTATCTATTTTCATTACGTCTAAATTTAAACGCAATATACCGTCATTTTGTGGCATAGTCTTAGACAGGTTGGAGCCATGCTGGAGGTTCAATCTCAGCACCCTTAGCAACTGCTCCCGGCAGCTCATTGAGCGGCACATCAAGCAGTTCTTTCCACCTTTCAACAAGCTGTATGTAGCTCTGACGTCCGGCAACTAGGCTCTCAAGCGAGAGCGTTACATATGTTGCTTCATACGGATAACTCGTTTCAACAAATATGAATCCGAATCCAACGTGATTGCCTTTTTCAGCTTGCTTGTGATTATGTAAATCAAGGTATAGGGCTCCTTGCGTATGATATCCATTGTCGAAGATTGTCTTCTGTATATGGTGTTCATTACCAATGGAAGAACAGGTTTTGAGATCCCATAACAAAGTGTCGTAGTGATCTGGCACTATATCAACGAGGCCGCAAACTGCGACGTCATTGAATTCGCCATGTAGTTCTTTTTCAACTTTGTATGGTCCTCCTACAGCTTCTTTAATGCACGCTAGAGCATTGCTCGCTATTTTTTCAGCTACAGCAAAGTCAGAAGCAGACATTACAATTAGCCCTTCAGCTATTTGTTCATCGCGCCAAGCTCGCGCTTCTTTTGTTCGGAATGAATCAAACTCGGAAACCGCTATCAGCTCTGATGCCTTTTCAGGTTCAAGAGCTAGAATATGAACTACGCTGCCGAGCTGCATAGCTGCTGTCGGAGCTTTCTCTTTCGTGTTGCCCCACTTCCAAGGACTCGCGTTAAACCTCCACAGAGTGCTTTTGCTAACAGGCTTAGACCTATCCTCTGGAGTAGCTTTCGCTGCGTGATATTCTTTACTCATGTTCAGCTTCTGTTTGCGGTGCTCCTGTTGATATGTCAATCACACTGTCTTGCCCTTGCGCTGAAAACGGATTGGCAGGTGCTGGCGCACGATATAAAGCGTCATCAGCAGATACGTAGTCCATGATTTCAGAGGATAAAGGCAGCATTTTTGACAACCTTCTTACGACTGTTTTCTTAGCCATTTCACCCCAATCAGTTACCCAAGGACCGGATTTACCAGCTCTTGAACGCTTTCTGATAGCTTCAACCTCATCTTTAGTCATGACAGCGGTTTGAGTATCTCCAGTTGTCATCGCGGCTTCAGCGTAAACGGCTTTCACCTCGCCTCTTGGCGCAAACCAATCAACTTGGTGATCTACTTTGCCATTAGACCATAAGAATGAATCGTTCGCGCAAACAGTCTCAGCCCTTATGCTAGTGATGTCACCAGAGCGACGCATAAGCTCAACAAGACCCATGTAACTTACTACTACAGTAGCTTCCTTTCCGTATGGTATTAGGTAAGCTCTTCTACCGTCTGGCTCTAGTCCAGCAGCAGATAAGTCTAGCAAACACTTCATCAAGCTTTCAGGAGTGCATTGGTTAAGCTTCGGAGTCTTTGTCAGAGCCGTAATAGCTATCCGCGCGAACCTTTCTGGTGAAAGATGCTTAGGTAGTGCTTTAGCAAACTGAGTTGCCATTTGTTCCGAAGCTATTAGCGCCTTCAACGACTGCGGCTTGTTACTTATATCGTTACTCATGTAGCCTGTATGCGCTTGTGGTGACGTTGCGACCTCGCTTGTTTTTGGTGTGCTCAACCCTGTTTTCAATAGTGTATCCCTGCTTACGCAGGTTACTAATCCTTGTAGCAGGAGAAAGACTCCCACTTGCTTTTGAAAGCACAGGAAGACTTACCCAATCAGGAGCAGCTTCCTCAAGTGCTTGTAGTATCTTTTTGTTTTGTGTGGTTTTCATGAGATTAGTTCTTTGTAACAATTAGTCCTTCTTCGTGCTCTATGTAGGCGCGAGTTTTATTGATGTGCTCTTTAATGGCTTCAACACGTTTTTCTGAGTCATCCCAATCTTCTATCCCAAGCGTGTCAGCGCACTCTTGCTGACTGCCGAACTCTTCTTCAACAAACTCTTCAAACGATTTAAATGACTCAAAGGCGCACCGTATAGCAACGCTATCAAACGGATGATCGTCTGGCATATACTCATCAAGCCATTCACCCAAAGCCAACGCACCGCATCTGGTGTAGTAGTTAGGGTTATTCAACTCAATGAGAGCTGCTATATCAAGGGGCGTAAGTATCTTGATCATAAGTTTGGTTTCCTAGCGTTATCAGCAGCAGCATCGCTATACCCTGCGTAGTAAGCGTCCTTTTGCGCTTTGGTCATATCTTTCATGCTTATCTTAGCAGATTGATATGTCGCTCCCTCAAAGTAATGCGGGCTTCGCGGCCTGTCATACCAGTGGTCAGCGTAACCTCGATCGTATGGTCCTCCGTGCCTGAAGTAGCCTGATTTCTTTATCGTCCAGTCTGCGCTGGATTCGTTTTCAATGGCATTAGCCTTTGTCGTTTGGTGTGATGTCTTTGACATATGTAGAAGCTCCTTTGTTCGAGGAGTGACATGATGTTTACCTCGCCCTTCACTGAAAGGAAATAACAAATATCAAAAATTTTAGGGTGCTGCTTGCCAGTGACCAGACCGAGCAGCGGCGATCTGAACAAGGGCCATCACACTAGACCCCGGTCACAGACTGGCAGCTGTCTGTGTAGTGTGTCTATCGAAGGACAAACATCAAGCCCGATCTAGCCGGACTCATGTCAGTTATTTTGCCCGTCGAGCGTTGATAATAGTTTTGTAGTGCGGGACCAGTTTTCCATTATCACCTCGGTCCCGCTCACAAGTGTCCCGGCTGAGGCTTATATCTAGCCAGGTGCCGCCAATCGGTTTTGGAGGTCTTCCCATTTGAGAATGCCATGAACTGTTCACCGGGTCATACTCGTCTTTGTATGTCGCAGAGTTGATGTGTAGCTGTTCATCTTGAAACGTCTTCCCTGTCGCAACGCATAACCGGTCGCGGCATATTGTTACTGCCCACTCTTCATGAATATGCCCGGTGATGATAACTCTCGCATCACCGTAAACAACTCCTCGCCTATTTGTCTGTATGACTCCACGGTGACAGGTCCGCCGCCGCCGTAGCCATGAGTGTAAAAAATTGGGATAGACAACCTCGCAGTCTTCGAGATCCACACCTGAACAATTATCCATCCACCTATGCCACCGGATCGAACATCTGAACCGTTCACCCTCAAGCGTTCGCACACTCTTTCAATGACATCTGTCTCAAGGTGACGAAGTATAGAGAGCTCATGATTGCCGCGACCCATGAAAGCGATATTCTTAGCGGCGGGTTTACAGAATTCAGCATAGCTACTGACAATACGGTCAATGTAATCAGCGTGATCATGCTCTGGTCGTATATCATTTCGCGATCTCCTAGGGTCGTATCTCCCTTGCATCAAACATAGACTGTCCCCTCCTTTGATAATAGGCCATCCTCCCTCAACAGCTTCTTTCATATGTGCCCCAATCAGCTCTTGATTGCTGTGAGGATTGTCCCAGTGCTCGTCGAACTGCAGTAAGATACTGACAGTGTCTTTCACTCCCATAGGGGAGGTGAAGTCAATAACAGGTGTATTCCTGCGATTGTGTATTTGGAATTTCGGTTTCATGTAAGGGATCTACTTTCTAAGTCGTTTGACAAGTCTTTCCCATGGAGGGAAAAACAAATTTTCCAGTGCGCGAACTGTCGCTTCTTCTGGGTAGCCTTTTGTCTCAACAAAGCTAACACCAGAAAGATCAAGTGCGGCATGAAGCAACTCATGCCTAAGGGTTTCAAGTAACCTTTTGCCAGTAAGACGAGTATCTAAGATGATAGCTTTCTTGTCGTTCTGCCAATAACCGTAGCAGTCATCATCAGACAAGTCTTGTCGCAGTATCTTGATAGATATACCTGCTACGCAGATAGTCTTTGGCAGATCGGCCATGCACTATTGTAGCAGATATGATGCTCACTTACGCAAAGATTTTATTAACGAAATTGCGGTAAGTATACCGACACCGATTCCAATGCCTAGTGATGTAACTTGCATCCAGTATTTCACATCGCTCGCCATGCTTGTCGCTAAAGCTGCACCGCTTAAAGATGTTCCTACAATACCTCTTGCTAGTATAGCGATTGCGTCAAAATTCATTGGGTGAGCGTGCTTTGAGTTTCGCAACGTCATATTCAAGACGAGCGAGCCGTGATAATAGCACTTGATCCCCTGTGAGTCTATCTCCACCTGGTTGCGGCCTCCTGTAATTTAAACTTAAAGGGGCCTGTAGGTAGTCTGAGATCCCGTTCGCGTAAATAGCAGCTAACAATGCTTGCCCTTCTAAATTACCGAGCATGGCCCATTCTTTTTCGGAGCTACCAAAGAAAGGCTCGCAGATTACGCAAGGGCACAAAGGCTTCCGCAAGAATAGGGCTCCACGACTTGTATCATTTTTCGTCTTTATGCCACGACTCTTCTGATTAAATGACATCGCTTGATGTGCTGTATGAAAGCACTCTGCGAGCCGTTTGCCACTCGTTGAACTGTGCCAATACAAGTATTCGTAACCATCGGCATCAGACGTTGCTGAATTGAAGTGCAACTCAATAGCGCATGAAGCGCCATACGCGTTAATTTCTTTCGCGAGCCAAGACATGGCATCCACGTAGTTATTGCCAGCGTAGTAATTAAAAACCTGAGCTTCAATTTTACTTCGGATTAGTATGCCAGCTAACTCTTCCGCAACGACTTGGTTATAGTCCCATTCACTAGTTCCATTTATTGATTCTGCGCCTTTATCACCGGTTCTTGAGTGCCCGACGCATATTGCTACCTTGCTCATTTTCCTATGATGATAGCCCTCCTGTAGCTGTAATCAGAGTGGAACCTTTGCCCTCTGCCGGTAAGTTGACCTTCTTCAAAGTGATACACCTCGCCTTTGATAAGGTGAATAGTCGGCGGGTCATAGAGTGCGCTCGCGTTCGCGCTTGATGCGTCGGTAGATGCGCTCGATCCGCAGCTTGCTAGCAGGAGAGCCGTCAGCGGCCAGGCTATCAAGCTCATCTTCCAAATCGTCGATGCGTCGATCTCTTTTCCAGCGGATGTATTCGACGAACGCATTAAGCGCAGCGGTTAGCGCAGCGATCACTTGTCCTTCGCTTTGCCTATGTTCAAAGCAAGGAGGTCAATGATGCCAGTGATTTTTTTTATCCAACCGTCATCTTTCGGAGTCGGCGTGAGAGCCGCAACGGCTGAGGCAACTGCTATCACAGCAGTGATGATCTGGAAGATGCCTTCCTTGTTCTCTGAAATGTATTCAATCATGTTCTAAGCGAAAGCCCGGCAAATGAGCTTCCAGTTCGTGTCTGCGTCTGTGAAATCCCACGTTCCTCCTGCGTCTTTGTTGGCGAAGGTGAGCTTCGTGTGATAGATGAAGGCGACTTTTGTCGCGTTAGCATAAATAGATAATCTTCCTGCGCTGTGACTGTTTGTGGTGACGTCTATCTCGTCCCCTACTGCGTAACCGTTCTCTGCGCTTTTGCATCGAGCGACCCATTGAAAAGACTTAGGAACAGCTCCGAGACTGTGAGTCAGTTCAAGGACGGTCGCTGAAGCAGGGACAGACTGCTCAGAACTGATGAACTCATTTCCAAGATTTGTATTGCCTGGTGGTCCTTGGTTGAGGTCAATGACCTCGACCGTTCCATCAGCTGAGATAGTGATGGTGTCAACGCTCACCCTTCTTCCTCCTCTTCTTGTTGCGGCTCAGGCTGTGCAATCTTCTCTGCGATTGCTGCGCTTGTTTTTGCTACTTGGAGGCCTCCAGCCTTGACCGCGAGGTCGATGAGTTGAAGGAGGGCTTGATGTTCTTGTTCTGTCAGTTCTATCGTTTTCATAGAGTGTCTTATTAAGAGAGGGTCAGTGAGGTGCTCCTCACTTGGCCGTCTGTTCCTTTGTATTTAACCTTGATCGAAGTGTTGCTTGCAACTGTAAAGATAAGCTCTCCGTTGTTGGTAGGATCATCTGAGCTTGAGGCCGGAGTCTGGACCAGTGGCTTGTTGGCGACTACCTCTTCGCGGCCTCCGTCAATGGTTAGGTAAGTGGCAACGCCTCCCGAGCCATCGTCAGATCTTAGGTAAGTAGATCGCCCGTCGGCCAAGTTTTGAATATAGAAATCTCCCTTTCCACACTGGAGAAACCAATCGCTATCGTCGTGCCGAATACTCGCGTCCGTGTGCGTGCCAAACCTTGCTTGGACATCATCATCGAATCGCATATGTTTCCTGAACTTGCCTTGATCTTCGCCAGCATCAAGACGCAGGAATTCTGTCCCGCTAGCAGCTTGTAAAACCAAGTCGCTGCTGCCCGTTGTCGGGCCAACTTTCATCAGGTTGCCTGTCTGACTGAAACTGATTTCCGCGCCGGTTGGATCGTCTGGTGAAGCAAAGATAATGCGGCCCGTATTCGCAGCAGCGGTCGCAATGGTCATGCCGCCGTTCGCGTTACTTTCTACGATAAAATCATCCGCCGCCGTATCGTAAGTAAAGCTGCCTGCGTTTGCGGATCTTACGTGAAGCTTTCCTAGTGGACTCGTAGTTCCTACCCCCACGCGAGCATTCTCTGAGTCAATGACGAATGGGTAGGAGCTAGTATGCCTTGAATAAAACTGTAAATCTCCCGGTGTTGATCCGTCATCAGGGAGATACCAAGTCATCGTGCCGGTGTTCAGCATCAACAGATCATGCGTTGGATTCCCTCCAGTGTATTGGTCATTCCCTAGCTGCAAAGAGATCGTGTTGTGGTTAGGCACATTCACGTGCAACTTCCCTGTCGGGGAGGTTTGACCTATTCCCACTCGCTGCGAGCTGTCAATCGAGAGCGCAGCTTGGTTGTTTCCTGTGTAAACTCGAAAGTTGCCGCTTGAAGTAGTAGTGGCCAACGCCATTTCGGCGCTAGTGATCATGCCGAAGTATCCGGCCCTGCCTGTCGTGTTGCCGTGGTAGACCTCTAGGTATCCCGTAGCGTCGTTGGTGCTTGTGCTATTCGGATCAGAGAGACGAATGTGGGGGTCGTTGGCTGTTCCGTTTAGGATGTGAACCTTCGCCGCTGGAGCTGTAATCCCCCCGATGCCAACGTCGCCCGTATCGCGGGGGATCGTAATGACGTTTGTGTCAGCAGAAAGGGTCGTGTTGTTACCCTCGTGAACACCGATGTTCAATGCGTTGGCGCTGCCGTCGTAATGAACAAACGCGCCTTGCCAGTTGCTACCCTCAATCAGTCTGAGTTTACTTCCCTCTGCATTATTGCTGTTACACTGGACCGCAACCGTGGCAGTGGTTGCTCCGTTTATGTGGAGCGGGTATCCCACAGAGGCAGTTCCTATGCCGACTTTTCCGCTGCTATCAACTGTCAACAGATCACCCGCGCTGCCGCCGTTGCTTGTAATGTTAAACAGGTCGCCCGACTGTCCCGAAGCGCCTTCAATCGACAGTGGAATTCTCGCGCTGCTCTCGGGCGTAAACGTAAACTGATTGAATGCGTCCCAAGTGACTCCGGTTGTGGTGCCGCTTCCGATCCCGCCGCCGTAAGATTCACCGCTGAAAAGGTTGAGGGCGCGGGTTGCGTCAATTCTAGAATTACCTGTGCTCCTGACGTAAGCCTTGAGGGTCTCGCCTGACTTGTCGTCAAAACCTTTTACTTCCAAGCCGTTGTCATCTTGAGATTGCTCAATGGACGCTCTGCCTGACACTATAACCCCAACACCAGCCGTTTCAAACTTTGAAACGCCGTTGTAGAATAGCTTCACCTGTGCATCCGTAGATCCATAGATGAAATGCTCGCCGTTTGAAGCGTTGATCTGAAGGTTCGATCCCGAGCCTAAAATAGCAGAGCATTGTTCAATCTGATTTCCACCAAGGCTCATGTTGCCCCCTACGGTAATGGCTCCGGTCTCTATTCGTGCCGGAGTTCCACTAAATACTTCGGAAGAGTTAGTGGCGTCTTTAAGGAAGACGAAGCGCCCCGTGCTATCATCCCAGCCCATGAAGCCAATCTTCGCGGAGCCGTCATAGTAGCGGAATTCAATGCCGCGATCTTTGTTGTCGTCGGAGCTTGGTGCAGTGTCGCCGCCTAACGTAAGCACCGGATCATCAATAGTGACGACGGTGCTATTGACAGTCGTTGTCGTTCCGTCCACCTGAAGATCGCCGAAGACGCGCAATAAGCCACTAGAGTCGTCGATGCGGAGTCTTTCAGTGCTGTTAGTGTAGAACCGAATGTCCCCGTTCAAGGATGTCAATTTGTTGTGACCATCGTGCTGAATCTGAAAATCGGTGGAGTTTCCAAAGTTGGCTTTCTTGCCATCCATGAAAGTTATGTCTCCGTTGGCAACAGAAGATGACGAAAAGCGAATGTTGCCTGTGATGTCGAGAGTGTAGATCGGACTGGAGTTATTTATTCCAATTTTCCCGTCAGAAGAAATTCGCATTCTCTCTGTGCCATTTGTCGTCGCATCATTTGCAGCGGTATTGAATTTAATGACTGTAGCTGCGTTGCCTTTGCTAGTCCCGCCGCCGATTGTAAGGCTGTTATCTGTTCCATCAGAATCGCCAACCATGAAAAGCATTGGCTCTTCAGCATTATGATAATGCGGCATTCCAACCCGTGAAAACTTACGGGCATTATCTGTTAGTGCTTGCCCACCTAAATCACCTCCTCCTACAAATGCGAATTTGTCTTGAGCAGGCACCACCGTCAATGTGTGGCTTGGTGCCGCGACTCCTATTCCAATGTTGCCGGT
>FUIF01018595.1_pt1 | contig 35067 bp, 47 predicted proteins | sample 1003461 | NCBI WGS metagenome assembly FUIF01 (sample SAMEA80401918, study PRJEB19352) | marine metagenome
CCACCACCACCGCCACCACCGTCAGAGCCGCCGTTGACGCCGCCCGGACCGCCTGTCGCGGTATAGTCGCCATGGGTCACACTGGCCGACCCGCCGCCGGCCGCGCCAGCGCTGGCCGATGCGAACACCGTGTGATTGAACCACGTATCACCGCCGTTGCCGCCCGATGGCGTGCCGCCGGCTCCGACCGCATAGTCAATGCTGGTCGACGGCGTCAGTGTCAGGTTTTCGATGCGTGCCCAGTCGCCGCCGTCGCCGCCGTTACCACCGTTCGAACCGCCATTGGTGCCGGCTTCGCCCGCGCCTATGCAGTCGATGGTGTTGTTGTCATCGGGCCAGTCGGCCGGCGATGTCCAGGTATTGGCGCCCGTGCTGGTCAAAACCACGACGGTTTCGACCAGATCACGGCCCGGAACCATGGTGCTGACCAGCATTATTGCATTGCCTCGATAAAGATGCGGCTGGACCCGTCCAGGTTCGCGATGTTGAAATAGAACTTGTCGCCGTTGCCGGTGGTATGGCTGTCGCCGCTTTCCTTGTCGAAGTCGGACACGGTCTGCGTGCCGGCCGATGCGCCGTTGGTGACCAGCACCTTAACATCGCAGTTTTGCGATGGTGCCAGCCAGGATACCGCGCCGTTGATGGTGACTTTCTGGTACAACCCGTTTTCCGGGTCGACCGTGATCGAGCCCGACGACACGGTGCCCAAATCGTACGGGTCCGGCTGATGGTGGCCCTGTCCGAGCCCAAGGCCGAGTACGTGGCTCATACAGTGCCAGTTGGCACCGTCTGAAACGAGTGTGACGCTTTCTCCGTAGCTGGTCAGTGTAAACGACGTGGCCGCACCGCCGGCCAGCGGCACGGAGATGGTTTGCGAGCTAACCGTTGCGATTGCCACGGTGTAGGCAATGGCCGTGCCGACGTGGCGCAACGTGATCACGTAGCCGTCGCCGGCCGTCACCGCACTTGGCAGTGTGATGGTCCGGTCGGCCGACGTCGCATCCATGTTGACGACTTTGCCTTGGTCGTCGGTGGTGACCGTGTAGTCGGCCGATTTGGCCAGTACGTTGGCCTTGGCCAGCGCGTAGGTCGCCGCCGTATAGCCGGTGGTATCAAGCGCACCGTCAACGTTATCCTTGCTTTCAATGGTGACGTCGTCGCTGTCGGTGATCGTCACCTTGTAGCGCGACGCGTTAACGTAGACTTCGACTTTGGTTGACCCGCCTTCGGTGTTGACCGGTGCGCCTTCACTGTCGCAATGCACGGTCGAACCGAGCGACGTGGTCAGCGAGTAATCGGAGTGCACCGTTTTCGGGTTCGACGTACCCTCGTCGAAAAACTTGATTTTGGCGCCCGACACCGGATCACCATTGCCGTCAAGCACGCGAAAATCGGGCGGAAATACCTTGATGCTGTCAGTCATCGCCGGTTCCTCAGTTCGTTCATTTTGTTCGTGGAAGTCCGGTCAGTCGACGGCTGGAAACCGCCGACGATGCCGGATATACGACCGCCATATGATGAACTAGGCCGGCGTGTCAGGTCTTGGCTAAGGGTCCGCTTGATGACGCGACGCCCGCCCGTTTTTTCGAATTGCTTGACATAGGTGGCAAGTGCACGCCAGACGCGCGCCAAAAGTACGTTGTGATTTGAAAACGTTTCGCGCGTAGCCTGCGTCTGTGCCGCTTGACTGGCCAACCTTGGGAACAGTGCGCGCACCGCTTGGCCGGTGCCCGACGGGTTCGGATTGCGGGCCGTTATGGCCTTGATCGCGTTGCCAAGCCGTTTCATGCTGGCTTGCTCGCTTTTGGTGTAAAGCGTGTTCATCAAAGAGCGGTTATTCGCGAACGCTTCGTTGATGTTGCGAAGCATCTGGCCCTTGGACGCCGTATTGCCGTCCTTGCCGGTGACCATGCGCAGCCAGAACGCAAGCCTGATATCATTCCAGGCATCGGCGCCTTCTTTGCCGCCGAATTTCTGCAACGCGTTGCGGTAGGTACGCACGGCCTGAACGACGCCATCCTTGACCTGTACGCCCGGCGATGACTTGCCGAGCAGTGCGGCTAGTGCCTCTTCGCCGGTTTCGGCCTTGGCCACCTTATCGAGTATCTTGGTCGACGGCGTAGCCTTGCCGGCGGCTGCCTTGCCGACGGCGGCCCGGTTTGACTTGGTCTTGGCAATCGCTTCACGCAGAAACCCTAGCGCGTTCTTGGTCGCGCCTTTGGAATTGCGGATGGCTGCAGCCTGTGCCGGATCGCCCATCAATAGCTTGTGCGCCGACGCTTCGTTCAGCCACTCGTCGAAGCCTTCCAATATCTTGCCGGCAAGGCGTTTATCGCCGCTCTGTGAGCTTGCAGACCCGACCATCTGGACCAGCCGCTTGCGCATAGTCACAATGTCTTGCACCGGTTTTTCGCCAAGCCATTTGGCGTGCGGCGTCTTCGGTGCCTTGCCGGCCGCGAATGACTTAAGCTGGCCGACCATGGCCGACGCCGTCGGCTGCAAATCGGCATCAAACGGGCCACCAATGGCCTTGTGGATATGCGGCGCCAGTTTCTTGCGTGCCTGTTCTGGCGCGGTAAACCGGCCGACCTTTTCCCATGCTGCCGTTTCTTCGGCCTTGGCGGCCGCTCTGGCCTTATCAAAGCCTGCCTGTGCGCCTTCCCCTAACTCGGCCTTGTTGGGCGCTGGCGACCGTTTCGGTGCGATTTCCTTGGCAATCGACGTGCCTTGCTGTGTGCCGGTATCGTCGACACCGCGCGCCACGTACGCCAGCCGGTTGGCTTGCTCGCGTTCGAAGATTTCCAGATCCTTACGCGCCGCTTCGCCAAGCGTGCCCGACCTGATATCATTTTCGGTGTTCAATTGCTGCGGATTTTCGGTGCGCTGGCCCTTAGTTGGGCGCAATCCGAATTCGTCAGCTTGGGCACTGCGTATCAGCTCGCGCTGGTCTTCCACGACGCGCCCGTGTTGCTTAAGTTGGTCCTTGACATAGTTGTCAACTAGATCCGGGTCTAAGCCGGCGTCAGTTGCCGCCTTGCGGCCCTTCTCAGTCAGTGCGCCGGTTGCATCGTCGACCAGACCGCCCGAGCCCCTGGACGCCAGCCAGCGCCCGATAACCGCGCCGATGCCTTCCCCGACAACACCGCCGGCAGCGGTCGCAGCGGCCTTGACCGGGTCGATGCCTTGCTGTGAGCCGGACCCTTGGGCGGCAATGTCTTGGCCGACTGATATGCCGGCACCGGCCAACCCTTGCGCGCCCATGCGCAACATCAAATTCATGCCTTTGGTGGCCGCACCAACGGCACCACCACCGACCACGAACGGCAAGGCCGCCGACACGCCCCGGTCGACATCTTCCGTGTCGAGGCCGGGGCGGTTGACGTACGCCTTTTGCGGGCCGTTTTTCGTCTGCATGGTAATGATATGAAAGCCGTTGGCATCCTGTTCGACACCAAGGAAGCGGTCGCCCAATTGCTTGCGGTAGATGTCGACCATGCCGGCGTCGGATGGCGCGGCCAGCTTGGCCCGGCTCAACGCCGACAGCGGTATGGTGCCGGCCATGCGCCCGGACGCAATGACTTCCTGAACCGTCGGCAGGTTGCCGAACTTGGGATCTTGCCGGCCGCGTATGTCTTGGGCGACGCCCTTGACGAAGTCGACACCGCCCTTGACGGCCTTGCTGAACATCGATGCCGTGTTGGGCGCGTCTTCGACCGTGTAGCCGCCAAACGACTGCGCACCGTCGGCCGGTGCATCTTCAACAGTGAAGTCGCCGAATTTTTGAGAAGCCATCTAATTGCCCACAAATGTGCCGTTAACAACCTTGCCGATCGCTTTGCCGGTCTTGTCGCGTACGATCTTGCCGTTAAGGCTGCCCGATTCGATCGCCTTGACCAGATCACCCGGCATGCCGGCCATCGGCGACGCCTGTTTGATGTTCTTGGCCTCTTTACGGATAATCCGGGTCAGACCGGCATATTTGGCAGCGAATTGGCGATCGACCTTGGCCTTGACCTGATACCAGCCAGTGTTCAGCCGGCCGCCGTTTTTCGAAGCGTAGTCATTGGCAGCATCGGCAATCGCGATTTGGTACTCGCGTTGCGTCATGGCAATTCTGATCAGTGCATCGTTGGCCGCCTTCGACTTCGACAGGCCGGGCGGTAGCGTTTGCAGCAACTTGACGTCGGAGTTGGACAGCGGACCCGGCAACTTGTCCTTGTGCGACAGCGCGATTTGCGTGCCAAGGTTGCGCACGATCTCACCCGATGTCGTGCCCTGCACATCAAAGCCAAGTAGGTCGCCGGCAATCGTTTTGATGCCATGGATAAACTCACCACCGCGACCGGTGTACAGGTTCGGATCGGCGATTGCTTTGCGTGCAAGGTCAAGCTGGCCGATGGTGTTGGTGGCTTCGGTGCTTAGTTCCTGGTACTTCTTATACTCTTCGAACAGACCCTTGCCCGCTGCCTTGTCGAAGCTGTCTTGATGCTTGATCGACATGTTGTTGACGGTCTGCGGTGCGCCCGCGCGTTCCTTGGCCAGCATTGCCGGATGCACCGAACCATCCTTGCCAGCCCACCACGGCGGCTGATCGCCGGCTTTCAGCTTGGCCGCTGCAAGTGCCATGTTTTGGGCGTGCTGTTCGCGCTGCATATCCATGCGCTCGCGTTGCATTTCCATCATGGCGTTTTGGTTCTTTTGCTGCCGGATACTGTCGACGGCTTGGCTGATCGGGCCAAAATTGAGCCTCGTCGGCGCCTTTATGGCCGATAGCCGCATCATGTTGATTGCCATGGTTTAGGCTCCGTATGCTTTGGCTGCGATGCCGCCGATTGCCAGCATGTTGTTGGCGAACGTGTTCGAGTTTTCGGCCAGCGCGTTGGCCTTGTTGATCTGCAGATCGGCTTTCTGTTGGCCGACGCCGAAGTCAAGGTTCGCGCGGTCGGTATCGATGCCGGCGGCCGCTAGTCCGGCCTGGAACCCTTGACCGCCTTGTTGGGCATGCAGGCCAAGCCGCTTCATATAGTTTTCGAGCAATACCCTACGGCCGGCCAACGCCGACACGCCGGACCCGCCAAGGCCGCGTGCATTCAACTGGCGCATGATGGCGTTGCTGTCGTTGGCCAGCCCCTCAGCGAACAGCGGATCGCTTTCAAGCATGGCTTGGGCGCGCGCTCTGGCTTCGGGTCCGTTGGCACCGGTCAAGTCGTCGAACATGTTTTGGTGCGTCAGACCGCTATCCTGGAACGGCTGCACATCGGCATTTGCCGCGTCCAGGTGCCCGTGCGCTTGTTGCTGACCAACACCAAGTTCATTCATGGCATTTTTCGTGCCTTTCTTGATGTGCTTGGCAGCCGATGCACCGGTAAAGCTGTCGAGTAGGCCCATGGTTTAAGTCCTTATGAAAACGATGCCGCAAGTAGGTAGGTGTTGACCACGTTCGCCGCGTCCAAATCGAGGTCGAATGTTTCATCCGCTTCCATGCCGCTTTCCGAGTAAGCGGTATGTTGCACCGACGTCGCGCCCTCTTCGTCGAAATGCTCGTTTCCGTCGGTGATGTCGCCGCCCCAGGTCCAGTCGCCGGACCCTTGGGCAAAGTCGGTGCAGTAGGCAAGCAAGATACCGTTGCCCGGTATGTCGATGGTTTCGCCGCTGTACGGGTATTCGTATTTGGTTTGCGTGTCGTGCGGTGTCAGGCTGTTCAAGTTGTCGATGGTCCAATAGGCGCCATGGCAGTGAAAACTTGTGCCGTCCAGGTCAATGTGCAGGTCAAAATCCGTGCCTGTCGCGACTTCCAGGCCGTACATGTAGCAAGAGGCATTGGCCGGGTCGTCGATCTGCGCCAGTAGCGTTGCGTTGACGCTTTCAAAATCAACATGATCGACGGCAACGCCCGAGCCCGAGTGATCAAACGCAACAATCACGTGGCGTGTATTAAGGCCGGTCGGCGCATCACCGATCGACAGAGAATTAAAGTTGTACGCAGCCGCGTCGGCGTTCGATACGAATTTTCCGCGATAGGTTAGAACCTTCGGACCCTTGCCGCCGACAACCTTGATGATGCTCATCAGTCCAGTGTCTTCGTGCCTCTGATCGCAATCGATACATCTAGCGCGGAACTGTTGGAACTGATCGTGACCGTTAGTTCATCCTCGTCGGTGATCTGGTTCTGACCACTGTCGGCGTCGTGCTGTTGCGTTTCCTTGGTCGTAGATGCCGAGTTGGCCGAGCCGCTTAATTCAACGCCGTTGATCTTGACTGTAACGGTGCACGTGCCGCTTGACGTCTTGGTGATCACCGACGTGATTGTACCATTGAGTTGCAGGCCGACGAAGTCATAATCTTTATCCTGTGCCGCTTCGATCAGAATGACTTCGGCGAATGACTGTTCCTTGGCCGCCTTGTTATCCGACAGCGACGACTGCGTTGACTGCAAATCGGCGATGAACCGGCCAACGCGCTGGAAAAAGCTGTACCACACATCCGTCGCCCGGCCGCTTTCCTGCATTAAAAGCCGTTGCGATGCGTCGGGCACCGAGTTGCGAGCATTTGCCATGTCAGGCCGCCAATAGGTCTATATCGACTGCAGCGGCCATCACGGCGCGTTTGACGCCGGCCGATATGCGCAGCCGCAATGTGATGCCTTCCCGCTCGACCATGCCAAGACCCCAAAAGTCGATATCGCGGCGCCATTGGTTGGCCTCGCCTAGTTCGACCTCTTCCAGCCCGCCGAAGTTCTGGCCGCCGTCGTATGAATAATCGAACATCAGCTTCGGGTTCTGCGTGTGGTCGTCGGTGCCGACGATGCCGGTGCCCTGGATGGCGTCGAACGCCACGCGGTTGATGACCATCGAGTACGGGAACGCATGTATCAGCGGCATCCACAGTTCCATGACGACCGACGTGCCGGCCGCATCGTAGCTGTCGATATCGCTTTCATAGAGCGCACCGCTTTCCGACGAACCGAGGATGGTTTTGCCATCGAACGTGGCTTGGTATGATATCTGCCAGTTGGTCGCTTCGTGCGTCCGGCGTTCGTGCCAGAACCCTTCGACCGTGTCATAAGTCCACGTGAAGTTCGTGCCGCGTATGGTGTAAAATACGTGGCTGCCTTCCGACCATGCGAACGCGCGCAAATTCTCCGGGTTCGCTTCGGCCTCAATCAGTCGGTCAAGTTCGTAGTTGCTGATTTTGGCGCCTTGGTAGCCATGCAGCATGAACACACCGAGATACTTGCCGGCGTCATCGGTCGCAGCCCAAATCACGGTGTCGACGATCTGGCCTTCAAGCAACGCCGTACACTCGGCAATGGTGCCGGCCTGGAAGCATCCGAAGTTGCGATACATCTGGCGCTCAAAAGGAAAATCAGCCGCGCCCGTATTGACCCAGAATTCAGTTGACCGTTCGCCGAATATAAGCAGATCAATGCCGCGCGTTGCCAGCCCGACGCCGGCATCGGACGAAGCTTCAGCCGTCGCAAAATCGAGGCCGTCAATCGTCACGGCATTCAGGCCGCTTATGGTGAACTGGCCGGTCGCTGCCAGAAATATGAAATAGCCGTCTTTTTCCACCACATAGATCGGGCTCGGCAGGTCACTGTCGTTGCCCTGTGTCAGTGCGCCATTCTGATATATCCACCACAAGCCATCGGACACAATGACGGTCTGCGTGTCGACATTGCGGTTGCGCGCCATCGTGACCAGGCCGTCGGTCGGAATGCCGCCGACCAGCGTGGCCGTGCCGACGGCGTCGACTGAGAACAGCTCTCGCGTCGTCACCGTCAGCAACTCGTTATCGACGGGCAGCATGCGGCGAACGCCACCGGATGCACCGGTCAGCGTCGAATAGGCCGACCAACCATTGATGGCATAAAGCGCAAAGCGGTGCTTTGCATCTTCGCCAAGGTTTTCGACATAGCAGTTGATCAGCCGCGCGGCTGATTCGAACTTGTGCCGGCCTCTGTTCGTGCGCCGTGCCAGTGCAATCGGTGTCAGTTCGCCCATGGGCTAACCCTCTTCGGCCGGTTCCGGGTCCATCTCCGGTTCGTCTGGCCGTTCTGGCAGCCGCTCGATCAGAGCTATGACGTCTTCTCTGCTCATATCAATGACGTCGGTTGTGACAACGTCGTCCTTGCCGTCGCGCGAGATGCGCACGCGTTCGCGCCGCTCGATAGCGTCTACGAAGCCATCGCTTCCAACGTCGACGACAATGCGCAAATGTTCCAGTTTCTCCGATGCCATGGTCGGTGTCCTTTTCCGTTTCAGTTGTATCGTACGATCTAAGCGGGCGCGGCCGGCTGCGCCGCACCATTCGCCTTAGACGTCTTTGCAGCCTGTGCGCGTCTGGCCTTCCTGTTTGGCTTCGGTGCATCGTCGTTGGCTGCCTTGTTGACGGCTTCGGCTTTTAGTGCGCCAAGCTCTTTTTCAAGTCCGATGACGCGCGCTTCCAGGTTGACCGACCTTGCCTGTTCGGCTTTCAGTCGGCCTTCAAGGATATCGACCAGCGTGCGGAAATGGTCCGCTTGCTTGGCATGGTCGACTTTCTTGGCGTCTGGTTTCTTCGGTGCCACTGGTTTGCCTGTCATGGTATCCCCCGTTTAGGCCGCTTCAAAGTGCGCCACTGTTAGCGCGTTTTGGTAGTTATTGGTGCAACTCGCTGTGTACGTTTTGCCGGACCCGGACCCGCTCTCGATCAAGTAGCCGCCCATTTGAGTGTTACGGTTGCCGGATGAACTTTCGACAACTTGGTCGTAATCCTCGGAAATGCCGCCGGCCGTCCAACTTCCAAGCGTTGCGTTGTGAGCGTAGCTAAAGCATCCCCAAGTGATGCCGCCGTCCGTATAGTCGTTTGTGACCGTCCGGCTTGTTCCTGAGGCGCCGGCTTCGGCTGTATCATACGCCGTCGTTTTCATGCCGTTGACGAGGTACATGGACCAACCAAAGTTGTCGGCGCCGATGGCCGCCGTCATGGTTACGGCGATATCCGTGTCATGATTGAGGGCATCATAGAAAAATATGCCGGCGTGGATTTTCTGGTTCGTGTTCATGTACGATATGCGCGTCATCGAATTTCCATCGACCGTGCATGTCGTCGGCGTGTTGGTGTTGTTATTGTTGGTGCGCGGATGCCCTAGAATGACAATCTGATGCGTGCCGGACGTTAGGCTTGTATGTGTATTCGATTGGCTCGTCGTTCCCGCTAGCGTGGTGAACACGTGCGGCCCCGATATGACCGTAATGCCACCGGATGACCGACGCCGGCCACTGCCGACCGGTGGCTGACACGACCGATTGAACGCCTTCGGCGGAACCCAGATATGTGGTTTAGGCGGAACCCATAACCCCGACTTACGGCGTGTCAAGGTCATGCCATGGCGCCCCGTAGTAAGCATCTGATACGGCTTCGACGTCTTTGGCCCGCTCGATACCGGCAAAAATCATGCGCCGAAGTTCGTAGCACTTGGCCAGCATGCGTCGACGGTTGAACTGCCGGTTCATGACTTTGGTCGCTGCCTGTTCAAGCGTTAGCCGGCCTTCCGTGCGCGCATTGAGAAGCAGCAAGTCGCTGTCCTTAAGCCGGGTCCGGTCGAACACGTACAGCGAAGCCTCGTCTTCCAGTGCCAAGATCATCGCTTGCGCGTACACATCGCTTGATACGTGGCCTTCCCTCGATAACAGGTCGCCGATATCGCTATCAACGCGTTGCTTGAAGGCGTCCTGAACCTCTGCCAGCGGCCGCGCAATAATCAGATAGCCGCAATGGATGTGATCGGGCTTAACTCGATCGTACGATGTAAATTCGTATAGGTCGTTATCTTCTTTTGGCGGGTCATCGTATCTGGTCGGCCTCAGATGCGGTAAGCCATCCGGGCCAAGCGTGATCATGGTCGGGCGCATCATGCGCTTCCAAAGCAACTCGCCATCTTCGACACGACCGTATTCACGAAGCTTGCCGTCGGCCTCGATGTGTCCGTATTTAGCCATTTTCGGATCCAAAATTGTCGTTAAGTATCAACGGCTTGGTCGGTCGTGACAAAGAACATGACGCCGATCAGACGCGCATCTTCGGTCGCGGTATCGGCCGCGTCTGAGACGTCACGGTAAAGGTCAATCCAAATCAACTGCTCGTCGCCCGGCGTGTTGCCGATCGTAAGGGCAGCGCTCTCGCTCGTGATATAACATTCATCAGCAGCCGACTGCGCGCTGTCTGTAACGACGACCGCTGTCCCCCAACTGCCATCAATTGCTTCATTGTCCGCAGTAGCACGCGCCTGGATGGCCCATGCGACCCCGTCCGTATCGGCTGCGTCGCTGTCCCAGTAGACTTGGTACGTAATCGTGCCGGCGTCCCAGCTATTGCCCAGCGCAAACTGATAGTGCGCGTGTTCGTCCGACGTGGCATCAAAATCAAGTGTCCAGTAGTTCGGGTCATTTGTCGCCAACTCGTTATCGCCTTCAGCGGCGCCCGACGTAGTCGCCGGTTTGAATTGCGAGGCGTGAACGAAGAAAGCAGTCTTGCCGGCCTTAAGTAGTTTGACGCCTTCGACTTCCAAGATGCCGGCTGCGCTTCTCGATAACGTCGTATCTGTGGCATGCCCGATTTCCAGTGTCGTGATCTGCACCGAACCATCACTGAACACATAGCCCGACGTTGCGCCTGCGAACGTCAGTGCGTTGGCTGCATGCGTGGCCGTTACGTCGCCGTTATCCCAGTTGATGACACCGCCGGACGCCAAGAACAGGTCAGACCATGACACTGTCGCCGATCCGAGCGGCGCCGCATCGTTCGACGATGGTGCCACTGCATTGGAAAACAGGAACCCGTTGGATGCGCCCGCAAACGTTAGCGCATTGGCGCTGTGCGTGACGGTGACGTCGCCGCCGTTGAAGTTGATGATACCGCCACTTGAGAACAACAGATCATTGGCAAGGTAGATATCCCACCATCGATTTGACGATGTGCCCAGACTGTTGCCGCTGGCCGTGTACGGGTACGTTGCCGTAGCACTTATCGCCACCTCGGTATTGCCACCGGCGCCAAGCTGTATGATGTGGCTAGAGTTATTGTACGCGAACCAGCCTTGCGCGTTCGACAGGCTGTCGCCGACGATCAGCCAGCCGGTGCCGGTGTTGCCTGTCAAGATCGACATGCCGGCTGCGGTCGTCGAACTGTCGATGACCAGATTGTCGCCGGCACCGTTCGGGCTTGCACCGGACACCGAAGCATCGTCGATGTGCAGATAACCGCCCGACAGCGTCAACGTGTTCGCGCTGTGCGTGATCAGCACGTCGGAACTGTCGAAGTTGATAATCGAGCCAGACGCCATCAATAGGTCGTTGCTGACGTCGATGTCGTCAACGTACACCGTGGCCAGCCGCGCCGCGCCCGTGCCGATGTCATAGGCGCTGTCGGTGTCGACGGTTATGGCGCTGTCGATCGGATCTGACCAAGCATCGCCGCCACCGCCGGCCGGCAGGTTGGCCCAATCAACCTTACGCAAGGCCGTCAGACCGGCGTCGTATATGACCAGATAATCGCCCGAACCAGGTGACGCCTGTTCCGTCAATCCGTTGATGTCAACATCAAGGTCGTTGACCGTGATCGTCAGACCTTCACCCGGTGTCAGCCACTCCACCGAGCCGTCGCTGTCATCCCAGAACATGATGCGGTCGGCGTTCGGGTCCGACAGGCTGGCGCCCGTGCCGCCGTTAGCAATGCCCAGTGCGTTGGTCAACGTGAGCGTGTCAATGTAGCCTTCGGCAAACCGGTCGGTCGTTGAGCCCAAATCGTATGTGCTGTCGGCACCGGTCGGCACGATGTCGGCGTCAACCGCGTCGCCCCACTGGTCGCCCGATGCCGCACCCGGCAGGTTCGACCAGTCGACCTTGCGCAGTGCGCCAAGGCCGGCGTCGTGAATGACGAGATAGTCACCGCTGCCCGGCGATGCCTGTGCTGTCAGCCCGTCTATGTCGACCGACATGGTGTTGACGGAGATAGCCAGACCGTCGCCAAGCCCAAGGAACTCTAGCGCGCTGTCGCTGTCATCCCAGAAAATCAGTTCATCAGCGTTCGGGTCAGATAGGGCGGCAATGTCGGCCAATAGCGCATCATAAGCCTGGACGTCGGTGCCGATTGCCAGCCCTAAGTTGGTGCGTGCATCGCCTGCCGTCGACGCCCCGGTGCCGCCATGGGCAACGCCGACGTCGGTCGCCTCCCATGTGCCGGTCGTCAGTGTGCCGACTGCGGTTACGTGCGTCAGGGATGCGTCAACTGACATCGCCGTCGCGGATATCGACAGACCGGTGCTCGCTTCCAAATAAGCCAGTGAACCCGCTGTGTCATCCCAGAAAACCATGCGATCCGCACCCGGATCACTAAGGTTGTACATGTCAAGCAATTCGTCAGCTACGCGTAAGGCACCTGAATTGAATTCCAGGCCGTCACCGATGGTGATGACATCGCTTGTGGTGGCACTTTCAGCACCAAGCAAGCCGGCGGCACTCTGCGAAATCGAGTGCGCTTCGTTCCATTCGTTGACGGACAGGTCGGCATCGGGGTTCGGTGTGCCGGATGCGACCGTCGCGTGCGTGACGGTTATGGTCATCCGGTCAAATCCTCTGGTCCGGTGCCGCCGTAGTGGCGACTGGACGGATTGCGCAGCAAGGCAAGGTCAAGTTCCTGGTCGACGTCGTTCCACATGTAGCCGGCCATGATGGTTTTGGCGTCGTTGGCATCGGCAGCCAGTACCGGGCCGACCTGTTTGCCGAAGTCTTCGGAAAGGCGCACCGCGAGTAAGGCCGTGATCGCTTGTTCAAGGCTGTCGTCAAGCGGTATCGCGGTGAACGTAAGCGACACGTCGGAACCGCTGGCCGTGGCGTTGGTGTCAAGCTTGACTTCGTCGGTGCTTTCAATGGAAAGGATGCGCGTCGATGCGGCGATGCCGGTGCCTGATACGTGCATGCCGACAAACAGGTTGTTCGAGTTGTATGGCTCGTTGTCGCTGTCGGCCAGTCCGGTGACTTTCTTACTGCCGGACGTCGTGTCGCCGGTCAGAACCATGTCTTCGGTGCGCAAGCCTTCCCGGACCCATGCCGCAATCATCGCATTGAGAGCGGTCAGAGCATGCGCCGACAGCGATGCCGATGGCGTTGCGTTGATGCCGACAACCCGGATGCGCCGCAACGCGCGGGTAATAATCTCTTGTGTGGTGGCCATGTGGTGCGCCTAGCTGGAAAGCGTGTCTGATATCGTCAGTTTTCCCGAAAACGCACCTACCAGTGTCACACCCTCCTGATCGGATGGCGCCCCGTTGACACTTTCTGCAAGCCCCAGGTCGGCGTTGGCGCCGGCCATGGCATCGACTAATTCAACTGCCGGCGTACGGCCGGTCTGCACTTCAAATTGCTGCTCGGTGTCGAACACCGGCATAGGGTCGAAGATGTTGGCGTCAAACAGCGCCTTGGTCGTATCCTCGATGGCGTTGCCAGTCAGGTTTTCAAGCGTCGGTGACAGAGCACCAACCAAATCCTGGACTAGCGTCACCATCGAGATTTACCGTTTTCAGTGTCAGATTATGCGTGATTTTATGCGTCTTGGCCGGGTATCGCTACGTCACCGGCTCCGGTACTGGCTTCATTTGAGGCAGAGCGACCTTTTCGCTTCCGTCCGCCATCGGCTTTGGCAGCGGCATCACCTTTAGCTTTCCCAACTCCTTTGACGGCGTCGTGATGGCTTGGCCATCCGCTTGACTTGCGCATATCTGCTCTTGATCGTTCGTTGCCGTCGGCGTCTTTGCCGTAGTCGACATGTCCTTGCTTAGCCATGGCTCTGCACCCCTTGGTTGTTGCACGAATTGCGTGAAATCACCACGGAACATGTGGCTTCCGTGGTGGCCCGTCTTAATGTTGGGCTCTAAGTACACCTTGCCGCCGATGTCACGCCATCGCTGGCAAAACGAATAGTCTTCCGACAGCGTACGCGGCCGGCCTTCGTCGTCCGTGTAGCGGTACGGGTCGAACATGCGCACCGTCCAGTTGTCGGGCACTAGCTGGTCATAGACCACGTGCTCGTCATAGTAGTGGCGCCACATCTTTTCCAACATACCACGCTTCAACGACATGATGCCGGCCGGCATGCCGGCGACCTCGCACAAGCCGGCGGCCGGGCCATCGGGCACCGGCACCAACGGGTTGTCACGGTCGAACACGACATCAGACCGGAACATGAATTCCGGCGGATGCTTACGTTTGACATAGGGCACCGCAACGCAATCTACATCGTACGATAGAAGTCTGATCAAACCGAACGGTTCAAACGATATATCATCGTCGAGAAACACCAGACGGTCAAAATCGGTCTGCAGAAAGTGTGTCACGATCTGCGCACGGGCCATGTAGATGTCGGCATGCCCGACTTCGTCCATGATGTTAACGACGAAGCCGTTGGCCGACAGTTGGATGAACTCGTGTATAACTGACCGCGCGGTCTGCAGTTCCACTTTCCCGGTGTAGCACGGCGTTGCCAGCATCACTTTGGGCAACGCCGTGTTGCGTTGGTAGGGCCTTCGTGCCGGCTGTGACGCGGACACGTGGTCGATGTGTGCTGCCGATTTGGCCGCCGCTTTCTGTTTCCGCCTCTGCTTGCGGTTTCGCATATTCAATCCCCGTTTTAATGATCATCAGCCGGCCTTCGTGCAAGATCACTTCCGGTGGTGATGGCCGGTTCGCGTGCCAACTGCACCACTTCAGTATTTTGCTCTGGTAGTCGGCCGTATCGGCGTCATCAATGATGATATGCGGGCACTTGTCGCCGAATTCTTCCAAGAACAGTGTACGCGTTCCGTACTTGCGCGGCGGGCCGTCAAGCACGCCCATCGCAAAGCCGTTTTCTGGATACCATTGACGCGCCTTGCGCACATCGTACCAATGGCCGCCGGCTGTCGGCGCCATGTTAACGTGCATGATCCTGATGTTGGTCACACCCAACGACTTGGCCAGTTCGTCGGTCTGCTCTGCCCATTTACGCTCATGTTCAAGGCAGAAAACATCGTGATCCGGGTTGGCCGCTGCCATCAGTATCGTTGTCAGGCCGCAACCGGCCTCGATGATCGGGCCATCGCAATTAGCCGCCATCGCGGTCGCGGTCGCCAGCACGGCCGGCGATGCCGCGTATGGATTGCCATAGGCTTCGAACGCTTCCCGGAACAGTTCGCGATTGGCCATCCAGCCAGTGCGTTTGGTGATAGCGTCAACAACGTACTTTAGCGATGTGCCGGACTGGCGTCTCAGACCCTCGCCAAGCGAGCCCTTGCATATCATTTCCGGGCCGGCCGGTTCGTGGCCTAGCACGACGTCGTGTGCGGCCCAGACACGAAGCCCGGCATTGCGTGCCTTGCGACAGAAATACAGATCGCCGGACATGCGCCCGACACCGTCGATCAGCGCCCGCTCGAACAGTATCGGCGTCAAGTGTTCCAAGTCGCCTTTACCTCGGAACACGACCGCTGCGCCGGCCAGTGTTTCAAGCACATGGCGCGTGATGCACATGAACCCGGTCGGCAATCCTTCGACTTCGACGATGCCACTGGCCAGCGCAGCGGGCCCGAGTGTTTTGCCTTTGAGCATGCGCACCGGCATTTCATCACGTCGGCCCGGATCACGAACGGATACACACCGCCGGCAATGTCGACTTCGCTTTGTCGTGTCAGTTCGACGACTTTGACGATGTCTTCGGCCTGAAAGCTGACGTCAGCATCGATGAAAAATAAGTGCGTACAATCGGTGGCTAGAAATTCCTTGACCACCTGGTTCCGCGCGTCGTCAACGTGACAGTTCCCCGTTAGAAGCAAGTAAGTTGCTTCGATACCAGCATCCTCTAGCGCTTTCCGTGCCGACCAAAGAGATGCCGTGTAGCTGGCAGCCGGTGCCTGATAGGCCGTAGTTGCCAGCAACACTTTAAAGCGGGCGCCGTCGACCGGCGACCCGCCCTCAATGAACAAGCGGCTCATTAGCCACCGGTATTGATCAGGCCAATACTGCGCAGCGCGGTATAAAGCCGGTCAATCTTGGTTTCGTTCAAGGCAGTCGTTGCCGTCGCTGTGCCAACTGCCGTAATGGCAGGCTGAACGACCGGCGTGGCGATGCCATAGAAACCGAGTTTATCAGTTGTGCTGTGGCCCATGACGGTGCCGTCATCGTTGCCCGAGCCAAGGTATTGGACGCTCATGATTGAGCCCCTTTCGTTGGAGTGTGTCGGAGTATGTGGGAAAGGTGCCGGCAGCGGTTATGCTGCCGGCGTATTCATTGCCTAGCTAAGTCGAGTGCCAAGCCTCGGGTCGATCAGTTTGCGCCCGTACAATATGTCAAGACGCCATTTGCTGACGTCGTTAATCCCGTCGTACACCGGAATCACTCTGACAGAGATGTCCTTGTAGGACTGGCGCGAACCATTGTAGGCGCCTTCCGGCATTTCCATGGGAACCACCGCCAACGCCATCGCATTTTTGTGGAAGATCATGTTCTGACGATAGCCAGTGCTTGCGCTTCCAACGTTCGTGATGGTGTTGCCGTCAGTCGTGGAAATGCCTGTCATCGTGACGGTCTGATGCGGACCAGACAGGATGATCGGCGGCGAAATGGTCAGTGTGGTGTCACCACCCGACGCGTGCGTGGTCACGTCGACGGTCTGCACAAACTGCTGCAGAATGCCGGTTGACTGCTTGGTCTTGGCGTTGACCATGTACAAGCCATCGATGGTGAACACATCCCCGGCCTTGATGGTCAAGCTGTTGCCCCAACCGTCAGTCGTGAGCGACTGTGTCCACGTGTTTTTCACGCTGTCGTAGGTCACGTCTTGCGACGCGCCATCGGTCAACGGCGTGGTGTCGGTACGAGTGCCAGCGGTATGCGTTGGCACGACCTGCGACATGTAGGTGTCAACACCGCCAATGAAGCCCAAGTTACCCTTGGTGTAGGCTTCACGTGCGAGGCTTTCGACATACATGCCGGTTTGGCCACCGACCAAGCCCCAATGGTCCGCAGTGCTCAACAGAGCGCAGCGGTCACTGGTAGGCACGGACATGTCGTCAAGGCGTTCCGGCCCAAGTGCAAACTCGGCAAAGTTGCCCAATTCGTTGCCCGGCGTGCCGACCCAATTGTAGAAACCCTGGTACATCTGACCGGCCACGTCATAGGCCATGTCGTTGATGATGTTGACCATGGCGGGCTTAATCACGCGTTCGCTCAACTTGCTGATCGACAGTGTCAGATCAGTTGAGTTGAACTGAAAATCAACGCCCTTTTGCTGGTCGACGGTAAGCGTGGTGCGCCCTTCGATCACGTCTTGCGTGTTCATGGTTGCGCCCGAACGTACCGTGAAGTCAGCCGGTCTGCGAATTCTGATCGTGTCGCCGACCTTGTACCCGTTGACGGAGTTGGAAAACTCCTCTTCGGGTACGCGATACATCTTTTTGATCCAACCAAGCTCGTTGTCGAGTATCGCCAATGCGGCCTTGGCCACAATATCGGCGGTCAGTGTGGTGTTGCTCATTTTGATAGACCTAGTTGCGCACTACGTCAGTCGATCACGACGGGTAGAGATGCTTTTGCATTTCATCGATGGAAGCGGCGTTGGCGTCGAACACGCCGGACGTCGTTCCACCACCGCCCTTGACCGTCTTCGGTGGTGCTGGTGCTGCGGTTTGCTTGCGCCCCGTCGGCATCTTGACCTTGGCTTCAATGCGAGCCAGTGCAATGCCTTGTTGCGCTTCGGGTAGGGCAGCGATGCGCTCGGCTTCGGCCTTGTTGTCGGCCAAGTACATGGCCACGGCCGGCCCCTTCTCGCTTTCACCGAGAAAGTGCACGCCTAGTTCACTGACAGCGACGTCGTCGCCAAACTTGTCGTCAAAGTCGGGCATGTATTCGCGCACCGCGTCAACACGCGTCTGGAACATTTCGTAGGACGAAACCAGTTCCGATTGCTTCGCAGATGCCGCTGCCTCTTTGGCGGCTTCGACATCACGCTTGGCCAGAACCTTTTCCAGACGCTTTTCAGCGTATTCGTCAGGGTCTTCGTACGTATCCGGGTCAACCTCTTCATCTGCGGTCTTTTGCAGATTGTCGAGTTTGGCCTGTAGTGCGGTCACCTGATCGCGGTAGCGATTTTTTTGTGCTGTCAGTTCATTGATACGGCTTTGCAAGCGCGGTGGCTTGGCTGCCGTCTCGTCATCGTTGCCGTCTTCGCCTTTATCGCTGGCGTCTGCGTCGTCGGATTTAGCATCCGCGTCACTCTTTGAGGTACTATCATCGCCTTTGTCGGCGTCGTCGTCGCTTTTGGCGAACTTGCCATCGGCGTCGCGTGTTTGTTTGGACGACTTGTCGTCCTTGTCGTCATCGTCTGACTTGGATGTATCATCGCCATCAGAGCTAGTTTGATCGTACGATGTAGTTTTCATCGTATCTAAGTCAACGTCGGCGATGACACGGTCACCGTCGGCGTCAGCCGGCATAAATACCGGCATGAACCAGAACTTCATAGGTAATCCCCCGATTGCGCCTATGCGCGCGCGTCACCGTTCTTTTTTGAGGCCGTGACGGTCGCCTTACGCTCTTGCTCACGCTCACGACGGTCGGCCTCTTGCGCTTCAAGCCGGTCGTCGCGATCCTTGGCCCATTTTTCGGCATCCAGGTCGGCCGTAATGGGCAACAATTCGTCTTCGGTTTCGGTCTTTTCTGCCTTGGCCCGTGTCAGCTCTATTTCGGCTTCGGCCTTGGCAGCGTTGGCGCGCAACAGGTCAACTTCGGCCTGTAGTTTGCCGAGTTGCGCCATGACCATTTCGTTTTGCACCTGCATTTGCTGTTGCTCGGCCGGCGTCGGTTCTTTCTTCGGCGCGTCTTCGCCTAGCACTTGCTCGGGCACCGCACGCTTAAGCCGCTCGGCCATCGCGTCAGAGCCTTCCATGTCCAGGTTGCCGACCAGTATGTCACCGATCAGCGGTGCGCTGTCGGGCATCACGCGCATGACCTCAATGGCCGTGTTCTTGGTTTCCTCGCGCCGCGTCTGTGCACCTTTGCCGATGCGCACACGGCAATCGTACTTGCCTTTGGTCAGATCGTTCATGACCATAGGCAGTTGCATGCCGGATTGCTCGTCAAGAACGTAGCGGACGACGTTGAGCGGCACATATAGTTCGCGGTCATCGGCGCCGATTATGCGCTGTATGCGATGCGTATCGTAGATGCGCGGTATCAGGTCGACGATGACCCGGCCGGCGTGTTCAAGCGAGTAACGCAGGTTGTCGCCATAGTGGAATGTGCCGGTATCGCCTTGCTCTTCTTTAGCCAGGATGGCCCGGCCGCTGGTTTCCGTCGACTTGTTGCCAAGTTGCGGGTCGTAGACACCGATCGTGGATTTGATGTCGGCATCGGATACCTGTGCGTCGTGGACATAGGCCGCCGGCACCTCTGGACCCGGCATGCGTTCCGGCTTGGCTGCCGGATTACTCGGGTCTTGGTTGTAGATCAGATACGGGCGCAATTGCTTGTTCGCCGTATCCCACATATCACGTACGCCCTTGATCATCGCCGCCGTGACCAGCCAAGGCGATTTCGGCGCTTGGCCCATGGCTTCGGCGGCCGAAGATCGAGCATAGTTGTAGAGCATCTGCGGATCGCGCGCGAACCTGATCAGGCCATGCCGATAGGTCTTTTCGCGCATCGGTATTTCAGTGCCGATCACCGGTATGATTGGCAGCCACTTGCCGGCCCAGTCGGTCGGTGGTTCGAGTTGGTCGGCGCCCGATACCAAGTACATGACGATTTTGAACGTTTCGACTTCTTTGATGTTGGGTGTGCCGTCCTGTTTGGTTTCAAACTGGCGCGGGTCGTACTGTTGACCCTCTTTAAGTTCAATGACGCTGCCATCCTTAAGCCGGCCGAACGTCTTCGTGACCTTGACCTTTTTCCAATACTCGGCAATGCGCACCTCGTCGTCGGACGACCAGTACAGTTCGGTTTCGGCGACGTCGGCGCGCTCAACCGATACCTCTGCAGCCTTGGGGTAGTCGCGCTGGAATACATCACGCGCCACCATTTGCGTGACGATGACCCAGTCGGCATCTGACCGGTCGAGTTTGACCGCTTTTGGGTCCCAAAGCACGGCATGCGGCTGCGGTATGCCTTCAAGAACGATCTCTTGCCGGTCCTGCATTTCATCGCACCATTGCGTGTTGATGCGGAAATGCCCGATGCCGCAGCCGGTCGAGTGCATCACCGATTGGGCGTACACCATGCGGGCGCGCGACTGGTACTGAATTTCACGAATAAGGCCGTTCCAAACTTCGGCCATGGTCAACGGCTTCGGCTTGCCGCCTTCCATTTCTATCTGCGGGTCACTGACCTGTTCGGCCTCGATGACAGCGCCATCCGACGGCGATACCTTGATCGCGATGTCGGCCTTGCGAATATCATTGACCACCTGGTTCACGAACTGACCAAGCCGGTTGATGGTCAGTACCGGGCGGCCTTGCTTCTCGCGTTGCTGGCGCACGACTTCAGGCCATTGGTTGCCGGCCAAGTGCTGCAGGTCGCTTTCCTGGTCAATGCGGTTGTCGCGGTCCCATTTCCACGCAGCATGCGCGTTGTCGCGCACCTCTTTGACGATAGGATCGTGCCCGTGGTCGGTGTTGCGCGGCGTTTTCATTCGCTTTGGTCCGTGTCGTCGTTGGCCGATACGTTGGCAATCAGCGACTTAATGGCTTTCTCGAACTGGAACAGGTCGTTTGCCATGCCCAGGGTTATGACCAGTTCTTTGACCGGCATGCTCAATTCTTCGCCGGAAAGCGTCTGAATGACCAACGTGCTATCGCGCACGACGACATCAGCTTCCATGATGAAGCGTGTTTCGAACAGCATGTCCTTGTCATTGCTTGCCCGAATAATCGCTTTGCTTATGTTCACGCCGCTAGCCATCCACCGCCCCCCATTGCGCCGACACCCAAGTCGTCGCCGTACGTTTCTTCCTCGATCGGCCACGGAAAGTTTGAAATCGCACCGTACAAGTCAATAATCCGGGCGAATGCGTCCATCAAGTCGTCATGTAAGCTGACCGGAAAGCCCTTAAATTCCTCTTCGATCAGAACCGACACAAGGTCGTGCGTGCGGCCTTCGTAGTCGGTTTTCTGTATGCCGTTTTCGGGCATGTAGATGCGGCCATCGGCGAACAGCGGTATCAACCGCTTGATACGGTCGTTCTTTGGCATCGGGCCGCCAACCTCGGTGATGTCGAACCTGTAGTTGTCGGTTTCCATCTTGTCGCGGATGTGCTCGATATCCGCCATCATGCCATAGCGCTCATAACCCACCGCGCCCGGTTGCCAACGACGGTGCAGGTCGAATAGCATTTGTGCTCGCTGTTTAAGATTAAGCCTATCGCGCACGATGTCGTGTACGTAAATGTTGCGGTCGGCGCCGAAACCAACGACCAAGGCCGCCGTATAGTCGCTATCCTTTTTCTTTTCTGACGCCGGATCACATACGATGCATAGGTTGTGTCCGGTCGAACCCGGGCGAAATCGCTTAAGCCATTCCGTCTTAAACCCTTGCGTCTCATCGGCCTTTGGATCTTGCAGCATTTGGCAACTGAATGTGTATGGCCCCATCTGAATACGCTTGTCACGTATGCGCTCGGCAGTCAGCAACACCGGAGTGCCGTTGACTTGGCCATCCTCGGTGGCCTTGTGTACGCGCGGTTCAAACCCTCGTTTCATGATCGTCGTGTAACTGTCACCGAAATGGTAACGGGTTCCGATATGGCGGTCGTAGCCGCCTTCACTGGTCAAGTTGCGCGACAGCTCCCAGGCTTCGGTAGTCTTGGCGATCATCTCCGGTGTGGTCACGCTCTCACGTGTCACCACATCGTCGTACACCATCAGCTTGTAGTGTTTCGACGTCGGCTGGCCGTCGACCAGGCCCCATGCCTCAACGGTGCCTTCCTTTGGGTTGCCGTTGCGCTTGACAACAATGCCTTCGTCTTCCGACCACTTCGGCGATTGCTTGCGCGGGTCCGAGTACAAGATGTCAGGGAACAACTCAATCAGGAATTCGTTACGCTCGAACTCCCATTTGATCTGGCGTAAGAAGCCCTTGGCGATCGGTCTGGTGTGGCTGAATATGCCGACGGTCAATTCCGGGTTGTTCAATATGTCTTGGATCGTCAGAGCAAACGTGATGATCGTCGACTTGTAGTGCTCACGTGCCCACAGATCGAGCCGCTTGTTTGGTTCTGCCTGTACTTCTCGACACCGCTCGAACAGCCATTGCCGATTGGCGTCTGGCCGGTTGCAGCCATACACCAACAGATAAAACAGATCAGTCTGACACAACCTCCGCGTCGACTGCCATTGCTCGTTGGCTGGCAAAGAAGTCAGCCAGTCGATCAGATGCTTGTACTGCGTCGGACTGGTTAACAACTGTTGCGTTGATAGTGACATCGCCGGCCCCGCCCGACTTTTTGCTTTCATCGATGAACACCGCGCCCGCCCGGTCAAGTAGCTGCGTGGCCGCTTTCATGCGCAGCTCAATGGCTGCGCTGTCGTCTTCCATGATGGCGACAAGCTTTTCCATGGCCTTTTTGGCGTTCTTTTCAGCGACGTCGATGGCATCGCGCACTTTCTTCGGCCGGCCATTTGGGTTTCCAGATTGACCCTTTTTGGAACTGATGCGGCCTCAATCGCGCGATACGTTGTTCGCGGATAAGCTCCTTGCTGGTTACTGGCCTTTTTTGCCGCTGTTTGCGTGTCTGTGGTCTTCGGCATCTTCTTTACCTGTATTGTGAACGTGCAATCAGGATCGATTCCGCAAGTTGCATGTAACGCTTGATCAAGCCGGTTTGATCGTTTCAGCGGCGCGCGACAGCATAATCAATCAAGCGTGTCGGATTGCTTACCTGCAATTTCATCGTACGATCGAACATTAACAGCTTGCGCTTGTCGCGGATGTGATCCGCGTAGATCGCGAGTTCAGCGGCCAAAAGCTGTTCGGCTGATAGCTTTTCCATCAGAATATCCAAGCCCCGACGGCAATATCATCACTCTCACCTTTTGTCATCAACTTGTGCAAACGCACAATCAGAACCAGGTGCTCGCATAATGTACGACATGGGCACCGGTCCAGGCGCATGCGATCATAGCCACGGCGGCGACCAGTAGCGTGCCGACCGCGCGCCAGTTGACGGTGTCTTCGCTGTCGTCCGGCAGGTACTTATTCGTCATGGCTGCCCCCGTCGATTTCATTGGCAAGGTTCAACAGCATTTCGCGCAGCGCATGCGCTGCAACACGGTCCAGTGTCAGGCCGACGGATGACAGTGACGAGTTGGCTTCGTCCAGGTCGATGTCACTCAACGGTCGAAATACCGACGTCGGATAGGCCGACGCCAACTGGCGCAGGCGGCCGGCCATGGCCTCTCTGTCGTTCAGTAACTTTTCGATGGTGCCGCAATGGTCTCGGACCAGTCGGCGCAGTTCGGTTTCCTCGTCTGGCGTCATCGATCAAGAACCCGCCGCAGCAACTCTATGTGCTTGCGCATCTCTTCGCTTACTTCGCCGACGGTTGGGTTAGTGTTGACATGCAACCGCTTAACCCAAGATGACAACAGCGAGATTTGCGCGACAATTTCCGCCTCTTCCCGTGGTTCCATGGCCATGTGTATCGATTCCCGTTTCAAGCTAAAACGCCGGTCAGACCTTATTCCATACAGGTTTCAGACCGATTTCCTAAAACAGCAAATTCAAGAACCCGAACACCGCAAAGAATGCAATTGTACCGGCGGCGATGCCGGCTGCAAAGTGTTGCAGTCGTTTCATGGCTATGCCTCTTTGAAGTCGGGCGGCCAGCTAGAAAGCCGCTCACAAGCAAACGGGGAAGCCTGTTTGCGTCGGGATGCCGGCCGCCCTATGCGTGTTCGTGAAGCGAGTACAGTTGTTGCTTGGTTCTGGCCCGGTTGTATGGGCGCATGTTGCGTTTCTTGCCAAGGTGCCATTGGTGGCACACGTGGCACTTGTACGCGCTGCAGCATGACAGGTGCCGCGCCTTTGACCGTGCTTCCATGGCCCGGCCGTAGCTGTCAAAGCCATACTTTGACTGGCACTGCTCAACCTGTTCACGTGTTGGTTGTTTCATGCTTCGGCACCCAAATCGCTATTATTGGTTTTTTGCAGTGCTTGCACACATAGTCGTCGTCGGCGGTCATCTTGTTGACCGACGGGTCCGGCTCGCATGCGTGCTTGGTGGTCTGGCCAAGGTATTTGGGCTTGGCGATGCCGGTGTGTTTGTGCGTGATCAGTTTGCGCTTGCGTGCCGCGTATTGCTTGGTTTGCAGGCGTGGCATCAGCCGGCTTTGCGGACCAGCCACCACGTGCCGGCAAGGTATGCCATGGACACGTAATCGATCGGCAGCGATATCGGCAGGCGCACACCGAACAGATTGAGCACCTTGACGGCGACGACGACCATCAAGGCCAGCGCGATGACCCGGACCAGCCACTTGACGGCTTCGGCATAAACCGCGTCGATAGTCATTGTGTTGCCCCAATGCATCTATAAAAGAAAAAGTGTTCTGGCGATGTAAAAGCGTTATCCAAGCCAGAATGAAAGAAGCCGGCCCCGCGTTAACAGTTCCGGCTTCACCGCCTCTAAGGCAGAAATTCCCACATTACCTGAACGAATGACTGATTTGTTAAAGTTGGTCAACCGTCACGACTGGCTGCGACCAAGGTTTGCCACGCAAAAGCTCCTCGAAATGCTTGCGCTTGTCTGATTTGATTTCAAGTGTGCCATTCCGATCGACTTCAATGCGAAGCAACCGGCAAGTCAAACGCGTGTGGTGTTCATAGAGCACGTCGAACTGGACCTTGAAGTCGGGCAGCCACTTGGCATTCGTGCAAATGTGCACGTTGTTAATACCTCCCATAGCGAGCCAACCCTTGACCAGTGCGTACTGCTCGGGCCGCGTCATGTACTGGTCGCCACGGCCCCGCTCTTTGATGTGTGCCCGCTCTTCGGCATAGAACCGCTGCAGCCGTGCTTTGGTTTCCTGCGTTAGCTGTATGCGTTTCATCGCCGACCCTCCAGAACACCGTTTAAAGCCTGGACGATGTTGTCACGGTCTTTACGAAGATTGACGACCGTCCGGGCCAGCGCGGCCACCAGATCGTGACTGTCAAGATTGCCGACGGTCGATGCGAAGTAGTGCTGACAGTGCGTGTAGAACACATACCGCACCAAACTGCCGGTTTCGGTTTCCCAGATATATTCGCCGCTGTTCTGCACTGCGATGTACTTGCCTTCCAGCGGGCCGCCTAAGCACAACGCATAGCTGTCACCGTCCGGCGCGAACGGGTCCATCATGTGTTTGATTGATTGTTTCTCTGCCGGTGTCATTGGTTGATCCTTTTCGGTGTTGTGTTGGTTACGCCTTTGCACTGACGCCAATAAACACGTCGACCAGCTCGGGCCGTACTTTAAGGAAACGCAACAGTCGTTCGACTAACTCGGGCACTTCATAAGTGCCGTCCTGCCAGCGGTATACCGACCTTGGAGTTGTCGATAGAAGTGCCGCCGCATCGTCAACACACAGGTCGAGTTCGACCAGTGTTTGCCTGAATTCGCTCGCTTTCATCATGACGCATCGTCCTTTTTGTTGTTGTGGTAACATGGACGCACCGTCAATGGTTGTCAAGGTAGTTTCGAGTTATTCATAGAAAATTCAGACGAAGCGTCATATATTGACCCTGCCAACACAACAGAGGATCAATTCAATGACAGTCTCACTTCTAATCGCTATCATGATCTGTGGATCAACGATTGCAGGCGCCGCGCTGCTGAGCGCGCTGATCGGCTTGTTTATCGCGGATGAATACGGCGGCGACCGATAGAGAGGCCGGTTGCGCCAATCGAACGGCCCGGCATGGCACATGCTCCGGGCCGTTCTTTTTGCTGCATTTGCCAACACAACGCCGGCACTATACCCGCTTAAGCGGCCGATTTGCGATTGCCCGGCACCAATCCACAGATATCACTCACCACGTCCAGGCCGACCTGCAGCATGGCCAGCGCATAGCCGCGCTGTGTCGACCGTGTGCCGATGTATGGCCTAAGGCACCCGCCAAGGTCTTCAAGGCGCTGCTCGGCCAGTATGACGGCATTTAGGCTACGCCACACCGCACCTGTCATCGCCCGTTCGAGTTGGGCCAGTTCGGACCCGGCGGCCGAGCGTTTGCAATAGCTGTCGTTGGGTCCGGTCGACACGCGTTCGTCACACCATCGCGTGTCATGGCCGGCGGCCGTCAGTGCGAGCAGTTCGAAGTGTTTGGCGGCCTGATAGCTTTGATGGTCGATGTCGCCCTTGCCGTACAACTTCTCGGGATACCATTTCTTGCGCCAACCTGGTCGCGCGTTTTTCTGGTCAAGTATAGGTGGCTCAAAACTAAACTTTTCTTTCTGTTGCTTCGTCGGTTCGACTATTTCCATAGAATTCGGCCTCTTTTTTAAGAAACGCGAAACTTTTTTTTGGAAAAAACTCGAAACTGTTGCTTTTTTACTATTGACGCAGCGTCACAAACTGCTATTATACGCATAGAAGTTAGCGAGTTGGCCCTGAAACATAACAAAAAGACAGCACGACGACGCCGGAAAGAACGCAAAAAGCGACGGTGATCTAGGCCAGGACATCCAAACGCTAAAGACCAGCGGATCGGCCGCAAAGTGCGAAGCATGGCCGAACGCCTTCAACGCCTACTCTTAAGAAAACGGCCCGATTGAGCGGACACTCAGTCGGGCCAGTCAAGGATCAACCCAAATTTCCCCTACCTCTAAAGGAAACTTAGACATGAAAAAACGTAACCTCAAAACACGACTTTTTCAAGTGTTCTTCGGCCTGTTGGCAGTTTGCTTAGTGACTGTTGACATTTGGTCAAACGTATCCTCGCAGATGGCACGCAACGCCGAAGCCTCAATAATCGCCATCACCATCGCACTCGGCATCGCGCTGGCTATCATGACCTGTTTGCTGCCGACGTGCTGGCGTTTCTCACGCGTCGCCACACTGGTCGTCGCCATCGCCATCGGCGTCGGCACCACGTTCAGCCTGTACGCCACCTACGAACGCGTCATGTTGACCGCGTGGCAGTCCGGTGAAGCGGCACGCCAGCACAACGCACCTATTCTTGCAGCACGCGAGAAAGTTGCCAGCCTGCAAGCCGAAGTCAAAGCCGAAGCCGGTCGCGGCGGATGTGGTCGCAACTGCCGACGCATTATGAAGCGCCTGGAAGTTGCACAGACCGACCTCGGTAAGCTTGGCGCCATCAAGGACGACGACATCACCGCAACGCGCCTGTCGTCACTGCTCAACGTGCCGCGCGAACTGCTTATCACGGTACGGCTCATGAGCGCACCGCTGGCCGTGTTCCTGTTCGGTCAACTGGCTGCATTCTTCGCCGGCTGCGGCGCCCGGCCGACAACCAAAAAGGCCAAGGTGACAACCGAAGCAACCGAAACGACAACCGATCCGAAGCCGACCCATCGCGTCAAGCGCGGCCCGAAACTGAATTCGCAAGTCATCGACTTCAAGACGGCTTTCGAACGCAAGAACGGCCGGCAGGTAACGGCCAAGGAACTGCAGCTTGAATTCAATCTGGCACCGCGTACCGCTTACAGATACGCAGCCATGTAAGAGCCTCCCAGCAACTAGCCCGGTCCCCCAAGGCCGGGCTTTTTTTGTGTCAAGTGCACAAAGCTGACCCTAGGTTTTGCACCCTTGTATATTTTTTCGCCCAACTGGTAGTTGACGCTGCGTCGCAAATCATTTATATCGTACGATACAAACATCAGAGAAAGGATCAACCGATGACCAAGACACCAACCACCAAGCAATCAGCCGCACTCCAAAAGGCTTTCGACCACTTCAATAAGACTTTGTTCATGGATGCCCTGCCACATGTCGTGCTTACATTGAGCCGTGAGAAAGCCCGCCGGCTTGGCTATTTCTGGTGCAAGGCATGGCGCGACACCAACGATGACAAGCAGCGCGTCGACGAGATTTCGTTAAACCCCGGGCACGTTCGCAAGGACAATATCCGCAAGGTGTTGTCGACGCTGGTCCATGAGATGGTGCACTTGCAGCAAGAATACTTCGGCGAACAAAAGCCGAAGCGCGGCTACCACAACAAGGAATGGTCCGAGATGATGGAATTGATAGGCTTGATACCATCAGACACCGGCAAGGAAGGCGGCAAGAAAACCGGCCAGCAAATGACGCACTACATCGCCGACGGCGGCCGCTTCGACGTCGCTTGCGAGGCGTTACTGTCTAAGAAATTCATCATACCGTATGGCGACGCCACGATGATGCCGGCCGGCAGCGGTGGTGCCGACGGGTCCGGCGGCGATACCGAGGAAGGTGGCGAGAAAGAAGCCAAGCGCAAATCCAAGTCGAAATTCACGTGCCCGGGCTGCGAGTGCAATGCTTGGGGAAAAGAGGATTTGAACTTGAAATGCGGTGAATGTGACATGACAATGGAACTCGCTTAAGCGCATTGATCCGTGCTATCAGCGATACTGCCAAGGAACCCGGTTAGCTGCCCGCTAGCCGGGTTTTTTTTATGCCTTTGGGTGCCGGCTCGCATCGATGGCCGCAAACATCTGATTGACTTGCTCTGCTGATGGCGGTTTCACCACCGGCTTGCGGATCATCTGGCCGGTTTTAGCGTCAAAGTCACAACGACAGTCCAGGCACCGCACGAAATACCTGTCATTTGCGATGTCGTATTCGGGCGGCGATAGGCGGTCATCGTGCTTGCACGCCACCGCCGGCTGATCATCGGTTATTTTCTTTGGCCACGGCCAATACTCACCAAACTGCCAACGCCAGTTGTGCGGCAATCGCCAGTGCTCTGGCTTGTTCCACCGCACTATATTTACGACGATCATTGACTCTTCTAATGTTAAACTGCCCATCTGGTCCGATATCGACATGCGCTCATTTGTCATTTGTCACCCCGTTTTGACTTGTGCTTGAGTTTGGTTGGCAGTGGCGGCTGTCCCCCCTCACCCCGTGCCGCTCCCCTCAGCGGCTAGTTACGCAGTCGCCACTGTCACCATCGACGCGGCGGCCATAAGCCAAGCATCTTAAACACGCAGTACAGGCCAGGCACGCAAGTCATGCCCAACATGACACCAGTCAGAAAGTTAATGCCGTCGGCGGCTGTCATCGTGGTTTCCTTTGATCGGCGTCGATACCGCATAGATATCGAACGTTTTGACCTGTTTGATACGCAACGGTTGCGGTGCGTGGTACTCGGCCAGCGCGATCACAAACGCGATCAGCGCGGCATATGTGGCAAGGATAGCGGTAAGTCTGGCGTCACTGAGCATCGGCCTGCTAGCTCTCTGTTGTGTGCTCTCACATGGTCAAGCAACACGCACAGACATTCGATGCTTCCCGGCGACAAGTCGATCAGGTTGCGTTGTAGCTCCATGCAATCCGAATTCGGGTCAAGGCGCTGCAGATCCAACACAACCGCGATCTCGTCGCTGTCACCATATTCGACTGTCCGAAATATGACCGAACTTGAAGCGTCATCCGGGCAGATCGAAACACTTAGACCGGGCACCACTGCCGGATTATTTCTCTCTGCCATAATTAACTTCCCTAGCCAATTAATTGCCAAATATTGTCAAGTAAACGCCAAGTAAAGCGGCCAAGTTTGTGCCATTTAGCGCTAATTTTCCCCGCAAAATCAGTCACTTAAATTTGGCACAAACTTGGCTACGCCCCCCACTTGCCCCCTTAATTGCCGACGTGAGCGGCAAATTTAACGATTGCTTCCGACGGACGATAAAACCGCACGCCGTCGTTGAAGCGAAACGGGCGGATCATGGCCTTGTTCGGTTCGCCCGGTGGTGTGTCAAGCACCTGTACCGCCAACTGCTCACGCCGCGCCAGTATGCTGTCGGCAAGGCGCTCGGTGGTGGCGCGCAGCCAGTCCGGCAGGCCGACGCCGGCCGCGTACTGGTCGACGGTCTGCGACAGTTCCATAATCTCGGTGCGCTCACGTTCGGTCGGCAGGCGCCCGACGCGGCCGACAAATTCCATCCAGCCGAGCACGTAGCCGTCACGCGCGGCTTGCTTGGCCTCCAGCGTGCCAAAGAACTGCATCGCGTTCGATCGTACGATTGTTGCGACCTCGGCGCCCGACATAGTGCCGAAGCCGCCCGGTGTGCGCCCGAGTGTTTCGCGTGACCGCGCGGCTTGGCAGGCGTTATAGCAATCGCCGATGGTCGGCCAGCTTTTATACTTGTGATGTTTCAAGATGTCGTCGCAGCCGTCACGCAGATGACTGGCGTCGAAGCCAGCCAGCATGCCGGCATACTCGTCAAGCACCGCTCGTGGCTGGTCGCCTTTGGGGAAACCGAAAACGTTCGTCATGCGGTTCAGAAAGTGTTCGTAAACGTGTTCCATGTCTGGTCGATCCTATGTCATATCGCCGGCCATCCGCCGGCTCATGAAATCGCGCAATTCTTCGTCGCGCTGTGTGGTTAGTTTGTCTGACGGATTACCACTTTGGCAAGAATTTTTTTCCTCGCTGTGGATGCGCCGTACGGCTTGGCAGAAATACCGCAACGGCGATGTCAGCACATCGCCGTCGGCGATTTTTGTTTGCGTCACCGCGATGCCGGCCTTGACGGCATCTGAACCGAAGTCACGAACCATGTTTTCAAGATACGTTCTGGCGTGCTCGGTGCTGTCTGGTTTCAAACCGAACGGGTCTTTGCCTTTGCCGTTCATCCAATTTGCGATGCAAACGACCGCCGCATTGGTAGCCCCGTTGAGCACGTGGCCGCTGTGACTATCCACTTGCTGTGGTCTATCAGTATCTTTCTTTTCTTTCCCTTCTTTCCTTTCTTTTGTGTTGCCCTTTGCCTGCCCTTTGCCTGCCCCAACCTTGCCCCTCGCTTCGGTGACATCCTGGAATTTGCTGTAGTTACAGATGGTTATCGTTGCCCGACCCTGCCCCTTACTATGCCCCTTTTGATACGCCCATCTTTTTCGAGCAGTGCAAGGAAATTCCGAACACGTTTGACTGACCATTTCCAGCGTTCAGCAAGCCAGGAAAGCGACCCGATAAGGTCGCCACGCTTGAGCGTGACGACCGTGTTGCCGATGGCTGTTTCGTGGTCGGTCCAGGCGGCCAGCTTGATAAGGTCATACCAAGCCGCCTGACGGCACAGTTCATCGTTGGCGAACAAGTCATCGGTGGTTCTGTGGATCTTGACGAAGCCGGTCATTAATTCGTTTCCCGGCGTTGAATTTCGGCGATCATGCGGCCCAACACGGCCCATTGCTTCGGCGACAACCGGCCGTGCTTGTTCTCAAACACCGTGTCAAGAAACGACTTTTCCCAATCGGTCATGTCGTAGCCGCTTTCGATGATCCAAGTGGCCACGTGTTCATGCAACCGGGTCCAGTCTATGGACTGCTTTGCATTTGTGTTGACGCTGTCGTGGCTGTTGATGTAGGTCTGTGTTGTCATTGATCTTTCCTTGTGATCGATGTGGATTTCGACGTTGACGCGATACTAGGCCGTTGCAGCCGCCAACTGCAGCGGCCTTACTCTTAGGCGCCGCGCAAACGCTGCGCCTTACTGGCGAATTCGCCGCCCAGCGCTTCGATATCGCGGGCCAATGCTTCCAGGCCGTCGTTGTTGCGTTCGACGATCGTGGTTTTTTCCCTGTATTCGCGCATGGCGGCTTGCTGAGCCGCTTGGTGCTGGTCTGGCGTGATGTTGACCGGCTGATGCGTTACCCGCCTCTGCGGCGCGCTGTAGGCCGCTTGCGGCACCGATCGGCTGCCGATCTCCCATGCCAGATAAATTATCGCCAGCGTGATGATGACAGAGCCCCACAGCATGATGCTGTTATTGCCCCACCATAGACTACCAGCATCCGGCGATCGCGATAACGTAAACCACGCGATGACCGACTTGACCTGTGCCAGCGCCGGCGACGATACCGTTTGAGCGGTGGTCGCCGACATGCGCTTGGCATCGACTAATTCCGCCTCCAACACTTTCATCTCAGCTTTGAGCGACTGGCGTTGAAGGCTGTTCTGTTTGGCCGCCTGCAGGTCTGCCATTTCTCTGGTTTTGCGCTCGCAGATCGGCCCGCAGCCGCCGCGCTTGGCCTCGTTGGCGACATACAACTTGGCGGCCTCTATCAATGGGTCATAGGCTTCGGGCGCCAAAAATGTGCCCTGCCATGCGGTTTGAGCCTTGATTTCGGAGATGCGTGTTTGCAGCCGCTTGATTTCCGATCGGGTATCGCGCGCCTTGGTGTTCTGGTTCTGGCTGGATACGATGTTGTTGTCACGGATTGCAGCGCTTGAGCCGTAGTCAGTGACGATGTTGGCCGCCGCGAACAGGGCACCGAGCACGACGCACCGGCCGAAGCCGATATAGTCGCCCATTAGGCGGTATTCGGAAGCGCGCATGAACATGCCGCCGACCGCTCGTGATATGGCGGCGAACATGAGTGCGAGCACGATTTGCAAGGGAAGGATGCCGTCGGCCAAAGTCCATCCGAAAAAGGCCGTCAAGCACATGCTGCCGTTGAGCAACACCGAATAGATAATTTTCATTTCACGGTCTGGACCGCGAAAAAAATCGATCATTGGTTGCGTCTCCCGTTAGATGCGGACGCAACACAAGCCGCTGTCAATTGTTGGATACTTTAGGCGGCTGCGGTCGCCGCCTCGTCATTTCCCGTGTCATCCGGTGCCGGGTATATGTCCGGGCGCAGTTCATGCAATGGTATGCCAGTTATACGGTGCAGTGCCAAGCATTGCTGTGGCGGCACGGCCCGCCATTGGCTGACGGCCGAGCGGGTAATACCAAGTGCGTTGGCTAGTCGTTTATGCGTGCCAAACCGCTTGATCAGCCGCCGCACAATCGCTTCCAATTCGTCGCGCTCTGCTTTTCTCATGATGTCCGCCGCTGTCCGTATTTGTCCGCCGATATCAAATCGCGTCACTAAAGCTAACCGATTTTTTCGTTACCCCACAAGGGGAACAAAAAAACATTTATCTCACCTTGACGCGATTGGTAAGTAGTTCTAACCTTATCACTGATTCGGTTTGTCGGGCAACTCTAGCGGCACGCCCGGCAAAAGAGCGGCGGATAAGTGCGGGGAATTCGCTGCGCTAGTGCCGACCAGGTGATGGCAAGCCACCTGGTCGGCACCACTTTACAAGGGGCAAACGTTGACCACCGTACATCATGACATCATGCCAACGATGCTCGAACGTGACCAGGAAATAACACCGATTTCCTCGCACTTCACACTGTCCTTGACGATCTGGTTTGATGCAACCGTCAAGGATTGGCGTTGCGACCTCTTTAGCTACACGTGCCCGGTCGGTACTGGCGACGACCGCTTGAAAGTCGACGTCAGCCGCACCGGAATAGGCCAACAAGCGCTGACGACAGTAATGCGTTCAGTTTGCGCCCGATATTGGGCGGAAAACAAAGATTTTCTGACCGAATTGTACCGACTACGGCCAGACGGTCACATCGGAGGATAAGAGCGCATGGCCTTCCAATCAATCAGAGAACTACTCGACGGCGTATCGCAGCCAACGGCCGGCCGGCGACCGCCGCGTATACCGGAGGAACCCGCAACCGTGCTGAATTTCCCAGGCACCGGCAACGACAGCCGCTTGGTCGATGTTGTCAAGGAAATGGATCAAATCCAGGCGTACTTTTTGCAGGCCAAAGTTGACCTTGTCAGGCTTGGCCGCCGGTTCGAGGAATTGCAAACCGAACTGGTCGAAATCAATAAGAACTACGGCCTCAAAACCGAAGCCCGCACGTCGGTAACGCGTCAGCTTTACGACGATGTGGTCAAAGCCATCGCAGACCCGGACCCGGATAAAAATGCGGCAACCGACATCGACTGACGATCAACTGGCGTGGTGGCGCAAGGCTCTTAAAGAGGGTCTGCGCCCCGACCACGACTGGCCTGAATGTGGCTACTACAAACTGCGGTCACGCGTCCCCAACAACAACCCAAGGATCAAAAGACAATGGAGCACGATTTACTGGCCGGTACAGATACTACTGATACAGCCAATCGACTGGACGACGGGTCAACTGATAGCGGACGAAAGCCACCTGTTTCTGGTCGGAAAAAGAAAAGTAAGCAACCAACTGGAACAACTGGATCTGTGGTGGCGCCTGCGACCGGTGACGCTGACGGAATTCCAATGGCTGACGGTCCAGACGGACATACGCCAGACGCCGCTGCTGACGTTCTAAACCAGCCGGGCGTATGGGATAACGACGCGCCGATTATGCTGCGCATTATGCGCGCCGCGCACGATGTCAAGACGATCACCGAAGACCAGAAAGTCAAACGCAAATCGAAAAAGAGCGGTGACGAAGTCACTTATGGTGGCGTGTCGTCGGCGCAGATCGTCGCCAACTGTAAGGCGGCATTGCACAAGCACGGTGTCGTGTTCTGGCCGGTCATCGACAAGGGTTCGCATCAGCTCAACGGCAACAAGTGTACGATGTGGGTCGACGGTCATTTCCACAGCGTCGACAACCCGACCGACCACATGATGGCTGGCGCATGGGGGGAAGGCACCGATTTCGCCGACCATGCGCACCAAAAGGCGCACACCAACGCCGTCAAGCAAATCTTACTGAAGGCGTTGATGCTGACGTCGGTCGAAGACAACGACGACGAAACCAAGCGCGTGACACATGAGCCGGAAGGGTCAAGCCAAGCCGTCGCCGATGCGGAAAGCAATCTTGACACGGCAGTGCGCACTTGGGCCGATGCCTACAAGGCGGCCATAGATGGCGCCACAGACGCCAGCGATTTGGCGCTCATCCAGGCAGCCAATGAACCGATGCTGGCCATGGCGAACGTCTCAGAGCGCGTTAAGACGTACTTCAAAGAATATGCCGCCAAGAAAGCCGCGCAATTGATGAAACTGGCCGAAAATGGGGACACCGA
>FUIF01018206.1_pt1 | contig 34984 bp, 54 predicted proteins | sample 1003461 | NCBI WGS metagenome assembly FUIF01 (sample SAMEA80401918, study PRJEB19352) | marine metagenome
GTTTCTGCTTGGAATGTGGGTGAGTTAAAGTATATGACCTTACCTCCTTGTCATTACGGATTTCAAGTTTATACAAGAAAATCTACAAGAGAGGAAAAAATTGTCAATCCCGGAAAATATAGAGTTTTATCTTTAATGTGGAATCAGCGTTCGGTGGATACATTTTTAGGACTACCATTTAACATTGCTTCTTATGGTTTACTATTGGAACTACTTGCTAAAGAAACTAATATGATAGCAGGAGAGTTAATTGGTAATTTAGGAGATACTCATTTATATTTAAATCATACAGAACAGGCGAAGGAACAGATAAAGAGAACTTCATTTGATCTTCCTACTCTTAAAATTATTTCATCTGATATACTAAATGGAGAGTTTGAAGTAGAGTTTAAAAACTATGTTTCACGTCCGGCATTAAAGGCCCCTTTATCAAATTAAAGTTGGTAACCTAAATATGTACATGTCTATTTATATTAAATTAAGTTAATGGAAAAGTCTTACAATAAAGATACTTTTTGTGTTGCTCCTTGGGTGTCGATGCATTTAAGTACTTTTGAAAATGTTGTGCCCTGCTGTTTGTATAAACAGGATAAAAACGTATTTGGAAAACTTAAAAAAGGAACTGAGCTTACAGAACATTACAACTCAGAAACTGCTAAAGATATAAGAAAACGACTATGGACGGGGGATAAAATAGCTGAGTGTGGTGAGTGTTGGTTTAGAGAGGAAGTAGCAATAAATAAAGAGGATCCTAATAGCTATAGAAATCAACTTAATAAAAAATTTTCAAAGCACATAGATGAGATAGTTGCAAATACAAATGAAGATTTTTCCTTAAAGGAGGTTAAGTTTAGAATGATTGATTTACGTTTCGACAACAAATGTAACTTAAAATGTAGAATTTGCTCGCCTACATTTTCATCTGCTTTATACAAGGAATATAAAGAACTCAACTTTGATTTTGAAGACATAGGTTCTCCGTATAATATATCAATAGATGATTTAGAATATAACACTATCCTAGAGCAACTTCATAACGTAGGTGTAATTTTCTTTGCTGGAGGAGAACCTTTAACGCAAGATAAGTACTATAAAATTTTAGAATACTGTATAGAAAATGATTTAGCAAAAGATATAACACTTTGGGTTACTACAAATTTAACTAAAATTAAATACAAAAAATGGGACACAGTAGAACTCTGGAAAAAATTTAAATCTGTCGAAATAACTGCTAGTATTGACGGATCTTATGAAAGAGGTGAATACCTTAGAAAAGGTTGTTCATGGAAAGGTGTTGTTGCTAATAGAGAATATATTTTAAAAGAACTACCCGATTTACATTTTATGATAGTTCCTACTGTAAATATTATGAATAGTTATAATATTGTTGAACTATATAAAGAATGGGTTTCTAAAGGTTATATTGAAAGAGAAAGATGTCACTTTAACCTATTAACTCATCCAGAACACCTACAAATAAGAAACTTACCGGACCATCATAAAAATGCATTAAAAAAACTTTATGATGAAACTATTGAGTGGATAAAATCTAATGTTTCTGATCCCTACTACGATGCAAATCATGATATTGATCAGTTTAATTTTGTAAAAAGTTTACTTGATTTGGAAAGAAATGATGAACAGTTAAAAACTTTTGTCAATAAAACTCACATAGTTGATAAGTATAGGGGAGATGACTTTTTTAAAATTTTACTGAATTGGCTGATTTAGAAAATATAATATAAAAGTTGGTAGTCTTAATTATTCTTCTTATATTAAGGTAGTTAAAAAAGAAAAGGTTATGCATTTAAGAACTACAAGAAGATTGTCTGAGAAGTACTTAAACAATTGTGAGAAAGTTTACGGATTAAGTAAGTTTCATGATAGTGCTCCTTACATAGAGTTTCAACCTTACGTTCATTCTGTTTATACAGAAGATGATAATCCAATTGCAGAGTACATCTTTGACTATAATACTATCGTAATATATTATAAGAATATTCATAGTGCACAAGATTTAGCTCAAACTATCGTTCATGAATATCAACACTACTTACAATCTCCTTCTTGGATGACTCGATACTATAATATGGGCTTCTGCTATTCAGATCATCCTTATGAAATTGCAGCATTCAATGAAGAGAAAAATTGGAAATTAGTTGCTTAGTTAAACTACATTTCACTATTTATTAAGAACTAAACTAAACAAGAATATATGGCATGTGGTTGCGGTAGATCTCCAGACGGATGTAGAGGTTGGCACTCTTTAACTGAAGAAGAATTCAAAGTAGAATATGATGCATTTCTAAAAGAAAAAGACGGTACCTTAAGAGTAAAAGAGGTAGAACATTATACCGATACTCTATTCAAATTTAAGTTAACTAAAACAGACGAATACAAATTTAAGGCCGGACAGTTTACAATGTTAAATGTAGACGGAGCACCAAAAAGAGCTTATAGCTATACAAGTGGTCCGGAAGATGATTTTATAGAGTTCTACAGTATTAAAGTACCAAATGGACCTCTTACAAGTAAGCTTCAGAAGATTCAAGTAGGAGACTTTGTAAATGTTTCTCCAAAAGCTACCGGAACTCTCATTATAGATAATCTTACAGAAGGAGACGATTTATGGTTACTTGCTACAGGAACTGGAATTGCACCGTTTATTAGTATGTTATGTGATCCTTTAACTTACGAAAGATTTAAGAACATTCATGTTGTATGGTCTGTAAGGGTAAAAGAAGAACTAGACGCTTTTCATGACTGGTTAGGAAGTATAGGAATAGACTATATTCCAATTGTTACTCGAGATGATAGATGGGAGGGAGAGAAAGAAAGAATAACAACTCTTATTCAAAGAGGAGATATAATGAAAAGTAGTACTCCTGATAATGATAAAGTAATGCTGTGCGGTAATATGGACTTCAATAAAGAAATAAAAAGTTTACTTGTTGACGAAAGAGGATGGGTAGAAGGTAATAGCAGACAGGCAGGATCATTTGCATTAGAGAAAGCTTTTGTAGGGTAAAAAGTTGTTTCGTATTATTTATTTTCTTATATTAAGGAATAATAATAAAACAAAAAGGTTATGGGATATCAGCAGGAATTAAAATTTAAGGAACTAATAAAGGCTTACCCTACAATTTAAAAGATAGGTACCTTTAAAAAGCAAAGATGGGAGACAAAGAGGTCAAGGTCGAACTACCTAAAAATAAAGACTTTGAATTAGCCTGGATACCTGATAACGATGAATGTAGAGAAATAGACTAAAGTAAAAGGAGTTTACATATTAGTTAAAGATTCTTTTGATTTCTATGTAGGTCATGCTGGAGAATATAATGCAGAAACTTCTGGCTGGGATCAGAGACACAGAAGATATAAAGGAGGATTAGGACAACAAAAAGACGATACTAATAGTAAAATTGCCGAACACGCAGCCTACGAACCTTTTACAGTCTTTTATTTTCCAAACCCTACTACTACCGTTAACGGTAGAGAACTATATGTCGGAGAAGCAATTGAAACGGACTGTATTGTTTCTTTTCAACCTATTCTTAACACTAGAAAATACTAATATGGCATTGTGGAATGTAGATGGAGAGATAGTATATGCTGAAGGTAGCCTGTCTCTAACGCCTGAAAAGGCCAACGCAATATTTGTTACTCGTCACCGATATAAAGTACCTTATTCAAATATAAATTCGAATGGATTTAAAGGTACTATTCTTACTACCGAGTCAGGAACTTTTCATACTCCTTCTTGGACTAAAGTTCATCCTAAAACTACTATTGAAGATGTATTTATTGATAAGAAACCTTTTGAAGAGCTGTTTGTTGAGGAAAGGAAATGGGAGTTTAAATCTGGTTCATCGAATAAAACCTATACCGTGAAGTATAATAAACATGGTAATTTAAGCTGTGACTGCATGGGATATATCGGCCATAGAAAATGTAAACACATAACTGAAGTAAAAGAGAAAATATGATTTGGTACTTTTTAATAGGAATAGTATGGTCGGCCTGGCTAGAATACTGTTCAACTAAATATAGGGATTTAGAATCCATAGACTACAACTGGACAATGTTTGATAGAATACGTCAAATAGTTTTTTGGCCTATAAATTTAATTGTGTTTATAGTAGCCTTTTTTAAAGGAGTAAATGATGGTGAATAGAGAGTATACTCCAATAGTTGTTGCATTTAACCAACCACGAAAACGTAAGGTACAATTAAAAGTATTTACTGATTTAAGATGTCCAGATACAATCATTACTAATAGAAGTAAAAAACTACCAGAAGGTTCAGAGATATTAGAGATAGGAGTTGGTAGTCGATTTGAAGAAAAATATAAAACCAAATATAAAATATGAAAGCGCTTCAGAATAAAAGTAGAATGAGATTTATTGCACACAATCCTACAAGCCATTTGATTGTTGCTTTACAAAAACAATGCAAACGAAATAAAAGAAAAAGAAGAGGTTTATGTTAGATACTAAATTACAACTAAAGGTTGCGAAAAAAGCTAAAAAGATTGTTGAATCATGTATGAATGAAAAACAATTAGGTAATGCCAAAAATTATGTAAACCTTTTCTTTGAAAGATTTGCATTTCCTAAAATGGAAACTAAAATTGGTACTGTATATGAAGCCGATCAATCTACAGTCAAGCTTTATAATAACCTTATAGATTTAATAGAAGAAAAGGAAAAAAGTTTACTGTAGAAGTTGACTGTACAATATAAATTTCTTACATTTAGGTATATAAATTTTAAATAAAAGTTATGAAAGGGTTTTTTAGAAGTCTACTTTTTTGGAAAGGTAGAAAGAGAGGTATGGTTCATACCCGAAATATTGGATTGGGCGATTTCCGTTATATTTTCTTTCCAAAAGACTTTGCAGATAAATATGGTTATTTAGGTACTTCTATTTGGGATGAGAATAGTGAGTATTTTAAAGCACTCTACCCTCTTGTTCTTGCTTTAGATTATGAAGCAAAACCAAAGTGGTGTCCAAGATGGTTTTTACGTTTTCTCCATGTGTTTGGTTGTGATAAATCTATTGTTAGAGTTCGCAATTGGAGATTAAATAACCTACATTCTAAACTAACCAAAGGAATTGCATTTGTAGATTGGAAAACAAAGTGGAGTGATTATGATTTAAGAATTAGTATTCATGCACCAGAACACTTACAAAATTTAGCTGATGCTATTGAACATGAATTTTTCTCTCGTGGAAGACAAAAAGAGTTAGTAGAACAAATTAAAGAGATAGATCCTAATGCTCCAATAATTTATGGTAGTGTAAAAAGATTAGAAAAACAACTTGAAAAATTAATAGAAAATTAAAATGGAATATGCACAATTTGACACACAGTTAATTGCGTATCGAAAATTTCATAGAGATATATCTAAATTACATGATATGGGATTTGACTTTATGGAAGGTAAATTTCAATTGACATCTCCGGTAGATAAAATGCTACAATCAACTATCGAATCACACTATGGAGAAGATGGTTGGCAGTGGGTTCAGTGGTTTATATTTGAATCTAACTATGGCGAAAGAGATTGGAGTGCTGCTCCTCTTTATAAAGCGAATGAAGACGGAACTCTTGAAATCATAAGAGAAGAAGGAGAGGATAGATTCGGTGCTTATGATGAAAATGGAAACCCAATATGTTATTCTAACGAATCACTTTGGGAATATCTAGAAAAAAATCATAAATTAAAGTACAAAGTAGTCAAAAGATCAAATACCTAAACAATATGTGGGATAATTTTACATACTTTTTCAGAAGAAAATATAGACAAATAAAAAGAGTTATTGACTTTCTTCCACTTATTTGGAATGGGTTTGATTTCGATTATCATTATGCAATAGACCTTTTCAAAAAGCAATTAGAAAGATTAGCTGATGAATTAGAATCAGATAGAGCTGTAACTCAATCTGCTAAAACTAATGCTCAGAAAATAAGAACGTCAATCCGTTTAATAGATAAAGTTTATAACGATGAATACTCTTTGGAATGGATAGATAAAATCAAAAAACTGTATGGAAAAGATATTTTAGACCACGAATTCGAAGATACAGGTAAAGGTAATGGTTCTGTCTACCTTAAGTACAAATATGAACAATGGGAGAATGCTGAAGAAATTAAAGAAGTAGAACGTAAACTTTTCAAAGAATCACAAGAAAAACAAAAGAGAGCCCATAAAATACTTTGGGATTTTATAGAGCATAATATTGAACGGTGGTGGGATTGATTGTTTTTCATCTCACCATATATTTATATTAAAGAAAATATAACTATGGCATATGTTTATGAACACATTAGAAAAGATACAAATCAAGTATTTTATGTTGGTATAGGTTCGGATAATAATTTTAGTAGAGCATTTAGTGATCGTGGTAGAAACTACCTTTGGAAAAAAGTTGTTGAAGAAACTGATTTTGAAATTAAAATCATTGAAAGAGATGTAGATTGGGAAACTGCATGTAGCAAAGAAAAAACTCTCATTAAAAAGTATGGAAGGCTTTATTTTGGAGATGGTATTCTAACGAACCTAACAGAAGGTGGTGAAGGGTTTAGACAACCTCATTCTGAAGAAACTAAATTAAAAATAAGTAAAACCACCAGAGGTAAATCTTATATAGAACGATACGGTGAAGAAAAGGCAGCTGAACTAATACAGCAAAGACGCCAAAGACAAAAAGAGATATGGGAATCTCGTTCTAAGAAAAAAAGAACCGAAATATCAAAAAAAGTATCCAAAAAACAGAAAGGAATACCAAAACATCATCCTGATGTAGAATGTCCACATTGTGGAAAAGTAGGTAAAGTTAGAATTATGAGTAGATGGCATTTTAATAATTGTAAAGTCTTTACCGGAAAATCTCATACTCTCTCTGAGGAACATAAAGAAAAACTAAAAGGAGAAAGGCCACAAAGTAGGAATCTTGTTTGGGTAAATAATGGTTATGAAAATAAAAGGATTAAAATTGATAACAAACAAAAATACCTGAAAGACGGATGGAAACTTGGAATGCTATGAAAAGATATTGGAATAAATTTTTAAATTGGTTAATACCCAACAGGAGGGAAAAAATCCTAATCAAAATGATGAGAGAATCAGAAGAATTAGGACTATACGATGAACCTTCAACACCAAGAGAGAAAATAAATAAATCATTTTCAACCGCTGAAGAACTTGCTGAATGGTTCCACGACAACTATGAAGAAGTATCATTGAAGCAAGGATGGAAACACAAGCCAATTGCCAAGTGCCTTTTACTGATTTACCTGAAAGCAATAAGAGAACAATGATTGAGGTATGTCAACGCCTTCTTAACCTTTAACACCAAAGAGAAATGAAAACAACAATATGTAAAGTATGGGGACAAGTTTATCTACTCCCTTTTATCAAACTAACACACACACGAAAACTAAATGGTAGTTATGAACTTATTATTGGTTGGTTAAAATGGGAAATAGTATTTGGATATTAGAAATATTTTTCGTATATTTACGGTATAGAAATTTAAAATAATAAAGGTTATGAAAAACTTAGAAGAATTAGAAAAGAAATACGCTGAACTTGGGAGAGAGATAGAGGCGTTAAAAAGTGAAACAAATTACCCTATTTATTGTTTAAGTAAAGTAGATAGTAAAATAGTTAAATTCACTTCTTTAAACAGGGGTATTATAGTTAAGCAAGGAATATTTTATGATGTTGGAAAAAAATATGATCGTTGGGTATCACACACAAACTCAGAGTATTGGCAACAATTAGATGTATGCCCCAAAACTGGGTTCTACGATGGTCAGTTAGTTTGGGCTTGGAATGAAGAAGATACACATACAAGACGACTAAAGTTTTACGACACTGAAAATACATCTACTTATTATTATGATGGAAATAGAGATGGTTATGTGTACGACAACTACGAACCATACGAGGGTAACTGGCCGTCTTGGGCTTTAGAAGCATTCAAAACATTAGAGAGATGAAATTAGTATATTTAGCAGGAATGGCAGCACATCGAATACTTGAGGTAGAATCAGATATAATACCTCCTGAAGGACATAGAGTTCGTATTCCGGAAAATAATATTAAGAGAGTTTTAAACGATATACCTATAAACTCAGAAGATGCCCGCAATTTAATTGAGTACATTAACTACAGTTACAACTATATTACAGATATAGTTTGGGATTATGAGAAAAATGAAGTTCTCTTACATTTAGGTGAAAAAGAAAAAGCACCTATAGTTAAACAAGCTCCTTACTATCAAAGACCAAGAGGGGGTAATAATGGAGATGGAGATGGAGGATTAGGTATTATGGCGGCTATTGCAGCAGTTATGTAAGATAAGTTAAAAAATAAAGGTTATGTACGATAAAGATTTAGAAGTAGATCCAGATAACTTCACAAAGTTTAAAGTAGGAGATAAGGTAACATATAACGGAAAAGAAGCCGTTATATTAGAAATAAAACCTTTCATTAATCCTTGGACCCAAACTTATACTTCAGATGATATCACCATTAAGTATAAAGATATAAATGGTAATTGGAGAAAAAAAGATAAAAGAACAGCACAAGATTTAAAATAAAATAAATAAAGGTTATGGATCAAGAAATTATAGGTATTGGCAGTTACTTCATCGGTTTTATACTATGTTTCATTCTTTTATATTTGAACTATAAAAGTGAAATAAAAAAGTACAGAGCTATTGAACATCCTGGTCAAAGACCTGTAGAAAGTCCTAAATGGGACGAAGATAAAGCCGGTTTTGTATCTTTATTTTGGCCTGCATTTTTTGTATTTGTCATCTTTACAATTTTATCTACTAGTTTAGGTAAGTTGTTTATTAAACAATAATTAAGGTTATTAAAAAATCAAAAATTTACTCATTTTCAGATTTAGCAAAAGATTTACCACCTCCGAGTGTAATTCATTCTCCTGAAGGAGAAAAGAAAAGAAAAATAGGCTTAAAACTTTCAAAAGTAAATAATATGAAAAACTTAGGAAAAGTATTAAAACTACATAAAATGTGGTTAAAAAATGAAAAAGGAGGTGTTAGAGCAGACCTTGAGGGAGCAAACCTTATAGTAGCAAACCTTAGAGGAGCAGACCTTATAGAAGCAAACATTATAGAAGCAGACCTTAGAGAGGCAAACCTTAGAGAGGCAAACCTTATGAATTCATACCTTAGAAGAGCAGACCTTGAGGGAGCAGACCTTAGAGGAGCGGATCTTAGAGGAGCAAACCTTAGAGATGCAAACCTTAGAAGAGCATACCTTAGAAGTGTAAACCTTAGAAATGCAAATCTTATAGGAGCAGACCTTATGAATTCATACCTTACGAATTCAGACCTTACGAATTCAGACCTTACGAATTCAGACCTTAGAGGAGCAGATCTTATGAATTCCGACCTTTCAGGAGCAAACCTTAGAAGAGCAAACCTTGAGGGAGCAAACCTTAGAAATGCAGACCTTAGAGGAGCAAACCTTGAAGGAGCAAACCTTGAAGGAGCAAATCTACCTATATTCTGTAAGTGGGGAGTGTCTATTATTGACGACAAAATACAGATAGGTTGCGAGAAAAGAACCATAGAAGAATGGGACAAATTCTTTGCATCAGATGAGGTAATAGAAACTGAAAGAAACACAGAAGATTTTAAAAGAATAGAAGGTGTATATATAGCTTATAAGGCATATTATCAACACTTAAAGAAATAATAATTATGAAAACATTTAAAGATTTAGAATTTAAACCACATTCAGCAGACAAAAACGGTGTACAAGCAACAATCGAATTCGAAAACGGATGGGGGGCATCAGTAGTACGATTCGATGGATCATACGGTGGACAAAGTGGTTTATTCGAACTCGCCGTACTAAAAGACGGGTTCATTGACAGTAATAACGATATTACGGATAATGTAATAGGGTGGTTAGACGAGGGTGGTGTTACGAAAATACTTAAGCAAATCCAAGAGTTAAGGTATTCAGAAATTATAGAAACATACGAACTAATGGAAGATGATTAGGAGAGAGTATTGGGGATGTGAAATGGAATCTCCTATCTATCGAGAGGTAGCAGAAGAGATGAGACTAAAGAAGGAACCATATAGTCTTCAGAGTAATGAAAAGACTAAGAGAGGTAAGAGAAGTAATAAGTAATAACAATTTAATTTAAACGTTTATGAAAGAAGGTACGTACGAAGAAGTAAAGTATGGATGATGAAAGGATATACAATGCGATAGAAGAGTCTATTTTAGAGGAGTGGAATAGGACGGAGTTGGAGTGAGGGGACGGGAGAGGGGCGCTGTCTTCTCTAACGTCACCGAAGGTGACACGCGCATATTTCACGAAAGGTCCACATCCTTCCCTAACAATCTGTCCCCACTTCGTAACCCTACCAACCAACCAATCTACAATATGGACAAATATGTGATAATATGGACAAATATGTGATAACGGGTACTGTCGTACCCTGTCTCTGAGTAGTAGTAAATGACTTTGGTGCATACTTCATAACGAGCAGTAAGAGGTATTGATATTTACGAGCAATGACGGGTATTCACGAGCAATGATGGTTTAACGAGCACCGTTAATGACGTACGAGCACCGTTACGAGCAGTAAAGTGTCGAACGATGAACGTTTGTGTAGATAATACCTAAAGGAGATAACGCTATATGGAGGTAGAAAAATCAATAGAGCCTAAAGGCCGGCCTAAAGATAGCCTAAAGGCATTAATGTTTTTAAGTATAATATGGTAGAAATTAGGTAGAAAGAGTGTGTAGAATAAATGGGTAGGTTGTATAATAAAAGAAATACATAATATAGGCATGCACCCCTCCCCTTTCTTTTTCTTCCAGAGAATCTAAAAAATCTTACCTATCCCTTGCCTTCCCCAGTTTTTATTCATATATTAAGGTATACAGTAATGCCTAAAGGCGCCTAAAGGCGTGCCTAAAGGCCTGAAGCATATATGGCAGAGAGAAAGATGATACAAGTGGATAAAGAGGTAGCCGGATTGGTCAAGGAAATGTACCCTGATCTATCATGGACGGCTATACTCAGGTTAGTACTCGATTCAGGAGTCAATCAACCTCCAATCAAGGAATCGCCTATCAAGCCTATCAAGGATTTTGCCACTAATAAGGATTTACAGGATTTGAAGGTTAAATTCAATACCGCCCTATCTGAGCTTATAAAGCAAAATAATTTAAAATATATTAAAAAATAGTTGCCTAACTGAATTATAGTTCTTATATTTAGGTATAATAATTAAAACAATAAAGGTTATGGCAAATTTTATTACTATTTACGATTCAATGGATGCACCAGATACCACTGGTAGCAGTTTAAAAGAGTATTTACCATACGGTATTACTTATGACATGTTAGTTGAATATTTAGGTAATCCTACTTTCATGCCGGAAGATTCAGGAGATGGTAAGGTTAACTTTGAATGGGTTGTAGAATTTAATGATGAGTTATTTACAATTTATGATTGGAAAACTGTATCTCCGGAATGGTCAAAAGTAAACACCGGTACTAAAGAACAAGCCTCAGAGTGGTTTGGAGGTTCAAGATGGCATGTTGGTGGAAAAACTTATGCAGGAGATTTTATCGATTATATTGAAAAAGAAATTAAGTTATTAGTTGCTAGTTAGAATTATTCTTCGTATATTAAGGTATTATTAAAAATAATAAAGGTTATGTATAGTAAAATTGTAGATTTAGCAAGTGGTGAATTAAAAATTTCAACTCATAATAATGTAACATTTAATGTCTTTCTTAACGATAAAGAAGTAGATGTATGGACTGATTATAGGACTAAATCACCTGGAAAGAAAATTAAAGAATGGTTAGAAGATAATCAAGAGTGGTATTAATAAAACAATAAAGGTTATGAAACGTACAGAAATTTTAAACATCAGATTAAAAGAGCTTGAAGAACAAAGAGATAAACTGAAAAAGAAGTTAACAGATCTCTATGGTGAAAAACAGGCAAAGCATATTATTATTTTAAAAGACTGGTTTAATCCTCTAAGTGAAGAAGATAAAGACATTACTTTAAATTTTCAAAACTCTTATATTGATGTTATAACTAAAGTAAAAGGAAAAGAAGATAAATTATTTACCTTGAGGATAAGAGGTGGATGGGTGGATGGGGATACTATATATTCCGGAATTGAATTAAGTAAGTTTTCTACAGGATCGATAGTGGATGAGGATGTAGTTAAAGAATTCTTCTTGACTGCTAAATGGAGTCAATTTGTATTGGATCATCAAGATGATATTATTGCCGAATTAAATTTAGTACAGGATAAATACAATAAGGAGAGAAGAGTTATTACTGATCAATTAAGTCCTTTAGAGGAATCTATTAGAACCCAGAGAGAGGATATTGATAAACTTAGACGGGAGGACCGTGAAGAGAAACTCAAGAAGGAAGGGGTAGTACTACAAAAAAGTAATCGTGGTTGGCTTCCAAGTTTTGAGTATAAACATGATAGATATATTTATGATCTATTTAAGATGAAACTCTTAAGTAAAACTAAATCTGGTCTAAGTGCTACCTTAGAGGTTACAACCAGAAGAGTAGTAGATGATGAGTATAAATTTTATACACGTATTTTAGAAAATGTAAGGATGGATAAAATAGATAGATTCCTTCAAAGATATACCGCTTTATAACCGGTAGTTTTAATTAATATACTTTGGATTGGCCGGAAGAACTTCATAACCTCTTTCGGCTTTTTCTTTAAATAAAGTTGCTAGTTACAAAAATAGTTCTTATATTTAGGTATAATAATTAAAACAAATCATATCATGAAATCTATTAAATCAAAAACTACCTCAATCAAAAATCCAATCAAAACTTTTAAATTAAACAACAAAACTTACTTCCCATTTCATTTCTTTAATCACAAAAACAATTACAAATTTGATCCTAATTCTTTAATAACTATTAACAATCAATCTTATTATTTAGAATTAAAATAAATAATAAAATAATTGAAGAAAGAGTTGCTAGATCGATTCTTTCTTCTTATATTTAGGTATAATAATTAAAACAATAAAGGTTATGCAAGTATTTAAAGAAAACAAAGTAGTAAAGGTTATTTTAGAAAATGGTGAAACGTATGAACTTCATGATGATTTTGGGGATGGAACAATTGTTAATATTGTAGTTGGTGAGGAGTTAAAAGAAGAGATTGAAGGATGGGATTTTGAAGATTGGGATGATAATGAAGTTCCTACTTCTGAAGTTAAATTAAAACTTGATGTAATGGATGGAGAAGATGGATGGTCTGTATTTATGAAGGGAGATGGAACTGAAGTAATTGAAGCTTAATGCATATTGAAGTAGAAGAAGTAAAGAGTTTGGGGTTGAAGAAGGTAAAGTATTCAACCCTTAAACCTTATTTCGACTTTCAATCTATATACTTTACAAGAGTAAGAGGTGATGATGGTTGGGATAAAATTGAATATTACATTAAAAATAATTAAAAGGTTATGAAGGTTACAATTAATATTTCAGATAAAGTACAAGAAGCATTTTTAGATAATTTATATTTCGATAAAGAGGTAGTAGATAATATAGGGCCGGAAGATGTATTGAGAGTTATTATTGGAAGGTTCTTATATAGTAAGATAGATAGAGATGATATCGATATGGTTGCTGCTTCTTATATTAACTCTATAGATGAATCTGGAGAGTTAGAGGATATTATGTATGAAATTTCTTTAGGTAAAGAGTTGCCTGTTTAAAATATAATTCGTATATTTAGATATAATAATTAAACAATAAAGGTTATGTATTTAAAAGTAAACGGAAAGTATTCAAGCTTTAACTCTGAATTAGCTAACAACGAAAAGAATGACTGCTTTGTAAGAGCATTAGCCGTTGCAGCGGATGTTGATTATGAAACTGCTCATCAAACTGCTAAAGAGATCTTCGGTAGAGAGGATAAGAAAGGAACTAATGGTTTTATGACTTTCAAAGTATTTGATAATGCCAGAAAAGCCGGCCTAATGATTGGTAAGAAAGTAATCAAGGCAGATGTATTAGGTAAGGTAGATATCAAAAACAAGTATAAGGTTAAAGGAGAGGTAATATGGAGAAAGAAGACTCTAAAGAGCTTTGTTGAATCTCATAAGACCGGAAGATATATAGTAACTGTTGCCGGACATGCACTTGCAGTCATAGAAGGAGAGTTACAGGATTGGGGTAACTTAGCTTACCAACCAACACGTAAGGTATTATCGGCATATAGAATCATGCCAGAAGAAGTAAAGTCTAACCAGCTTACATTGTTTTAATTATTAAAAAAAGAGGGGAAAGGGTTGGTGATTCGATCCTTTCTTCTTATGTTTATGATGTAATAATAAAACAAATAAAGGTTATGGTGAATACGTTTTATAAATTAAAGATGTCTAATCAAGAATTGACTATAGAGAGTTTAAGAGAATTTATTAATACTCATTATGTTGAACTAACTACTAATCCAGATTGTAATGTTGTGCAATTATATAATGATTGGGCTGTAGTAAACTTATAGTTGCTAGTTAGAATAATTCTTCGTATATTAAGGTATAATTAAAACAAATAAAGGTTATGACTTATCAAGAGAAAGTAAAAGCAAGTAAAGAGATCATCAAAAGAATAGAAGGTCTTAAAGAGAATGAATCATTTACATTTAAGTATAGAGGTATTGTATACATCTTAGATTGCTTCTCTATAACAGAAGCTACCGGTAGAAGGTCTTACTCAGTTACTAAGATAGGATCATATGGTAGTAATGGAATGAATGTAGAGAAGATAAATCCAACCAGCCTATCATTATACACATTTGATATGATGGAGCAGAAGTCTACTTATAAGATGGACCTATCTGAAATAGAAGGTGTCTTTGTAGAAGGGGCATAGATAAAAGAGGAGGAAGGGTTGGTAGTTCGATCCTTTCTTCTTATATTTAGTATGTAATAATAAAATAAATAAAGATTATGACAATATCAGATACGGTAAATGAAGTTAAGATTAAAATGAATAATCTTGATTGGGGTAAAAGTACCGCAGAACGTAATGCAAATTTAGATAAGTACTATTCTTTAAAGACTAATAAGGAAAAAGAAGTATTTGTGAGAAAACTAAAGGGTGAATGAGTAAACTAAATGAGGTGGAGTTGATTTAAAAATATTGGTAAGGAGGAGGGCAGGTTTAGATCAATCTGCTCTCATGGTGATAGCAAGGTGATATAACACTGACAGTAAAGTTCCCTAAGAGGTACGTCGCTCGTGGGGCTGCGCCATACTAGGTTTCATATTTCTGATGATTTTTCACTATATAGGGTAATATATATTTATATATTATAAATAAGACCCCACCTTACCACCTTCTAAATTATCTCTCTATATGGCATTAACTATACATCCTATACCAATACTCCAAGCTGCTATATGTACAACCCACTCCAATATGGTTAATTTATCTTTATGGGTCAATTTTTTCATTATATTAAAGAACGTTATTTATTTAGATCCCCCGTTAGAGGTACGTTTGTGTATTACTCGAGTATAAGCATCTTCATAGGCCTGTATCTGTGTTATATACTCTTTATGCCTTCTTATGCTGGTAGCTTCTTTTATAACCTCTTCTCTTAGGTTTAACTTCTCAGCCTCTATTAAGATGTCTTCTACTGTCATAATTTTAGTATTATAATTTAATATAAGAACTTTTATTGGGTTTTGCAACTACCTTGGGGAAATTTTTTGGCAAAATTTTCGCTATATAGGGGGTTTTTTCTATATTGATTGTTAATATACTATTTATCATTGATGGAACCCTTAGATAAAGATACTTTATTCTCAATTTTTGAGCAAGGAGACGAGCAAATCTACCAAGAGCATGGTTTGCAAGATACTCTAAATAATCCTTTTGTCTTAATGGGAATGGTAATAAAGGGGTTAGAGAATTTCCAACTAATGAATTTAATGTACCAGAGAAATTACCCTAAAGAGTATGCAAAAGTAGCTAGTGTTATTAAATACAAGTACTACACTAAGTTATATAATTACCTAACACGTATAAACCTTAAGGATTTAGATATAGAATACAATATAGGTGATTCTTTTGAAGATACACAAGTTTATATAGGGTTAGAGGAATTAAGAGTCTACTATGAAGGTTTAGAAGAGTATGAAAAATGCGGAGTTATAAAAAAATATATAGATTATTTAATAGATAGAGTTGTAGCTTTGGATAAATCTTCTTATATTTAAGTATAGAGAAAAATAAAGGTTATATTATGTCAAAAACAAAAGAGGGATTCAAAATCACTAAGATTACCCCAGAGCAAGCTTCTGAGCTTATTGCCTGTAATGATGACCAATTAGGTACTCCATCAGCACATTTTACACTAACACCGTCTACTAACATTAAGTACCCGGCCTCTGAAGGATGGGAGGATGTTACATACTACACTAACCGGCCCAGGCATATACAAATGCCAAAAGGTACTACTAACTGCCAATGGGTATATATTCTCTCTAACGAAACAATGCCCGGTCTTGTTAAGATTGGCTTTACAAAGAATAAACCCGCCGAGAGAGTTAAGCAGATTAATGCAGCTACGGGAGTCGCACTAGATTTTACCGTAGAATGGGCTTTCCCTTGCTTTAATGCACACGATCTCGAGAAAGAGATCCATATCTACCTTGAGAGTCAAGGCTTTCGAGTGAATAAAAAGAAGGAATTCTTTAATATTACAATAAAGCAGGCAAGGTCGGTGGTTGAACGTATAGGAAAGCCTTATAGGATGGAAGAAACCCGAGACTAAAAACTTCGTGGCAACTTCGCGCGTTTTGCGCGGCGGCGTAGCCGTTATTATTTCTATATAAAACCCCTTTTGATGTTGCATTCCTGCTTTTTTATCCGTATATTTAAGAGTAAATAAAATAAAGGTTATATTATGAATAAAATTTCAATACTACACGTACTATTTTTAACTTTTCTATTAATATCTTGTACTAAATCTGAAGAATTATCTGAGGTTTGTCAAGATGGTTGTGAGACTTATGTGGATTTAGGGGTATTACAGGATAAAAATGGTTATTTTCATATAGATTTAGAGCCAACCGACGAAAAACCCTCTAGATTCTCTATTGATGCTTACGCAACTACTACAAAACCCGAATACTGGTACAACGAAACACCTATAGTAGAAGCAGAATTCTACGGAGATAAAAAAATTATAGTGAATACAGGTTTATTTAAAGAAGAAGTACCCCTTGTACAGGAAACAACCCTATATTTTTCAGGAAATTCAAATCTTTTACATACTAAACGTATAGTTGGTCCTATTTCTCCCGGTATGGTGGGAGATACTTTAAATATTACTATGGAAGTATATTGGGATGCAGGTAATTTATTTGATCTTCAAACTAAGGTACTAAAAATTATTATAGAATAGTTGATTCTTTAAATTATTTTTCATAACTTCATATTATATAATAATAAAATATATATAAGTATATAAATATATATAAATAATAACTATATAATTAATATTAATAATAAATAATATATAACTAATATATATAATATAATTTAATAAATAAAAAAGGTTAATCTATGTTACAAGCAGAACAAATTCAAGGCAATTGGGATAAGCACATTAAAATTGTCAATCACTATATTACCGGAGAACGTAAGGAAAAGGTATTAGCTATGTTAGAAAAACTTTCCGATATCTATGTTATGGCTCCTGCTAGCGGTAAATCTTGGTATCATAATGCTTTTCCCGGTGGTTATGTTGACCATGTCAATAGAGTTGTTCAATATGCCGTAAACAAAAAGACCTTTACCTTCAAATGGGAGGGACGGTAGACTTTTCAGATGAAGAGTTAGTATTCGCTGCTTTATTCCATGATTTAGGAAAGATAGGAGATGGAGAAGGACCAAATTATATTCCCCAAACTGATAAATGGAGGCAAGATAAGTTATCTGAGATGTATACACCTAATCCTGATTTAGATTTTATGCTTATACCGGACAGATCTCTATTTTTACTTCAGAAATTTGGAGTACCGGTTAATCAGAAAGAATATCTTGGTATCAGATGTCATGATGGTGTGTTTGATGATGCCAACAAAGCGTATTTCTTTAGCCATCAAGAGTCTTCTAGACAGAAAACAGCTTTAATCTCTATCCTACATTCAGCAGACTTCTTAGCTTCTAAAGTAGAGTATGATATGTGGAAAGCACAAGGTGGTTCTTCTAAACCTAAGAGTCGAAAAGTAACTTCTACAACAGGAAAGCCTGTAGCAGCTTCAGAAGGGTTAACAAATATGGTAAAAAACTTATAATCATGATTCAATATACAATAATCTCCTTTTTAGTTGTATTTTCCGGAATTTTATCTTATATTATATATAACCTACTTAGAAAAGTAGAGAAGTATGAAGATATAACAGTAGATCAAACCAAATACTTACAGAACATATCAAACATAATAGCAGATTCTCAAAAACATCTCTATACATTAGATGAAAAAGGGGTATTTCAATCAGATGATGAAGTTGGAGAATTTTTTAATCAAATGAAAGCAGTACAAGCCGAGCTAGATAAATATATGCTCCCCGAAAACTATGGCAAGGAAAAAATCCAAAGCTAATTACTTTACCTCAGAGACAGAAGACTACATAAAAAAGTACAATAATTCAACAGACTTAGAATATAAGAACAAGATATTTACAGAACATATCTACCTTCCCTTCTATAAGCTTGCTGAAAACATTATACACACGTTTAAATTCTACTATACAGATGTAGATAAGATAGAAGATCTCAAACATGAGATCGTTTCTATATTATTAGAAGAGAAGATAATGAAGTTTGATCCCGATAACGGGGCAAAAGCTTATTCTTATTTCGGTACTATCGTTAAAAGGTGGTTAATAAACTACAATAATAAGAATTATAAGAAACTCAAGCAGATAGGTTCTTTTGATGAAATGGAAGAATCCTATGAGCATAATTTAGATACAGACAGTCCTTCAGCAAAAACCTTATCTAAAGTTCTAGATGAATGGGTAGATATCAAATACACCGAACTTGAGTACATGTTTACAAAAGAACATGAACTTAGAATTGCTGATGCTATATTGACTATCTTTAAGACAAGAAATGATATAGAGATATTTAAAAAGAAAGCTCTCTACATTTATATAAGAGAGATGACAGACTGCGAGACTCCTCAACTAACGAGAGTGATTTCGGTACTTAAAAAAGATTTTTACGATTACTATCAAAATCTATACGATATTGGATTATTAACAAATAATCCTTTGTAACTCTATTTATATATAAATTTATAAACTATGAGTTTAGATAAAGAAATATTCAAAGGTAAAACCTTATCTGATCTTTTTGGAGAAATACATCAAAACTCTACCAATACTAGAAATCAAGTTAAAGAGCTGATTAGGGAATTAAAACCTTTAATTGTTAATATTGGAGACGCCACTCTTATAGTTCCTATGATAAAAGAATATATGGAGATAGGTGTAAAAAACGATGATGCATTAATTAAAATGGCAACTATAGTCCAAAGGATCGTTAGTGCTGAAGCAAAAGGAGAGAGCGGAAGTGAATTTGACTTCTCAGACTTACAAGATCTTTTAGAGGAACAGAATCAATTGGAAGAAGAATTAAATAATCCTAATAAAGAAGAGGATAAAGATGATGTATAATCTAGGATTCGGTGTTGCAACTTCTCAGAATACAGTAGAAGGTAGCTCTGGAGGACAAGGTCAAACCTTATTCTGTAGGGTTGTTGATGTAATACTTGATGCTTTTCACCCAGATTATGACAAGTATGGAAAATCTCAAGCTATTAATGGCATACTTTATATACCTCTTACGACACCTTCTAATGAAGACACAGCTAACGATCTTCAATTTGCATACTGTGGACGTACTGATATAAAAACCTTACCTTTAAAAGGAGAAATAGTAAAGCTAAGTATCAATCCTACTGAAGAAAGAGATGCAAATCCTAATTCTAAAAAAACCTATTGGACAGAAATAATACCTATCTGGAACCACCCCCACCATAACGCCTATCCAGACATATACCAATCTGGTGACGATACTAATGAATTTGGTCCTCATTTTGAAGAAGTTAATAATGTTAATCCATTACAAGGATTTCCTGGTGATGTTTTAATTCAAGGTAGACATGGACAATCTCTCAGAATGGGAGGTACGAAATACGATTCTAATCCTTGGATAGATAATTCTAATAATGGTAAACCTATAACTATATTAAGAAATGGACAAGTAGATAGTACAAACGGGGTAGATAATATATTAGAAGATATAAATGAAGACGCTTCTTCAATATACCTTACCTCGGACCATACAATTAAATTAAAACAAGCAAATACTAAAGTAGATGCATGGAGTAATCTACCAGTAGAGGTTAATCAGTTTAAAGGTTCACAGATTATACTCAATAGCGGTAGGTTAATTTTCAACGCAAAAGAAGAGCACATACTATTATCCTCTAATGAAGGAATTGGTTTAAACGGAAATTCTATAAGTATAGACGGGGAAGAATATATAGGTTTAGATGCTAAGAAAATTTACTTAGGTAAAGTAGCATTAAATAGAGAAGATGAACCCGTATTGTTAGGACAATCTACAACAGATCTATTAGATGATTTTCTCTCTCAATTTGAACAGTTAATTAAAACTATGGCAACAATGCCACCTGCCCCGCCGGCGGCTATAGCAAAAATGCTTGCGATTTCAAACGCTATACTTCCTATAATACCGTCTCTAAAGAACAGATTAAGTCTACTTCACTCTAAAAAAGTATATACCGAATAATGCCCTACGTTAATATACCTCAGTCGCAATTAGTTGGAGGCATCGCCAAAATTTCCGGTAGAATGCTAGGTGAACTTTCTAACAAAGTCGTAAATAAGTTAAACGAAGTAGTCACGCAGTTTAGAAGAGAAGCATGCCCTAACCCACAAGTTCTCAATAGACTTAGAGCTCAAAAAGAAGGTTTAGAGAGAGGTATTAGCTCGGTTGAAACTAGAATAAATAAAATAAAACAGCTTCCTAACCGTATTGAAGCACCTATAAGTGGTTTAGAGGTTGCTATAAGATTGATAAAGAATCTTCCCATACCTCAAGCAGTACCACCAGGTGTAGGTATTCCAGTTTCTATTACAACCAAGTATGCTGATCTCTTACATTTACTTAAAGAACTAGTTGCACAAGCAAAAGAAAATATAGAAGGAATAGTCGCTGTCACCGACACTCCGGGTACCTATCTTAGTTCTCTTAAACGAATAATTAGCAGAATAGATGGAGCAATAAAAGGATGCGAGGTAGAAGCAGCTCTAAGGTCTAAAGTTTCTGACGGTAGTATTAATCTAACTCAATTACAAGATATTGGTTTAGTAGACGAAGAGGAAGTATACATTTTCTCCACTTTAGGTCCGGTATTTGTTGGACAAGCAAGCATAGACAACAATGGAAACCTCGTAGGAGATTCTGATAACTTAGAGTCCTTACAAATACAATTACAAGATATTTTACAAAAACTACAAGGTAGTTCCATACCTCTAGAAACTAAAAACGAACTTAGAGATATATTAAACTCATTTATAACTACACCGGAAAACACTGATAATGATTCGCGATTTTTCCATAAAGGTCCTAACGGAATAACTTACAAACTCAAGGTGATAGTAGATGAAAATTCACCTTCTATAGCTCCCAGGAGATATGCTGTAGCAATAGATCCAAAAGGGGTAGCAGTCTTGAAAGGTCAAAAATCTTTTAGTTCGTCTATAGAAATACTACTTAATGAAATCAAATTTAGAATAGATAATCAACTTTCTTAACCCAACTATTTATATATATGAAACTCGATCAACTTAGAAAAATTATAAGAGAAGAGGTACGAGCTGCCTTCAAAGAAGAATTGAGTGAGGTTTTAACTGAAGCTGTGAAAATAGCGAGCGAACCAAACAAAATGAAAGAAGCACCTTTACCGGGTACTTCTGAATGGTCTGTAGCACCTAAAGCTAAAAAACCTAGTAGACAAGAGTTAGCAGAAATGATCGGACTACCGCCAACTCCTAAACCTACTAATTTAAATTTTGGCAAAAAAGGAGATCCAATAGCAGAAATGTTGACAATGACAAGTAAGGAAATGACACCAGAAGAATACAGAAATGTAGTAGGCGGAAGTGGTGTTACTAAGCCAAATTTTGCATCACAGCAAGCAGCTAACATGGGAATGACCTCAGTAGAGAACATGCAAGGTAGTTTAGATTTATCGAAACTTGATTTTCTTAAAAACGCTAAAACTATTTTAGATTTAGCAGATAAAAAAAGTAAAGGTACATTAAGTTAATATGGCATTCAATATAGAGAAAATAAATCCATTAGATCTACAACCTAGAAAAGCTATAGGTGTTTCTCTACCTTTTTCTAATAAGGCTGTCTTCAATCAGACTTACCAGACTAAAGATGCTATTAAAACTAACCTAATAAATTTTTTCCTTACCAATAAAGGAGAAAGATACTTAAATCCAGAATTTGGTTCAGATATACATAAATTATTATTTGAACAAATTGATGAGTTAGTAATAAAACAAATTAAAAACACAGTTGAAAGGGAGCTTAATATATTCTTTCCAAGAATAGAACCTAAAGAAATACTTGCTCAAGGTTTCCCAGAAGATAACACTGTTCAGTTTTCTATGAACTATACGATTAGAGACACTAATATAGAAGATGAAGTAGTAATTAACTTCTTACAATAATGGCTGAAGAAAGAGATATAAAGTACATAAATAGGGAATTTGGAGATTTTAAATCTCAATTAATAGAGTATGCTAAGAATTACTTTCCTGATGCATATAACGACTTTTCTCCTACCTCCCCCGGTATGATGTTTATTGAAATGGCATCGTACTTAGGAGATGTATTATCTTTTTACCAAGACACACAACTTCAGGAGACTTTTTTACAACACGCACAAAACCCTTCTAATTTATACTCTTTAGCATATATGATGGGATATAGACCTAGAGTCTCTACACCATCTGAAGTTATATTGACTGTATCTCAATTAGTAGATGCAACAACCTCTAACTTCACACCAAATTGGGATCAAGCATTAACCATATTAGAAAATTCTGTTGTTTCCTCAACTGTAGGGGATAACCTAACATTTCTACTAGATAATAATGTAGATTTTAATTTTTCGAGTTCTTATGATAAAACTGATATCACCATTGCATCGTTAGATCCTGGAGACAATAATCCGGCAGAGTATAGGCTAACAAAGAAAGTTAAAGCAACTGCCGGTACTATAAAAACCGTAGATAAATCATTTACTACTGCAGAGAAGTTTACAACAATTGAAATAGCAGATACAGATATTATAGGGGTTTTAGATATTACAGACAGTGACGGTAATACCTGGTACGAAGTTCCGTTCCTTGGACAAGAAACAATATTTGATTCAGAAACCAATACTAATTCAGATAACAATCTTACACCTACTGTCTTAACCTTGAGAAAAGTACCTAGGAGATTTGTAACCAGATTTACATCTAAAGGTGTAATGCAAGTACAATTTGGAGCGGGATTAACAGGAACTGATAACTCAGATTTTTTACCTAATCCAATTAATATACAAGGTATAGGGTCAAAGAAAACGTTAAATAAGTTAGAATATTCCTACGACCCGTCTAACTTTTTATTCACAAGCACCTACGGATTAGCACCCTCTGATACAACATTGACTATAAGATATCTAACCGGAGGAGGAGTAGAATCAAACGTACCTGCTAACACTGTTACTATATTAGACACAATAAATGCTTCAGCAGTAGATAATTCAAAATTAAGTACACTTACTTTCGATAATTTACAACCCGCACAAGGAGGTAAAGATGCCGACACAGTAGAGGAATTGAGAGAAAATTCATTAAGATCATTCTCTGAACAGCAACGTACAGTTACTCCTCAAGATTTTACTGTTAGAGCATTATCCCTCCCTGCAGAATACGGTACTATAGCGAAAGTATATGTTACACAAGATTTTGCTAATAATTCAAATGTAAGCGTATTAGATAGGAATCCACTATCAATAAGTTTATATTCTTTAGCGTATGATGAAAATAAAAATTTAGTTAAATTAAATAATACATTAAGAGACAATTTAAAGACATACTTATCTCAATTTATGACTATAACAGATGCAGTAGAAATAAAAGATGCATTTATAGTTAATATAGGTATAAAATTTGAAATTGTGACAAGACCAAACGAACCTTCTAGAGACATATTATTAAACTGTACTAACGAATTAAAGAAATATTTTAACATCGACAGATGGAATATAAACCAACCAATTAATTTGGCAGAAGTTTACACCTTACTCGATAAGGTAAAAGGAGTACAGACGGTAAAAAACATTACAGTAATAAATAAAGCGGGAGGAAATTATTCTGAATTTGGATACGATGTGCAAGGTGCTACAAAAGATAGAGTTGTGTACCCTTCTTTCGATCCTTGTATCTTTGAAGTTAAGTTTCCTGATAACGATATTGAAGGTAGAGTAACAACATTATAGGAATGGCAATATATAGAATATACCCGGAAAAAAACGCAACTATTTGGTCTGAGCCGAACATATCAGATATATATGGTAATTCTGGTCGAGATGAAATAATAGAAATAGGAGGTTATCCTGATGTTAATCTTACTGGTAGAACACAACGTTCTTTAGTAAAATTTTCAACATCCGACCTAACAAATTCTATTAACAATATAGTATCTGGATCTTACAGTGCTAGTCTTAATTTATATATAGCAGAAGCTGGAAACATACCTTCCTCCTTTACTCTTTACGGTCATCCAATATCATCTTCATGGACAAGAGGAACTGGTAAGAGAGACGATAATCCTCTTAATACAACTGGTGTATCTTGGAAATATAGAGATGCTCAAACTACTGAATGGGATTCTTTAGGTGGAGACTACTTAAATGATTTTAGCTCCAGCCAATCTTTCAATGTTAGTAGTGACCTGGATTTGAATATGGACATCACTAGTATGGTAGGACAGTGGTATTCTGGTGGTATAGGTAATGAAGGAATCTTACTTAAAATACAAGACTCATTAGAAAACTACAATACTGCTAGCATAAATTTAAAATACTATAGCGTAAATAGTAATACAATTTTTCCTCCTTATTTAGAATTTAAATGGGAAGATAGTGTATACAGTAGTACTTTGACAGAATTATCTACCGACATAGCTACAATTTCTATAAGTAATCACAAAGAAGAATATATAGACTCAGATAAAAGCAGATTCAGGTTATCTGCTAAACCCAAGTACCCTCAAAGAACCTTTACTACAAGCAGTGTTTATTTAACTAATTACAAGCTACCAGAAAATTCATATTGGGGAGTAAAAGATGAGTTTAGTGGAGAAATGATAGTAGATTTTGATACAAGTTACACCAAAATCTCTGCCGATAACCAAGGGAGTTATTTTGACATTTATATGAGTTCTCTTCAACCAGAAAGATACTATAGATTGTTAGTTAAAACTTCTCTTAATGGAAGTGATTTAGTCATTGATAATAAAAATATATTTAAAGTTGTAAGAAATGGCTAATGAAGTGCAAATTAAGAAAACTGTTTACCAAAAAGAACAATTTGACAAAACAGTAGATAGGACCTTCAAAACATATGCTCAACCAGAACCTGTTGAAGAACAAACCACAGTTGAGCAGTTTTTTGTTGATTACGAAAACCTATACTTTGAAATTCCGCCTGAAGGAGAAACAAATTCTCACACCTACCTTATAAAAGAAGTTCGGAATTAGTAGATTTTGAAAAAGATACTGAAGATATACAACCTCTTTTAGATGAAATAGCACAGTTAAGAAATCAAAATTTAGAGTACCAACAGCAGATTATTGAATTAACAGGACAGTTAGCAAGTGAGTAATTACAACTACATTACGAATATAATTCCATTTACAGATATTAAACCTGATCTATCCTTAGATAGTACAGTATTTAATATAGTAAATGACTTTCCGGTTAATTCGTTTTTCGAACAACCAAAACACCTACTATCTTTAGAGATATACTCATTAGATAACACTCTACTTTTTAGTGATCGAAACTATACACGATACTCACAGCTATTAAATTCAGCAGGTGCCGGTAGAGAAGGTGCTAGCAGTCTAACTATAGATCCGATAGAAGATGCTAAGGTAAATAATTTTGATACCGGTGATGTAAATGTAGTATATAAATTTCTAAATAACCCTTTTACTGAACAAAAAGACGGAACTAAATTCTTTATTGAAAGCATATCATCAGATAGAACAGAGTTTAGAGCATTTCCTATAGGCATAGAAGATAATGATTTAAGAAGGTATACAGACAATTTTAACAAAAAGTTAAACGATGAAGCATACTTTTCTGAATTGTATATATACTTTTCTGAAAATTACTCATCATTAGGTTTAAATGTAGATGTTGAAAACACAGAAAAAGGTTTAGCATTAATAGTTAAATCTTATAAACCTCTTCAAGCTGGCATAACAGTAAATTCAACATTTACTATTTATGAAATTGTTTCCGACACTATAGCTTATAATTTACAAGCTGAGTTAATAGACGAAAGAACACAAATACCTTATCTAAAAGGACCTAACTTTAATGTTGAATTATCTGAAGAAAACAAAACACCAACAGAATACTTAAACTATAATGAGTTATTTAGTTACCCCGTTACTAGCTCTTATTATGAATTATATTCCTTATTCAATGAAAAGAGTGCCCAAATATCTATAGACCATTCAAACTACGAAGATTTTATACATTATAGCTCTGCTGAAGAAAGACTAAGAAACTTTAAATATAAACTTGATCTCATTCAGTCATACGAAAGTAGTATAGATACTTTAAATAACACGGTTAACAACACAGGCTCTAAAGCCCTATTACACTACCTTAATAGAAGGTGTAATAAATAATTTTGATCACTACGATAGGTTTTTATACTACGAAAGCGGAAGCCATTCATGGCCTAAATCTAACAAAGAAAAGCCCTACCGAAATATAGCTAGTACGGATCCAATTGCTGTTAATTATTTCTCTAATCAAATTGCATCCGCTTCGTTATTTGATAATAATAATGTAGATATCCTTATAAACACTATCCCGGCCTATATAAGAGAGGATAGTAATAATGAACCTTACATTATGTTTGTGCATATGATTGCTCAACATTTTGATAATCTATGGATATATTTTAAAGCAGTTTCAGATAAGTACGATACAGATAACAGGTTAAATTTCGGTCTCTCTAAAGACTTGGTACGCTCTGCTATAGAAAGTTTTGGGTTGAAGGTAGAAAATTCTAATTCCAATACCGGTACTTTGTTTGCAATGTATAACGGGGAAGGAATAGTAACAGGTAGTGAAAGTATATCAAAGACTTTTTCTATACTATCCGGTAGTAGTAATGAACATTTACAACCTGTTCCTCAAGACACTTACCAAAAAGAAATTTATAAAAGGTTATACCACAACATACCATTCCTTGTAAAAACTAAAGGTACTCAAAGAGGTCTTAGAGCTTTAATTAACTGCTACGGTATACCCGAGGATATACTCACTATAAAAACATTTGGTGGAAAAGATACAAGAATTACACCAGACTATGGACCTAACAGTTCTTTTACAAGTTCTCTTGATAAGGTTAGATTAAACAATACAGGTAGTTATGTCACTGGAAGTACATTATCCCTCTACAATAGTATACTAAAAAAAGATCAGCATTTTTCTGATGATCAACATACAGTAGAGATAGGGTTTGACATATCAACTAATACTAATAGACATATATCGAATAAAATATCTAGTAGTTTCGATATTGATCAAATTATCGGGGATCCAAACTACAGATTTGAAGATCATTATTCTGAATTAGATAAATTATCTGATGCGATATTAAACAATGACCAGTATAACTGGAATGATATTAATGTAAATTGGGAAAACGCTGATTGGAACTGGGATGATTACCTAACATATTCTCCTGATCCATTTGCTTTTATTCGCCTGGTTAAATTTTTCGATACTAGTTTATTTAGAACTATTAAGCAGTTCTTACCCGCTCGCTCTAATTTATCTACCGGAGTAATAATAAAACCTCATGTACTTAATAGAAATAAAGCAAAACAAGTACAGGTATCATATATAAACGAAATACACACAGGATCTATACAGACAGGATTTATAACTGGATCTGACGGAGATTCTTTCGGTGTTGCTAACCTTACACCTTATACTACTAATTACAGTTCAAGTTATGTTACACCGCTAGGTAAAATAGAAAGAAATGTAACAGATGAATCACCAAGGTATACTGGAGAATTTTCCGGTAGCGGTATAACTGTAACGAATGGAGAACTGAATATTGCGAACCCTTTTAAACGTTCAGCACAGCCTAACATCCTTTTTGATATAACAACTTTTAACCTTTCACTACCCATACCTCCTGCTTGTCAGATATTTATTACTGCATCCTATATCGGAGAGTATTTCGCAATATCTCCTTCAGGCTCTGGAACCGGTACAGTAAGTATAACGTACCCTACATCACAAGGTCCAACAACCAATACAATCAATTACGTTCACGATTACGATACATATGAATACTTTACTCTACAAGCTACTGCTACATATCCAAGTACTTTTGACGGATGGTATAACAATAGCGGAAGCCTTGTAACAGCTAGTAACACTCTTACAGTGTACTACGAAGATGAAGTAACAAATGGATATATTTATAACGCTAAGTTTAGTTAAAAATGACGCTACAAGAATTCATAACAACTCCCCCTACCAATTATGGTGCAGGCAATGTCAATTTACTTGTTAGCAGTAGTGTATCCGGTTCAGAAGATATACCTATCCCACCTTACACTATTCAAGGACTAACAGTTCCATTCAACAGTAAAAATAGCAAAAACGTACTTAGTGCGTTAAAGGAAGTAGAAGCAATACGCTTCCAGTATACCGGCGGCGAAAAAGTTGTTAATGTTGTATCTAGACAAAAGAAAGACGGGTACTTCTATATTGGTACCCAACCCCTTGTAATTGGAGCAATACCTGATATAGATTCTTTAGATGAATATGTATTTTATTCTGCCGAATTTATTTTCAAACCTTATTTTGAAATATCTTATTTTAATAATGATTACAATCCTGTAATTAATAATACAAATGAAAGTAGAACTAGTTACATAAGACAGGTAGTAGATAGGGTATCTAGTCAAGCTATACCCACTAACCTTACAGCAGTTATATCGCAATCAGCAGAACCTGCTCAAGTACAAAATGATTCTTACACTAGAAATAGTATTATTATAGGTAGGTACGAAGGTACAAAAGAAACGGATAATAATATACCCGGTAACTCACCTGCAGTAGGATTGGTATCATTTAAAGCCTCTGAACATCCATCTGACTCAGATACTTCCACAATCAGAAATATTCAACTATCAGATAGAGAAATACAGAATTTATATTTTGATTCGAAAATATCTGGTTCACATCCAAATAAAGTTTTTCAATCTTTTCCAAACTCTGGAAGCTTTGTTTATAAATTTGATGAACAGAGTAATAGGTACTCGAAGGTTTCTAATACAAAGATATTTTCAATCGAAAAAATAAAGTTTATACTACTAACGAGTATGGAGGTGTAACACTTGTTCAATAAAACATAAAAAAGATATATTTATATAAAACATATTTAAACAATGGGATACTTAGATAATGCTGCTATTACAGTAGATGCAATTCTTACTAAAAAGGTAGAGAGCTTTTAGCTAGAGGAGATGGCTCTTTCAAACCTACTCAATTTGCACTAGCTGATGATGAAATAGATTATACACTTTATAATCCAACACATCCCTCAGGTTCTGCACTTTATGGAGAAGCAATTGAAAACCTTCCTCTATTAGAAGCTTTTCCAGATGAAACACAAATAATGAAATATAAACTAACTACCCTACCAAGAGGTACTTCTAAGTTACCGATATTAGATTTAGGGTTTGCATCTATTTCACTAAAACAAGGTGCTTCTGTTGCAATTACACCTCAAACATTAAATTACTTAGGTGCAACTACTATTTTTGAAACAGGCGGTTACACAGCTACAATAGCAGATGTAAGAGTATTAAATTCATATACAGGCGTTGGTATAAACACAGAAGAAGCAGAACGTTTAAATACAAGTACAACACTTGGAACGAATGTATCTAAGACAGTTATAGGTACTTCTATAAACCTAACAGCAACCACAGTCAATACCTTATTTGGAGACAGAACACAACTACAGACAACAATCACTGTTATAGGTAGAGACTCAGGAGCTAGATTAACCATCCCAGTAACAGTAACTAAAACTAACTAAACATGTCATTTAAAAGATTCGATCAAGAAGATATAGTAGTAAGTGCAGAATCAATTACATCACCTGTTTGGACTGGAGATTTAGTTACACTTACTAGCTTTCATACTTCTTCTACTCAAGTAGGAGGTAACTCAGGAGATTACTACTACGATATATACCAAACTGGTTCTAACCTTACTGAGGCAAGAGTACAGTTTTCTATAGCTTATGCAGACAAAAAAGGTTCTGGTTCTTTATTATTTAATGATAATGTAAGTGGTAAATCACCTTCATCTACAATATATGGTCAATATAGATCACTGGTATTAGGAGATGAAGAAGCAGACTTTACTTTTGGTGGAGTAGCGTCTGAACATTACTATGTACTTAATATTGATAGAGCAAGATATAAAGAAAAATTATTACCCGGTACTACAGATATTGTACTTCATAAATCAGGTAGTGCAGGAGTATTAAGATTAACCGATAATAGTCTTGTTACTTCAACAGTTACTTATACAGACTCAGGAAGAGTTTATGAATTAGTATCCGGTTCATTAGGTGTCTTATCCCCAGGTAAATTACAAGATGACGGGTACACAGTTGGTTCTGGTTCCTACGGCAAACTTCTACCAGACATTGGAGTAATATTACTTAACGGTAAAGCACTTGATGGTAACTTAAACGATGGAGGATTAGAGTTAGGTACTAATAGAGGTACTAATACTGCTGGTGGTAATATAAGAAGAATATACGATTACGTTAAAGATGGACAAAAATTGAGAGTTCAATCAGAAGAGACAATATCATCTAACTTCATATTTGTTAGAGCTAGAAACTCAGAATTCAATTACTCTACTAACCCTTCCCTTATAACAGGTTCAGGAGAATTACGTCATGATGTAATGATTAACACCCCTCAAGCTTATATTACATCTGTAGGTATATATAACGACAACAATGATTTATTAGCAGTTGCTAAACTATCTAGACCACTATTAAAAGATTTTACAAAAGAATCTCTTATACGTATCAAGCTTGATTATTAATGAATGAGTGCGTACAAAAAGTTAAACAGACAAGATGTATTTGTCTCCGACTATACAGCAAAGAAGCAATGGATTGCTAGTGGAAGTATACTCGATAGTTACGGCATAGAAACACTCAGGGGATTTTCTGGCTCTACACCAGGCTACCCTTATCCAAACGATTTAAGAAACAGTAGATACGAAAAACTAGTATTTGATAGTGTTAATCATAACTACTATGCAGACGGTATCGGAAACGGTTTATTTTCTGGTTCTAGAGATCTTTCTCTTCAAAGTACATTAACGTTAAGTGGTTCTAGAGATATTAAAACTGAAGTAGCAGTTATATCTATACCTAAAAATAGTTTTGGAGTACATTTAGAACCCGGTACTATTTCTCTAAAACCTCAAACCGATATCCATTTAGATAGATTTATAACTGGTGGATATTGTCAAGACTTTTTATCCGGTGTTGATCAATATGTTGAAGATGTAGAGTATTGGTACGGTTCAAACCCACTTGATAATCAAGACTACATAGTATCTGAAAGTAGTTATATAGATGAATCAATAGACGAATACGTAGATATAGATCGAGGTCAACAAAGTTTAGAGTTAATAGATGACGGAAACGGAGCATTAATATACTCTGGTTCTGAGTTAAAGTATACAGATCCTAGAAGAGTAGTAGGAGACGTAATATACAATCAAGGACAAATAATAATTACAGACCCAGAAGTTGCTAGGTACTACAGTACTTACGGAAGACACATACTCCAGTGGAAATCAAATCTACCTATTTATACATATAATGTACACTGTAGAGTTAAGGATTCTGAAATGAACTTTACATATAATCCTTCAGCACATACAGGCTCATTTGGACAACTTGCAAATAATGTGACTGGAAGTGATTTTACTCCTTACATTACGACTTTAGGATTATATAATGACGTAAACGAGCTACTGGCTGTTGCTAAAACAAATAGACCAATACCAAAGTCATCTAACGTAGATATGACATTTATAGTAAAAATTGATATATAATGAGTATAACTTTTAGAGCAAATAAAGACCGAGCATTGAGCTATAGTGAGATGGATCAAAATATGGGTTCATTTTTCTATTCTAGTTCTCTAGAAGGTAATGAATTAGTGCTACACTATACAAGTAGTCTAAATGTTCCTATCAATCAATCTTCTCATAGAATTAACCTATTGAAAGAATTTAACGGAGGAGTAAATAAAAGAATACCTTACTATAGCGGAAGCTCAGAATTGACAAGCTCTCTAGGGTTTATAAACGACCACGGGAAGATAGGGATTAACGTTAATGAATCCACAGATATACCTTTAACATACCACTTAGAAGTATCCGGTAGCATTAGAGCTTCAGACTCGTTATTAGCTAACTCAGATAGAAGATTAAAAGAAGATATAAGTAAACTAAATAACGGTTTAGATAAGGTAGTTAAATTAGAAGGTGTTACCTATAAATGGATTGGTAAAGAAAAACAAATATAGGTTTTATAGCACAAGATATACAAAAAATACTTCCAGAAGTTGTTTCGGAAGATAATAATGAATACCTTAGTGTAAACTACAATGCAGTAATTCCAGTCCTAGTTGAAGCTATTAAAGAATTGAAAGAGGAAATTAACGAATTAAAAAGTAGACTGTAATGGGATTAACATTTAGAGGAGAAAAAGGTACTTCACTATCACATATAGAGTTAGATAATAACTTTAGAGAATTTTTCTATTCAGCTTCTTTATCTGGTTCGAGTGTAATATTTCATAGATCTAGATCTTTAGATCCTACATTTGAACTACCTGCAACTCCCCCTCATGGAGTAGATTACTATATTCAATTCAAAGACGGTAATCAACCTTCAGGTTCAAACGTTCATTTTTCCGGCTCACAGAACTTTATCTATGATTTTAGAGAAGATCATTTTAAAGTTTCAGGCTCTACAACATTATCAGGTTCAGTTACTATACAAGGTACTGGATCAATAACCGGAGACTTAATAGTTGGAGGTAAAGTAACAGCCGAAGAGTTTATAACAGAAAAAGTTGCAACAACTTATATCTATAAATCTGGATCAACCAAATTTGGAGATACAGCTGAAGATACTCATGGGTTTACTGGAAGCTTAGAGATACAGGGAAGTATAACAGGTTCCGATATAAGAATAGACGATTGGGGAGGAGTATCTGCTTCGTTAGCCTCTAACTATAAATACTCTGTAGATACATCTGCATCACTTGCAAATACTATCAACTCAGTATCGTCCTCTATAACATCTGATTTAAACGCAACTTCAAGCTCTTTAGTTAACACAATAAACACACTATCGAGCTCAGTATCATCTACCTACCTTTTAAACACTACCGATACACTAACCGGGGACCTTACCGTTACCGGTAATATGAATGTAGCTGGTACTGGTTCTTTTGGTATAATTCAATCTATAACAGGTTCAGCTAAAATTATTGGAGATGCTTTTATAATACTCAACTCTAGTACACCATCCCAGCAGTTTGCCGGTATTAAAGTAATCGATTCTGGTTCAACAGATACTGGATCTCTAGAGTACGACTCGGCAAATAACCACTGGTTTTATGAATCTACAGACGAAGGTTACGCTTCTGGTTTCATAGCAGGACCTACTGGATCAAGAGGTTCTTTAGTATGGCCAACAGCTAATACCATAGTAAAGGGACTTGGATATAATCATGTAGGTGATTCAAACATAACAGATGATGGTACAACAGTAACTATTACAGGAGGAACATTTGCTATACCGGGATTTTCAGATGTTTCAGCTTCATTAGCAGCAGCAGGCGGAACAGGTGGAATAAATAATGTTGTTGAAGATACATCTCCTCAATTAGGTGGAAACTTAGATCTTAACACTAATACTATATCTGGAAGTGGTACAATTAGTATAGTAGGAGAAATTACCGGTTCCGGGATTCATTCTACAAATACAATTACCGCACAAGATGATATAATCGCTTACGCCTCTTCCGATGATAGATTAAAAGATAATATTATTCCAATAAGCAATCCTATACAAAAAATAGAACAAATAGGAGGATATGAATTTGATTGGAATAATAATCAAACTACCCATAAAGGACATGATATAGGGGTAGTTGCTCAAGAAATACAAAAGGTACTTCCTGAAATCGTTACTGAACGTGACAATGGGTACTTAGCTGTTAAATACGACAAGATAGTTGCACTATTAATAGAGGGTATAAAAGAACAGCAAAAACAAATTGACGAGTTACGTTCTCGTCTGTAAAAATAAATAATATGTGGACATATAATACACTTCCGGTTCCGGAGATTGATCATATGCCCGAAGGTACATATGGTTTTATATACGAAGTAAAGCATATACCGA
>FUIF01001080.1_pt1 | contig 34972 bp, 27 predicted proteins | sample 1003461 | NCBI WGS metagenome assembly FUIF01 (sample SAMEA80401918, study PRJEB19352) | marine metagenome
CTTGTTAGTGAATGTAATGATAGTATTAGTACCGATTAGTGACTTACGCATTACGAATCTTTTTGTAGTTAAATTTGACATAATAATTAATTTAAGTTATTTTACATTTATATTATCTGTAACTGTTCTTATTAAGTTTGTGCGTTCGCTGCACGCCCAGCTAAATTTGTTACGTATATATTATCTACGTACAGTCGTAGCGAGGTTGTGCAGTTGCTATACACGCGCTGTCGCGCGGTATCAAAATAGCTGAAATACTTTTGGGTAATCAATAGTGTTTGCTAAAACATAATTGCAAAACCTAATTATAAGCATGGGGCCCGGTTTATATAAACGACTTTTGTAAACGAAGAGTGTAGTAGAGTATAGGGTAGTTACACAAAATACCTATACATCTCAACCTATACATTTAATAGTGACATTAGGTAGTTAATAGGAGGAGTAATAGGCTAGTGTCACCCTTTTTAAAGTATGGTACAATGTGTAATAATAGTGGTATGGCTTACAAGATGAAATCCCCATTTAAGAAACAAAAGTTATCGCCAAAGGCGGCAGCTGATAAAGCTAAGAGAGATAAGGAGTATATGATGGGTCCTTATAAGAAGAAGAAAGCTGAAAACCAAAGAAAGCGCCGTGCTGCGTTAAAAAAAGGTATGGATCTAACTGGTAAAGATTACGACCATACTAAAAAGAAATTTGTATCTGTTAAAGCTAACCGTGGTAATTACGGTAAAGGTACAAGAAGATAAGTGATTATAAACACATCGATAAAAATATAAAGATATGCCTTACGGAAAAAAGAAATCAGGATTTAAAATGTATGGAAAGTCTCCAATGACTAAGAAGTTAGTTGGTAACCAGCATAGACTACCAGAAGCGTTAAAAGCAGAGATTAGAAAAGCTCCAGAGACGCCAATGAAGAAGTATAAGTCTGATGCACAGCGTAAAGCAGTACATGCATCGAAAGCAGAGCAGTCAGCAATGAAGAAGAGAGGCTGCAAGTCTGCTTATAAGATGATGGACGATAAGAAAAAGAAAGATAATAAAAAGAAAGATACTTCAAAAGGTTTTATGGGTGCTAGCAACTATCCAGGTGGCGCTAAAAACCCTTTCGTTGATGAGATGAAGTATAAGAATAAAAAGATGAAAAGCAATAAGCCTTGCCCAGGATGTAAGACTATATGCCCATCTTGTAGAAAATAATATCGGAAAGCCCGATACCAACGTTATTAACCTAAAACCAAAACAATGACGTACCTATATTACCGTACCACAACAAATGGTACACCACAGAAAGTCGATGCCAAGACTAAAAAGCAATGGCAACATTTAGCTAATAAGGAGAACTGGAGGATTACCCAGTTACCAAATGGCTATTTCCAAACAGAAGTTTCCAACCCAGATGATGATAATGATTGGACTGACGTCACACGCAGAGAAACGCTTGAAGGCGCTGAATCTGCTATTGATGGTAGTGTAGATCATTTCAGTAAAAAGTTAGAGGCTACTCAAGGACCAAAGGTCGTAAAGACATTTAAAAAGTAATCAAGTAATTTTAATTTAATATAATATAATGGAGTATAACAACCCTAGTCTTTTAATTAAAGACTTAAACTTTGGCGGAGATGCCAAATCAAGAATCGGTGCAGGAGTAGAAAAACTTGCTAAAGCAGTAAAGTCTACTTTGGGAGCATCAGGTAAGTGTGTTATTTACGAAGATGCACTTGGCAAACCGGTGATAACTAAAGACGGTGTTACAGTCGCTGAGTCTGTTGTCTTGTTTGACCCGGTTGAGAATATCGGAGCTACACTAATTAAAGAAGCTGCGAAGAATACTGTGAAAGAAGCTGGTGACGGTACAACTACTGCTACTGTCCTAGCTGAATCACTTCTTAATAATGTAAACGCCTCTCTCACTGAGACTAATATTAGAGATATTAAGAACGGTGTTACCTCTGGTTTGCAGAAAGTAAATGAATATTTAGATAACGTAAAAATAGATGTCACAGACGCAAAGCTTATTGATGTTGCTGCCATCTCTTGTAACAATGATGCAGAGCTTGGTGCTATTATAGCTGAAGCATATACTGCTGTTGGCAAAGATGGTGTAGTATTAATGGAAGAGTCTGATACAGAAGAAACCTATGTTGAAGTAGTTGACGGTGTCCAGTTTGACTCAGGTTTAACATCACCACACTTCATCACTAATACAGATAAGCAAAAAGCAGAGCTAGATAATCCACTAGTGTTGATATGCATGTCTGAGATTCCTAATATCAGACGTATTCAAAATATATTAGAATATGCTATCAAGAATAACCGATCTTTACTTATAGTAGCACCTGTTGCACAGCAAGTAAAATCGGCACTGCTTATGAACAAAGTAAAAGGCAATATCAAAGTAAATATCATTGATCTACCAGGTTTTGGACAAGGTAAGAAAGATGCTTGCGAAGATTTAGCAATATTAACTGGTGCTCAAGTTATGAATGAAGAGCTAGGAGATGATTTAGATCTTATAGATACTAATGTATTAGGTGAAGCTGAATTTGCCGTTACAGATGATAAGAACACTGTTATAACAACACTAGAAGAGTTCACTGAAGAAGTTGGTGAAAGAATAGATGGTGTTGTAAAAGCTATTGCTGATGAGAAAATGGTTTCTTAAAATCTAAGCTAGAACAGCGTTTATCGATGCTCTCTGGTTCTGTAGGCATTATTTGTGTTGGTGCAGACTCTAAAGTAGAGTTAAAAGAAAAGAAAGATAGAGTTGAAGATGCAATATACGCAACTAAAGCTGCTTTGAAAGAAGGTATAGTGCCAGGAGGTGGTATCGCCCTCTTTAATGCTTCAAAAAAAATCGGACCTGCTAACGCAGGTGAAGCCCTATTGCTAGAATCTATACAATCGCCGTTTAAAACAATCATGCACAACGCTGGCCTTGACAATGTTAAAGCACCGAGTAAAGAAGGTGTTGGTATCAACGTGGTTACTGGTGAAGAAGTTGATATGGTTGAAAATGGTATTATAGATCCAGTATTAGTAACTAAGTCAGCGCTTAAAAATGCAGTGAGCGTAGTAATGACTATTGTATCTGCAGATTGTGTAATTTCAAACGCTAGAGCAGATGAAAGCCATAAATAATTATTTAGTAGTAGAAAATATTAAGACTGAGCCAAAAAAGATAGCAGGTCTTATTATAACAGAAAACTTAGATAACGAAGATCGATATACTAAAGCTAAAATCATATCAACAGGTAATTTAGTTGAAGGCGTAAATGACGGTGATGTTGTTTATTATGATAAACATGCAGGTCATGCAATTACTTGGGACGATAAAGTTTACTTTGTTATAAAGATACGTGATATTGTACTAGTAGATTAGTATGAGGTTAAGTTCTCAAGATATAAAGAGATGCAACTGTTTAAGTACTACAGGCTCACTAGAAAGTGGGCTTGTAAGACTTACGGTTTGACAGACTCAGATTTAGAACTACTGATCTACTTAGACTGCATGGGCAGATTTACTAGAGATGATTTTATCAAAGGTGTGTACGCATACTCGTGGGATAAGCATCGTTGGGAGAAGCTGCGCAAAAAAGGTTGGATAGAAGTATGGAGGCATCGAAATAGAACTACTATAAAATACTCTATATTCAAAACATCGTTTAAATGCAGTCAACTGATAAGTAGAATATATCGAATACTATTAGGTGAAGAAGATATACCTACATCAGAGAAAAGTGTTTTTTATAAGAACAAATCATATACAGATAAAGTTTATAATCAAGCTATTGATGATATGATTAAAGATCCAGATAGATAATGGCATTTAAGTTGGGTAATGAAAAAAGAGGTATTAAGAACTCTAGTAACACTAAGATTTTTAGAAAAAAGCTTGGTAACGGTATACTAGGTGAAGCTAATGACGATGGTTCAATATACATCGACAAAAGTGTACCTAAAGATATGGTTAACTATGTTGCTAATCATGAAGCTCAGCATAGAACAGCTATGGAGATAGGATCAGAAACGTATGATGATAACGCTGTTTACTACAAAGGCGAAGTTTGGCCTAGAGGTAATGGTTATATAATGGACCCAAATACTGGGTTTAAATATGCGGAAGGTGATAAGCGCTTACCGTGGGAATCAAACAAGATTTAATATGATACAAAATGTATTAGGAGGAATCCTAGGTAAAGTAGTAGACAATGCGGAAGGTATACTTGATAAAGTCATTACTACAGACAAAGAACGCGATGAAGCTAAGCTTGCTCTTAAGAAGTTACTTCTTGATGCGGAACGTGAAGCGTTTGCAAAGGAAGTCGAGGATCGCAAGTCTGCAAGAGACATGTATAAAGATGATGCTATTATTCAGAAGATACTAGCAACACTATTTACAGTAGCATATTTTGGATTAACATATACAATGTTTAAATACTTTGTTTTAAACAGTCTAGAATTAAGTGATTATGAAATAGGCTTTATTAGCACTGTGTTTGGTGCTATGAGCGCAAAAGTAAATACTATTATTGATTTCTTCTTTGGAGGAAGCTCTAATAAAAACGAACAAACAAATAAACAATAAAATGGGAAAGATATTTTTAGAAGACTCAGCAATAGGTGCTCAAGGTTCTGTTATTACAACAGGTACTAGTGCTACAACTGGTAGTTTTTATGCTGTTCAGTTTATTACTGACTGTACTCCAACTACTTTTACAGTTTCTGATGGTACTGGTACTTATACTGGTGTTACTTATAAAGCAGGGACTATAGTATACGGTAATATTACAGCTGTAACTGTAGCTGCAGGTGAAACATTCATAGCTTACAAGAGATAATGATAGGTTTAGGTTTAGGAAATAACTTAAGCAACTCTAAGGTTCCAGAGTTTTTACTTACAGATATTTCAGGTCTTCAGCTTTGGTTGAAAAATGCAACTGGAATTACGGTAAATGGTGGAAATGTAGAAACTTGGGCAGATCAATCAGGTAATGGTAATGATGCCGGGCAAACTTCTGCTGGTAGAAGACCTGCATATAGTTCTGGTGATGTTACGTTTGACGGTACTGATGATAGACTTGATTTAACATCTAATATATCACTTACTTCTTTTAGTGTATTTTTTGTTATAAATCCTGATGTAGAAACATCTATGGGTATATGCGGTTCAGCATCTAATCAATGTTTCAGAGTTCATCAAGGTGGTGATGGAGATAGAGTGACAGTGAAAGGTGTTGCTGGAGATTCTGATCAACAAAATTTAACACAAGATTTACCGACAACTAAAGCTTATGTTCTCTCTATAACTAGAGATGGAACTGGATCTACAGATAATGTTAAAGTTTATATTAATACTAGCGATGTAACTGACACTGCTAGAGATAGTATGACACCAGCTCCACTAGCAGTCGCAGATATAGGTTCTGCATCTGGAGCTTTTTTACCATTCGACGGACTTATTAACGAAGTAGCTATATATAATACTTTGTTAACAAGTGGAGAAATAACTAGCGTACAAAACGATATAATCGCTAGAAACAGTATTAGCGTATAATACGTTAACTAAATAATTAAATTAAATAAAATTATGGCAAAAAGAAAAACGCCTAAGGTTAAAAACCTTGGCCCTAAAAAAATTACATCAGAACAATTATTAAAGCTACAGTCTTCTGTAAAAGCTATAGACAAAGCTTATAAAGAAATAGGTTTAGTTGAAGCTCAGAAGCAAGAGATGTTACATTTTATTGCAGAAATGAACTCTGTAGTAAAAGGTTTAGAAAATGATTTTGTAGAACAATACGGAACTAGCAATGTTAGTATTGTTGATGGAGTAATACGCGAAGAAAATGGCAAAGTTAATTCGTAAAATTACAATAGGTAAAGACTACAAAATTGACTCTATGCACTACGCTGTAGGTCAACAAGTATATGGTGGGCATGAGATATGCGACATCATAGAGTCTGAAGATAAGTATAGTATTTATATTCAAAAGAATAACGATGTTTTACCTTGGAAAGATTTCAATAAAAACATGGCTATATCTATAGAATATAATCTTGAGTACTAATGAGAGCTATAAATGATTTTATTGTAACACCATCAGGTGGTCGTTATAATAATACTGTTAAGGTTGGCGATAAAGAGCTTATTACTAATACAGAAATGTTCAGCCATCAGTACGTTAACAGAGAAGCTATAATCATTGCAACTCCAAGCGCTAGACAGACTGAGTATCAAGTTGGAGACACTGTTATAGTTCATCACAATTTATTTAGACGTTGGCAAGATATTAGAGGTGATGAGCAGAATAGTAGAGGATATTTTAAAGAAGGTCAATACTTTTGTAAAGAAGATCAAATGTTTCTTTATAAAAGAAAAGACGAGTGGATCGCTCCAAAAGGATGTTGCTTTGTAAAACCTATAAAATCTGTTGGTAAATTTGAAACAGAAAAAGAAAGGCCTTTGATAGGTGTTATTAAACATGTAGATAAAGAGCTTAGTGAAGTTGGTATACAAAAAGGAGACTTAGTTGGATTTACACCTTGGAGTGAATACGAGTTTGTCATTGATGGAGAAAGAATGTATAGAGTTTACACTAACGATATTTCAATTAAATATGAATATAAAGGAGACGAAGAAGAGTATAATCCTAGCTGGGCAGAAAGCAGTCACTGAATTAATAAAAGTTGCTGAAGAGCAAATCATTACTAATACTGAAGATGACGTTTCTGCTGATAGATTAAAAAATGCTGCTGCCACTAAAAAGTTAGCTATATTTGATGCGTTTGAAATACTTAACCGTATACAAGAAGAGCAAGCGTTATTAGATGGTAAGCCAACTGAAGAAAAGAAAGAAAGAACATTTAAAGGTTTTGCCGAAGGTCGATCTAAATGAGTTACAACCAAACATTATATAAAATAGTTGAGCCAATAAAAATCAACACTATAAAAAGACTTAATAAGTCTAAGAAGTGGGATTATGGCTATAACAAAGAGCATGATATTGTTGTAATATCTAAGACTGGTCAAATAGGTGATATATATGAAATACAAGATTTAAAGATAGCTTTACCAAAACAACCCGCTAAGATATACTCTAATGAAGATAAAATGTGGAAGCGTTTTGAATATCCTAAAGAACTTAGTAAGTTAAAAACTATATTTGACTGGAAAGATTATCCTGAAGAACAGAAGGATAAATGGTATGACTATATTGATGAAGAGTTCAAGCGTCGTGAAGAAGGTTTTTGGTTTAATAACGATGGAACACCTACTTATATTCCTGGCAGTCATTATATGTATTTACAGTGGACTAAGATCGATGTAGGTAATCCTGACTTTCGTGAAGCTAATAGATTATTCTTTATATTTTGGGAAGCTTGTAAAGCTGATAAAAGATGCTACGGTATGTGCTATTTAAAAAATAGACGTTCAGGTTTTTCTTTTATGTCCTCTGCAGAAACAGTTCACCAAGCCACATTATCAAGTGATGCTAGGTTTGGTATATTATCTAAATCAGGTGCTGATGCTAAAAAAATGTTTACCGACAAGGTTGTACCAATATCTATCAACTATCCGTTCTTCTTCAAACCCATACAAGACGGTATGGACAGACCTAAAACTGAACTTGCTTATCGTGTTCCTGCGAGTAAGCTTACGCGTAGAAAAATTATATCGAAGGAAAAGCAGGAAGAGTTGGTTGGACTTGATACTACTATTGACTGGAAAAATACAGGTGATAACAGCTATGACGGTGAAAAACTTGACTTGCTAGTACACGATGAAAGTGGTAAGTGGGATAAGCCAGATAACATATTAAATAACTGGCGAGTAACAAAAACTTGTCTAAGATTAGGTAGTAGAATTATCGGTAAGTGTATGATGGGGTCAACATCAAACGCTTTAGATAAAGGAGGTAATAACTTTAAAAAATTATACTACGATAGTAACGTAACTAAAAGAAATAAAAATGGTCAAACACGCTCTGGTTTATATGCTTTGTTTATCCCAATGGAATGGAACTTTGAAGGATTCATTGATAAATTTGGAAGACCTGTCTTTACATCTCCCGGACGAGACACTTGCGGACCCGACGGTGAACTAATAGACATAGGTGTTATAGATCACTGGGAAAATGAAGTTGATGGTTTAAAAGACGATCAAGATGCTTTAAATGAATTTTATCGTCAGTTTCCTAGAACTGAAGATCATGCTTTTAGAGACGAAACAAAAAATAGTATATTTAACTTAACTAAGATATACGAGCAGATAGATTATAATCAAGGTATTGATAGTTCTGCCGCTGTAACTAAAGGTAACTTTCAATGGGAAAACGGTATTAAAGATACAAGAGTAGTGTTTATGCCTGATCCAAATGGTAGGTTTAATATAAGCTGGGTTCCATCTCGTGCACTGCAGAATAGGTATATGATTAAAAATGGTATTAAGTTTCCTGGTAATGAGCATGTTGGAGCATTTGGTTGTGATAGTTACGATATTAGTGGAACAGTAGATGGTAAAGGTTCTAAAGGTGCGCTACATGGTTTAACAAAGTTTTCAATGGAAGATGCTCCACCAAATCATTTTTTCTTAGAATATATCGCTAGACCACAAACAGCTGAGATATTCTTTGAAGATGTATTAATGTCTTTAGTTTTTTATGGTATGCCAATACTCGCGGAGAATAACAAACCTAGATTACTATATTACTTAAAAAGAAGAGGTTACAGGGGATATTCTATGAATAGACCAGATAAGACTTGGAATAAGTTATCTACTGCAGAAAAAGAGATAGGTGGTATACCAAACTCATCAGAAGATATTAAACAAGCTCATGCTGCGGCTATTGAAATGTACATCAATGACCACGTTGGATTTAAGAACGATGGTAATTGCGGTAATATATACTTTAGTGAAACCCTTAATGATTGGGCTAAATTTGATATTAATAAAAGAACTAAACACGATGCTTCTATTAGCTCAGGTTTAGCAATCATGGCTTGTAATAGACATTTATACACGCCACAGGTGAATAGAGAAAAAAGTAAAATTAACATAAGCTTTGCAAGGTACGAAAACGACGGATCTTCATCGAAAATTATTAAACACTAAATATGGCTGAGTCAGTTGTAAGAAGTTATTTCCCAAGTCAGGTAGTTAGCGACCTAGAAAAAATAAGCTATGATTATGGTTTAAAAGTAGCAAAAGCTATAGAGTCAGAGTGGTTTGCCACAGGTAACGATCGAAGGTTCGATGTTAACGAGCAAAACTTCCACAGATTAAGATTATACGCTCGAGGAGAGCAGAGCATACAAAAATATAAAGATGAATTATCTATCAATGGTGATTTATCTTATTTAAACTTAGATTGGAAGCCAGTTCCAATTATTCCAAAATTTGTAGATATTGTTGTAAACGGTATCGCTGAAAGAACTTACGATATAAAAGCATTTTCTCAAGATCCATTTGGAGTTCAAAAAAGAACAGAATATATGGAGTCTGTATTAGCTGACATGAGAGCTCAAGAGATAAATGAATTTGCAGAAGAAGCATTTGGTATAAATTTACAAAGCTTTAATAGTGAAGAAATACCACAAACAGAAGAAGAGTTAGAACTTCACATGCAACTTTCTTACAAGCAGGCTATTGAACTAGCTGAAGAGCAAGCTATTAATACTTTGATGGAAGGTAATAGATATGAGCTTGTAAAGAAAAGATTTTATTATGATTTAGCAGTATTAGGTATTGGCGCTGTAAAAACAGATTTTAACACTTCTGAAGGTGTTACGATAAAATATGTTGATCCTGCAAACTTAGTTTACTCTTACACTGACTCACCATACTTTGATGATATATATTATGTTGGTGAAGTGAAGACTATACCTTTTAATGAGTTAGTAAAACAATTTCCACATCTATCTCAAGAAGAACTAGAAAGAATAAACTCTGTTTCATCTCAAACATATTCATCATACAATACTACTAGAGATATTAATAGAAGTAGAGATAATAATCAGGTTGCTGTATTATACTTTAACTACAAAACTTATATGAATGAAGTTTATAAAGTTAAAGAAACTTCAACTGGCGCTGAAAAAGCTATCGAAAAAGATGATACTTTTAATCCGCCAGAAGGTATGGAAGGAAACTTTACTAAACTACAAAGATCTGTAGAAGTATTATATGAAGGAGCTTACATACTTGGTACTGAGCAATTACTTAAATGGGAAATATCTAAAAATATGATGCGACCTAAAAGTGATTACACTAAGGTTAAAATGAACTACTCTATTGTTGCACCTAGAATGTATGATGGTAAAATAGAAAGTTTAGTTAGCCGTATCACTGGTTTTGCTGATATGATTCAATTAACTCATTTGAAGTTGCAGCAAGTAATGTCAAGATTAGTTCCAGATGGAATTTATATTGATGCTGATGGTTTAGCAGAAATAGATTTAGGTAATGGTACAAACTATAATCCACAAGAAGCTTTAAACATGTTCTTCCAAACAGGTTCTGTAATTGGTAGATCAATGAATGAGCTTGGTGAGGGTAATCCTGGTAGAGTGCCAATACAAGAAATAGCCTCAGGTAGTGGAGGTGCTAAGATGCAAAGTTTAATAGGTACTTACAACTATTACTTACAAATGATCCGTGATACGACAGGTCTTAATGAAGCTAGAGATGGTAGTACACCAGATAAAAATGCTTTAGTTGGAGTACAGAAGTTAGCAGCGGCTAATAGTAATACAGCTACAAGACATATATTACAAGCAGGTTTATTCCTAACATCGGAAGTAGCAGAAGCATTATCATTAAGAATATCTGATATTATAGAATACTCTCCAACAAGAGATGCGTTTATACAAGCTATCGGAATACACAATATGGCTACACTTGAAGAAGTATCTAACTTACATTTGTATGACTTTGGTATATTTATTGAGTTAGCTCCAGATGAAGAAGAAAAAGCAATGCTTGAAAATAATATTCAAGTTGCTTTAGCTCAACAAAATATAGATCTTGAAGATGCTATTGATTTAAGAGAAATTAAAAATGTTAAACTAGCTAATCAACTTCTTAAAATTAGAAGGCAAAGAAAGTTAGAAAGAGATCAATTAATGGCTCAGCAAAATATACAAGCTCAAGCGCAGGCTAATGCTCAAGCTCAGCAAGCTGCAGCACAAATTGAAATGCAAAAAAACCAAATGGAAGCTCAAAGCGAAGCTCAACTAGAACAAATGAAGTCTCAACTAAAAATGCAAGAGGTTCAAAATGAAGCTCAAATAAAGAAAGATTTAATGACTTATGAGTTCCAGTTGAACATGCAGCTTAAGGGCGTAGAAGTTGATGCTGCTAAAGCGGTTGATAAAGAAAAAGAAGATCGTAAAGATGAGAGAACTAGAATACAAGCATCTCAACAAAGCGAACTAATAGAGCAAAGAAAAACCGGTAAACCACCTAAAAAGTTTGAGTCATCAGGTAATGATGTACTAGGAGGTGGTTTTGATTTAGGTGGATTTGAGCTAGATAAAAATTAACTAATTATTATATTATTTTATTATGGAAGAAAAAGATGACAATGTAACCAAAGTTAATCTTTCTCAAAAAGTCGACGATATTAACAGTGAAGATAATGTTACTAAGTTAGATTTAAGCAAGAAAGAAACAGAGGTTGAAGAAAAAGTAGAAGATGCCAATCAAGAGCAAGAAGCAACAGACGTGGTTGCAGATGAACAAGCCGAAACTGTACAAGAAGTGGTTGAAGAAGTACCACAAGAACCAGAGGCCGTTCAAGATGAGCAACCCGTTATTGAAGAAGTAAATGATACGGTAGAAGAAGAAGTTAAAGAAAAGGTTGAAGAAGTTGAAGAAGCCATAGCTGAAGCTGAAGAAACTGGAGAACCTTTACCAGAAAATATTCAAAAGTTAATTGACTTTATGAATGAAACTGGTGGTGATATTGAAGACTACGTTAATCTTAATAAAGATTATTCTCAGTTAGACAATATGACAGCTTTAACAGAGTACTATAAAAAAACTAAACCGCATTTATCTGCGGAAGAAATAGACTTTTTAATTGAAGATTCGTTCAACTACAATGAAGAAGAAGATGACGAAAGAGATATTAAAAGAAAAAAGCTAGCGCTAAAAGAGCAAGTTGCCAGCGCAAAGGCCTACTTAGACGGGCAAAAGTCTAAATATTATGATGAGATTAAAAATGGTTCTAAGCTAACGCCCGATCAGCAGAACGCTATAGATTTTTTTAATCGATATAACAAGGAATCGGAAGAAGCTAATAAAGTTTCTGCGAAAGTTAAATCTCAGTTTTTAAAGAAGACTGATGAAGTTTTCAACGACTCGTTCAAAGGTTTTGAATATAATGTCGGAGATAAAAAATATAGATTTAACGTTAACGATGCTGAGAAGATTAAAACGACTCAAAGCGACATTAACAACTTTGTCAAAATGTTTTTGAATGAAGATAATACAATGTCAGATGCTAAAGGTTATCATAAATCTTTATATACAGCAATGAACGCAGACTTAATTGCAAAGCACTTTTACGAGCAAGGCCGAGCAGATGCTGTCAAGGATAGTGTCGCCAAAAGTAAAAACGTCAGTATGGAACCTAGACAGGGACATAGTGAAATTAAAGTCGGCGGAACAAAGTTTAAAGTGTTGAGTGGTGATAGCTCTAATGATTTTAAAGTTAAAATGAGAACAAAAAAGTAATTAATTTTAAAACTTAGAAATTATGGCAGGAGTAAATCCAACGGCTGGTACTAATTTAAACAGTGTACCAGCTCCAGGAAAACAAACCGTTTCTAGCGCGTTTGTTGATTTAAGAGACTCTGGTTGGGCACAACAGTACTTACCAGAGCTTATGGAAAAAGAAGCTGAGGTTTTCGGTAACAGAACTATCTCAGGATTTTTAGCACAAGTAGGTGCTGAAGAAGCGATGGCATCTGATCAGGTATTATGGTCTGAGCAAGGTCGTCTACACATTAAAGAAGACATTACTATTACTACAGCGGCATCTGGTCTTTGTACTACAGCTGCAGCTCACTCTATTAGAGTAGGTGATACTATTGTTCTTCATGGTTTATCAGGTACTGGTGATGGTGACACTGTAAAATGTTACGTATCAGCTGTTCCTTCAACTACTACATTTAATGCATTACCTTATACTGACAACACTCTAGCTGTTCAGTTTGCTGATGCTGATACTGCAGTAGTATTTGTTTATGGTTCTGAATTTAAGAAAGGTACTTCTGGAAGAGCTGAAGCTCTTGAGCCAGGGTTCAAATCTTTCGAGAACAAACCAGCTATTATTAAAGACCTTTACGAAGTATCAGGATCTGATGCATCTGCTATTGGTTGGATTGAAGTATCTGGTGAAGATGGACAAAATGGTTACTTATGGTACTTGAAAGCTTCTGGAGACACTATGTCTCGATTTGCTGATTACTGTGAGATGGTATGTATTGAAGGTGAATTAGCTACTGGTACTGGTGTAACTGGTCAATTAGGTACTATCGCTGGTACTGAAGGTCTTTTTGCTGCGGTAAAAGATAGAGGTCACTTTACAGCTGGTATTACTAGTGGTTCTACTGCTTCTGACAATTTAGAGTCATTTGACTTTATTCTTAAGAAGTTTGATGCTCAGGGTGCTATTGAAGAAAACATGATGTTTGTAAACAGAGATGTATCTCTAGCTATTGATGATATGTTAGCTGCTCAAAACTCTTATGGAGCTTCAGGTACTTCTTATGGAGTATTCAACAATGACGAAGATATGGCATTAAACTTAGGTTTCTCTGGATTCAGAAGAGGTTCTTATGACTTCTACAAGTCTGACTGGAAATACTTAAACGATGCTAATACTCGTGGAGCTTTATCTGGTGAAGATGTAAGAGGTGTATTTGTTCCAGCTGGTGTATCTTCTGTATACGATCAAATGTTAGGGAAAAACATGAAGCGTCCGTTCTTACACGTACGTTACAGAGCTTCTCAAACTGAATCTCGTAGAATGAAGACTTGGATCACTGGATCTGTAGGTGCAGCAACAACTGACTTAGATGCAATGGAGGTAAACTATCTTTCTGAAAGATGTTTAATTACTCAAGGTGCTAATAACTTTATGTTGTTAACTGACTAATTATATTAATTGAGGGGAGGTTAATTCCTCCTCTCTTTTTTTTAACTATTATTATTTTATATTATTATGGCAAAACCAAAAAAAATCAACTTCAGTTCAAAAAACTGGAAGTAAAAAAACAAACAGAAGTGCAACAACCAATTGTTGTGCAGGAAGTAAAAGCAACACCTCGCGTAGAGGTTAAATCAAGTAAGAATACTTGGGAGTTAAAAGATAGAATTTATGTGTTAAGAAATAACTTATCACCTATAAGTTACGCTATTAAAAGTTCTGGAATATTCTGGTTTGACGAAGAGAAAGGTTACGAAAGAGAGCTTAAGTATACTAAAAACCAAAAAACTCCTTTTGTAGATGAGTTTGCTCAAGGTACTCAATCAAGACTAGAGCACATTGTATTTCAAGATGGAACATTGTATGTACCTAAAGAAAAACAAACTTTACAAAAGCTACTTTCATTGTACCATCCGCAAAAAGGTAAAGTGTTTGAAGAGTTTGACGCTGTTAGAGAAGCTGTAGATGAAGTTTCTACTATAGAAAAAGAAATAGAAGCACTAATGGTAGCTAAAGATATGGATATAGACATGGCTGAAGCGATTATGCGTGTAGAATTAGGCTCTAAGGTATCAGAGATGAGTTCTAAGGAGATTAAAAGAGATTTACTAGTATTTGCAAAGAGAAATCCTGGTTTGCTCTTAGATCTTGCTAATGATGAAAATGTAAACTTAAGAAACATTGGTATCAAAGCTGTAGAGATGAACTTGATAAGATTATCTGCTGACAATAGAACTTTTCACTGGGCTTCTAATGACAGAAAGCTTATGACGGTTCCATTTAATGAGCACCCATACTCTGCGTTAGCCGCTTGGTTTAAAACAGATGAAGGTTTAGAAGTATTTTCTAGTGTTGAAAAACAACTAAACTAAGTAATTATATGTAAAGCTAGGCTGTCAATAGTGATGGCCTAGCATTTACTTAAAGACTAAATAGATGGTAAGTGTAAATACAGTATATCAAAGAGTACAGGCAATCGCCAATAAAGAGCAAAGAGGTTATGTAACACCTCAAGAGTTTAACTTACTAGCTAATCAAGCTCAGATGGAAATATTTGAGCAATACTTTTACGATATAAATCAATTTGGCAGATTACACGGTAATGATACTGAGTATTCAGATATGCTAAATATTCTCAATGAAAAAATATCATTATTTGAAGTTCAAGATCAACATGCTTTAACTAGTAATAATGCTGCTTATAGTTATGAGCTAGGTTCTGAGTTAGTTACTAACGGAACTTTTCTTGCAAATATAAATAACTGGACAAATGGTTCAGCTGCATCTGGTACTATTACTTGGGACCCGAGCTACTACTTAAAATTATCAAATGATGGCTCTGGTTCTAGTGGTAATCCTTTTTGTACTCAAGATGTTACTACTGAAGTTGGAGCTTTATATAGAATAACTTGTAAAATAGATCCTAGCAGTTTAAATGTTAGTGGTAGTAATCCTGGAACTAAAGCTTCTATTACATTTGATCAATACACAACTCAAAGTGTTATAGTAGGTCAAGGTGAGCAAACTGTAACATTTTTTGCTAAAGCTTTGACTACAACATCTACGGTATCTTTGCATACTAACTCTGCTGGTGATACTGCTGACTTTGCTTTGTTTACTAATGTTTCAGTAAAAAAAGTTTCTGGTGGTAAAGTATCTTTAGCAACAAACATTTATAGACTAGGTACTATAATGTATAAAAATCCTACAACTAATGAAAATATAGAGTTAGATAAACTTTTAGCAAATGAAGCTTTATATATCAACTCTTCACCATTAGCTGCTCCAACTGCCGAGCGTCCAGCTTACGTTTTAGGTAGAAATTACGAAGTTAGTATATATCCTTCTACGATACTTAATGACATATATTACAATTATGTAATGGCACCAACACCAGTAAACTGGGGATTTAATTTAGTAGAAAATACTCCTTTATTTAACTTGAGCAAATCTACAAACTTTGAATTACATCCATCAGAAGAAACAACGTTGGTTAATAAAATACTTGAGTTATTCGGAATATTACTTCAGAAACCTGAGTTAGAAGCATCTGGTAACAGACAAGACACAGAAGAAAAACAACAAGAAAAAATATAAATAAATGGCTTTACTAACAGGAACAGATGAAAGCTACTATAGTGGTAGTGATTTAGGTAATTATCAATTTACATCGTTAAAAGATATTATCAACCAATTTATTATTGCTTATGTTGGTGAAGATAAAGTTATTTCAAAAATAAAAAGAACTGATGTAGCTTTTCATGCTCAGAGAGCTTTACAAGAGTTCAGCTTCGATGTATTTAAGTCTACTAAAGCTCAAGAAATAACATTACCACCTAGTTTAATAATGAAACTTCCTCGAGATTATGTAACTACATAAAACTTAGTTGGTCTGATGACGGTGGTATTAAGCATATAATATATCCAATACATAAAACTAGTAATCCTACTAAAATAGATCAAGCCACTAATGGAGACTATCAATTTACTAATGGCGCTTTAGATACTACTGATCCATCAACCACTTGGACAAACTACAAAACTGTTACTCCAGCTGAAAATGCTCAAACAGACTTTGACTATGATGATGATGTGTTTGCTTTCAACATGGGTCAAAGATACGGTTTAGATCCAGAGTACTCTCAAATTAATGGTAGTTTTTATATTGATGATAAAAAAGGAAATATACATTTTAGCTCTAACATTTCAGGTAAAACTGTGATATTAGATTACATAAGTGATAGTCTTGGTACTGAAGCTGAAATGAAAGTTCATAAATTCGCTGAAGAAGCAATGTACAAATATATAGCTTACGCTATATTATCTACTAGAGCAAACACTCCAGAGTACGTTATTCAAAGGTTTAAAAGAGACGCTTTCGCATCTAAAAGAACAGCTAAGTTAAGATTATCAAATATCAATTTAGAAGAAATAACTCAAGTTCTTAGAGGTAAGTCTAAGCAAATTAAACACTAATAAATGGCAGAGTTAAAAAGAAACTTTCTCAAGAGTAAAATGAACAAAGACCTTGATGAGAGGTTAGTTCCTAATGGTGAATACAGAGATGCTCTTAATATAGAAATTGCTAGCTCAGAAGGAGATGATGTAGGTACAGCTCAAAACTTAAAAGGTAACTCACCTACTTTTGCAGTTAATACTTACACTGATGGTAATCCAACTTATTTTAGCACAAACGCTACTACAGTAGGTAGTTACGTTGATGAAGAAAGTTCTTTAGTATATAACTTTGTTAAAGATTATAAATCTTTTATTCCTAATGGAGTTTACAGTGGTGCTATTAGATATACTGGCATTAAGTCAGATGCTATAGTAGAACAAGATCCTACAAAAGACACCGAAGGTACTGTTATAATGCACGATGTTTATGAGGTTAGAATTGTACCTCCAAACGTAATGAGTACTGGTAGTCCTGTGTTGACTGGTTTAACTGGTAATAAATATAGTATAAACTCTGTAGGATTACAGACTGATGATAAAGCAAACATTAGACTCGGTATGCGAGTTCAGCTTATCGCTTTAAACGGTGAAGATATATGGGCAGATAGAGTTGTTTTAGTTAAAAGTTTTACTCAAACTGCTCAGAGTGCTTTCACTACAACTTTCGATGTTACTCTTACAAATCTTAATGACCAAACTGTTGGTATAACACAAACTCAAATAAATCAAGGTTGTGTTCTTAAATTTTCTGCACCTAGAGTATTAAACTTTGTTGCTGGATCGTCTGTAGAGCTTGAATCTAATACAGAATACCCTGAATCTACTCCGACACCGTCTGATACAATGATAACGGCTATAAATAAGTTAGACGATACTTTGTTATTTACAGATGGTAGAAATGAACCTAAGAAAATAAATATTAAAAGGTTTAAACTAGCAAAGATTACTAGAAGTACTGCTTTGTCTACATTTACACCTCATACAGCATTAATAATAACAGCTAATAATTACAACTACTATAAAGGTTTTGTAGAAGAATCTCACATAACAACTATCAAGCCAAATCCTAATGTAGCACCTATAGCTGTTGGTAAAAGACCAAGTGGAGATGATGTATTAGGCCCTATAGAAGTAGCTTGCTTAGGAAAACAAAGTCTTGATAACGAAAACTTTTGGGAGCCATTTGCCATGTCTACATCTAATGATGTTTTATTTGACATAGGTCATACGGTATATATTCAGACACAGTCAGATACTAACTACACAGTAAACACTGTGCTTAAGCTAACTGGTGTGACTAGTGGCGCTATTGCAGTCGTAAGAGTTACTGAAATATTAGATGATCCTAATGCTTACGCTACTTCACTAACTACTATATCTGATAGCTACACAGGATCAACTGCAGATGAAATATGGTCTGCTGTACTTGTTTCTAAAGAAACACTTTACGCTGATAAGTTTGTTAGCTTTGCATATAGATATAAATACGTTGATGGTGAATATTCTTCTATATCACCTTACTCAAGCTCTGTATTTGTACCTTCTAACTTTTCTTATGTTGCAAAAGATGGTTTTAACTTAGGTATGGAGAATCAGTTGAGTACTATTGAGTTACAAAACTATATTCCAAAAGATATTCCAAAAGATGTTACTAGAGTTGAATTAGTAGTTAAAGAATCAAGATCAGCAAACTTTATTATAGGTCAAAGTTTTGATTTTAACTTAACAAATAACTTTAATTATCTTGCTAATAATGGTATTGAAAATCATTATTTAGGATTTACTACTGATAAACTTGTTATTGACGAAGAGTTTTTTGGGACAACAGTACCTTCAAATCAACTTACAAGAAACTTTGATGCTGTACCTACTACAGCTAAAGCTCAAGAAGTTACCTCTAATAGATTAATGTATGGTAACTATACTACTGATTATGACTTAAAATCATTAGATACAAATAACGTAGAAGCAGATGTAAGCATAGTAGTAAGAAGTAAAGCAAATACAAGCTCTACTGTTGACACCAGTAACACTTTGTATCTTCAAAATAAAATAGAGTCAATTACTGCTGTAGCAGATATGACTTCTGGTATTTCAAGTTTTTATCCTGGAACTTACGGTGAGTTTAATGTAAGTAGACCAGTGAACTTTGGTACAGAATACGATGTTGGTAATAACTGGACTAATATGGAGTTAGATAGTACTACAAGTCCAATTGGTTATAACGCTTATTATACTGCTCCTTCAACTGGTAGCTATAAATTTCAATTACCAGCATTATATGTTAATGGTATTCAAAATGGCAGTGGAAACACTATTGAGACGTTTGGTTGTTTCCCTGCATTAGTAATGATAGATTCAAATGGTGATCCTGTAGATTCTGCTGCTCTTGGACCAGTAGCCAACCCTATATACAAAGCTTTTCCTTCCGCACCGTTAACTTATCAAGATCCAGATAATCCTGGCGTTCAAATAGGTGCTGTTGATAGTTCTGAAGGATTTGTTCTTAGTTTTCATCCGTATGAAATACCTGAAACTCCTGAGATTTCATTAACAGCTAACGATAGAGTTGCAGTATTGTTTTATACTCCAAGTGGTTATTCAAAACTAGTTGCTAGTGGATTTGGTGATGTGTTTACTATAGAAGCTGCACCAGGAAACTATAATTCTGACAGCGTACAAGGTATAGGCAAAAGTGTTTTTAAAGTAACTTCTGCACCCGGAACAACAAATACGTTGCCATCGTTAATCGGAGCACCATCAGTTAAATCAATGCGTAACTATGAGTTAGGTGTTGTATATAGAGATAGTTATGGTAGAGAAACTTCAGTATTAACTGATAAAAATCAAAACTTTTCTATATCAAAAGATAATTGTGCTACGTTAAATCAATTAGAAGCTAAAGCTAACAACCTTGCTCCAGCTTGGGCAGAAACATATAAATTCTTTATTAAAGAAACTGCTGAGCGATACTACAATATGGTTGCTGATTCTGCTTTTTTAAGCACATCGGGCACTGATGCTTGGCTTGTATTTAATTCTTCAGATAGAAATAAAGTTAAAGTCGGTGATTACTTATCGTTAAAGAAAAAGTTTGCTTCAGCAACACCTGTTACAGCTAATGAAGCTAAATGGAAAATATTAGATATACAAAACGAAGGAGTATCATCTGACGATACAGAAAGCAGTGTTGGTACTGTAAGTGTAGATGGAGTTGTTATTGCTTCAGACTCAAATATTATTGGTAAGTTTTTGTTAAAGTAATATATGACGCAGACTTTGCTACATATATAGAAAACTTAGAAACTAATGGAGATGTAGAGTCTACAAATAATTTAAACGGTGCTGTTTTTGAAACTCAAACTACTAACAACTTAGATTTAGATTTATTCTATGAAGTAGGACATGCTTACCCAATAGCACTAACTGGTAACTTAGCTAAAGATCATATACAAAAAGGTTACACTATAACTTGGTTTGACCAAAGTAACGGTATACCTGTTGAAGCAGTTGCAGATCAATGGACTAACGGAAGTATAAAAGTTGACTACGTAGTTGGAGCTAGTAAAGAAGCTTTATTTGCTGATAATTATTTACCAGAATCTTTATGTGAGGTTTATGTAACTCAAAGTTTAGTTGCTAAACAAGTTCCAGATGGAGGTTGGATGAAAGTAAAAATTACTGCCCCTAATGGTGGTTATATAGTAGCATTAGTTGATCAAGATATTGCATCTGGTAGTAACTGTATAAAGTTAAAGCCAAGAATACATAGAACTATAGGTAGTGATGTTTCATGTGAAGTTGGATTACCTTGGCATAATTGTTATGCTTTTGGTAACGGTGTAGAGTCAGATACAATTAGAGATGATTTTAATGGTGATGTTATATACACTTATACTGACTCAGGAAAAAGCAGTGGATTTAAAGCAAACATACCTATTGATGAGTATAAAAAACAATACGAGCCAAACAAGATTATATTCTCTCAAATATATAATGAAAATGCAAATGTAAACGCATTAAATCAATTTTTGATTGCTGAAAACATTATAAAAACTGTAAACCCTGAATATGGTAGTATAACTAAGTTATTTACTAGGAATACAGATTTAGTAGTGCTTTGTGATCAAAAAGTTGTAAAAGTATTAGCTAGCAAAGATGCTTTATTCAATGCAGATGGATCAGATCAACTATTATCTTCATCCGCTGTGTTAGGTCAAATAATACCTTTTACTGGAGATTTTGGTTGTCAAAATGCAGAGTCTTTTACTACAGATGAGTACAGAATGTATTTTGTAGATAGAGCTAGAGGAGCAGTTATAAGATTATCTGCTGATGGCGCAACACCTATTAGTAGCTACGGTATGAAAGACTGGTTTAACGATCATCTAAAAAATGCTAAAGCAATAATAGGTACTTTTGACTCTAAAAAAGAAGAGTATAATATAACCATACACGAAGTAAATAAGTTTACTGACAATAAAGACATGTATACATTATCTTTTAACGAAGATATTAATGGTTGGTCAAGTTTTAAATCATTTATGCCAGAGTCAGGTTTTACTTTAAACAACGTATACTACACAATGAAAAATGGTGGTATATACGTTCATCATAGTGATACTGCTCTTAGAAATAACTTCTACGGTAATCAATACACTTCCTCTATTAGTCCTGTGTTTAACGATGCCCCTACAGTTGTCAAGTCATTTAAGACTATGAATTACGAGGGAACTCAATCAAAAGTTGATCAAAACGTTACACCTGGAACTGGTTTTTATAATTTAGAAAGCAAAAACGGTTGGTATGTAGAAACAATTACAACAGATCAACAGCAAGGTCAAATACCTGAGTTTATAGAAAAAGAAGGTAAATGGTTTAATTACATCAAAGGTTTTGCAACTACATTTATAAATTTATTTGATGGAAGTCAAGCTAACAACAACTTAGACTCTAAAGAGTTTACAACTCAAGGATTAGGTCAACTAGTTTCTAACGCTTACTTAGAAGATTCTACTGATACTACTCCAACATTAGGTTTTACAATAAACTTTACTAATACAACTCAAGGAGGTTTTAACCAGACAGAGTGGAGCAGTCAAGGTTTAACACTAAACAATGTAAGCTCAGTTAGTGGTGTTAGTCAGTTTGTTTTAACTCCAAATGCTGGTTATATTATAAACTCTCAGATGTTCCCTACTATAACTTTTGACAATAGTGATGGTATAGCTGGTTCTATTAGTTTTAGTGACTCTGGATCGCCCGTATCAGTCTCTAATACTGTTGTAGCAACTGTAAGTTGGACTGGTACTATAACTAAAACATCTGGATCAACTCATGACGTTGAAATTACTATAGTACAAAACGAGTCTAATACTCTTGGATTAGAATACACTTTGTTAACCACTAATTTAAAACAGTTGACAGATCAAGGTGGTGTAAGTAGCACAGTTGCTGAAATGACTGTTAGCGCTGATAGCATAAATAACTCTTGGGTGCCAACTTATAGTGAAGTAACACTAAATGGAGGTAGCGCAGGTAATGTATACGCTGTAAATTCATATTTAACTAACTTTGGTGAAACTGATCCAAATTACGTTTGTACTGTTAGATTTTACGCTAACGATAGTGATGTTACTCAAACATCATCTAACTTTGGCTACTACAACGGTACTCCAGAGCTTAATATTAGTTTTCCAGAAAACTTAGGCGGCTATTATGATGTCGCGCAGTCTAATGTAGTTTACGATGAATATGGTAGAGTTAACTACTATGCTTACATAGTTTCATTTTATAGAACAGAGCTTGTAGAATCTATAAGCGATGATGGATCAGAGATATTTATTAATGCACCTCAAAAAGTTAATTATTTTGCTAACTTTGATACAGCTGGTACAGCTATAATTGACAATGCATCTAATACTTCTTACTACAATATAAACACTAACTATTTAAACATTAACGATAATCCTATAACAGTTACTTTAAGTGACACTTGGTTAACTAGTGCTAATATAGTTACTGTTGGAAATCAATTGTGTCTTGAAGTTGTAGCGCCTACAAATGCTGGTGCTGATAGAACTCAAACAGCTACATTAAAATCACCTGATGGAACTATAAGTTATGAAAGCTTAACAATAACTCAACAAGCAGGAGAGTTTGCTAGCATTTATATGAATAATCCAAACAATGATGTACCAACTTCAATAACAACATCTAGGATAACTTCTGCACCTTATAGTCATGCTCAAATAATAGACACATCGTCTTCTAGTACAAGTTGGGCTGAACCAGATCACTTTACTGGATATATTTATATATCAACAAACCAAGATGTTACTCAATCAGAGATACAAACTCAAACTACATTAAGTGGTCATACAGAGACCTCTTCTCCTTGGATTTACATATTTCAATATGAAAGTTTACAAGAAGTTGATGGTAACAACGCTGGATTATGGAGATTACATTATACGGTAAGAAATAATAATACTGGCGCAGATAGAACTGCTACAATTACATATACACATCCTGACGATGCTGGTGTCAACGATGCTATTACTATTACTCAGGTAAGAGATTTAAATGCTGCAAGTACAGCTGTAGTTAGTGTTAACGGTGACTCTGATGGTACTGTTGCTGTAACTAAAGATGCTCAAGTAGTTCCTTTTGAAATTACGCTTGGTGATTTTACTCATGATCAACTTACAAATACAGGTCCATTATTTAATCAAGGTCCTTACCCTAGAAACTATGGTTTCCCTGGATATAGAATAAGACCTACTGTAGATCACAATGGGTTTGCTCAAGACAACTGGGGTTATTCAGTTTATTATGAAACTTGGAATACAGCTTATGTAAGTGACCCATCAGCATATCAGTATAAATTAGGTGTTGAAATACCTGCTAACACTGCTGAAGGAAACTTAGCAACAAGAAAATTTATCGTAGACTTTTACCACCCTAAGCATAGCCAAATTGAATATGTTGATAACACAGAAAACTTCCAAGATACTGTAGCGGTTACTCAAGCAGCTGAAAATGGAGTGTTTATGTTTGAAGATGGTGAAATACCTCATATAGGTAGTCCTGCTTACAGCTTCCCTGGCGCTGGTGGTAATGTTTCTTTAAGATTAAGATATAATGGTACAACACCAACAATAGGTCTTTGGAAATTAAGTGATCCAAATGATGATACTTCAGCTAGAGAATATCAAGCTCTTGCAGCTGGCGTTGTAGATTCAACTACTGGTATAAGTTATGCTATAGGTTCTGAGACAACTGTAGGACCAGATGTTAAACAAAGAATTTTAACAGTTACAAGAACAGCTAATGATGAGGCATATCCAATTGAAAATGATGTGTTAGCTGCTTGGCACTCTTCATTAAGTCCTAGTGGTAGTACTGTAGATCCATCTGTTAGTAGAGTTATGTTACTACAGCCAGCGGAGTACGATGCTGCTACGAGTTTTGTGGATATATTAAATAGTAGCACTTCTTTAGTTAATGGCGGTGGTACTAACTACAGAGTAGAGTTTAGAGTTTCAGATTACACAACTGCTCAGTTTAACGATGATGACGAGCGTATGTTATTTCAATTTTCTACTTCTGCAAGTAGTTATGAAGCTGTAAATTGGGTTGACGCACCTGTAGCTTTGACTAAAAATCCTAGTTGGACCTCTGGATCTGATACTTACACTCATTTTATTGATTTTGATTATACTGCAAATACTACCAATGAAACTAGATTTTTCTATGTAAAAGCTAAGCATATATTAGCTCTTCAAGAAGACTGGACTACAAGTATAAACTTTTCTCAACTACCAACAGGATTATTTCAATTTACATCTGGTAACGTACAAGGAGATGAAGTTATTAGTGAAATAACAATTCCAGCTTCTGGTGGACTCATACCTAATATATTTGCTAAAACAAATGATCTTACTCTTGATCAAACTGAAGTAATACCTTCTAAATCTTCATATCCTTATGGACCTTTAGTTAGATTTTTAAATACAGCTGGCGATGCAATATTTGACAATGGATCAGGTGTAAATGTACCTGACGGAGTTACTTGGGCAAGTTACTTTGATAATACTGATACTGTAACAGCACAATTTGATAATAACACGCCTGGTTCTTTAGGTGAATTATTTATAAACTACTTTATAGGTGACGGCGTAGCTTGGACTTGGAATCCTCCTGTTGATGGAATATATTATGGTTTATGGAGTGAAGCTTCACAGCTTTCTATACCAGAGAACACTACTGCATCGGAAATAAAGTATGTTATAGGTGCTTGGTCTGAGCTACCACTTAAAAATCTTGTTGACGTAGTTAATGACAGTACAGAGGTTACTAGTGGAACTACAACAGCTATTAGTATAGCTAATAAAACTACTGATGGCTTTGATTTCACAAACACTGGAGTTTCTGCTACAGTAGGTCAAATAGAGCTTAGATTAACTTCTGACGATGCTAGCTTCCCAATTGCTTCGGGTAATTACTATAGAGTAACTTATGATATAACAGAGTTTGAACAATTAGGCGCAGCAGACTCGTCAACTCAACATTGTGGTATTAGTACAACAACAGGTTACACAGCTGATGGAACTAGTGGATCAGGTTTAAATGTTAATCCTACGGAAATTGGTACATATTGCGTTCAGTATAAATCAACAGCTGCTTACATACCTTTCTTTGGTACTAATCAATCTAAATTTAAAGTTAGAAATATTAAAGTTGAGCAAATAACTACACCACCTGTATTTAAAGCTGGTACTAGTATATCTTCATATACACCTACTGATACATTAACTATTACTCAACTTGGTAATACTGATGTATTAAATTGGGCTGCTTTAGATGGTTTAAACAATTGCCCTGTTACTAATGATGGTTTTGCTAATGCTGCAGTTGGCCTTTCAAATCAATCTTTTACAGAAGCTACAGTTCAAAATAACCAAAATGCTTTTACACCTAATGTTTTACGTTTAGGTATAGATAATGTCTTAGCAACTAGTAATGCTGAGTTAAGAAAATGGAACGGATCATCAAGTAGTAGTTTTCTTGCAGATGATATGATTATGACAGATTATGGTATTAACTTTACTACCACTGATTTAGTTGGCTCTAGTGCTGGTAATATAGGTTATTTTGAATTTGCAATTAATCCTAACTTAGGTTCTATGTCTGGATCTGGATTTGTGTCACCAGTAGATAGACAAGTAGTAATAGGTTTATACGATGGCACACCAACAAGTAGTAGTCAAGCACCACTAGCAACATTCACACTAAAACAAAGTTAATAGTTATGCCAAATATAGTTTTACCATTAAAATCTGAAAATATAAACGTTAGTTTGTCTGTTGGTGACATAGCGTACTACTGTAATGCAGTGCAAGCTCAAGGAGGTTATGCTACTACACCATCATTTGAAAATGTAGTTAAAATGGGTGAAGTTAAAAGCTTTGATTTAGACACAGGTCTTGTAGTGGTAGATTGTGCTAGCAACGTTAACATGCCAACATCTAATGACTATGTATTTTTCAGTAAAGATAACGAATCACAGTTAAGTTCATTGCTAGGTTATTATGCTGAGGTTAAGTTTGTAAATAATTCTACAGAAGAATCTGAGCTATTTGAAGTAAGCATGGAGGTAACACAAAGCAGTAAATAACAACCCTAGAATGTAATTATTAATGTACATTGCAATATGAAGAAGAATAAAAATAAATATGTAGGCTCATCGCCATTTAAAATTCTACCCTTAGTAGGACTAGGTGTAGGCTTACTTGGCTCTGGCATTAAGTTTTTTGGAGGTAGAAAAAGAAGAAAAGAAGCTGAAGCAAAGCAAAGAGAGTACGAGAGAGAAGCAGCTAGACAAAGAGCAGAGTTTGAAAAGCAGTTAGATATATACAAAGCAGAAGAGTATGTTAATCCATACGAGAACATGCAAAATGTATATGCTGACATGACTATAGATCAAAGAGCTGAAGAGTTTAGACAGCAAGCTACCGCTCAGTCTCAAGCTGATATAATGGAAAGAGCTACACGAGGCGTTACATCTGGTGCAGGCGCTGCGGCTTTAGCTACAGCAATGGCAAGAACAGGTGCTCAACAAGCTAGACAAACAGCAGCTATTATAGGTAAGCAAGAGCAAGATATACAAAGAAGACAACTTGCAGAGCAAGCTAGAATACAAGGTTTAAATATAGCTGGTGAAGAACAAGTTAGACAAATGGAAAGACAAAGAACTATGACATTAGCTCAAATAGCTTCTGGTCAAGGTCAAGCTGCTTTACAAGGTGCTCAAGCTTTTGAACAACAAGCTGCTCAATTTGGTCAAATGCAAAACCAAGCTTTACTTGGTGGTATTACTGATATTGCTGCAGGATTTTTACCTGGTGGAGCTCTTAGTGGAGTTTTTGGTAGTAGTCAAACTCCAATGGTAGCGACACCTCAAAACACAGAAGGAGTTTTAGTTGCAGACCAAAATCCTCTACAAGGACTTGGGACAACTCAATTTAACATAGATACAGATTTTACAGACTAATGGCAAAGAAACAAAATATAAATATAGGTCAAGGCATTGCATCTGCTGCAACTCGTTTAACTGCCGCAGAAGTAGCTAAAGATATAGCATCTGGCCAATTACCAAAAGATACTTTTGTTGAAGATGCTTTAGGTCAAGTTGCAGGTTTTATTAAAGGATATGTGCAACAATCAGAAAACGTTAAAAATGAGTTCTTAAATCAAATGCCAGAAGGTTATCAAGTAGAACTTCTTGACGATCAAACAAAAGAAAAGTTTACTGATTTTGCTATTGAAGCTAAAAATGAATTTGCTAAAGCTGCAGCAACAGCTGGTAAGTTCTCTGCTAATCCTAACAGTGAAGAATATAGGCAAGCTGTTAAGACTATGGAGAAAATCAAAACAGGTTTACAGAAAAACTTTGATGACTTTAAATACTATGCTGATAGTAGAGCAGATCTTATAGAAAATGCTAATAACTTACTTAACGTTGGCAGGAGAAGATCAAGTAAGAATAAATGATAGAATATCTGAAAAAGGCTATCAATATCTTACTCCAACTATGGAAGGTGTTATTTATGATGATGGCGTTGGTAAACCAACTAGAGTTAGCAAACTTGGAACAGGTACTTTAATTAATCCAAATTTAGGTCAAACAGTTAGTAATGATATATTAATTGCTGGTAACAAACTTGCTAGAGATAAATTTACAAGTCCTGATCTTGCTAATAAAATAATAAACAATAACGTTAGAGCTATTGTATCTGATCCTAATAATGTTAGACAGATAGCTTTTCAAGGATTAAATAATGATCCAGATACTAGATACATCGACTACTATATACTTAACAACGCTATTGCTGGTACACCTGGTTTCGATAAAATAAAAGTAACTGACGCCGATGGTGATGGTAAAATTACTATGAAAGATAAAGTAGCTGGTCAATTTGTATTTGAAGACGATGCTAGTGCTAAAGCTTTTCAAGATATGGTTGTTGCGTTAAAAAATAATGAAGGATTAGATTTAACAAACAATGTAGCAGACTTTTTAGTTAATTTAGGATTAGATGAATACAACGCTACCAAGAGTATGATGAGCCAGCAATTAATGGGTGATTCGGCTACTGATCCTAAACTTGCAGTAAAAGCTAATAAATATATAACTTTCTTTAATGATTTGATAGCTGGTGGAGATATACCTATGATAGGTAAAAGTTATCAAACCGCTTCTATAGATGAAAAGACTGGTAATATTATAATTAAGAACTCTAAAGGTACTATTATAAACGAAATAAAGACTAATGGTAATTTAGCAACTGCATTTGGTCAACTAGGTGTACCCGCTGATGTTAGAAGGTTTTTAAAGTTTGAAACTACTGGTGATACAGATACTAAGCCTACAAAACCAAGTTTAGCTGATAAAGCTGAAGAGCTTGAAGTTGTTAGTGGACCAGGATTTTTTGATAAAGTTGCAGGGCGTGCTAAAGAGCTTCAAGACTATTTATTCTTTAGTGGAGGTTTTAAATATAGAAAATAAATAAACTACATGTTTGAATTAGACGGAGAGCAGTATACTCAGCAAGATATATTAGATTTTGCAACTCAAAAAGAAATGTCTGAAGTTGATGCCTTAGATTATTTAAAAGGTTTAGGACTAAAAGAAGTTGAAGAGCCAGCTGTCGACGTTTTTAATATTAAAGAAGATATTAAAGAAAAACTTGAAGATCAAGACTTAACTAAAACTCAACAATTCTTACTAGATAAGGCGACACAAACTTCTCTTACAGAATCATTAATTGCCAACTTAGCAAAAAGTACAGTAAACATAATAGGTCAAGGCGCTGAAGATATACTTAAAACAGGCGTTAGAGGTTGGAGAGCAGCAGCAAGAGGTATAAGCTATGAAGATGCTATTAATCAACTAGAAGATGTAGATATAGCAGACTTTGAAAAAGCTAGTGAATTTTTTGATCAGTTTAGAATTAAAAACCTAGATGAGCAAGGTCAAGAAATGGACTTTTTAGATTTAGCTAATAAAGGTGAGTATGGAAAAGCTGCCACTGCTTTTGTTAACGAAGCTGCCGGTGCGCTACCTTCTTTAGCTATTAGTATGATGCCAGGTGGTTACGCATATCTAGGTTTAACAACTGGTACTGGTAACTTTGAAAGAGATATAAGAGAAAGAACAGATCAAAAACTTAGCGATATAGCTAAAAACTCTATTGTAAAAGGTGCTGCTGATCTTGTTGGTGAGTTTGTTGGTAATAGACTTTTACTAGGTGGTGGTAAACTTATTAATCGTGGTGTGCCAAAACAAGACGCCGTAGACTTAATGCAAGAAGGTTTTAAAAAGTTTGCTAACAAAGCTGGTTTAGGATTTATATACGAAGCTGCGCCAGAAGCAATAACAGGTGTTATACAAGAATATGCTGACGAAGCAATATACGGTGATCAAAAAACTGCATCAGATTATTTTAGAACAGCTCTTCACGATGGTTTAATTGGAGGTTTTTTAGGATCAGGAGTTACAGTAACAAGAGCACCTGATAAAGCTGCGGTATATAACTATGTTGCGCCTAAAGCTTTTAAAGCCGCGCAATTAAAAACTGAAAGTGATTTAATTCAAGCTCAAGCTGATTTAGAAAAAGCACCAACAGGTCAAAAAAAGTTTTTTCAAGATAGAGTTAGTGGCTTAGAAGAAAAGTTAAAAACAGCAGAACAAAGATTATTTGATGTATTTGATAATATGTCAAAAGGTGAGAAGCAAAAATATGCTGCTAATGAAGATGTAATTAACAACTCACTAAGTATAATAGGTAATCCTAACTACACTATAGAATCTCAAAACGCTGCTAGAGAGCAAATGAATAATGCTATTCAAGCAAATGCAGACGTGTTTGGTAGTACTAAGCTTGCTTATGATCCAGTTATTGAAAAGATAATAGGTGAGCGTGTAGCTGAGGCAGAAACTTTACAAGATCAACTAGACAAAAAAGGTGTAACACCTGAAGATGTTAATGTAGAAATTTTAGAAACTCCAGAGCAAGTAGAAGAAGTTGGCATGAAAGGTTCTGAAGGAGTATTCTTAACTGAAGGCAAAGATGGTAAACCTACAATATACATAAACAAGCAAAGAGCAACTGAGGTTGGTCAAACAAACGTATTAGGTCACGAGTTGTTACACTATGTTACATCAAGAAACTTTAAAGTTGACGATGCTTCATTAAAACCTTTAGTTGATTCATTTAAAGAGTACATCGGTGAAGTTGCACCTAATGTATTAGAGCGTATTGAAGCTAGATTAGATGAAAACTACACAAATCCTGATGGTAGTCTTAAAAAAGGTGCATTAGAAGAATACTTTAACATATTCTCAGATATTGTTGCTAAAGAAAAAATAGATGTAAACGAAAGCGTAGCTGATAAGATTAAAAATACTTTTAGATCATACTACAGAGGTTTAGGTTTTGGCAATGTAGAGTTTAACAGCGGTAAAGATGTATTTAACTTTATAAAAGACTATAATAAAAACTTAAACAGAAAAGGTTTACTTGGTAAGCTAACTGGCAAGAAGATACTAAAAACAGATATTAAAGTAGCAGAAGAGCTAGTTGGCAAACCAGATCCAGTTACAGTAGAGCAAGTAGTTAAAGAGTCTAGAGGTTACGAAAAAACAGACAGAGATAAAAAGATCGATGAACTTGGCGATAGATATACTAAAAAACGTTGGGATGCTATTGGTGCTGATACTACTATAGGTAAGATATATGAAGACCTTGAAGCTATGATTAGAGCTAACATCTCAGGTGAACTTCAAAGAACACCTGGTTTTTCGCTAGAAGACTTTGTTAGTGAAACGTTAGCTGAACTAATACCTCATATTAGAAACTTTGATATTACTAAAAACAAGATAATCCTAAGTTTGGTTTATCTGGTTGGATCAGAGGTCAGATTAAAAATAAAATTGGTAACGTAATTAAAAAGCGCGCCGTTACTAAAGAAGCTTTTGAGCAAGATATAGCTGAAGAAGCAGTGTCAAGAGAAGCAGAGTTTCAAGCTGCAGAAGAAGTTACTATAGATGAAGACATCGATTTAACTGAAGCAGTAGAAGACGCAGAGCAAGTCTCTACATTTAGAAGAGTACTTACTGTAGATGGCAAGCAAGGTATACCTGAAAGAATAGTTCAAGACGTTAGAGATGCTGTTCTTAAAACAATGGCCACAGAGCGTTTAACACCTGATTCTGACCAATTTATCGCAAATGTAAAAAAAGCTTATCTAACAGAGCTTAAGAAGCCGATACAGGACATGATGGGCACTAAGTTCAAGTTTGAAGAGTTTTTACGTGAAAACAAAGAAGCTATTATCACAGCTTTACCTACATCGACATTAGTTCAAATGGAACGTAATGTTGATCCTGCTGATAGAGCGTTTACTAAAGAAATAAAAAGAAATTTATCACCAACAGAAGTTGATGAAGCTATAGCTAAAGATCAGTTACCAAAAGGAACAAATAGAACTTCAGGTCCTACGCTTTATGAAAAAGTAATGCCTACTACAGTTCAGTTTTTAAAGTATTTTAATCCTCCACTAATGGTGCCTAGTAAAAAAGATCCTAGCAAAATGGTTAGATCTGGTTTAAAAGGTACTCGTAAAGATACTTTAGCTGAGCAAATGGGTATTGAGCTTGCTTTCGATGCTACAATGGAAACAGTGCAAGATCCAAAAGTTGCTGAACGTAGAGCATTAATTACTGGTGGAGAGTTTGCTGAAGCTCAAATAGCTGAGCTAGCTAAAGCTATAAGTAGAGGTGTTGATTTAAAGTTTAGTAAAACTAAAATAAGACACGTTGCTGGTATGGGTAAAGCTGCTTTAGAAATTATTAAAAAGCTTAAAAAAGATCCAAACTACGTTTCTATAGACTTTGATGAAGATGGTAAAAAAACCTACAGTATACCTGATCCATTAGTAAAAAGTTGGAGAGATCAAGAGTACAGCAAGCAAGATCAACAAATAATAATAGAAGAAGCTCTTAAAACTTATAGAAGTAGAATTTTTGGTAAGCTAAATGATTTTGAAGTTGCTAAAAAAGTATTACAAAGAGTCGTTAGAGATGGAGTTCAAGTAAACAAAGCTTATGAGCAAGAGTTTATCAATGTAATGGGTAAGACCATGAAAGATTTAAACTCAACGCACAACGTTAATAGATTTGTTGAAGAAGGCGGTAAAGGTGACGTATATATTGAGTCAAAAGATAATTTAGTTGGTATTGAAATAAAAATGGACGAAGCTGATGGTGTATCTCAAACAGCTCACGTTAATATAAATAAAGATGGCGATTTTGAAATAGAACTTTCTAATCCGATTAATGATCCAGCTGAAGATGTTTTAAAACAAAACATGGTTAAAGCATTAAAAGGTTTAAATCTTGACTTAAAAGAAGCTAATTTACCTGAAATAACAAATAAAAACGTAAGAATAGGTAAAAGAAGTAATAAACCTCAAATTATAATATCTCCTGAGCAAGCTGCTTTTATAAATCTAAACTCTATTAAGTCAGGTATAATACAAAACTCTTTTGTAGATAATAATTATATCATGGAGTATTATGGTATGAAGTCCTTACCAGAAGGCTTTATTCAAGCTGGTAGCAAGCTTTATCACATGGTAACTGGCAATGATAAGACAGACAGGCTAACTCAGTCTGTAGTTCAAAAAATGCCTGAGTCAAAAAGACCTCCGTTATTTCAAAACAAAGACAATGCTAAGTTTAGAATAGATATGAACTTAACTTCAAAACCAGCTGGACAAGGTAATGAGCAGTTGGTATTTAGAGTTATGCCTAAGATATTTTCAAAAGATTTAGTTGAAAGTAATATTAATTTATTAAACAAAGCAGACGCTAAAATATTTGGCAAAGCTGTTGATAGTAGTTTAACTGAGTTTGACAATGTTCAAGAAGTTGACAAAGCAAAGTTTAGCAAAACAACTAATAAAAAGTTTAACGAAATAATAGAAAGAAATAAAGGTGTTGATGCTGATGAAATTATTTCTGAAGCAGTTGCTAAGCGTAAAGGTAAAAATATTAATAAGTTTCAAATATTCGTACCTCCAGGAGCAGAAGATTTTGCTGGACTATTATACTACTTTATGGGTAAAGGTAAAGAAGGTGAAGCTGATATGAAGTTTTTTAAAGAAACCTTATTAGATCCATTATCAAGAGGAGAGCAAGAACTTGCTGCAGCTAAGCAAAGAATTGTAGAAGACTTTGAATATTTAAAAGCTGAAAATAGAGAAGTACAAAAAATTATTGGTAAACTTATACCTGATAGTGACTTTACTTATGGCACGGCAATAAGAGTATATCTTTGGGATAGAGCTGGCTTTGATATACCTGGTATTTCAGATGCTGAAAAAGCAGATCTTATAAACGAAGTTACTAGAAATGAAGACTTACTTGATTACGCTAGAGATTTAGGTAGAATTACAAGATTACCAGCTGGCTATGTTAAACCTGGTGACAACTGGTCATCTGAAACTATTGCTAATGATTTATACAACTTAACTACTAAAGTTGGTAGAAAAGGTTATATATCTGAGTTTATAGAAAATACAGAAATAATATTTTCAAAAGACAACTTAAATAAAATAGAGTCTATTTATGGATCTGATTATAGAAGCGCTTTAGAAGATATATTATATAGAATTAAAAATGGCACTAATAGACCATCTGGAGCAAACGCTACTACAAACAAATGGTTAAATTGGTTAAACAACTCCGTTGGTGCTATCATGTTCTTAAACACTAGATCAGCAGTATTACAGCTTTTATCTACTGTTAACTATGTTAACTGGTCAGATAATAATCCACTTAAAGCTGCTAAGGCTTTTGCTAATCAACCTCAATACTGGAAAGACTTTGCAATGATATTTAACTCTAAGTTTTTAAAGCAAAGAAGATCTGGTTTATCTACAGATATTAACGAAGCTGAGATTGCTAATGCTGTAGCAGGTGCTAAAAATAAAGCGCAAGCTGCTATTGCGTTTTTACTTAAAAAAGGATTTTTACCAACTCAAATGGCAGATAGTTTTGCTATTTCTGCAGGTGGTGCTACTTTTTACAGAAACAGAATTAATTCTTTAATGAAAGAAGGCGGTAAAGCGCAAGAAGAATTAGTTTATAACGCTAGCCCAAAATCTTTTGATAAATTAGGAGAAAGAACAGGTCTTATTTATTTAGCTACTAATAAAAGAGAAGCTAA